>Ga0255047_10002976_pt1 | contig 10862 bp, 9 predicted proteins | sample JV7_2_1_MG_FD_183640 | JGI IMG/M metagenome (GOLD analysis project Ga0255047, IMG submission 183640) | Seawater microbial communities from Jervis Inlet, British Columbia, Canada - JV7_2_1 | ecosystem: Environmental > Aquatic > Marine > Inlet | place: Canada: British Columbia | collected 2016-10-06 | reverse complement strand
TGACAATACGTTCGATCGACAAGCAACGAACCCCGTTGATTCGGGCACTTGTGATCGGTGTCGGCGCCGTCGCGCTCCTCGCGGCCTGTTCCGGCGATGGTTCTCGGCTCGATGACGTCGATCTTGGCGGAGGCGTCGAGGCGCCCGTCGACGGCGGATCGAGTGGCGACGAGGTACAGGCCGAGGAGCCCGCTCCGGAGCCAGAGGCACCGGCATCTGAGGCTCCCGCTCCCGAGGCGCCACCGGTTCAACTCCCCGACCTCCAGGCGCCCGTCGACGATGACGGGCTCACCACTGAGGAGTGGGTCGTACTCATCATCATGGGGGTAGCGGCGTTTGCCCTCATCATGGTTGTCGTCGCGCTCGCGACGAATCACTCCGACAAGAAGAAGGCAGTGCAGTCGTCTCAGAATCGACGAGTCGGCGAGCTGGTTGGTCTCGGCCACTGGATCCTCGATCAGGGAAGTGTCGAGGTGCTCCGGGCTACAGAGGCCCAACAACTCCAGACAGCGTGGCTGACGATGCGAGCCCGTTCGATCGACCTGGAGACGCGCAGCGCGTCCCTGGCCCGCACCACCGATGATCGCGACGTCAGCGAGATGGTCCTCCGTCTCGCAGCAGAAGTCGCGGGATTGCGCGGATCGCTGGAAACCAACGTCTCGCTTCGGCTGGATCCGAACGCCGCCGCGAACACGACGTTGATCGACGACACCACGAGAAGCGTCTACCAACGGCGCCAAGACGTACAAATGGACCTGAGCCGCCTGGCGGCGGTGCGGGCATGACGGGAGACACGATGGATTCGCACTACGGACGGTCACCGTCCAACAAGACCAGCGGATGGGTCATCTTCGCCGGGGTCTTCGCCGGCCTCGCGTCGATCGGCAACCTGCTCTACGGCCTCACCCTCCTGTTCAACGACGAATGGGTCGTGCTGAGCCGCGGCACGTTGATCTCGTTCGATCTCACAACGGTCGGTGTAATCTTCCTGATCTTCGGACTCCTGCAGTTGTTCATTGCGCTCGGGCTGTTCAACGGCGATCTCTGGGCCCGAGTCCTCGGAATCGTGTGGGCAGCACTCAACCTCTTCGCGCAGATGTCGTTCATGTCGGTGTACCCCCAATGGTCGTGGCTGCTGATCATCATCAACGGCATGATCATCTACGGGCTGACGGTCCACGGCGACGAAGTCGCCAGCTTCTGATCGTTGGCTGCGGGCCCTGATGCTGACCGGCCGTCGACCCTGAGGGAGTCTCGGACGAAGAAGCCACCTTCCTTGGCTTCCTCACTTCGGTGGACGAGTTTCTGATCGATGATGATCAACTGATCCTCGGTGCGAGAGGCACCCGGCTGATGGTGCTCACTCGTTGACAGCGCGCTCGCGCCGCAAACCGAGTGTTGTCGTCAGTTCGGCTCCCGCCAAATGATCTGTGCGATCGCGTAAAACCACACCAACCCGAGCAGGATCGACCCGGCCGCTCCGGCGAGGGAGTTGGAACCGAACCGCTTGAGATACTCGGCGAACAATCTGGTCCCTATCGTCAACGCAAACGCGGTGACGAATCCGCCGATCAGCGCCACTCGGAGGCCGCTCGGTGACGCGGTGAGGAAGTGGAACAATTAACCCATCACCACTGCCAGCACCGCCCATCAGCCCGGTGAGGCAAGGACGTCGGCGGCTGCATCGACCAGCGCTGTGTTTCCGGGTGCCAGGGTTCTGACGAGGTCCGAAATCGTCTGCACGGCGAACGAAGCCACCAGGGCCGCGCCGGTGAGTAGAACGACGGCAAAGGCGAGCAGGCGTCGACGAAGGCTGGCCAACGTGCCGGTACGAACCGGCACCTCCCACACGGTGTCAAAGGCGCCTTGGAGCGCCACGAAGACCAACGATGCCACCAGCAACAACGAGACTAGTCCGATCAGCCCGAGCCCCCCGCCACCGTGAAGTCGTCGAGACTTCTACCGATCGCGGCGGAGACTTCGGCGGCGTCCCCCTGGACGATATCCCCGAGCACATTCGCGAGCGATTCCTCGACATTGGCGTCGTGGAGGACGATCCCCGCACCGGCCAGGCTGATCGACAGCACAGGCACGACCGCAAACAGCCCGTAGTAGGCCAGGCCGGCGCCGAGCCGGATCGTGCGATCCGCGCGCCACGACGAGTAGGTCTCGGTGATGACAGCTCTGATCAACGACGTCAATCCGACGCCACGACGTCGTCGGGCAATGCCGAACGACCGCCACCGCGGCGATGCCAACGGCCTCGGTCGAGGCCTGGCATATCCACCTTCTGCGTCTCGAGCACCAGCGCTTCCTTGCTCTGGTCGAACCAGCGAATGTATCGGTTGATGAGAACGTTAGCGGTGAGTCCGTGAGCGACGACACTGAGGGCGACCGTGACGGTCACCACCTGCACGATGATCTCCGTACCGAGCAGGTTCGACTCCTCCGCGATGGTGAGCATGAACACGATGGACGCGAGGCCCCGTGGCCCAAACCATCCCGCGAAGGCCATCGTCGGAGGCGCCGCGCCACTTCCGATGAAACCGATCGCGACCGGCAACATCCTGACGATCGTGAGGCTCAATACCGCGTAGATGGCCGTCTGTATGTCCAGATCCGCCAATGCCGGACCGACGAAAAAGGCCCCGAACAGGAAGAACGTCACGGCGCTGAGGACACCGCCGATCTCCTCGGAGAGCAGGATCGTGTGGTGGGCCTGGCTTCCGAGCAAATGTCCGTAGACGAGTCCGGCGACGAACGTCGCAATGAAACCACTTCCTCCGAGCTCGTCAGTGGCCACGTATGAGAGGGCCGCCGCGGCAAGCGGAACGACTTGCGCCCAGTGGTCGTCCATCCAGTCGCGCCGCATCGACATCTTGAAGAGCAGGACGACCGTGACCGCGACGGATACGCCGACGAGCGACGCGATGCCGACTTCCTTCACGAGATCGATGACGACCTCACCGTCGTAGCTCGGTGCTTCTGCGAGTTCGGCGGTCGCGATCGCAGCGAACAACAGCGGGACGCACAACCCGTCGTTCAGACCGCTCTCGACGCTGAGTCCCTGCCGAACACGTGATGGAAGACGGGAGTCGGAAACCACCGCTTGGCCAAGTGCAGCGTCGGTTGGGGCGAGCAGCACTGCCAACGCTGCTGCTTCGAACAGTCCAAGAGTCGGGAAAAACGGGATCGCCACGATCGTGCCGATCAAGATCGACAGAGGCAGTCCGATTCCCAAGAGACGAGAAGGAACTCTGGTTTCGCGCCGAAGCGTCTTGGTGTCCAAAGCTGAGGCGTCAGCGAACAAGACGAGCGCCAGCGTGACCTCCGCGAACAGTCGGACATCGGCCTCGGCCGCTGAGCTGTCGAAGACTCCGAATCCTTTGTCACCGAGCAATAGGCCGACGGCGACGAAGAGGATTGCCGGCGTGATGATCGAGCGGTCCACACGCCGAGACACGATTGCGAAGGCGAGCACCGTGGCGCTGACAACAACGAGATCCCAGCCTGACACCGGCTCATTATGCAACAAACCAACTTTCTGGGATAGTTTTACCCCCGTGAGCGGCTTGTTCTCCAGGATCGCGGCGATGCCTGGGCGGATCGCTCGCAACACGTCGGCGGCGATGCGGCTGTCGCTCGTCACGCTGCTCGTCGCACTCATCTCACTCGTGATCACGTCCGCCGTGGGTTTGCAACGAGGCAGCGAGCTGGCCGACGACGTCCTGCGCGACCGTCTGAGCGCGATCGGCGCCTCCCGAGCCAGCGAGGTCGAGCGATACATCGCGAGCCTGCAACGAGCCTCGGTCAGCCAAGCGATCAGCCCCAGCACCGCCGACGCGATCGAACAATTCGACCAGGCATATGAGGAGCTCCAGGCCGACGACCCCTCGACCGACGACCAGTCGGCGGTCGACGACTACTACCGCGATGTCGTCGCGCCGCAACTCGAAGACCTGCGGGCACGGCCGGTCAGCGGTGCGAACCTTCTCCCGCGCGAACCCGCATCAGTCCACCTCCAGGCCAACTATGTGGTCCCCTCCGACGGGGGTCCCCTGATCGTCGATGCCGGCGACGGGAGTAGTTGGTCAGAGGTCCACAGCCTGCTCCACCCCTCGTTTTCTGAGTTCGTCGTCCAGATGCGCGTCGACGACCTGTATCTGATCGAACCCGAGAACAACGTCATCGTCTACACAGCGGCGAAGGACATCGACTTCTCCACCAGCCTGCTGACCGGCCCGCACAGTGGAAGCGCTCTCGCGGCGCTGATCAACTCCTTTCCCCAGAACCCCGAGCCAGGGATCGCCACGATCATCGACTATTCCCGCTACAGCGCAGCAGGTGACGCACCGACCGCCTTCATTGCAAGTCCGGTGATCAGCGACGGCGGCCTCGCTGGATACGTTGCACTCCGCATCGGTTCCGAACAACTCTCCTCGATCACCACAACCGACGGTTCTTGGCGGTCGCTCGGTGACACCGGAGAGACGTACCTGGTTGGGGATGACGGCCTGATGCGGTCGGACGCTCGTTCGTTCGTCGAGGACCGGGCGGCGTATCTTGCCGTAGCGAGCGATGCCCAGACAGCGAACGACGATCAGCTCCGGTCGATCGAGCGACTCGGCACGACCACTCTTTTCCAGCCCGCCAACGACGACGACGCCGAGGCGACCCTACGCAGCGGGACACGCCTTGCCGACACCACCAACTATCTCGGCGCCAGCGTCCTGTCGTCGCAGCGCGCACTTGACATCGACGGTCTCGACTGGGTCCTCTTCGCGGAGCTCGAACGCCAGGAGGTCGACCAGCCGATCGAGGACTACGTCCGCAACCTGTTGATCGCCATCGCCCTCTTCATCGTGGCGATCACGTTCCTTACCGTCCGCTGGGTCGACCGCCTGCTCTTCCCGCTACGCATCATCTCGACCCGCCTGCGAGGCGTTCGACGGGGCGGTGACACCGATGTCGGAGCGACGTCGGCAGCACTGCCCGACACCAGCCCTAGTGAATTCGTCGATCTCGCCGCCGACATCGACACGATGCTCGCAACGCTGGCTGCACACAATCGGGCCGCAGAGGAACGGGCGTCCGAGCGACGCAGTCTGCTCCGGCGGGTCTTGCCCGCCCAGGTAATCAAACGGGCCGAGGCGGGCGAACGCGACGTGCTCGACCAGGTGGCGAATGCGACCGTTGCCGTCGTTGTCATCCGCGGGCTCGGCGCACTGATGAGGGAAGGGTCCACCGATGAAGCGCGCGATCTCCTCGACGACTTCATCTGCGAGGCCGATGCACTGGCGAAGAAGCACGGGCTCGATCGGATTCGGCTGACCGGCGATGCCTACATTGCTGCCTGCGGCACCGTACGCCCTCATCTCGACCACGGCCAGCGGGCGGCGGCGTTCGCCCTCGAGATGCGCGAGCTGGTCGATGATCTGTCGGACGGCAACGACATGATCCAGATCGGCGGCGGACTTGATTCCGGTCCCGTCACGATCGGACTCACCGGCGGATCCCGACTCGTGTACGACTCTTGGGGTCCGACGATCCGTAACGCTACCGATCTCGCTCGGCGCGCCGCCCCCGGTGAGGTACTCGTCTCGGGGGCGACGCGGTCGCTGCTGCCATCGAGATTCCGGACCGAGGACACCTCGGGAGACGATACCTCGGCTGCGATTCTGAGCAGACCGATGAGACAGAGCGAGGGGACCTGATGCGCAGTCTCTTCTCCGACCCGAACGCGGCGTGGGCAGCGCTCATCATCGTCGTCCTCCCGCTCTTCATAATCATCACGCGCGAGGTCGAAGAGCAACTACGCCAACGCGACTCCGAGTTCCAGGGCGCGTTCTCGATCATCCGGATCTGGATCGTTCCGCTCCTCACCGTCTGGATCCTCGCACGGAGCCTCTTCGACGTTGCCGAAGACAACGTCTTCATCCGTCTGCTGGGCAGCGCACTCGTGTTCGCTGGCGCTACGACGGCGCTGTCTGCGCTGCGGGTCGTCGTCAAGGCCCTCATCGACCGCCCGCGGCACGGTGACCGGCGACCGGTCCCGCGACTCCTGCTGGCAATGCCGCGGCTCCTCGTGATCCTGGCGACGGCGTGGTTCCTGATCGCCGGCGTGTGGGACGTGGACCTGTCCTCTGCGCTGACGGCGCTCGGTGTGACGTCACTCGTCATCTCGTTCGCCCTCCAGGACACGCTCAGCGGCATCGCATCCGGTTTCACGTTGCTCGCCGACTCCCCGTTCAGCCCGGGCGACTGGATCCAGTCCGACGACGTCGAGGGCCGCGTCATCGACGTCAACTGGCGCAGCACACGCGTGGAGAATCGCGACGGTGATCTCGTGGTGATTCCCAACGGGCAACTCGCCAACGCCACGATCATCAATTACGACCAACCGAGCCGCGTGCATCGTGTGAAGGTTCCCGTACAGATCGAGCGGTCGGCACCACCGACTGCGGCCATCGCGATGCTGGTCGACGCCGCCCGTTCTACGGCTGGGGTCGTCGCGCACCCACCACCGTTCGCGCGCGTCACCCAGATCGCCGACCCGGTGGTCGACTACGAGGCGTCGATGTGGATCGATGACTTCGCACTCGCGCCGCGCGTCAAGGCTGACTTCGGTGCGCTCGTCTGGTACCTGTCCTACCGCCATGGCGTACCGCTCCCGAATCCGGCCCAAGACGTGTATGTCTTCGACGGGGCCAAGACCGCGATCGAGGGCCAGATCACCGATGCCGACCTTCGCCGGTACATCGTCGAGTCGCGGCTTATGGTCGAGTTGGACGATGATGTGCTCGACCGACTCGCGGCCGGAGCGCGGTTGGCGCAGTATCAAGGGGGCGAGACGATCGTGGCTGAGGGGGGCCGGCACGATCTGCTGCTGCTGCAACGCGGACGGGCCGCCCTCGTGCTCCGTGATGTTGACGATCCGTCGGTTGCCGACATCGATGTGCTCGACATCGAGGCGGGCGAACTGTTCGGACTGCTCGACGAGACACACCACGCCGGTCGCACCGCTGTGGTCCTCGCTGTGACGGATTGCGATGTCGTTCGGATCGCGCCCGAAGCTGCTGCGTTCGCGATCTCTCAAGCCCCCGACCTCTCACTCGCGCTCGACCAACTCGGCGTAACTCGACGGCGGCGGATCGAACGCGTGATTCGTCGAGCCAATCGAGCCGCCGAAGTCGATGCGGCAGCACCGCAGAGTGAAGGTCGCGACTCATGAGCGGGTCTCGTCGCCGAGGGCTCAGGAGCCGCCTGTCGCGCAACCTGGTCGGTGTGGCGCTGGTCTCGGTGCTCCTCCTAGCTGGGGTGAACTTCGTCTTCGCGCGCCTCCTCATCGACGACAGCGTCAAAGCACAGGTGATTGCACTCCGCGACACTCGCGTCGAGGCGGTGGAACGGGGATTTGCCGGCCTGCAGGCGAACGTCTCGACGCTGGCCGCGAACCCGAGCGTCGTCAACGCGCTGGTCGAGATGTCCGCGGAGTATCGACTGCTCGACCAGGACATCACCGCCGGTCAGTCGGCCGCGCTCGAGACGATCTACGAGTCCGAGGTCCTCCCGCCGTTCGTCGCAGCTGGTGCCGACACCGGCCCGACCTCGCAGCTGCTGCCGACGTCCGCTGCAGGCCGCTACATCCAGCACCATTACATCGCTGAGAACGCAGCAGGATTCGACGGTCGAGATGCACTCGACGACGCCGGCGACGGATCGGGTTTCAGTGCGGCACACGCGGTACACCATCCATTGCTTCTCCAGTTGATGGAGAACGCTCAAATGTCCGACCTGCTGCTCGTCGACGCCGAGACCCTCGAGGTGGTCTATTCGACCAAGAAACGGATCGACCTAGGCACAAACGTCGTTGACGGGCCGCACGGTGAAACAGGCCTTGGCGAGGTCATCGACGGGCTCAGTCGCGTTGCGATCGGCGACACGACGGTTTCGGACAGTTGGTTCTACATCCCCACACGCGGAGAACCGGTGTTCTTCCTCGCTTCGGTGTTGCGCTCTGGATCCGAGGTTGTGGGCGCGATCGTCACCGAGGTGCCGGTCGAGAAGCTGACGGCCGTTTCGACGGCCGATGGAGATTTCGAGACGCTCGGCCTCGGCGACACGGGCGAGATCTACGTCGTCGGCGGGGATCGCACGCTGCGATCCGACTCGCGCAGATGGATCGAGGATCGCGACGGCTACTTGTCCTCGTACATGGAGCGGTACGACGATCAGCGGACGGCCGACCTGATCGAGATCGTCGGTTCTCCGGTGCTGCTGCAGACTGTCGACAACGACGCGGTCACGGCCGGTTTGGATGGTGACGAGTTCGTCGGGACGGTGACCAACTACCTCGGAACAAGGACGCTGGCAGCGGCGGGGCCCGCCCATGTCGGCGACCTCGAATGGGTCGTTGTCGCTGAGTTCGCGGCGAGCGAGACCAGCTCGACACTCAACTCCTACGTCCGGAGCATCCTCGTACTCCTGGCGTTTCTCCTCCCTGCGATCGCTGCACTCGGATTCGTGATCGCCCGAAGTCTCACCAAACCGGTTCAGGTGCTCGTCGGTGCCGCGGGCCGCATTGCCGATGGCGACCTCGACACGGAGATCGCCGACTTCGGACGCAACGAGATCGGTGACGTAGGCCGGCAACTCGAGGGTGTCGCTCGGCAAATCGGACTTCGACAGCAGGCGATCGTCGACGAGGAACGGAACATCAACGAGATGTTGACGGCGGTGTTGCCGGCCCGACTCGTCGATCGCGTCCGCGGTGGCGAGCAGAGCATTGTCGACATCCTCGACAGCGCCACGATCGTCTCGCTGAGTGTCGACGCGATTCCCGAGGCGACCGGTGCCGACCAGGACATCGTCCTCGAGATCACTGAACGGATCGACGCCGAGATGGGTGAGCTGATGGCGCGCCACGACGTCGAGCGCATGCGGCGTTCGACGGGAAGTGAGCTCTTCGTGGCCGGACTCGACCACGACGACGCACGGACGGCCGACGCGGCGCGATTCGCGCTCGCCGCGACCGAGGTGGTCGCTGCGGTCGGCGCCGAGTTCGGGCAGCCTCTCATCGCCCGCGCCGGCCTGTCGGCTGGGGATGTCGCCACCGGCGTTCTCGGATCCGGCCAGGTCGCATTCGGTATCTGGGGCGACCCGCCCGGGGTGGCGGTCACGCTCGACTCGATGGCCCAACCGGGTCAGGTGCTCGCTGACAGCAACGTGATGGCGCAACTCGGTCCAGAGTGGGACATCGGCCCGGTCGAGGAGTTGCCGGGCTTCGCCGACACGATCGAGGCCCACGTCGTCCACGGCGAGATTTAGTGATGCCCGGCACGCTCCGACGCTGGGGATCCAACGTCGATCGACGATCGCCATCTCGCGTCGAATCCGGGGCGATTCCGCGCCGGACCCCGAGACGCCTGGACGGACCAAACCATCCCGGCATCGGGTAACTGACCTATGCGAGGCTGCCCCAATGCCAATTGACGTCGACGACACTGACGGACAGGCCGCTCGGCGGCGCTTCCCGAGCTTCCGGATCGTGCTGCTCGGACTGATCGGAGCCGTCGCGGTCTTGTGGCTTGCACCGACGATCGCGGCGTTCGTGGCCGACATCGAGCTCGCCAATTTGGACCACCCGTACATCGTGATCGGTTCGTTCATCGTCTTCGATGCAATCATCCCGATCTTCCCCAGCGAATCATTGTTGACAGCGGGATCGAACCTCGCGGCACAGTCGGGCTCGTCGATCGAGCTGTGGAAGTTGACACTCACCGGTTCCCTCGCGGCGGTGATCGGTGACAGTCTGCTGTACCTGCTCTCGCGCACCGTGTTGCGCAACTCGATGACGGCTCAGGTGGACAGAGCCCAACGGAACCCCAAAGTTGCGCGTTCGCTCGAGGTGATGAGTGGTACTGCGCCGGCCCTGATCGTGTTCGGCCGATTCGTGCCAGGGCTTCGATTCATCGTCGGCGCGACGATGGGCCTCAGCAGATATCCGTATCGGCGTTTCCTCATGTACGACGTGATCGGCGCAACGTTCTGGGCATCGTTCACGTGCATCTTCTCGTATCTCGTCGCGACGGTGATCGACGACAAACCATTCCTGTCGATCGCCGTGTCCGTGATCGTGACCACCGGTTTGCTCGCCCTGCTGTACAAGCCCCTGAAGAAGAGCTGGGAACAAACCGCGCAAGCGTCATGACGTGAGCATGAGGTCGATCTCGCGACGGGCCAGGATACGCCCGCCGATGGAGCAGCAAGAACGGCTCAGTCGTGCGGAAAGACCGTCACCCAATCCTCGGCCATGCTGACGACGGTCCACCCGAGACGGTTGGCCACATCGATGATTGGTTCCGGCTCGGTGAACGACTGCGCGACGCTGACGTAACTGAACTCGCGTTCAGCGTCGTCGTGTTCGACGATGATGGCTAGAGATGATCCGTCGCCGGCGGTCGCCCATTCGAGCATCTCGCGATCGCCTCCCGAGTTGCCGGCAGCGAGGATCGGTCGCCGACCGAGTTGGGTCTGGATGTTCGCTACCTTCGCCTCACCTTCGTTGGCGTCGCCGAGCAAGCGGCCGGTTCGCACGATTCGGGGTTTTCCATCGTCATCCCGCGTGAATTCGTATGCGATCAGCGTGCCGACGACCGCCTCGGGGTCGACACCGTAGAGGTCTTTGCTGACCGATCGGACGAACTCGGTGCCGCCACCGGTGACGATGAAGATCGTGAACTCTCGCCGGCGCAGTTCGTCGAGGAGTTCGAGCATCGGCTGGTACACAGTCCGACCGAGTGGGACGCCGAGCGTGCGATGCTGGGCCTGTTGCATGAACTCGCGTGCCCGCGAATCGAACT
>Ga0255047_10002973_pt1 | contig 10867 bp, 15 predicted proteins | sample JV7_2_1_MG_FD_183640 | JGI IMG/M metagenome (GOLD analysis project Ga0255047, IMG submission 183640) | Seawater microbial communities from Jervis Inlet, British Columbia, Canada - JV7_2_1 | ecosystem: Environmental > Aquatic > Marine > Inlet | place: Canada: British Columbia | collected 2016-10-06 | reverse complement strand
GCAATGAGGTGATTCAAAATGGGTAATACAACTTTTAGTGGGCCGGTTAAATCTCTTGCTGGGTTTAACCCTTCCGGTTACAACAATGAAGTAAATGTTGCCGATGCTACAGCAACCCTTTCTTTGGCTGATGCGGATCATGGAGGAAGGATTGTTGTGATACAGGATGCTGATATTGCAATCACGCTTCCTTCGATTGTTACGACTGAGCCTTCTGACAAGACTGATCCCAATCAGACTTGCACACTCGGTCTTACTTTTAAGATTTATTTCTCGGTAGCCGCTAGTGGTGCGACGGTAACGACGGCAAGCGCAGACAACTATGTAGGTGCTTTAAATATCTTGAAGGAAACTGCCGGTGCAAATACTTCGTTTTTTGCAGACGGCGACGACGATATTATTACTCTTGATGGAACCACTAAGGGCGGCTTAGAGGGTTCTTGTCTTGAGTTTGTTTGCACTACTGATGGATGGCTGTGCAGCGGATCTGCCCTTCTTGGCAGCGGCACTCTTGCTTCCCCGTTCTCTGCTGCGTAATCCTTGAACGACCCCCGATGGTACAGGGATCTCACTCCTCAAGGACGAGAGGTCGTGGATCAGACAGCACATCTGATCTGCGGTCTCAGTCTATGCGCTATGGGTGGAGCCTACTTATCGATGGTGGCTTTGTATATCAGAGAGTTCTGGCTGCAATGGCCCGTTAAGCGAGTGGCAGACACGAGGAAAGACATGGCGTTCTGGATGGGTGGCACAGGCATCTGGGAACTGTGGAGGGCGTTTAGTTGATTTACCCGACAGCGATTAAGTCATATAGGTACAAAGAGGGGGCTAGTTATTCATTCGATGAAAGCGATGGCTCAACCCTTATACTTGATGGACCGTTGGTAGTTAAGAGCATAAGCCTCTCGATGTCATCTAGCGCTGCGGGGGCAGACATTGTGTTTCTCATGGTTCAGGATGGAACAACTGATCTATTCAAGGTTTGTCAGTCTAATCTTTTAACGTACTACCCAAGTGTATATAGGGTAAATATGCCCGGTGCGGGGATAAGGCTAGGCACGTCTCTCGCAATGGAAGTTACAGGTCCGGCTACTACGGTGTGTACGAACATCAATATCGGGTATCAAAGATGATCGAGCCAACTTATGTAATATCGAAGTATCATGAAATGTCTTCGGAGACTGGCTCGGAGAGACTTGTAGACATAGGGGCAAGTTCTAGGATTAGGTTGTTTTCTGTATTTTCTATATACAGTTTCCTTTCCGCCGCTAACGCAGAAATGGGGTTTTCGTTAACTGAAGGAGATGGTGGTTCAGACATTTATTCTTCTGGCATGAAGCTTGGAGCGCAGGGGGCCAACTCATTGCACATTACACCATTCGCTCAGTATGCCTTACCTGATCAGGGTGTTATTTTTCTTTCAGATATGTATGTACAAGGGAATGGCAACGGGCTTAAAGCCTTGACCATCTTTTATCAGGTGGGATGAATGTCTAATACTTCATACTCGAAAGCAATTACTTCGACTTTTGATAGTTATTCGGCTACGGACTCTGTTGTTGTCAGTTCGGATTTACCCAGCCGATTTTACCTGCGAGGTCTTTCTGTAACCATAGGGCAACCAAGTGGTGTGTTTAACCTTTTGAAATTAACATTTCAGGATGGGTCAGGACAAGGAAATCAGGATGGGATAATCCGCCTGACTGGTGGAGATGTACTTATTGGGACTTCCACTCAAAGCATTATAGTTCCTGATGATTCGTATATCCTAATAGTGAATGGGCTTTACTTTTGGTCGAATGTTGATTCTAGCGCAGCTTATCCCACATCCATTACGGTGTACTACACATGAATGATTCACTAAAAAGAGTACACGCTGTAAACGTTTATAAATTGTGGGATGCTAGTGATTTCACTTCGGGGAATAGTTTCTCCGTTCAGGAGAGTGTAGAAATTGTTCCCGCAGGAACAAGGTGTGTACTTCGCTCATTTGTTGCTAACAGCGTGGTTGATTCTGATTCTGCTTCTCCACAGGGTTTGAACATAAATAATGCTCAGGCTGGAGCAAGGGTCGCCTTCCAAGACGGTGCGGGGGCCACTGTTTTTGTGGTTAAGGCGGAAGCTGTGTTTGGAACAGGTGTCGTAAGTTGGGGAAGGAACGAGCTTGGTCTTGTGTGTAACATTCCTTGCAATGGAGTTCTTTTCGATAATGGAATGAGTGTAGTGATTAGTGCGGCTACTGGTAGTGAATCTGCACCCGGTGCACCCACTGCGCCTTACGGCATTAACGTAAATCTACTCTACGGCGGATAAGTCATGAGACAAGATAGTTATTGCAATGTGTACAACACTACGGATTTAGCTGGGGCAGTCGGTAAGATCATAAATGGACGAGTTTCTATTTACGGTATTGTCGCGCAAGCGATAGGTTCGGGGGTTCTGGGAGATGATGGAAAGTCGATTGCTCTTTCTGCCACAGATGGAGGGAGTCCGGTTATCCAAGTAGCTTTGAGGTATCCCAAGTCGGCTGGGACTACGGGTCCAGACAATACAGATATTCGGTGTTTTTCAAACATCGTGGAAACGGGTGGTGGCGGGGTACTATTCACTGATGGCGTTTGGGTTAGTCTTCCTGATGGTCCCAACACTAACGGAGACCGGGGAAGTGTTGCGACGTTCAGTATTTTCTACACAGGTGGAGCAAACGCCTAATGACTTCTGTAACCTCCACCACTTTTTGGGCCTCCATTGGCATCGTTGCGACTGCTATGGGAGGTCTTTTTACTATGCAGCTTTCTCATGCTGGAGAAAATGGACATAGCTCAATGGTGGATCAGGCCGAGGTTTCTGAGGTTAAAATCAATATTGAGCGAATTTCAACGGAGGTGAACCATAATCGAGAATTGCTTAGTGAACTCAAGGTAGAGATAAGAGATATGAGAGACAAGCAAGAAGAGGTGAGTACAGAGATTCTGGAGGCTATCCGTGGCAACTAGTGGTGCAGTTACATTCTTGCCGGATGTTGGAGAACTCGTTGAAGAAGCTTACGAGAGAGCCGGACTCCAAATGGTTTCCGGATACGACCTCCGAACTGCTAGGAGGAGTTTGGATTTCCTTCTAATGGAATGGGCGAATAGAGGCATTAACCTCTGGTGTGTTGGAGAACATTCATTGGCTTTGGTTGAAGACCAAGCTCAATACGAAGCGATCAACACGACTCCGAATATTGCGGTGTCGATCCTTGAAGCAGTTCTCCGGTCTGATGAAGGCGATACGGCGAAGCAGGTAGATTACGATCTAGGTAGAATATCCAGGGATACATATCTAAGTATTCCTACGAAGCTTACAACGGGTAGACCCACTCAGTTTTATGTGGATAGACAGCAAGGGGTGATCAAGATCAACCTTTGGCCTATCCCGAATGATGCAACCCAGAAGCTTGTCTACACCTACATAAGAAGAATGCAGGACAGTGGTCCCGGTGGAACATATGATGCTGATGTGCCTGCGAGATTCTGGCCTGCTCTAGTGGCGGGTCTTGCCTATAGCATCGCGATGAAGAAGCCGGAGGCTGCGGGTCGAATCCAGATGCTCAAGCAGGTCTATGATGAGCAATTTCAATATGCAGCAGATGAGGATAGAGAGAAGGCTCCGCTTAGATTCTATCCTGGCGGTTACAGCTAGTGGGGAACTACGCGAAGGGCAGCAAAGCCTTTGGCTTTTGCGATCGTTGTGGGTTCAGATACAAACTCAAAGAACTCAGGACAGAGACAGTGAATCTGTCCAGCACCAATCTTCGTGTTTGCCCAGTCTGCTGGGATCCAGATCAACCACAGAACATGCTCGGAAGAATACCGATTGATGATCCTCAAGCCCTTAGAGATCCTCGACCTCTAGGCGCGATCTCGGGTAGAGATCTTCAGGCTGCTTATAGGGAGGACTTCTCTACCGGCACAGCTCAAACTTCTCCCACTCGCATTGATGGGTGGTGGGCTAGTAATGGAACTCTGGCATGGAATGAAGCTTCGCAGTCACTGAATCTACAATCGACTGACTCGACTGGAGATCCATACATAATCAGAGGATATAACGGGGGAGGGGTTGTTCCTGACTATCTGAGCATAAACACTTCTTTGTATAAGTATGTAGTGACTCAGTTTACGGTCAACAGTTATCCGTCGAGAGAGTCTGGTGATACATTTGAAGGTGGTTTCCAGGGCACGCTCTACTGGGGAACGGGAACAGGCCAGCCTCCAGGGATACCTGATCCTATTTCTCTCAGCATTCAACAACAACTCATGAGGTCTCCTTATCTTTTGGTTACCCAGCCTTCTGTTGGGTTTGCTCAAGTGGATAAGGACATGGCTAGTACATTTAAGATTGTTTGGGATATGACAGATAACGCTGACTGGACTGGGACAGTCACGACGTTGAGGCTTGATTACTTTGACGCTAGGCCGGGAGATCTTGATGCTGGTGATATTGACATCGACTACATCGAAGTGGTCGCATTTCACAATTTAGATTTATAGGAGAACGATATGCCGAAAGTTGGTAACAAGCATTTTTCATACGACGAAATCGGGAATCAGAAGGCTTTGCAGGAATCCCAGAGAACTGGTCTTCCCGTTGAGCATGAAGACAAGAACTACGCCCAGTTTGCTGGAGGTGGGTCTGTTCGTCCTAAGGATTCCATTCAAGGGTACCGCAAGGCTCGGACTCGAAAGGGTTAACCATTGGCCGCATTCACACTAGCCACACTCAGAACGTCTATAGACGAATGGCTTGAGAACACTGCTTGGGGAACTTCTTCCCAGCAGGATACCATCATTGTTCTAGCCGAAGAGAAGATCAATTCTATAGTGAGAGTTGCTGGGTACAACACAAACACAGTTACTTCTACCTTCGCAATAGGGGCGAATAGTATCTCTGTGATAGCGGATAGCGTTACGGGGCCTTTGTCTCCTCTGTATCTAAAGATTAGATCTAACGCAGGAACACCAGCTAATAACGCATGGAAGTTCCTGCTTTTGAAGGATTACAACTTTCTTCAAGAATACGCTCCTGTGGACAATACGGCTTCTAGATCAGAGCCGAAGTATTACTCATTCTACAACGATGTAGATAATTCGAATCAGGTTACGACCAATTTTGCCCCTTATGCAGATGCGGAATACGGATACGAATTCAACTATCTTTTCGAACCTGCATCCATCACCGCTGGCGATGTAGCCGGAACAACTTGGCTCAGCACCCATGCAAAGAATGCTCTTCTTTATGGCTGCATTACGCAGGCTTACGTCTTTATGAAAGGCGATCAAGCCATGATTCAGGTCTACCAAGGTAAATTCATGGAAGCTCTACAGGCTCTTGTGGCTTCTCAAGGCGGAACTTTCCGTGATACTTCTTTCAACGACGCGGACAATAGTCCGAATATGATGGCGGCTCAATAATGGCTTCTACATACACTGATGGACTTGCAGTTGAGATCATCGGCTCTGGCGACAAGGTTGGATCTTGGGGTGATGTCACTAACAATAATCTCAAAGCATTAGAAGAAGGAATATCTCGATACGCCGAGATAGCTATTGTTGGCGGTAGCGCAACTTCGACCTTGGATATCCCAGACGGCCAGACAGCCTACACGGATGATTCAAAGGGAAGATCCGCTGTCATCAAGTGGACTGGTTCGCCTTCCACCGGCACCCACCACACTGTGACTCTCCAAGTCGGAGGAGCGACAGCTACGCAAGCACGGTTTACTGCGATTAACGGACTAGGCAGCACGCATACGCTTCGGATAACGACCGCGACGATGGATACCACCCCTGCGTATTTAGAAATACCCAATGGGTACTCAGCGGAAATTCATATTGACAACACTACTGATGTGACAAAGAGTCAAGTCATCAATAGTCTTTCCGGATTATTAGTAGAAAAGATTGCCCTGAAAAACAACGAGATCATTTCAAACGAAACAAATGATGAAATTATTATTGCTGCCGACACCGTAAAGGTTGGAGACGATGGAGCAGCAACGCTCAGTAGTAACGGAGACCAAGACCTAATACTCAAGACGGGTAACACCACTACCGGATCAATTACCATAACGGACGGTGCAAACGGCAATGTTACAGTCGCTCCTAACGGAACTGGAGTTCTCTCCACCACAGATGCTCTGATCAGTGGATCAGGCGGTTACATCAATTTCAATACCACCATAAGCTCAGGCGGTATAGGACTGAGGGAAAATTCTGGTGAGGTTGAGTACAGGGCTTCCACAGGTGAAGGGTGGGGATCTCCGTACACAACAGGTCTTGTCTCTGGGCAAGGAACCTATTTTAAGAGCCCTGTGAATGTAGGTGCAGCGGAGTCTGGATCCTTAGTAGCTGGCGATGCTGGGAGTACGGCGCATGGTCTTGGAAGTGTACCTAGAATTGTTGTAGCGACTATAGAATGTTTGACTACGGATGGAGGATATGCAGATGGAGATTTTATCACGATCAATAGCGGTTTGTCATCGACCAGTAACTATGGGATTTCAATCTATTTCACGGACGAAGTGGTCGGTTTCGCCCTGCCCATCGGTTTGCTAACAGCGTGGATGATTCTTCCTGTGAAGACGGGCGGGGCTAATTTTACTCTTGCGCCTGCTGCGTGGGATTTATGGATCGAGGCGTGGAAGTAAATGCTTAAGAAGCTCACATTCCCTCCTGGGATCGATAGAGAAGGCACCCAGTATTCCGCTGAAGGTAGATGGTATGACTGTGACTTGATTCGATTTCGACAGGGTAGGGCTGAGAAGATTGGTGGCTGGAGTAAATACTCTAATAACGAGTTTCTTGGTATATCTAGATCTCTCTTGAACTGGTCTTCGATTGCGGGTGCAAACCTGATGGCAATCGGTTCGGACAAGAAGTTGTATGTAGAACTCGGTGGTGTTTACCATGACATCACGCCGATGGACTACAAGTCTCAAGGCACGCTTACTACACCAGCAGGAATAGATGATGCTGTAACAGCAGCTATATTTGACTTCAATGTGACTGATGGCGATGTAATAAGAATGGGGAGTGACGCAAACGCAGTCGGCGATGAGTTGATCTCAGTAGAGAGTACAACTACTGCTGGAGGATCAGTAACAATCGCAAGAGGGTATGCAAATACAACAGCATCTGCTCACGCACTAGGCGATGCAGCATTCCTTCTCCAGAAGATAAGTAATCCTATTTACTTAATCGACAACTTAACGACAGTTCTCATCTATTACCCAGATCATGGTCTTGTGACAGGAGATTTTATAAACTTCCTGAAGATTGCCTCCGACCCTACAGGCGGCGCTCCTGTCACGAGAGATGATCTCTACTACCCAGCTCACACTTCCGGTATAGATGGATACGACACCACTAAATCAACTCAGAGCTTTCCTGTTACGAAAGTTTTAACGGGTGATTACTTTGAGATCCGAATCGCCACTGCTCCGACCGGCCTTGTAAGCTCTACTCTTGATGCAGACATCACTAGCTCTGCAACCAGTATAAGCTTGAGCGGGGTGGTTTTTGGCGCAGGAGACTTCGTAAGAATCGGAGATGAGTACATAAAGCTGGTGTCTACCTCTGGAGGTGGTGACTTCACTGGATGCCTGAGATCTCAGTTTGGATCTATGTCAGCAGCTCACTTGTCTGGTGCTGCTGTGAATGAAGTGGGAAGCTCTGGCAGTGGTCAGGGTGGCGACACCATCATCATGCGAGATATCCAAGCTTCTGAGTCCACATTTTCTGAGTTCAGTGGATGGGGAGCAGGGACTTGGGGTGGCATATCGACAGCCGCTACTTCGACCACGTTGAGTGCCAACCTCGCCGCAGCCGCCACCACCGCTTCTGTGGTTTCTACTGCTGGATTCGGTGATGATAATGATACCGGAACGATGCTTATAGAATCTGAGGTTATTCTGTATACAGTAAACGGTGGCTCTGGTTTCGATGCTTTAGACAGGGGCGAGAAGGGAACTGTCGATGTTCTTCACTCTTCAGGAACTTCAGTCTTCCTTATAGATCAATACTGGACTGCTTGGGGAGATCCAACGATACCGCTAACAACCGTCTCGCCTGCGTTGAACGTGTGGTCGCTCGATATCTTCGGTGAAGACCTCGTAGCAGCTAAAGACAGGTCGAAACCGTACTACTGGAATACATCCTTGAAGATGTCTGCTGGGTATCCTTACAGTACTAGCTCGGATTCCAGCGATGCTTACGCATCTGGGATTATGCTTGCCGATGCAGTGCCGTTGTCTTCCTACGGCAATGGCTTAACGCCAGAAGGGGGAGTTGACCTGGGATATGGAGGTGTGCCTGAGCAGGTTGGTTTCATAATGTCATATTCTGCAACAAGGCAGATCATCGCATTCGGAGCGACGGACACGCTCGACTTCTATGACCCAATGCTTATCCGGTGGTCTGACATAAAGGCTCCTGGGTCATGGGTGGCGTTGAACCCTGGCAACAGAGCAGGCGGTCATCCTTTACAAAACGGTTCTCGTATAATCGCTGCCGCTAGAGCATCTGGAGGTATTATCATATGGACTGATAAAGCCCTTTACTCGATGCAGTATACAGATTCGGACGCTGTTTTTAATTTCCGAGAGATTTCAGATTCAATTTCTATCTCCTCTAGATATGCTCATCGAGTTGTTGCTGGAGTCAACTACTGGATGGGAGATGAGAATTTCTTTGCCTACGATGGAAGGGGTGTTCAGAATGTTGAGTGTTCTGTGCTTAGCAAAGTTTTTGATGATCTGAACTATGACAAAAGAGAAACTATTTCATGCGCTCTAAATTCTTTATTCAATGAAATAATATGGTTCTATCCTTCTGCTGCTTCTGAAGAGCCTGACAGGTACGTCATCTTTAATTACATAGATCAGACGTGGGCATACGGTGGCATGGCTAGGACAGGATGGTCAGACGCTGGCATTAGGGAGAAGCCAAACTCTGCGTACAGTTTAGGGCCATACACCTCTGGAGCATACGAAGGGATTGGTCGTTCTATCATTTACAATCAAGAGATGGGTTACAAGAACGATGAGACTAAAATGAACTCGTATGTAGAGACGGGGTTCATCGATGCGGAAGACGGTGATTTTTCTATGTTCATAGACAGAGTTGTTCCAGATTTCAGGGGTCTAGACTCAACAAGTCCAGAATTAACAATAGCAGTTTCGGCGAAAGACTACCCATTTTCTAGTGACTCCAAAACTGTTTCAGTTGATACAACTCTCTCTACTGAGTATGAAAATATAAGGCTAAGAGGGAGGACAATTTCATTAAGGTTCGAGGATGATTCAAGCACTCAAGACGCTGCCGGATGGCAACTCGGGGATCCAAGGATCCGTATGAAGCCTGACGGAGAAAGATGATGGAGCGTGATGTGCAGATTGGCAGACGAAGTATTAGGCAGATTGGTAACGATTCTATGGATTCATCTAGCGTTGTCGATCTACGGAACGAAATTCAACTATTGGTCTCAAGTATTCAGGAAAGACCAGTCGTTAGTTTGACTATGGTATTTCCGCCTATAGGGATAGCAACTCATGGCTGAAGGGTTCAAGATTCTTGGTCAGGGAACGCTCGCTGTGACAGAAGCCACTTTGTATACAGTGCCTTTTGCGTCGGGTGCTTCGTCCTCTTCGCGGAGAATGATGCAGGCTGTGATATCTTCAATAATTGTGTGCTGCGTCAGTGGGATTACTCCTTGGTATTCTATAAGAGTTAAGAAGTTGGGTGATGCTGATAGTAACGAGCAAATTATATTCTATCAGAAATCGATTGATATAAAAACAACTGATGTTTTGTCGTTAGGCATAGGATTGGTCGCTGGAGATTCGATAGAAGCTTCTACGGATACCGGGATGGTGATCCACATGAACATATTCGGTACGGAATCCGCTTAGGAATAATTATGATGAGACGTAATTTTGGTAGGTTTGCAGAAGGTGGCATAGTGGATGAGCCTGAGATGTTTGGAGATACTCCAGATACAGGTATGCCATCGATCGCCGGGTCCGGTCTTCCTAATTCTGGAATCAAGAACAAGAGCATGGGTGATGTATTTCCACCCAAAAACAAGTTCACCCCGCAGCAATTTGCAGACAAGAACGCTGCTATGAAGCGAATGAAGCAAACCCCAGGACAGTCTCCCCTCGGACCCCTAACGTCTGGTCCCCCTGGAGGACAGCTTCAAGGGGGTATGCCTTCTCGTGGGCAAGGACCACCGGGGCAGGGCCAACCTCCGCAGAAGGGTGGACTGGGCGGTCGATGGATGGGAGAGCTTTGGCAAGGGCTAACAGGCGATATGTCGGATCCTGCGATGACTCAACCCCAAGCCGGAGGGTATGCCTCTGGGGGTGCAGTTGAGTCAGGGATGAGTATTTACAATCAGACCATGAGGGATCTTGAGTCTGGAGGGGTAGGGGGCTATGCCCAAGGCGGAATGGTTGAAAAATCCAGAGAGGTCGCCGCAGAAGGTCGCGGTGGTGATTCGATGCTCATGCACATACAGCCTGAAGAATTGGCTGGATTAGAATCTCTCCTTGGTCCGACAACTACAAATCCAGAGACAGGAAATCCTGAGGGATTCGCGTGGGCTCCGGTATTTATTGGGTTGGCGATAGGGGCCACAGCAGGAGGTGTCTCGGCCAGTGCTCAAGGCGGGGACGCTGGAGACATAGCGTTGGGGGCCTTGGGTGGAGGTGTATTAGGGGCTGTCGGTGGGGGGATAGCAGGAGCAGGAGCAGGAGCAGGAGCAGGAGCAGGAGCAGGAGCAGGAGCAGGGGGAGGAGCAGGAGCAGGAGCAGGTACAGGAGAGAGAG
>Ga0255047_10002972_pt1 | contig 10869 bp, 18 predicted proteins | sample JV7_2_1_MG_FD_183640 | JGI IMG/M metagenome (GOLD analysis project Ga0255047, IMG submission 183640) | Seawater microbial communities from Jervis Inlet, British Columbia, Canada - JV7_2_1 | ecosystem: Environmental > Aquatic > Marine > Inlet | place: Canada: British Columbia | collected 2016-10-06 | reverse complement strand
CGCAACCAGAGGTGGAGGTTGAGCTAGAGGTAGACGAGGGATCTTTAGCATACCTGGTGGAGGAGATCGAAGAAGCCGCTCCGCAGACTCCGGTAGGTGACGTGCCCCGTATACGAAAGAAGAACCTGCATGGCACGAAGATATGCCTTTGGCGCATGATGCAGGGTGTTGGGCAGGGCAAGAGAGATGAGTCAGCATTGCGCCTGGCATCCGACTATCAGAAGAAGGGTATGCCTGCCGAGATAACCACTTCTTTGCTCATGGCGTGGAATGAACACAATGATCCGCCTATGACGCAAGACGAAGTTATGGTAAAGATAGCCAGTGCATATGGCCGGGGTCATTATGATTTTGGTTGCAATGATCATATCCTGGAGAGCTTCTGTCATGAAGACTGCTATCTGTTCAAAACGAAAGACGATATTGATGAAGCTGTAAAGGTGTACTCAATGGACGAACTCGAACCGATATACAAAGAGTACGTCAAGAATTCCGCAAAGACAAAGATACAGTTTCCATGTATGCCACAGGTCCAGACAGCTATGCGCGGACTACGCAAAAAAGAGGTTGCTATTATTCTGGCGCGTCCTGGGGTGGGAAAGTCGCTTATAGCCCAGACGGTGCTTCAGGATGTAGCGTTATCACAGGATATAAAGAGTATATTCTTCTCTATCGAGATGCCAGCCGAACAGGTCTATGAGCGGGGGATGAGTATGGACACAACATGGAGTCCCTCAGCTGTGGAAGATATGTATTGGAAGGATGATCACGAACAGATAACTGCTGCACTTCCGAACCTTCGGAACGTCGCAGTAGTTGATAAAGGGAGCTTGTCTCTGGGTGATATTCAACAGACAGTAGAGGGCGTCGGAGATATTGGTTTTATAGTGATAGACTACATGAGTTTGGTGAGAGCGCCGGGACAACAAATATATGAGCGAATGTCGTATGTGGCACGTCAACTCAAGCCTTTGGCGAAAGAAACCGGAGCAGCGGTATTGATGATCTCCCAGGTATCCCGAAAAGGTGGCGACGGTACTATACCTATTACTCTGGAAATGGGGCGTGATTCAGGAGCCATAGAGGAAGGCGGAGATTTTCTTCTTGGGATGTGGTGTGACGCGAAAGACAAGAACATTCGTATTGTCCAACTACTGAAGGGTAGACGTGGCGGAGCTGGTGTGAAGGATAGGATTGGACTATTTGGTGAGTCAGTTAAATTCGTATGTGTGGAGGATTGAAAATGGGTTGTGTAAAATGCGGATCATTGCATCAAAAAACTATCAAAATGAGCGAAGGGCCACATTACGCCAAGACTGTCTGTGGTGACTGTGGAAAGTTTTTCAAATGGCTCAAAAACCCGGATCGAGAACTTGTATTGCATAAGTTCTTCAAACCAGTTGGCGAATCTGGTGGCCATGAGTTTGATTATGAATGTATGTTCGGAAAGAAGCATAGGGGGAGACTGCTTTCTGAGATTGCCGTGGAAGATCCAGAATGGCTTGAATGGATATACGGTCAGGACTTCTCTGATGAGGTGATCGAACTTCTAGGATCGATGGTGAATGATTAAGGATGATTGATGGGGATCTTGCAACTGTGAGAGGAATTGATGATGATTGATAATTTTGAGTGGTATGGAATGGATGTATCCCTCAGCTATAATGCAGTCGTGGACTTTTTTGCACAATGGGGATATGAGACATGCTCGCAAACGGTACAATACAGAGATGTTAAGAATCCATATGATTTGGTGGACTCACTAGATATGCTTCAGGCATCTAGCGTCGAAGATTTGCCTGAGCGTGTAGTCATAGCATTAAATGATTATGGTGGAAGCGGCGAGATGCTTGTATTGAAGCCGGGAAGGTAGAGGATGGAGGCGATTAGCGTGGAATGGTATGAGATCGTACTCATGATATATGCAGCCTGTAGAGTGTTTTTTACAGTTTCAAGCAAGCAGAGTCGATGGGAGGAAAAACGTGATGGCAAAATTTTACATACTGGAAGTGATAGACGGAGTGGCGGACTTCCAGAGACGAACTAGAGAAAGAGTTGGGAGGCTGATATGGCGTTGTTGAAACCGATTGATAATGGTAGGATGTATCCTGGATGGTGGCGATGGAATCCTATTGGGGGTTGTGAGCATGATTGCTCATATTGCTATATGAAGGTGATGAGTAACCGAACAGGACTGTCTATGATGACGCCGGTTGTTCGTGATGGGCATTTCCCAACTCAGAACTATATGAGTGATAACTTGGGGAGTGGCCGCAAGATATTCTGCTGTAGCTCTGGTGACGCTTGGGGTTATTGGGTCCCGTCTGATTGGATCTATCGCATGTTGGATCATTGTCTTGATTATTCCGGCAATGAGTATATGATGCTTACTAAGAATCCGTTGCGGTATGCTCAGTGGTATCAGTTTCATGAAGATTGTAAATTTATTCTTGGGGCTACGGTAGAGACGGATCTAACTAAGGTCGCCAGGTCTGTTAGCGATGCTCCAGATCCGTTGTATCGTATGGCTCATATGAAGGAGATTAAAGAAGAATATCCCAATGTTCAGACGATGCTTAGTATTGAGCCTGTGATGAGGTTTACACCGGTTTTTGCAGAAAGGATTGAGGCTGTGTTGCCTGACATTGTTTACATCGGTGTGGATAGCGGCAAGAATGGCTTGCTTGAGCCTACCAGGGATGAGTTGATTCGTTTGATTATATACGTGAGTGAGGTAGCTGAATTGCATCTCAAGAAAGGCATAGAGCGTATTGTCGGGGCTGATTGGTTGGCAAGCTGGCGGGGTGAGAAACCTGAGATCCAGATCATCCAGGAGCCGCAGCTTTCAGGAGAGATCGAAACGTGCAGTAGGTGGAGCATTTATGAGCGAGGATCTTCGAGGTGAATGATATGAGAGAGATAAACCGCATCGTGGTTCATCATACGGCAACGCCGACGAATACCAGTGTCGATTCTATAAGAGATTACCACATGAATAATTTAGGCTGGCGCGACATTGGCTATCACTACATCATTGAGGTAAATGGCCATTTACGCCTGGGGCGTCCTGATTGGATGATAGGAGCGCATGTCAAAGGTAAGAATAGCGATAGCATAGGCGTTGCTGTGATAGGCAATTATCAAGACATCAATTTTCTATGGCAAGGGAGGTGGTCAACACGTCAGGCTCGTACTCTTCATGTAGTATTAACTGACCTTCGTCAACGTTATCCAGATGTAGATATAGTGACTCACAGGGAGCTTGCAAATACCCTTTGCCCTGGCAAGAATGTGCAGGCATGGATTGATAAATGGAGGGGCTTATGATCGCAGATCTCTTGCTCATGATACTCACAGTAGCGGCGATATGGATTGCAGTTTACGAAGTAAAAACATTCAGGATGGGGAATGATGGGTAAACACAACAGATTGAACGTTATTATGAACGAATATAGATGACTAACCAAGAGGTGAATGAAATGTGGGATAAGATACTCAGCATCAGCACGTTGGTAATAGCAGGAGCGTTTGTCGCTGGATGCTACTTGCTCCAGATGGATAAGTGGCGGGAGAAGCCCAAGCGGACGAAAGGGATCTCCAGGAAGGGTGACATAGATGGATATTAGACGTACAGGCAAGACCAACGCGATAAATCGTGGCTTTTCTCTTGGCACAAGAACCGGTCGCCAGAAGGCGCGCAGTGGACGGTGGTTCAATCCGTTGACCAAGAAGTGGGTTGAACCATGTCACAATAAGGAGATCTCCAGGAAGACTAATGATAGCTAAGAAAAGATATGGAGGTGATATACATGGGATGGTTTTTTCTGAATAAGTCAGTTAGAGATTTAGCGAATAATGTTGACGACATAAAGATGATAGCGCAAGATGGCGCCAAACTGTATGATAGTTATGAGGTAGCGCAGGCGGATCATAGGATCACCCCGGAAGAATGGGCGGTGTTGGGCAAGAAATTTCTGCCGGTTATCACGTCTTTATTTCGTCTGGCGACCAAGCTGGGATGGGTGAAGGGGTGATATAGTTCTTGACATTTAGTTTGTCTATGTGTAAAATTAGATAAGCCGGGGCACCGGCAAACATAGACAAATATTGATGGCGGCTGACTGTGGACTTGCGCCAGCGAGTTCCGTTGAGACAGCCAGCCGTCACACCTACTCAACGAGGTGAGAAGATGTCAAGCAATCGACACTATGCTTTTATTCCCAAAACAACCTTACATTCAGATAAGTATAAGGAGCTCACTACACATGCGAAACTGCTATGGATGAATTGATTCAAAACAAACGGTGTGAATTTTCTGAGATTTGTGAACGCGATATGTCACATCCCACGACAGCGGAGCTTAATAAAAGCAGGGAAATACAATCTTTAATAGCGCAGCGCCAGATAATTTGTGAGAAATGGCAGATATAGATTAGTTCTTGACACTGCGCCAGCGACTACTGTATACTAAAAGTGTTCGCTCCTTGCCTGGGGGCAATAAAGGGCGGCTGGGAAACTGGCTGTCCTTTATTTTGTTGAAAAGAAGTCTTGACACACTTCGTCAGGTGTGGTATTATTCCAATATAACAACGATTTGTGAGAAAAGGGCGGCGTCGCGATCCATCTCCCATAGCCGCACAACACACAATTCGCGGCGCTGCTTCTTATCCCCAGAGGTGTTTATGGAAGCGCAACCTAAAACATCACTCGCCACGTCAAGGTGATATGATGATCAAGGAAGGGCATGCACGCATATTCTTAGACTCTGACGGAGAACTCCGGTATGAGTATCGAGAAGCTAATGCGAAACAGTCTTCATGGGGACATATATTGCTTGATGCAGTAAGCGGTAATCGTGATTTTGTACAATGGGAGCGAAATCAGAGTAAGCCTTCTTGGGCAATAGACGCAGGGACGGATTGATGTCTGTTGAACTCAAATTGAAATATTGCCCTATATGCGGAAATTCAAAATAGGAAAAACTGATGCACGAACAAATTGAAGCATTGCTGGAAGATATAGGCACGAAGATCCAAGACGCTGCTATAGCCATGTTTGACAGATATGTACAAGAACTGACCGAGCATGTGGAAGCGTTTCGGGCAGCAGGCGGTGAAGTCCCTGAACAGTTTATGCTCTCGCCAGCATTTCATGATTTGGTCAAGTCAATTATTAACGGCGAAAAAGCCAACGCTGAAAATAAAGAAACGAAACTGGGGGTCAAGATAGCTAGTGACCAGGTTGGGTTTGTGATCCAGGACTATCTGTTCGATAATCCTGTGCTGAAGGATGTGGGACATGGTTGAGACTAAGGAGCATAAAGACGCATTCAATCAATACTATCTCATGGGCGCAGGCAGAAGCCTCCGAGAGTTGGCGCGTCTCCGCAAAGTCTCCGCAAAGTCCGCAATGCGATGGTCGAAAGCGCATAACTGGCAAGAGCGTATCGAGCTAAGGGATATTGACCTGAGCAGAAAGACAGAAGAGAAGATTGATGAAGCTGTCGTGAATACGCGAGCAGACTATCGGAAAGATGTTAAGTTGATGTTGCAGCCGTTGAAAGCGTTGATCAACTCGGCTATTGCGACAGATAAAAAAACAGGTAAAGCGAAGATAAAGTTCGAGGTCGATGATGCCAGAGATATGGCGAGTATCGTATCTTCATATGAGAAGTTGATCAAAGTTGACTTACTGCTAATGGGTGAGGCCGATAGCCACACCAGGTTAAGCGGTGACGACATCTCGTTTAGCTTTGGTGATAAGATAACCAAGGATGATATTTAGTGGAAATAGATATGCAGGAAACATGCAACGACCAATTATGGGACTTGATAAAATGTCATGATCGGTATTTGCTCCCGTATGGTGGGGGCGGCAGCGGGAAGAGTCATGAAGTGGCCCAGAAGATCCTCTTGAGAATCGAGAAAGCAGTAATTCACGGTTATCATGAGGGTTTTTTGTGTCTGCGCAAAACTTCCCCAGATGTGAAACGGTCGGTATTTGCTCTTTTCAAGTCATATATAGACCTCTGGAATCTGCCAAACATCACTACCAATAAAACAGACTTATCCTATACATGGCCGGATGGCCAATTTATATCCTGTGGCGGACTTGATGATCCAGAGAAGGTTAAAAGTATTGAAAATATAACAGGGATTTGGATGGAAGAGGCGACCCAGTTTACCTTAAGCGATTTTCGGCAGCTTGATTTGCGTTTGCGCGGTGAGGCTTCCAGTTACTTTCAGATCATAATGACATTCAATCCAATGGATGATACAAGTTGGATCAACGATGAGTTTTTTGATTCGGAGATGGCTCCGAAGTTGGAAACGTGGGATAATGGGAACAGTTTTCGGGTCATGAAAAAGATCACCATAGAAGAGTTGGAAAAAGAAATCGAGATGTATGCCACCGCTCTTCATTCAACATGGCGTGATAATAAGTGGGTGGATGATCAGTATGTTGCCATGCTAACAGCCCTGAAGGAGAGCGACCCGGTACGCTGGAGTATATACGACCAGGGGTTATGGACAGCGCTCTTGCAGAGAATATACGCCAACTACGAAGAGATAAGCGAAGACATGTGGCCAGAGCATTTTGACGAGATAATATACGGCATGGATTTCGGGTACGCCAAACCAACAGCGCTGATCATGATAGGTCTGAAAGATGGCGAGATATATGAGAAGGAGCTTATATATGAATCAGAATTAAAGAATTCTGACAGGATTCAGAAAATGTGGGATCTTGAAATAGATCCTAATGATGAAATATTCGCAGATCCATCAGAGCCAGAATTTATAGATGAAATATACGATGCTGGATTCAATATTAAAGCGGCTAATAATTCGGTCGCACCAGGTATTGATCTGGTAAACACAAAACGACCAAAGATACTCACTACCAGCCTCAACCATCTATGGGAAAAGAAGAAATACCGCAGGAAGGAAGACAAGAACGGCAACATCCTTGAAGACCCGATAAAAGAAGACGACCACCTCCAAGACGCGGAAAGGTATGGATTGTTTAGCAGATTCCACGAAGAGGATAAGCCAGCTATCTGGCTTTTATGAGGTAATATGAGCAGAGGCATACTCACAGTCGGCATAGACAACCTGAGAAAGGCGTATTGGGACCCGCTCTTTGGCGGTATGTTCAGCAAGGGCATACGCTTCGATGGGTCTCATGATGGCATATTGGGCTTTATCAATATGATGACAGGCATCAGCGGCCTGGTGATTGACCCAGATAACCCATTGTCTCAGATTAAAGCCAATAAGCGGAATATTCACGGCATGGTGAAGCTGATTAGTAACTCACTGGCTATAACGCCGTTGAGAGTTTATAAGACAAAGGAACCGGGCGTCAAAAGTAATTTCAAGTATACGAAAGTTAGAGAAGTCCCAGAATCACGCATAAAAGAGATGATCAGCAAGGCAACACCAGGAACGCCGCTGGCGCAAGCTGAAAGTCTGGAAGAAATAGTCGGTGGCCATCCACTGGTTGATCTGTTGCGAAACGTCAATAGCGCATGGGATAACTTCGGATTAAAGTTTGTCACTACAGCATATATGTCATTGACTGGTGACGCTTATTGGGTATTGATCAGAAACGCGTTAGGTGTTCCGGCAGCTATCTGGATAGCACCGTCAGAGTATATGCGGATCAGGCCTGACGAGAATACGTTGGTGAAAGAATATGTCTATAAGCGCGGCAATAAAGAGGTGGTCTTCCCGCCTGACGATGTGATCCATTTCAGACTATACGCTCCAGGAGCGAATTACCAGTTTCATGGACGTGGTGATGTAGCTGGAGCTGCTGACGCTTTCAATCTGACAGAGATGATACAACAATTTGAGACTCACATATTCAAGAACGACGCCAACTTGGGCGGCATTCTGAGTACGACAACCAGGACGAGTCCAGATCAGAAAAAGAAATTGCTAGAAGAATTTGAGACCGCAAAAGCTGGCGTCAAGAATGCTGGAAAATGGATGGTCATGGAGAACGTGGAGCCTAAACCCCTGGGCTTGACGCCAAGAGAACTTGACTATGGCGATTCCAGAGAAAACTTGATGAGGGAGCAGTTACGGAATTTTAGTATTCCAGAAGCTATGTGGACCGGGCAGTCTTCTACGCGCGCAGGGCTTGAAACGTCCCTTGTGCAGTTTGCCATCTTCTCTACCGCCGCATTCTGTACGTTGATGACCGAGGCATTAAACGCTCAACTGTCGCCGCAAATCTCTGATGATATTATCATATCATTCGATAATCCTGTGCTGGAGGACAAGCAATTTCAGTTGAAGCGTGACAGCGTGGATCTCAAGTATGGTGTGATAACTCCCGATGAGGTACGCATAAGGGATGGGTTAAAGCCATTTGGGGGGGCATCAGCAGAGCCAATGGTTGATGCTAACAGAATACCACTGAGCATGGTTGGACAAGACACCGAAGGCTCAGACGATGCTATTGTGGCGCAGTTACAGCGTGTTATGGAGAAGTATAGGGAGCAGCGGGGGGCGTGATGGGCAAGACGATAAAAGAAAAGGCGCGGATAGCTTGGGAGCGGGATCTGGAAGTAGTTGTCTGCCTGGAGGATAGGACTAGAACGGGGCAGATAGTGGGTTGGACTGGCCATGTCTTGCATATCCAAGATTGCGATGGCGGTAATCACACATATGGCTATGAACTGATCAAAGACATTTGCTGTGGCGCGGACTTGGGGAAATTGACAATACAATATAATGATACCACCTAACACCAACAGCTTAATAGTCACGATGGCAGCCGAGTTGCTTGCTGAAGAAGAGGCAGAACTTGACGCGGAACTCACGGCTAAATGGCTGGTCTTTATGAAGCGCACGGAGAACACTGAGGATAATCTCAAGCCCAAGCTTCAGATAGCGTTCACGAAGCAGGAGAAGAGCATACTGAGCAAGCTGAAGGGCAAGCGCATACCAGATACCAGCGATGCAGAGAGATCCTATGATTTCTCATTGGGTGTCAAGATTAAAGAAAATAGTGTGGAGGCTGAAAAAGCCGCAGATAAGTTCGTTGACCAGATATACACAGCGTCAGCATGGCAAGACACTTTCACAGCCGCGATGCTTCCATTCGTGACACTGGCATATAAAGAAGCTGGCGACGCTGCATTTGCCGAGATAGGTATAGGGGGGGCGTTCAACGTGACCAACCCCAGAGCGAGGAAATTTCTGCAAGACAGAGTATTCGAGAACGTAAAAGGTATCAACGAGGAGACGCGGGAGAAGCTCAAACGTCAACTGATCCAGGCATTTGATAAAGGGGAAGGCATCCCAGAGATAAGCAAAAGAATCGCTGGCATATTTGACATTAACCGTGGATCTCGTACAGATAAGATAGCTAGGACTGAGATAGTGGGGGCCAGCAATAACGGGACACATCAGGGCTATGTTGATAGCGAGGTAGTGGTTACCAAGATATGGATTGACAGCCGGGATGATAAGGTAAGAACAACACCGCATAACCACAGGATAGATGGTCAAGAGCGAGCATTGGATAAACCGTATAGCAATGGTCTGTTACACCCACATGATCCCAACGGAGCAGCGGGAAATGTGATAAATTGCCGTTGTACGGAGGCTGCTGGGAAGCTCAAGGAGGCGGCGTGAAACTGACTGAGGTAATGACCGTTACTGCTAAGGAACAACTTGCAGGCAAACACCTTACATTTCGCAGTGCTATATGGTGTTGTGAAAGAATGGGAATAGCATGGTTTAGTCTGGAAATAACTTTTAGTGATGAGCTATTCTCAACAATTCACAATTACGCCGGTGTGAGATGGAATCAAATATCAGGGCATCCACTTGGACAAATAGGGAAAGAAATTGAACGTTGTCCATATTGTGGAGCAAAGATAGATATAGATGCTGAAATAATGCAGAACGGCAGAAGAACCATCGGGATTTCGTTATGCCCCTGGGGATGGGATTATCCATGGATTTCCATTTATCTATTCGGTTTGTATGTTTGTTTCAGAGCGCAATTTAGATTACATAGACATCAACGGTGAAGATATGAAGCGAGCTATATTAGAATTACCAGGACAGTTCTTGCATTTCGCATTTATTGGGAATAGTGATTATCATGTCAAGATAGAACACGGACTCCCTGATGATGCGAAGTTCTGTGCTTGCCACTATGATTATGGACGCAATATGTTTCAACTTATTTATGAGAGTGAGACGTTTGATGATATACCTGAAGGCACTGTGATGCCGATTCTGGATGCTGTCAAAGCTAAATTCGTACACTGTAACTTAGCTGAAAATTTGATACCTGAATATGAACCATAATAGGTAGGAGCCTTATAGATAAGATAATAACGTAACCAACGAAATTAACAGAATAGAACAGCCCCGGTCTGCAAGGTATTTATGTCCCTTGACCGGGGCTGTTCTGCGTTGTAGGCCGGGTACACTAGAGGTGATATGATGGACTTGACACTTGACGCATTTATGACACAGCTTGGGGAAGCATCAAGCGGGGATGCTGAAGCGTCCGCAACAGGTTTAATGGTTGTGGCGGAAGCTGTAGCGAAGAGAGCTAAGAAGGACTACGGATTGAGCATAGACGCCGCTCAGTACGTGTTGAAAGACTGGACTAGCGATATATCCAAAAAGGGTGTTAAAGACGCCGAGAAGGAAGATAGGTTTGTCGAAAGTTATATCAGTACCATAGCGAAGGACAGAGATAGCGAGGCGATTCTGCCGGAAGGAATCGTGCTAGATGATTACAAGACATTGCCAGTGGTGCTTTTCGGTCACCAGTATGGAGAATTGGGCGTAGGCAAGAACATATGGATCAAGCCAAATGTGAAATCGGCAGTAA
>Ga0255047_10002966_pt1 | contig 10879 bp, 8 predicted proteins | sample JV7_2_1_MG_FD_183640 | JGI IMG/M metagenome (GOLD analysis project Ga0255047, IMG submission 183640) | Seawater microbial communities from Jervis Inlet, British Columbia, Canada - JV7_2_1 | ecosystem: Environmental > Aquatic > Marine > Inlet | place: Canada: British Columbia | collected 2016-10-06 | reverse complement strand
TGTCGCTACAAACATCGCCATTACGATAAGACTGCGCATGATCATTTTCCTGCAATAACGGGTGGCTATACTGATTAGACGCTTGAAAGCCCGTTTTGGTTGCAATTTCGACTCAGTCATTTTGCGAGCGGTAGGGCTCCAGGCGGGCTTGCAGGTCTCTCGATGAATACCAGCTGCCGCGCAACATCACGCCGTGCACGCGGCGCGTATTGCTGATGTCCTCGAAGGGATTCGAGTCAAGCAGCAGCAGGTCAGCCTCCCGGCCCACCTCGACGCTGCCGGTATTGGTGCCGAGGAACAGGGCGGACGCGGTCGTGCCCGTGGCGAGCGCCTCGTAGGGCGTCAGCCCGGACTCAACCAGAAAATGTAGCTCATGATGCAGGGAAAAACCCGGCACATTGAATACCTGCGGCGCATCGGAGCCCAATAGCAGCCCGGCACCTGCGACGTGCAGCGCCAAGATCAATTTGCGCCGCAGCTCGATCGCCCGTGACGCTACCGCCGGATTAAAGTCCCGCTCACTCTCCTGGCGTTCTTTGGACCGCACCCATTGCTGTACCGTCGCCCGCGGCATGTAACGCATCTCCGGACGATTACTGAGCTCCGCGACAGTGACTTCGGATACGCGGTGTTCGAAAAGCGACTCGGTCGGAACATTCCAGGTTCCGGCCGCCGCGGTCCGGGCGGCGATATCAGCGATTCTCTCTTCCGCAATCTGGTCCGCCAGCAAAACGTCAAAGAAGCCTCCATAGCCTCCCGAAGCGTCGGAATCGACCGGCATCAGCGCCGCCAGGTAACCGTCGAGATGGTCGATCGTCGCCATGCCAGCGGCCAGCGCATTGTCCACGCCCACGGCAACCGGAACATGGCCGGAAAACGGCATGCCAAGCTCATTGGCAGCATCCGCGATTGCTGAATATTCACTGGCGTCGAGGCCGGGATGAATTTTGAGGAAATCGTAGCCCGCCTCGTGTTGCGACCGAACCTGGCGCGCCCCGTCAGCCGCGCCGCGCACTGAATTGCCATTCAGCGACGGCCCGGATGTGATCAGACGCGGGCCGAAGACCTCGCCGCTCAGCAAGGCTGTGCGCAATTGCAGGTGTGACGGGTCACCCAGCATGCCGCGAACAGTCGTTACACCGTTCGCCGCAAACAAGGTCAAAACTCGGCCGAGTTCCGGCGATGCCGCGTTCGGAATGTGCGCATGCATTTCAGCGAGCCCGGGCAGCAGGTAGCGATTGGTGCCATCGACGATCTCGACGTCTTCCGGCACTGGCGTCGAGTCAACCGGGCCGATCAGGGTAATCACCCCGTTTTCAACAATGACGGTCTGGCCCGGATCAATCCGGTCTTCCGTCATCGGTATGACATTGACATTGATAAACGCGGTCGCGTCAGCCAATGCCGTATCTGCGATGACCGCTGCGATTAGTATCGCAGCGGCGAGTTTCCATCTATGCATATTCCCGAGATCCGCGGCTGTAGCCTTTGTTGGAGGATTATCGTCCGAAACAGTTCAAATGGAAGCCAGAACCTGTTTGCTCACATTGCCTCCACAGACGATAACGGCGACTTTACCGCCTTTGACGGCCTCTTTGCGCAACGTCAGGCCGGCCAGCGCGACACCGGCTGCACCCTCGATGGGCTCGTTTTGCGCCGCCATATAGGCACGCATTGCAGCGGCGATTTGTGCCTCGCTGACCAGTACAAACTCGTCAATCAGTTCCCTGCAGAGTTCGAAGGTAATTGCGTTAGCTTCGATCCCGCCAGCCGTGCCGTCAGACAAAGTAGGGTCGCTCGGCATATCCAGAATTTCGCCGGCCGCCACTGACTTTGCCATGACCGCTGAGGCCTCCGGCTGGCAGCCATAGATACGGATGTCCGGATTGTGCGCTTTCAGTACGCTGCCGACGCCGCTAATCAAACCTCCACCGCCGACAGCGATAAAAACCGCATCGAGGTCAGGTAGTTGTTCGATCAACTCGATCCCGCAAGTACCCTGCCCGGCGATAACCTGCCGATCGTTATAAGGTGACAGGTAAAACAGTTCGTTGCGAACAGAAAACTCGCGCGCGTGTTGCTCGGTATCCAGGCCGTCGGTACCAAAGAACTGCACATCGCCGCCGTAGCTGCGAATCGCTTCGACCTTGGCCGGCGACGTCTCCTCGGGCACAAATATTACGCCGCTGGTTGCCAGTTTTTGCATTGCACAGGCAACTGCTGCGCCATGGTTGCCGCTCGACGCGGCCACACAACCCTGTCCGCGCTGCTCCGCCGTGAGTGTCATCAGCCAATTACTCGCACCGCGGAATTTGAATGAGCCGGTGAGCTGCCGGTTCTCTAGTTTCAGATAGACGTCTGCGCCGGTGCTCGAGCTGAATTCTGCCGAATGTAGCAGTGGTGTACGGCTGACAATGGCGGCAATTCGTGATGCCGCAGCGGTTACGTCAGCGACGACTTCGTCTGTTGAATAGGGCATGCGCACAGAATAACTTAACAATAAGTATTTTTCGTGTGTCGCAGTTCGTTGACAGTGTTCTTCACGCTGTGCAACGATGGCTGTTCGTATGACAACGGCACACCTGTTGAAAAACAGGGTCGCAAAGCCACCGATCTAAGGGTTCGAAATCAACGTTTCGTCCTATGACAGCGGGGCCACCGACACGAAGCGGAGACATGGATGCTCGCAACGAAGCTGCGCAAGACCGGACGTTTTCCGAGTCCAAAACACACCGGACCCGCGCATTTGCGGCCCACCCACCTCAACGACCTGCGGCGTTATCTCCAACCCGAATCCGGCTCGCCGTTGCCGATCAGGCCACAGGGCGCAGGCACCGCAGCAACCGACTGCAATCAGACCAGCTCAGGCTCGATTCTTCATATGTCCGGCCTGGACCGGGTTATTCGAGTCGACACCAATAATCGCACGGTCACGGTTGAAACCGGTCTTCCTATTGAGACCCTGGTGGCAACGCTCGCGGAAGACGGGCTCGAGCTTATCGGCGGATTCGAATTGCAAGGCCGCACAGTTGGCGGCGCAGTTGCTGCACCTTGTTATGGCCCGTGCATTGGAAGCTCCGGCAGCTATTTCTCCAGTCACGTAGTGGCAATGAAGGTCATCACCGCGGACGGCAAGATGTTTGCCATCGATGCCGGGCAGAAAAACCTGCTGGCCGCATTTCGCATGAGCTTCGGACTGCTTGGCGTCATTTATGAGGTCACGCTTCGGGTCCGGCCAATTCGGACGTTTACCGCCAGCCACCGTCGGGTCACAATCGATAAATTCGCGTCCATCGTCGACACGCTGTCGGTGAGCAATGTCGGCTTCAAGTTTTTCCTGATGCCGTACCGCGACCGCGTCTATCTCGACTTGCGTCGCTATGACACCGACCCCGGCAACACCTACACGGCGCCATGGAGGCTCAAAGATTGGGGCGAAAGCACAGTCTTGCCACATGTTTTCAAATCGCTGAATCGCATCGTGCCGATAGACTCGGTGAAGTATCGATTGATCGACCGCATCAGTGAGGCGACCCAGGGGCTGGTCAACTCCCGGCTCGTAAAAACCGGCACTAATGCATCATCGCAATCCAGTCACAAACGCGGCGGTCGCAGCACCTTTTACTCAAGCTGGTGCTTCCCGGCGGCGAATTTTTCGGTGATTGCCCTGGCCTACCGGGAATTTTGTGCATCGACGCTGCAAAACTCCCAGTACCGCTGCGACCTGCCGGCCGCAGGGTATCGACTGAGCCGCGACTCAAGTTCGCCACTGTCACCCTCATTCGACGAGACGATGATCGCTCTGACGACCGCATCGACGCAGTCGAAGGGCTGGGAGGATTTCGTTATCGACCTCGCCGAATTCGCGGAAAAATGGGGCGGTACGCCACTGATCAGTCAGTCGCGAGCCTTGCGAGCGGAGACTGTCATCCAGACTTATTCGAACCGCCTCGACTTTTTTCGCCGTACCCGGCGTCAGCTGGACCCGGAAGACCGCCTGCTCAGTCCATTTCTAGCCCAATTCGCCCAGTAGGAGCGGCTGTAGGAGGGCCTTCAGGCCCGACCGCCTATTACATTCCGATATAGTTCTGGACAATATATATCGAAGTGATACAATGCATCACTTCGATATATTGGTGGCCTGTGCTGCCGGGACTGGGAACGATGGACGTAAAGACCGTATGCCTTGGAATGCTGACCGACGGCGAGGCCTCGGGCTATGACCTGAAGAAGTTTTTCGAGTCATCGTTCGGCCACTTTTTCGCGGCTGGCTACGGCTCGATCTATCCTGCGCTGGCATCGTTGGCTGCAGATGATTTCGTTAGCTGCAAGTGCGTCCCGCAGGAAGGCAAACCCGACCGCAAGGTCTATAGCATTACCGCTGCTGGCCGCCAGAAACTGCTCGCCGGACTGGACGATCCTAACCCGTCACACAAGGTCCGCTCCGAGTTTCTTGCGACGCTCTGCTTCGCCCACTTGATGGATGCCGGACAGGTTCGGGCGGTACTTGATAGCCGTATTGCAGAAATAGAGGAATACGAAAAGATGTTCGACGAGTTCGAGCATACCTGCATGCATGAAACGCCACATGGCATGCATTTCACAGTTGGAATCGGCCGCGCCGTCATGCTGGCGATGAAAGAATATATTCAGGAAAACGGGCACAAGCTGCACGAAGAGCTAGCGGCAACGGAACAACAGGATAACGTGGCGACCGGCTAGGCCGATCGTCGCAACAACAAATCAAGGTTAAGAGAGATGGACTTGGGCAATTTGGAAAAATACAGATCGTGGTTTTACTCAGCGGCAATCGCGATCCTCGTGGCGGTCTGGTTATTGTCAGGACAGTTTGCGGATCACGATGACGTATCCGCTGGCAACAGCGCCACAGTGGCTCGCAGCACGGCTGCGCCACTGGGCAAAGTGCGGGTTCGGACGCAGGTCGCTGAAGAAATTACGCGAACGATTGTAGTGAATGGCAAAACAGCGCCGGCCAGGGTCGTTGAGTTGTCGGCTGAAACTGACGGCCGTATCACGAGCATCGGCGCCAAGCGTGGTGCCAACGTTGACCGCGACACGATCATCGTGCGTCTGGACGAGCGCGACCGCAACGCACGGTTGGCGGAAGCTCGTGCAACCGTCAGGCAACGCGAAGTCGAGTACGAGGCACGCGCCAAGCTGAAAGCCGAAAGCTATGTGTCTGAAGCGCAACTACAGGAAGGTGTGGCACTTCTCGAGGCCGCAAGAGCCGAGTTGACTCGCGCCGAACTGGACCTGGATTACATGCTGGTGCGCGCGCCTTTTGATGGCGCCATTCAGTCGCGGGTCGGCGAGGTTGGAGACTTCCTCAAAATTGGCGACCCAATCGCAATATTTGTCGATAATCGCAAAATCATCGTCGCTGCAACCGTTTCCGAGTTTGACGCAGGTTTTGTCCACGTCGGCGAAGCTGCGCAGGCGACGCTCGCGACCGGCGAAAAGGTACGCGGCAACATACGCTATGTCTCACCGGTTGCAGACGAGGCAACCCGGACGTTCGGCGTCGAACTTGAAGTTGACAATCAGGATGGCGCGCTACGCGCTGGCGGTACTGCAGAACTGCATATTCCGGCGGAATCGATCAAAGCACATCGTGTTTCGCCATCGCTGCTGACACTTGATGACGCGGGCAACGTCGGCATCAAAATCATCAACGAGTCCGGCAAAGTCGAATTTGTCGTAGCTGATATCGCGCTGTCTTCCAGCGACGGCGTCTGGATTGCCGGTCTGCCGGAAACCGTGACCATTATTACGGTGGGCCAGGGTTTCGTAACCACCGGTTCAGTTGTTGACGCGATACCCGAAGACGAAATCAAGACGACGGTTGCCAGAAAAGTACCTGGCGAGAACAACTAGCCATGCAAATGATTGATGCTGCAATGACTCGCTCGCGGACGGTCATTCTTGGACTCATGGTGATTCTGGTAGCCGGTCTGTATGCCTACACGACCATTCCGAAGGAAGCGGAACCGGATATTGAGATTCCGATTATCTACGTGCAGATGACGCACGAAGGAATTTCTCCTGAAGACGCTGTACGACTGCTGGTCCGGCCAATGGAACAGGAAATTCGTACTGTCGAAGGGATCAAGGAAATGATCGCCGAAGGCTACGAAGGCGGCGCCAGTATCCGGATCGAATTCGAAGCCGGCATCGATACCAACAAGGCGTTGCAGGATATTCGTGAACGCGTCGATAATGCCGCCGCTGAACTGCCCGGGGAGACTGAGGACCCAACGATCAACGAGGTCAAGATGACGCAGCAGGACCCGATGCTGGTCCTGAACCTCTCCGGCAATGTCCCCGAGCGCACACTGACCACGATTGCCAAGGACCTTAAGGAAGACCTTGAGGCTATCAGTGGCGTTCTGGAAGTTAATCTTGTCGGTGCTCGTGAAGAGCTAATGGAAGTAATCGTTAACCCACTGGCGATGGAGAGTTACGGTCTGGACCAGGCGCAAATTGTTGCTTTCGTGGCGAATAACAACAAGTTGGTTGCTGCCGGCGCATTGCAATCAACTGAAGGGCGATTCCCGGTCAAGGTGCCCGGCGTATTTGAATCGCCGCAGGACGTGCTTAATTTGCCGATCAAGGCTGTTGGCGAGCGCGTCGTACATTTCAGGGACATCGCCGAAGTTCGCCGCACCTACAAAGACGCTGAGAGTTATGCCCGCCTGAATGGCAAGCCGGCATTGGCCATCGAGGTTGTGCAACGTGGTGGTGCCAACCTTATCAACGCGATCGAGCAAGCAAAGGCAATTGTCGCGGCGGAAAAACAGTACTGGCCCGACGAAATTGCAGTCAGTATCTCGCGCGACAAGTCCGACGACGTACATGACATGCTGACCGAGTTACAGAACAGCGTTCTCATTGCGGTGCTGCTGGTATTTATCGTCATCATCGGAATTCTTGGTATTCGCTCAGCACTGCTGGTTGGTATCTCAATACCAGGCAGTTTCCTGCTCGGTATTCTGCTGATTGGCTCGTTCGGCATCACGATCAATATGATGGTGTTGTTTGCACTGATCATGGCCGTAGGCCTGCTCGTCGATGGTGCAATCGTGGTCACGGAAATGGCCGACCGCCGGCTGGCAGAGGGCGAGTCTCGACACGACGCATACTCACGCGCTGCGATCCGCATGTCGTGGCCGATAATTGCGTCGACCTGCACAACCCTCGCCGCCTTCCTGCCACTCGCTTTTTGGCCGGGTATTTCGGGTGAGTTCATGAAATACCTGCCCATTACCTTGATTGCCGTGCTTGCCTCGTCGCTGTTGATGGCATTGGTCATCGTGCCGACGATGGGCTCCATCTTCGGCAAAACCGGAGCGGTCAACGAAGCCGCCAGACAAAATCTGGCCGCAGCTGAAACCGGCGACCTCGACGCCCTGCAGGGTTTCACTGGGCGCTACGTCAGGTTTCTGCGGGCCTCGCTCAGTCACCCCTGGCGCAATGTCGGCCTGGTAACGGCATTGCTGGTGGCCATCTATATTGGCTTCGCGATGTTTGGCCGCGGCGTCGAGTATTTCCCGGATATTGAGCCACCGTTCGCCATGGTAGATATTCGCGCACGCGGTGACCTGTCCACGGACGAAAAGGACTACCTCGTGCGGCAAGTTGAAGAGCGGATTGCCGGCATGCCCGGGATCGAGTTTCTGTACGCCAAGACCGCAGACGTCCGCGGCACACAGGACCAGATCGGTTCGTTGACCTTGAATTACGTTGACTGGGACGAACGCCGCCCTTCAAACGACATCCTGGCTGACATTCGGCAGCGAACTTCGGATCTTGCGGGCATCACTATTGAAACTCGTAATCCGGACGCGGGCCCGCCACAGGGAAAACCTGTTTTCATCGAATTTTCGTCGCGCGACGATGACGCTGTAATCGATAGCATCGCGCATGTGCGTTCAATACTCGAACAGCATGTCGCCATCACAAATATTGAGGACAGCCGACCCCTGCCCGGCATCGAGTGGCACATCAAGGTAGATCGGGCTGAGGCAGCGCGTTTCGGCGCTGATATCACTCTGGTTGGGGCGATGGTGCAACTCGTTACCAACGGTATCAAGATCGGTGAGTATCGACCCGACGACAGCGATGACGAGATCGATATCCGTGTTCGCTATCCCGCGGACAGTCGCAATCTTTCGCAGATCGATGAGTTACGAATTCCGACGCCGAATGGCCAGGTTCCGATCAGCACGTTCGTTGAGCGTGTGCCGGCGCAGAAAGTCAGCACCATCACACGCACCGATATGCGGCGCACGATGACACTCCAGGCAGACGTTGCGGATGGTTACCTTGTGTCCGACGTCATCGCAGAACTGCGTGAACTGTTGCCCACGATCGGACTCGATCCTGCAGTTGACGCCGATTTTCGCGGCACGATCGAAGATCAGGAAGAGGATGAGAAGTTCCTGGGCAATGCGATGTTAATGGCGCTGTCCATCATGGCCATAATTCTCGTGACGCAATTCAACAGTATTTATCAGGCCGGCCTGATACTGACTGCGGTTGTTTTTTCCACCGGTGGCGTGCTCCTCGGACACCTGATCATGGACATGCCATTTGGCGTCATTATGAGCAGCGTTGGCGTGATCACACTGGCGGGAATCGTCGTAAACAACAACATAGTTCTTATCGATACCTACAATGTTTTGCGCAAGCGCGGCACCGCGTCATTTGACGCGATTTTGCGAACCTGTGCGATTCGACTTCGCCCGGTCATGTTGACAACGGTAACGACCATCGTCGGACTCTTGCCGATGGTGTTGGGCGTCAACATTGACCTGATCGCTCGCGATGTTTCTGTCGGTGCGCCCAGTTCTCAATGGTGGACACAACTCGCCTCGTCAGTGGCCGGTGGGCTCGCCTTCGCAACCGTCCTGACCTTATTGCTGACACCCAGTTTGCTTATGATTCAAGCGAACGTCGCGCGACATATTCTCGAGCGAAAATCAGCACGAGTAGCGACAGCAAGCCCAGCGAGCCCCCACCTTCCTTGACGACAACGGTTGGCTCCGTGAACGGAACATCCCGATCCGAGTCCTCAAGCGGCAAGAATGCCAGTTCGGATGTATCCACAGGTCCGTAGCTCGCAAGAAATTGGCCGTCAAAGGCATCGAATAGTTCGATCAGGAGATCGTAGCTACCGGTCGGATAGCCGGATACCAGTTCCGTAACGATGATGTACTCGTCATCGGCCGATGATCCAAACAAGGTGAAATCGTCGGTGGCCGAATATTCGTTCCAGGGTCCGCCAGTAAGGCTTAGATAGACAACGGCATAGACGTCAGCTTCTGTGAAATTGGTGTCGGCGTCGAATAGCAGATCGATCCCGTGGAAATGGCCGTCTCCATCATGATCATTGAACAGCACGACATCGGCTGTGTAGAACCAGAAATCATGACTGACCGTGCTCGACGTTATGGCACCGGATTGCGACGCTTTGGACCGTAACTGCGAACGCTTACCTGTGGTCCGGCTGCCCTCTGTTAGCAACGCCTGGAATTCGTCCTCGGACACTTTGCCCGCGACACCACTGTCGCGCTCAGCCTTGGAGTATTGTGTCGTTACCGACTGCCGGGTTTCTTCCTGAGCCAATACAGTTGTCGCTGCAATACTCAAAAAAAACAAAGTCAGTAAAACCAGGCGCGTCCGGGTTTGTTTGATGGCTAACATGATCTGATCCTCAATTCCTGCTTGTCGGGATCCATTTAACGACGACCTCGCTGAATCAACGCTGAACCTGTTTGCTCGCTGATTGACTCGTGCGATCATGTTCAGCTGTCGTTCACATTCAGCGCAACGAGCCGATGAATACACAAGCCACGCAAGACTCAAATGGGAAGGCAATTTCATTCCTGATGTTGGGAGTTGCTGGTGGTCTTGGGCTGGACTTATGCGCCAAGGAAATTCTGCGCAGTTTTTCGCTCGAACAATTCGTGTTTCTGCGCAGCGTTATTGGTCTCGCGATCTTCCTGTTACTCGCCAGGCAATTCGGTGGCGCGAACAATCTCAAGACCAGCCGTTGGGGCTGGCATCTGTTGCGCACATTTCTGGCCGTCGGCGCAATGTTCGGATTTTTCTACGGCTTGTCGCGGATGCCATTGGTTAATGCTCTGACACTCGGCTTTACGGCACCGCTAATGGTGACTGCGCTGTCTGTTCCGATGCTCGGCGAACATGTCGGCTGGCGTCGCTGGACCGCGGTCGTCATCGGCTTCGCCGGTGTCCTGATTATTTTGCGGCCAGGCACTCAGCAAATTTCGGTGGCTCATGTCACGGTGCTATTCGCGGCTTTTTGCTACGCGTGTCTCGCGATTACTGCGCGCAAATTGGCAGCTACCGAAAGCAGTTACTCTTTGTCGGTCTATGTGATTTCCGGTCCGTTGCTAATTTCGATGACCATGCTCAGCTCCGGCAGCTGGCAAGCACCGGACCTCAACGGCTGGATTCTATTCGTGCTGGCAGGCAGCTGCTCTGTCATCGCGTGGATTGGAATTATTGGCGGCTATCGCCGCGCCTCACCCGCGATGCTTGCACCCTTTGAGTACACCGCCCTCATTGGTGGCGCGATCGCCGGCTACCTGATCTGGGATGAAGTGCCCGACCGATGGGTGGCCACCGGCGCAAGTGTGATCATCGCCTCAGGCTTGTTTGTTGTCTATCGGGAAATCGGCAGTGCCCTGTCAAGCCGTTACCTGCGCGTGTTCACGGCCAGTAGTGCCGCCGCATTACGGCGAAAAGCTAGCAGGCGTCGCCGGCAACAAGACCAGCAATCTGGGCTGGAGTAGCCTGCAGTGCTTCAACCGTTCGATTAAAGAAGTCAATTTCC
>Ga0255047_10002964_pt1 | contig 10880 bp, 32 predicted proteins | sample JV7_2_1_MG_FD_183640 | JGI IMG/M metagenome (GOLD analysis project Ga0255047, IMG submission 183640) | Seawater microbial communities from Jervis Inlet, British Columbia, Canada - JV7_2_1 | ecosystem: Environmental > Aquatic > Marine > Inlet | place: Canada: British Columbia | collected 2016-10-06 | reverse complement strand
AGAGGTCTAGATTATCGCTCATTTCTTCACCTTCGGCGCGCGCGCTTGCATTATGAACCCGTCAAAATAGTCTTTGCGTGTTTCTTTGTTAGTTAATTTGGAGTGGGTTGTTTTGTTGTTCTTACAATCCAGCGAACCGGCGACCCATGCGGCCAGCTCTTTTACTGTTTGCTCTTTTGGCTTCTGCCTAGTCGTCATAGTCATTGATTCGCTCCTCTGCGTACTCGTCAGCTATGCGTCCCATTTTAGACAGCTCAATAGCGCAGAGGTCTAGAATTGTAACGTTATGAATTTCTTGCATTGCCTCACATTCGCCATCTAATAGCTGCTGTGTTACCTGATGCAGGTTATTACGAACACGATTAAACGCCTGTATGTTTTGTGCGGTCGCTGGATCTTCTTTTATTCGAATCTTGCAAACGTCGTGCAGATCTTTCTTAAATTCTTGGTCTTTCATAATCCTCTCTATTTTACGTTCACGTTCGTTTTGGCGCGCTTCATCGCGGTCCAGTTTATCTAAATAATTGTTTAGGTCGAAGTTAGCGGTATCCATCACTTAGCATCCTTAATCGCTTTCTTCAGAAATGAACAGGTTAGATTCAACCCAGTCTTTTCAGCGAGCGATATAAGCTGCTGAAGTTCTTTAACCGTTGCCTTTGATTTGGTGCTTGTTGCTGCTCGCTTCTTTTTATTTGTCATTGCCAATCCCCAAATCGCTATCCTCTATCGCTTCTTCCATATACTTTTTTATTTCTTTAAGCGCTTCCTTAGAGCATACGAAACTATAAGTTTTTTTAGCTCCAACATGCTTTAGCAGTTCATCAAAAATAACGTACTTAGCTTCAAATTCTAAGTCATTCTTATTGTTAAGCGCTTCTATATCTTTATCGAGTTCGCTAATTAGCGCCAGAAACGCCCTTTCTTTAATTTCATCCATTGTTATTCCCCTTGTTGATTTGATGGTTGAATTATATATTGACGTTTGAACAAATATCAAGTATTATTTTGATAAATCGACAAATTAACCGAGGATGACCAAATGCACTACAACGAATGGATAAAGAAGTACAGTCCGAAGAATCAGATTCTAAAATTCTCAGAGCTGGCTATGATGATGGGTAAAGCACCAAGTCTGCTTTATTACTATTTTCACACGAAGGGCTGCTTGATGGCTGACAGCAAAAAGCCTAAATTGATAGGGGGTGAGTAATGAATTTTAACAGACTTAAGGTGTATTTTTTCTTTGAGGGCAAACATCATGTGGGCAAAGATATGCACTCTCGGCCTATGGTTGGCGACATTGTTATTCTTAAGGATGGCGACTACATAGTTAAACAGGTTGTATGGCCGTACGGTGGTGATAACGAGCTGGACTACCTTACGTGCAATGTTGTTATTGAGGAAGTTAATAAGGAGGGTGAGTAATGGATAGTGATTCAAAATGCCCGAGGGGTTTCGATATCCTCATGCTTGTGATGTGTATAGTTTTTACTTTAGGGTTTATAAATGTTGAGCATAGAATTGGCGCGCTAGGAAGTCTTGAGATCCAAAAAACAAAAGAAATATGTATTCATAAAGTGGTGGGTGAGTAATGAACATAGTCGATAAGATCAAATTCGAAGAAGGCGAAACTTATATGAGCTGGTTTGGCACAGGCAAATATTTTGCTGGAGTGGTCTTTTGGCCTACCTTTGGGTATGCAAGCGCGCTTGTTCTATCCGCTATTTTCAATCCACTTGGTGAAGAGGTTATTTTTCTATTAAATAACGATTCGGAGGCGCTCGAACTTATCACGCGTAACCTTGAGGAAATATCCGAGCTATACGACAGAGTAACCGAGCTAGAAAATAATCAAAATTGCATAGGGGGTGAGTAATGAATATAGTCGATAAGATCAAATTCGAAGAGGGCGACAAGGCCAAAATGTATAAATGTCCTGCTGGAAAGTGGACGATAGGCGCAGGCATTAATCTTGAGGCTCAGGAAATGCCGCAAGAGGTGCGCGATCTGTGGCTGGATATGATCCGATACAAAAACTATAGGGCTGTAGATGTTCGGCTTTATGACGCTTACCATATTGGGCTTGGAGATCTGGAAGAAGGCGCTTCTATTGTCCTTCAGGATATGGCGTATCAAATGGGCGTGAACGGTTTGTTTAAGTTTGTAAACATGATTGCCTCGATTGATAATCATGACTATCTTGGCGCAGCGGATCACCTTCTAGACTCAAACTACGCCCGCCAAACCCCAGAGCGTGCAAATCGTAACGCTGAATTATTGCGGGGGTGTGCGTAATGTTCGGTAAAAAAGCAGCGCGCGAAATGGTAAAGGGTGTCGGTGGATTCATTGACGAGCAGCAACTAACGCTAGAAGAGCGGCTAAACTATATAACTAAAATGATGCCGGTAATGGGGCCGTTTGTGGCAGTCCAGCGAATTATAATCACAATTATTATGATTCACTGGATAGCGTTTGCGGCTCAATACATGCTGTCAATTTGGCTGGAGGGCTATGGTCTCGCTGGTGCACAGGTGAGAGAGTCGCTTATTGAGTACGGCAAAATGAATATCATATGGGGTCCAACCTTGGCGGCAATCGGTTTATATACCGCAGGCGGCGTTGGGATCTTTAAAGGCAAGTTTAAATAAATCAATCAACTAAAGAGAGTAAATCATGGCCAAAATGGAAGACCTTAAGCTTAAGGTAGAGGTAGAGACGGTTCAGGTTAGCGGCATTAATGATCCACTCGAAATTAATTTGGATCTACTTGACGCTATTAATAAAGTGTGCGAAAAACACAATATATTAGGAATCAATCCAGATGACTGCGTAGGTATTGAGTTAAGCGTTGGGGTTAATAGGCTCCCAAGATTAACCGAAATTAGAGAAATTCTGACCCGTAAAAATCAAACCAATAAATCAACTAAAGAGAGCAAATAACATGACTTCATCAATTGCAGAATTAAACGAACTATTAACAACACTATCAAACATGAGAGCAGAGCGCGACGGGTTACTACAAGAAGCGCAAGATCTTGAGGACGTTGCAGCTAAAGCGCGAGACGACGCGCAGGCGGCTAAGAAGCGGGCGGCAGCACTTGAAGCTACTATCAATATTCTTGCAAAAGCTGACGATGCCATTCAGGAAGTATTAACCAACGTTCACGAGCAAGAGAAAACGTTTCTCAGAGAGATCTATGACTCAACAGCCGACGACGACACGACCATTAAAATCATACAGCGGGCGCAAGAAATCGGTTACGACATTGAGCAAGAGACAGATCAAGAAACGCAACCAGGCGATGCAAGCGAGGAGCAGGCAGAGCTTGACCTCAGTACGCAAGCAGCTTGAGCACCTATTAATTGACCTAAGCCCCTAACGGGGTTTTTTTACGCCTAACGAAAAATATATACACAAAAAGCTTTACATAAAAATATATATAGATATAATGGGAACCACTGAAACGAACAACCAAACGGGAATGAGAATATGATATTTTGCCGCACAGCGTTAGACGAGCTGCCAAAACTAGCATTGAAGCATTACAAAACAAAAGCGGGTGAAGCTCCTTACCCAAAATTATCATTTTGCTCAAGTTATGTTTCCATACTGGACTTCAAAACAGGTGCGTTATTAGCGAAATATTCAACGCAGGATCTTTGCAACTAACCAACCGCCCTCACGGGGGCACAACCAAACGGGAATATGAATATGAATTATTACGAAGTAATAGGGTTTAGCATTTTGATTATGACGGTTGTTGTGATTGCGGTTAAATTATTAAATCCAGCAAAGCGGGAGTGGGGGGAATGAAGAAATGGTTTGCATTAGCGACCGTTAGTCAATTAAGGGGAATTAAATGAAATTCACGCTAGACGAGTATAAGAAAAAGTTTCACGGCGATAAGGCCACGACAATGATGAAATTTTGGGATAAGTCGCCACAGGTTTTGACGACTTGGCGAAACGATGGCAGCGTTTTTTATGTCATTGGCAATGATCATGTTCGGGTGCAAGATAAAAATATTATTACGGTAGAGGGGTAGTTTATGAATAAAAGTCAAGAGAAAGAGCTAAAAAAAGCATTTAACGCAGTCGAGCGTAAAGAGAAGCAGGCGGCAGACGCAGAAGCAAGGGCCGAGGGGATGACTGGTATTTCAGGATTCTTTGCACGATCTAAAGCGAAGAAGTTTCGACGAAAGGCGTTTAGTTTGATGCGCTATTATGAAGCAGTCGCTTGTCACATTAGTTATGGGTTGGAATAGATTATGTTTATATTTGCAATTGGTTTGATGCTTTTGGTCGGGGTCTTGGCTTTATGCGTTTACGGCTGGATAGTGTGCAGGACGTGCAGCGATTTGAGTAGATCGATAGAGGAGTCCGAGCGATGAAATTATTATTATTGATGACACTTGTGGCTAGTATGAGCGCGTGCAGTGTCTCACCCAAGCTCGATGTAGGCATGTTACACGACTATTCACAGAATCTTAAAGGTGGGCCCCAAATGGGCTACGTGGACCTTAGATTATTCACTTGCGCGGACTGGGTGTTTAAATGCTCGGCTGGACTGTATCACATGTCGCCACTGTTGGCTGGTGTGCCGGTGAATAAAGACGAGCAGGGCGTGATTGAAGGCCCATATATCAACGTAACGATATTCGAATTATGATCAGCGCGGTATTAAGAGTTTTTGGATTACTGGCGCTATCTATTTTTATGGTGTTAATGCTTGAAATAGGTTGCTATCTGCGTCCGTATTTAATTTAGAGGAGATTATTTGTGAAAGAATTTAAACGGATAATGGAGTTTGAAAAGGTTTGTGATGAGTCGGCACAATACGGTATAACTATCGAAGCTCATACAAATCTATTCATAACAGTGAAGGCTCCCAAAAGGCCGGCTGAGGAGTTTAGAAACTTGCTTGAGGCAACGGGTTACGTCAAAGGGTTGATGGCTGGAATCGAGTCTGCGACGCGCGGGGGTGAGGAATGATAGTTAAAAACTACAATCACAATCTAGAGCAGACAGCGGCGCAGATTTTAAAGCGGAATCGTGAAGAGCAGACGGAGGAAAAGCGGCGTCGACGTGCGGCAATGGTTGCTATTGAGCAGCGTGAAGAGCGCAAGCTTTTAGAGTCAGATTATTTATTACAGAGTGGAGATTAGCAATGAAGCACAGAGTTGAGTTAATTAATAAAAACGGGGATATGGTGATTCATAATATCATCGGAAATTATTCTAAAGGTCAGGCTGCTAGTCATGCGCTATCTATAACTGAAGGTGAGCTTGGCGGCGAATGGGAAGTTCATGGCGTTGTGGAGGTGAGCGAATGAGCGAAGAATTAGAGGTTTTTGATGCGTATTTACCAGAGCTATGGAATTTCGGCGACGATCCTAGTGATGGGTATTTTGGGGATCCACCATCTGATGCGGGAGCTATATTTTTTGTAAACAGAGACACAGAAGAGATTTTACTAAAAACAACATTATCAGCTATTGTTGACGATGTTATTGATGGTCACATTGTACATAATACAATTGATCGTGATGGCGTTGATATTTTTATTAGGATAAAAGATGCGCTTAAGGCTGAGATAGATAAGATTGATAGCTTTCTACCTCCTAAATCAACGTAATAACAATTAAATAATTAACAAAGGGGAATAGTATGGGTGAGTCACTGATAGAGCACGTTTATAGAGTCGGATACGTAACAAGACAAAAAGAGCGTGATTACGATCCGCTTGGTAACGACGTTGTTTGTGATGCAATCGAGAGACTTGAAAGGCTTGAGAAGTTAGCGAAAGCAGTTGCAAATGGAAATTTTAATCAGCATGAGGTAATTACAGAAGCTAAATTATTAACAGATTAACACCGCCCCATAACTGGGGTTTTTTTTCGCCCCCGCAAAATAAATCACGCATTCCCGTAAATAACTCTTTACATTAATACCGCATACCCGTAATATACACCCATCGAAATAATAAACCAAAACGGGAATAAATAAAATGAACAACATCAAATTAGAAAACCTTAAAAATTTAAACTCCAATTTAGTTAAATTAGCGGTTGACTACGTCGAAAAAACGCCATTCGATTTCACTGGTTTAGTTTTGGCTTCCAGTGGCGACGCAGCTGTATCTTTAGGGATGGAAAAAATTTCGCTTGAGATAACAAAACAATTCAAAGTTTTATTAAATTGGACTATGGGTGGCATTGATTATTTTTGTGACGTAACGGGCGAGTTTTTATGAACCGCCTACTAGGACACCCGGTTAGGACTTTTCGCACTGAGACAGCAAGCCAAGACCCGCGAATACCAATGACATACAGGGATTTAGGTATAAGCTCACAGGTCACTTGGGTGTGGCATTGTTTTTTAGAGGTAGACAAACTTAATTTTTTTAGGCATACGACGGGCCGAACTGAAAAAGAAGCTTTTTCAAAAATGCTTCGGCATGGGCAGTCCTTAAAACAAGACATCGACAAATTTTTAATATCAAGGACGCAGCAATGAAACTATCAGACTACATTAAGACGCACCACAACGGCGTACAAAGCCATTTCGCGGCCTCTCACGGCATACCGGCATCAAGAGTTAACGAGCTGCTTAAAAGCGATAATACGGCGTTTGTGTTCGAGTACGTGACCGATGACGGGGATTTTGTGATGAGTATATTCAAGGAAGGGCGGCGACTTAAGGGTATTATCAATACGACAAATAATGTATAATCACTGCGCGGCTAGATTGGATTGATCCCCAATTGAACGAGGTTCCTAGTACCTCGCCGCAATACTAAATTACTAGGCCAACCAAAAACTAGGAGTCAATTATGGGGTCAATCCCTTTCGGTGTAGTGAAATGGCTAGAATTTATCTGGCTTTCAGATCTACCGTCAAATTCAAAATATTTAGCTGCATATCTTAGAACGTTTATGAATGATAAGTCTGACATGGCTTGGCCTTCTTACGCACGAATAACAAATGAAACAGGATTAAGTAGGCCTACAATTGCAAAGCATTTCGAGCTAATGGATGGTCTTGGATGGCTTTCAAGAGAGCGAGGTAATAGCAATAAAAACACACGCTATTACGCATGTATTCCGCAGTCTGTTAGTGATGAAATTATAGCTAATGCGATAGATCAGGGTAGTAAAGCCACTTTACTACGTAGTAAAGCCACTTTACCACGGGTAGTTAAGCCAGTTAACTCTAATATACAAGTAAATATACAAGATAATAAACAATACCCCCTTTTCGAAAAGATAATCGATATGTATATCGATATTATTAAGGCTACCTGTAATGCAAAAGGATTGTTCAAAGACGCTTTTTTGAATAGCAAAGAAAGAATGAAGCCATTGATGGCAAGGGTGTCCGAAAATGTGGAGCATGAGCGGGAAGAGTTTTGGTTTCACTATCTAACCGAGTGTTCAAAAATATCTTGGGTCAGAGATGGTATTGACGGCGAAGCGGTTTGCACCTTTGACATGCTAATCAACAAAACGAAGTTCAATAAAAACGTCGAGGCATTTTGGGCATGATTGAAGCAGAGCAAAGTTTAATAGCGTCAATGGTGATGAACCCTGATTGTATAGCCGATGTTTTAGATATGGCTGGCCCTCAGGATTTCAGAACCAAACAGCACAAGGATATTGTTAATGCAATTGTCCAGCTTTCGAATGACGGGCAAACAGTTGATATTTTCAGTGTCGCAGACATAACCGACCAGCTTGGTTATTTGACCGACCTAGCTTCCAATTGTCACCGGATGAACGAGAAGGCGGCTTCGATTATAGTCCAGAGGGACTCTATACGCCGTACAGCGCTCAAAAACCTAGAATGTGCAATGCAGGCAGTGTTGGCGGCAGAGACCGTTGACGACCAACTGTCGGCCTTGGCGGGGGTGTCGGACGGGATAGAGGTTCGCGGTGTTGAATACGAAACTTATACCGAATTATATAGGGACGCAATATTTAGACTAAACGCGAGGATGCTTGGTGAGGTTGCCGAAGGTCTCAAGACGGGATTTGGCGCTATTGACGATAGATTGTCAGGGCTATCTAACAGTGACCTGATGATTGTTGCGGCGCGGCCTTCCATGGGTAAAACGACTTACGCCATGAATATCGCGGAGAATGTAGCGGAGGCAGGCGGGAATGTTTTAGTGTTTAGCTTAGAGATGAGCAAGGCGCAACTGATTGACCGCTCAATGTCTAGCCGTACCATGGTTCCATTTAGGGAAATTAAATCAGGTAAGTTTCTGGATGGGAGCAATGCAAAACTAGAGCTTGGTTCTAGCAAGGTTATAAATAAATACAATCTGACGATTATTGATAAAGCGTCTATCAACGTTGATCATGCTTTCAATATTGCCAAAAAATTTAACCGGACACGAAAGGTTGACTTGATAATAATTGATTACCTTCAATTGATGACGGCTAAATCTTCAAACAGGTTCGAAGAGATTTCAACCATTAGCCGGACATTAAAAGCCATGGCTAAAACTCTTGACGTTCCAGTTATAGCGCTTTCACAGCTTAGCCGAGAGGTAGAGAAGCGGCCTAACAAGCGGCCAGTTAATAGCGATTTGAGAGAGTCGGGGCAGATTGAGCAGGATGCCGACATAATTCAATTTCTTTACCGTGACGAGATTTATAATAGTGAAGATAATAATCCAAACAAGGGGTTTTGCGAGGTGATAACAAGTAAGTTTAGGAATGGCGAGATAGGGACAGACTACCTAGAAACGCGCCTAGATTGTTGCAGAATGCTATCAACAAGTAATTTCCCGCAAGCACAAACACAGGAGAATAGCGGTGGCTATATCCCATACAAAAGATAATCAGGAAGCAAACGCACGATTTAAAGCTGCGCTGATATTAATGTTTAACGACATAGATCTATTTGGCGACATAACCAGAAATATAGAAGTTTCAATGTTTGAGGGGGAAGAATGAAAACAATACGGGCGCCAAGATACCCTACACACGCAGCGTTAGTTAAAGATAATTGGGATGGCGAGGGGGACAAATATGTCGTTCTTGCATTCATTCACGACAGTTATCTTTACGCATTCGAAACAATGAAACCTCTAATTCAATACGGAGGTGACGAGATCATAAAGTCATGGCCTCTGTCTTTATCGGAAGAGGAGGCGCAGGGCCAGAACACAATATTTAACGACGAAGGGGAAGGGTAGTGACTAACGCGGTAAATGTGGTTAATGGTGAGGTGATGGGTTACGCGAGATTAGATCCGTCACATCAAGCATGTGAGTTTTCAGTTTGTACAATCGAAGAATATGAGGTTATGACCGAGACGGAGGCAAGCGCCGCCCTAGTTTCGGCAATGCGGGAAAGTGGAATACTTGATTTATATTATTAAGGGGAAGGGTAATGACAGATATGAAGGTTCATTTTGAAAAATGGGTTTACGGTAGCACAGAAACAATTAACGCATGGGAGAGGGAAGGGCTTATACCTAGCAAGGTAAAGTTCTGTGATGATCTGATGCTTCCTAAAAGTAGGCGTTATGATTTTACAAAAGAATCAGAGTGGGTGTCTTGTAAGCGATGCCAAAAGAAGATTGATACTTTCTTGATTCACGATCTTGATTTTCCGATTCAACTAGAGGGATGATAATGACAGATCTAGCGAGATACTGCCAGCAGCGATACTACGCATGGCTAGACAGCCAGGGCATTAAGATAGTCGACGGGTTCGCGGTTGATGATGAGTGTAAAGAGTGGGTTAAACAAGGGGGATGAGTATGAGCGATAAGACAATCCTAAAGCGGTTAGAAGATGAAAAAATATTTGAAATTGAAATTATGGACGCTAATCGAAGCGTTAGAATTAGAGAGTGCTGTGATGTTTATTTTTATGATCTACTTAATAAATCAGAGCTTGGTAAATTAATTCAAGAGCTTACAGAGATACACGGCAAGCTAAAAGGTTAAACAAGGTGAATAACAGTGTCGCGTGATCAAACACCGGCACTTTGATCGTGATGTATAATTAAAATAAAGGGTAGAGCATGGACGCACACGTGAAATTAACTTTGGCATCGATAATCGTAGGATTAATTGGGGTTATAATAACGGGAATGTCTAACGATTCCGATTCTGGGGATAAGGCCAAGAGGATTGGATATTTCTTAATGGGACTTGGATTGGCCTCGATTCTGGTCTTGCTTGCGATGGAAAACCCGCAGGAGATAAGACAGCTTGGGCATAGAGCTGTTGTTTTTTGTGGCTTCGGTGGCTAAAATGTAGGCATGAAGATTGCCTTTTTTATATTAGTACTATCAAGCTGTACCCACGTATCTCATATTGAATACAGCGAGATTAATGAGTGTCCAGAGATTGAGCCAACGATTCTTGAGAAATATTCATGCGTAGCATAGACGAGTTAGAGGTTTCAATTAGAAACTCAGATTTTGGCGAGTTCGTACCGCTTACAGACCGTCGCTACAGGTCAGCGCTTGAAACAATAGCGCGAAAAGTGGCGCTACCAGACGACAAATTCCCCTGTATTCGCTCACTAGCGCACGCTATCGATGAGACATACGAAGCGACCCTAGAAATATACGAAGGCAAGAGATACCCCACGCAAGCTATTCTGGACGTGTTAAAAGGTGAGATCTGCTCGACTGAGGTTGAAGTACAGGTAATCGAAAAGCGGCGCGTCCCTTGTGTCAAACTCAAAGACCTTCGCGGTCAAAGCACGGGTTTATTCTGGTCTATTGACAATTCAAAAAATAGGTTATACTGACTAGGCGGGGCGGCGGTTTGCACTTCCCTTTGACGTCGTCCCGCACTAATTCTAAGGGGTTAATCATGAAAAAATTCATACGTCAGTTAAACGTTTATTGCGCATTCG
>Ga0255047_10002963_pt1 | contig 10887 bp, 14 predicted proteins | sample JV7_2_1_MG_FD_183640 | JGI IMG/M metagenome (GOLD analysis project Ga0255047, IMG submission 183640) | Seawater microbial communities from Jervis Inlet, British Columbia, Canada - JV7_2_1 | ecosystem: Environmental > Aquatic > Marine > Inlet | place: Canada: British Columbia | collected 2016-10-06 | reverse complement strand
CTATTATAAATTGTCGTTAAATCGTTAGCTGACTCATCTAAATTAATAAGTTGAGAAACCTGGCTGCGTATGGTTGAAAAATCCATGAATTATCCGCTAGAGGTAGCGGCCTCCTTTATTTTATGCATCTTAGTAATATGCGTTTTCAAAGCTGTTAATGTTTTCAATTGTTTCTTACAGGCCACACATGTCAAGCTTTGTACGGCTTCCTGGACTTCCTGGATTTCTTCTTTCGGCTCATTCTTGTCCCCCTGATCTGATTCTCTATTATAATAGCTATCATCTTGATAAGATTTTGCAACATGCTTTGCCTCAGTTATATTGTCAAATGAGGGAGCATCTTTATCTTCTACGATAGGTAACTCCAAATAAGGAACGCCATAATCATTTAACATTCGCTCCTCTAATTGAGCCATTGTCAATGCGGGTGAACTCGATAACCCTATAACAGATTGATTTAAAATCCGCTTTGGCAATGTTTTAGATCTCGGCCATACCGCATCGATATACCGATCCAATGTATTTAAATGATCATTGGCTTCCCGGTTATACCGCTCAAACACAATTCCATTATCACCTGTCTGAGAATATAGAACACCAGGTAATAACTCACCCTCCTTCCCAAAGATCAAATGCTTCGGTAAATTCTTCACTGAGAATATACGATCGACTGATCCGGGTCTTACTTCCTTTATTAATACTTTCTTGTCAATTACTTCCATCTTTTCCTCCTGGGCCCCCGAAGGGACGATCCATTATTTTTGTTTTAATTACGAAACCCTTGCAATTACTGTAACCCTTGCTGATGCCTGGTTGGTTCCAGCTTGGTCCACTGTAGCGTTCAACAATGTATTGGCTGTCAGTGGATAACCCACATCACCAAAATCGATGAAATAAGAACCAACTGCATCAGCATTAATATCGACAAATTTTGCTCCACCTGCTCCATCTTCTAAAGCAACATGGGCGGTATTTCCAGTACCAGCTACCACCACACCAATAAACACCTTCTGAACTCGAATAACCGTTCCCGCACCTTGCGCCGCAATGATTGTTTTATCTTCTGCACCTTCAATTGGAAAATCTGTTCCAGTCACTGTCTTCCAAAATCCTGCCATAATAATCTCCTCCTAAACGCTAACCGCGCTCTCTTTTTTAACAATTTCCATCACACTTTTAATCCGATGTTCATAAGTATGTTTTTTCATCACTTCTTCATACCCAGCCTGAGCAATTTTCTTCCTCAGATCTTCATGCTCCATATAATACTTGGCTTTGTCCACAGCCTCCTGCTCATCTTTATATGTCGCTAAATGAACACCGTCTTTAAATAAAATTGGTAAGGTCGGAAGCTCGTTTGTTAAAAGAAATGAGCCACAACACAATGCTTCGAATACCCGCATGTTGATATCATCTTTTATAGAAATATTTAAAACGATTTTACTCTGCTGATAAATTTCAGCCGCTTCCTCAAATAATCGTTTCCCATAAAAGAAGTTAGGGAACTCTTTAAACATTCGATCTAAAAAATTAACCCGATTCCAGTCTCCCACATTCCCAACAAAACAAACATCATATTTATTGATATAAGTTTTCTTAGGATATGCCAATGGTTCGGCTGCATGGGGAAGCCAAAGGCAACGTTCCTTTGGAATTCCATCTTTAATAAAATCTTCTACCGCCCGCATTTGGTTACAAAACACCCAATCAAATTCACGCGCCCGAGACAATCGATACGGATATCCCAGATGGGTATCACTGGTCACATAGATATTGGGCTTGGGTGGTGTCATTGGCTTATAAGGAAGATTCGGCATCAACGCATCCTCGCCCCAATCAATCCACATATGATAATCCCATTTTCCAAAATTATCTGTGTTTCCATCCGGAATCAAATGGGTTACGTTATCTTTACCATACATTAACTCTGACCTATGTTTCCAATAAAGGGGCGGCCCATCATTGCGATGGATACGATTTGCGCTCTCATAATAATAGGCTAAGCGATGCATAGATCTCCTTTTTTCTGGACATTTAAAATATACCGATGATTCTTATAATCAAAAAAATTGGGATACCGATCTGGGTCCGCTGTTCGGATTAAGTTAAATTGATCAGATATCGATTTATCTGGATCGATTCGACTATCCTCTGGTGATCTTTTCCTTAAATAACTAGATTCCCCATCCTGGGGAATAAACTTAAATGGCCCACCTCTCATCGCCAAATCCATCAAATCAAAAGAAACTTTGAATAATTTCTCATTAATCTCGTCGTACAATTCATGGCCTTCCAAGAAAAATGATTTCTTTGCCAATATAGCGCCGGCATCAACCTTATCATTGACCTCGAAAATAGAAACGGGAATCTCATCTTTTCCATGTACGATTTGCCATATATAGGGAGACCATCCTTTCCCGTAAGGTAAATCACTGGCGTGGATACATAATGTATGATTAAATAATTTACGAACATCCCTAGAAACGATTTTCCCAAACGACACAAGAAACAAGATATCTCCACCTTTCAATAATTTTTCTTCATGAAATATATCGACATCTCCATTCTTTTCAATGGCCCATTGGACCAAGGAATTAAAAATTGGATGCTCAGAGCTTGATATGAGAACCGACGCTTTCATTTATTAAATCCCCAAAATGAGTCAATTTAACTTTCCGCTTCTTTGCAAAATGATGAAAATCTCTTACGCACCGATCGTACCCTGGCTGAGATCGATATTTCTTCCGATAACATTTAATGTTCTCAAATTGTTTGGCACGAGGGGCATCCTCACCCCCATCAATCCCACAGAAATAAACCTCTTTATGTCCATTACGAATCAACAAATCCAGGGCTGCCGTTGCAATTGTTTTGTTGGCATATAATGACTCAAAAACAATCTGAGATTTATCGATGTCCTCTTCTTTTTTAAAGAACCGAATCCTGCCCGAAAAATGTTCCACCATATCGTTATGGTTCAAAAGATTGGCTGTATCAATTGGTAAACACCGATATCCAACTGACATGGGGTTCGGAAGAAAGATTAAGCTAGATTTATAGAAATGATCCCACGATGTATAAACATCTTCATAATGAGAATGGATACTAATATCCGTATGCTTAATCGTTTGAATTGTACAGTTCAAAGAGAAGATACCCATCGAAGTACTAGGATTCTTTTCAATGTAATCTAAAACAGGCCCCGACGAGGGGCCTGATCCCACAATAAGATATTTGTCTTTCTTGGGGATCTCAAATGGTCCATACGTAAACAATTGAAGTCTATAATCTAAATCTTTCATTTCACTCCATTCTTTTCAAAAACAGATACAAAACTTCCGCCAGAAGAAGATTCTAAATATATTCTTTTTAAATCTAAAAGGGTTGCCAACTCGTTAAGTGATTCCGGCGTATAGGCCGCCACATGTTCTCCATTCATCGGAATGGTATTCATTACTTCTTCATTCGGGACAGCTATAATTAAACGCCCCCCATGCTTGATCACTCTTTTCCATTCCCGAATTGTTTTAATTGGGTTAATGCAATGTTCCAGCAAATGCCGCGATATAACCGTATCCTGTGTTCCATTACCAAATGGAATAGCCTTTTCCACATCTGCCTCTATATCAGCCTCAGACGATGCATTTAAAAATGGAACCTGTTTTCCCCTTGGAACAATATCAATCCCAATTGCATTCTCAACAGTCTTATTATTGGCACATCCCAGATCTAGAATCTTATCTCCCAAAACATGTTCTCGTATAATTTTCCCTTCGTGATCATCACCCTTCTGCCGCGGCTGATGCTCATACCCTGCAATACATTTGAACCACTCGTAAAAACCATGTTTAACAATTAACGCATGCTTGGTCCGCTCATTCATCTCTCTTGAATTCCAGCCATTTCTTTGGTTGGATGTTCCATGGATCTTTGTCCCCGTTTGATATCCATAATGAAATACGAATACATCTCTCCGATTAACCAAATGGTATCCTGCTTTACGAAATCGGATCGATAAATCTAAATCATCTCCACCCGGAAGCATCTCATCCACACCACCCACTTCCTCCAAATGCTTTCTCCGAACCATCATGCAAAATCCAATCAGATACGTTGTTTCAAGTGCGATGTGTGGAGTTCTGAACAGCATGTTCTGAGTCCCCATCACAACATTTGTACACGGACCCACCGCTGCCACTTCTGGTTGATAAAATGTCTCTGCCATATTTCGTAGCCAATTACTCTCAGAAGAAGGGACAAACGTATCATCGTTCATGAAAACAACAAACTCGCTCTTGGTATGCTTTAACCCTTCCTTCAGCCCACCTTCCCACCCCAAATTTTTTCCATCTGTCTGGATAATTCGCATCCACGGTTCATCACCAATCATATCCAAGGATCGCGGATGACCATTGTTAACAATAACCACATCTACTGGATATGTTAACCGCTTCGCTCCAATAGAAGAAATACAATGACTCAACATCTCTGCATTATTAAAAGTAGGAATTATGATCGATACAGGTTCTATCTTTTTACTCATATGGCCCTCGTTAGTTCACGCTCTTTACCAGCCCAAATATTATTCTGTTTATCCCAATCTTTGGTACGAAATTCTTTCTCGTAATCTTTCTCTTCGATAATAGGCGGTAACCCCAAATGACCCAACTTAACATTGGTGTCCATAAAAATTCGCGCACCCACATCCCTGGCTTTTTTACAGAAAAATAAATCTTCTCCAGATCCAGTGGTACTCATAAAATACTTTGGTTTCATCTTTTTGACAACATCCATTTTAATAAGAGCTGCCCCGAACCCCACCGCATCACATTCCACCAACTGATTCTTCGGATAATTCTTGATAACGTGTGTCACATAATATTCCTGTTTGGCCATCGCATCCCATCCTTCCTCCAGTCTGTAAATCACTGGAAGATGAGGCTTCATCCGCATAAACGCCAAGGGTGCAATCACATCAACATTATGCCGAACCAATTTCTCAAACATGTCAATTGGACAAATCATATCGTCATCAATATGCAACATGTAATCGCATTTTCCTGCCAACGCCCACTCTGTCAATCGCTCTCTGGCCAGTTGAGTTAAAACTCTGCCCACGGACGCCCAATGAAACTTATACTCCACACCTTCCGGATAATCATATTTCACACCATCATATTCTTTAATTCCAAAATGACTCGCCACCTGCAATCCACCCAAATGAAATCCCATCTGGATTCGGTTATCATAGGCTTCCGGTAACGTGTGCCCCTCATTGGGAACACATAACATAACCCGAATTACTTTTTTACTTCCGTTTGCTTTACTCATGTAATAATTCTTAGCCAAATAAAAATTAATTCAAATAAATCTGGTAACGCCGGTTGTGATATCTGATGACCTGCACATATTCCTTTTTTTATTAACCTGTCTGTCAGCAATGTTCCATCTGCTTTACACCGATATAATTCAATGGGCTCACCAAATAGTCGTCGCCAATGATATGGCTTCTCACTTCTAATCCACGGAACCAAATGTTGAATAAGCATAAACCTCCAATTTAGAGGACCACCAGGGAGTGCACTCCCCATTGGCCCAATAATTTATAAGCAGCGAACGAATCCTTTGGTGTAATTGATCGCACCATTGGTACTCTGAGTCGTTGCGTTAATGACATATTTGTACATGAACGTAGACGTATCTTCTGCGATAATCGCCGACGTAAACGTACCCGCCTGAGCTCCGGGCTGAAGCAATGACGCCCCGGCCAAAAGACCCACAGTCACATTCGCTTCCTGAGACAATGCGATTGAATCCGCAAAACCCCAAGCAATAATGGAACCGTACGCGTTAGAAGCAATGTCAGCTTTGGCAACACCAACAAACGAAAAGTTTAACTCCGTTGACGCCGTGAACATAACAGCATTCACACCATCAGCTGAAGCCGCCACATCTTCGTTTCCTATTGCCAATACCACACCGAATCCAGTCGTTAAACTGGATGCTTCTACATTTTTGACATTAATCAAGACCCGTTCTGGGTCTGTCCTAATAATTTGTTGAATGAACATCGAATTTCTCCTTGTATGCTAGATCGCTGTATCTTGGACGTTTCCGCCACCAGACCTCGGCTTTCTAGGCATTATTAATTATGAGCTTATTTTCTAATAACCTCTCGCCCAAACAGCAACTCGGCCAGTTTGGTTCGCAGCTGACGCAAACCTAAACGTACCAGTTGAAGCTGTATAGAGATCAATGGTGGTATCCTGAGGTCCATCGATGGAAGTTTGAACATCCCACGCAATGGCACTCTTAATACCAGACACCCACGTATCATTATCGTCTATGTCGTTCGTCGTAAACGTTGCAACGATTAATCGAAGATTACCAACATTACTCGACGTAACACTATCTGGTGTTTTTTCAGCCATTATGTCCTCCCTTAAGCAGCTAAGCTCGTAATTTTTCCAAGATACCGACGATTCAATGCAATCAATTCAGCTCCGAGAAGAATATGTTTTGTACTTGCATCCTGGTTTGCTGGACGAACCCAATCGGTTTGAGTGAAATCACGATTGGAATGAACAACAAATTCCAAAACATTGGAATCAAGGAAATACATAACGTTTGAAGTCGCAGCCAAATCAAAAGTGACTGGTGCTGACTTAAACATCATATTGGCAAACGTTCCGTTACCAACTTTCCCCTGAAACCGTTGCTGCGGTTGCAAAAGACCAACATATCGACCATAGTTCGTGCTATCTGTAATAATAAGTCCCGTCTGTGAACCACGACCCTGAAGTGTATTCCAGGTGGTTTCCATATCAGAAAGTCCTTGCGCTGACATCGAACCTCCCGTGGTTACCAACGCCTGCCAATTGGTGGTGGTCGTAGAATTAATTTCACCAATGGTGCTGGTGGCATCAATTGTCGTAACCAATGTCCCAATTGCATTCGGCGCAACCGACGCAGCAAAGAAGGCCTTATTAACCGTATCCATAATATCCTTATCTGCCTGCTGTATTTTTGCATCTACCAACCGATGCGCAGCCGAGGGACCCGTGTTCTGGATTTCAGATTCACGCCCAGATACAGAGATCGGAACAGCCGCCTGCTTCCATTGGTACTGAGCAGTCGTGTGGCCTTCCACAGGATCAACATTTAACGTGCCGAACCCGTCATACCAGCTGGTCTTCCCGTTGCCTTCGTGCATGATCGGAACAATAATCGTTGCCCCACCATCTTCAGTTGTCCGATGTTCATTGTGTAACCAATTTAACAGCGGCCTTCCATTAAAAACAGCATCCTGAATTCCTTTTCCAGTCCGCCGTTTTTCTAACGTGGTCGTCAGCAAAGTTTCTACGTTTGCTGGACCATGTGAATGTACATTGTCTGCCATAATTTAGCTCCTTAACTTTTTTTGACCACCGCGATCTTGTCCGAACCATCTATGGCCAACTGAACGTTCATCTTGTCCGCCTCCCTAGCAGATCCAACATAAACATACTTCGTCTCCATAGGTGTGGTCGGTGTCGCTGATATGGCCTTCTTCTGTTCTTGAACAGTTTGGTTTAAGGAACGTTTGGTCTCGTTCTGATAGAAAGATGCAATCTCATCCATTACTTTCTGGGCTTCCGCTAATGACTTCCCTTGCTTGTCACAAATTTCCCTGACAACGAAAGGAGCCAACTTGGATTCCTTGTGGGTCCAGATCCGTGGATTCTTTTCACCAAACTCTTTTAAAAGCATAGTGTTCTTCACCTCAGCACTCACGCGCTGAGATTCCTCCACAATCTTTCGGTATTGCGGCTCGATCGCTTGCAATTGCTTCTGCAAACGGTAGTCGGTCAACTTCGTCTGGATCCCAAATAACTTCTGAGAATCGCCATTATCAATCGCATCCTGATACTCACGCCTGAGATATTCTTCGTTCGGATCCGCCGTGGGCTCCACTGGAGCTTGAGGTGGTTCCGGTTTCGACTGGGCTTCTTTCAGTAGTGCAAACTGATTTTCAAGCTGTCGTCTCTGGTCTGCAAGTTTCTCGGATTCTTCTGTGAAATGCCGGAGCATCCCACGACCTCGTTCCTTCATTCCATCTTCCAGCGCGTTTACGTCTCCGTTCCATTTCCATCCCTTTGGAACGTCAGGGGCTTTCGCTGGCTGGTTCTCCTGTTCTGAACCTTCCGCCGATCCTGTTTCTTCTGTAGGAGCCGGTCCGTCCGCAGTCTTTTCAGGAGGGGCCGCTTCTGCGGTCTCCGTCAAGCCTGTTTCCGGGGCTTGTAAATCTAGTTGTTCTTCAGCCATTTTCACCTCATGAGGGTGACGGTACTACCTGCATCGGTAGCTGTGCGCCACGGTCCCCATCCTTATTATTAGCACTCTCTGCTTCTAAATTGACCTCTGTGACATCAGCGGTCATCCCGTTGGTGTCCATCTCCAATAACGTAAATTTAATATGCGCCTCGTAAACCTCACCCGGCTTCCAGTCAGGAACAACCTGATTTATCCGTAGGATTCTGCGAGGTGGTCCTGCTGTTTCCAATATTTCTCCAAATGGCATTATCGTGCCCCCCTTACGCGGTCGCCCGCTTCCGTTACTCCTAATTTCTTCATAATCAACGCTTTCTCACCTTTGGTCGAATAAGTAAATGGCCGATTGTTCTTTTTGTCCCATAAACTCGCGTTGGATCGCTCCCCGCCCCCCTTCTCCAAGTAAACATCGTAAACCTGAGATCGGGCCATCTGAGCGCTAGAACACCGTTCACACCGGCAAATTTTAAGTCCATCCTTATTATATAGGTAGCTCAGCCGGTAGGCCGTCGCCCCACACCCATCACAGATCAATTGCTGACCCCCTTCTTTCCGTTATCGCCACCCTTGGCGTTGACCACCGTAGAGGCGAATTTCACCAGATCACCGGTATTCTTGCTCTGGATCTTCTCAGCCTCCAATTGCTTCTCCGCTCCAAACTGGGCGGCCTGCATCTGCTGCTGTTGCTGAAGCTGTTCCTGTGCCTGCTGTTGTTGCTGCTGACGGAACTGGATCTCCGCATTTATCGCCGCTTCCAGCTCTGGCCAGTCCAACTCTTCAGCAAACAATCGGCCCACCGCGGCCGCCACCGGTCCCCCCTGCTGCAATAGCGGGATCGCTGTCTGGACAATCTTGGGCAACAATTCCAATTTGGTCGCTCGGTCCAACTCTAAGTTTTCACCCGGCTTAATCTCAACATCAAACTCGCCCTGGATATCTTTCTTGGTAAATGTGAATCCAGCTGCCTCTGTGATCGCTTCCGGGTCCTGGGCTGATTGGCGTAAACTCAACTGCTCCAAAAGCTCCGGTGGTTCTTTCCCCGTTAATTCCACATAATAAGGCTGGGTCGCAAATTGCATGATCAACGATAATTCGTTCCGGCCAATATCACGCATGAATTCGTTTAAACTGTCCACTTTGTCACTCCGCCGATTTCGGCTCCCACGTTGCTGCTCAATAATTTCGCCAATGGTTCGCGTCGAGGTCTTACCAGCCGTCCCCAAATCAGTCGGAGTGATAGAACTAATCTTAAATAAATCATCTAGATTTCGTTGCTCAATGGTATAAGAGTCCACCGGTACGTTCGGAGAACCAATTAAATTGATTAAACCCGGCTGGCCGTTTACCTCATGGACTGAACCCGTTAAACCCAAACTTAAATTCTTTTTTGCCTCCGGATCCAAATGGCCCTTCGGCACTTCGTACTGGCGGTTGGCACGTTTCAAATGGTCTAACTGCTGGAACCGGATTTTGATGTGGTTGATAATTTGGTCAATCCACATCGCCGCCTCCGGGACCGGGTATTGCTCGTCGTTAATTTGGTTGAATGATAAAAAGGAAAATGGGAAGCCCCGCATCTTATACGGAAATTCCTTCGGCGCTTCCATGAATTCATCAACTCCCTCCGCAATAACAAAAACCTTCTCCTCGACAATGTCCCATATCTCATAGAGCTTTGCCCACCTCGTAAAACTATCCATGTTGTTGTCTTTGTCAACCAAAGTATCTTCCAATACATCACCCTGAATCTGCTCGCGCGCAGAAGCAGAATAATTCTCGTTGGCTTTTACATCTTCTATCGGTCTGAAAAATCGGTGGGCGATCCAACGGCAGTCGTGTGGTGGGTCTACACTTTCAGGGTTGAAAACAATATCTTTCCAACTCACATAATATCCGAAAAAATCTTGGCTCTTAATATATTCTTGAACGTACCCGTTCCCATCTTCTATCGCACCAAATTTTCCAGTAAACCCCGTCTTGAACCAGGTATGACCAATTAAAAAAACATCCTGCAAACTTTTGTCAATCTGACGCTTCATCCGCTTGTGACGCCATTCGTAGTTCAACGCCAGTTCACGAATCTTCGCCGATAAAGATGAAGATCCTTTCCTGGCGTGAACTTCGAAATGGGGGCTTTTGATGTTTAAGGCGGGAATTTCCGTTTTCACCATCGCCCATAATAAATTCACAGCCGGGATCCGCATGTCCCGATCAATCGATTGCGCGTCAATAAATTTCATCATCTTCCCACGGAATGCGTCCTGGTAATCAAATCCGCCCATCTCTTTTATTATGTCGTCACGCCGTTGCTCACCCCGACGGATCCGCGAGAACCACATATTCAAAATCTCTGCCTTGGTGTCTTTTCTTGTGGAACTTATATCCTTTTTATTTTTAGCCACTATTTTCTCCCTAAAACATCGTAAAATCCGCCACCAATCCGCGTCAACGCCGGTCGGTGGATCCGCTTCGCCCACCATTCAAAATTGTGGTTCTCATCCTTCTGCTCAACTACCTGCGACGGCGTCCCCCACTCCGGTAACCCTTGGCTCATCGCATCTATAATATCGTCCCGCC
>Ga0255047_10002962_pt1 | contig 10889 bp, 8 predicted proteins | sample JV7_2_1_MG_FD_183640 | JGI IMG/M metagenome (GOLD analysis project Ga0255047, IMG submission 183640) | Seawater microbial communities from Jervis Inlet, British Columbia, Canada - JV7_2_1 | ecosystem: Environmental > Aquatic > Marine > Inlet | place: Canada: British Columbia | collected 2016-10-06 | reverse complement strand
CAGGCATGGATGAATACCTCCGCGAATACCAGCGATGGGTTCGTGGCATCCACCCAAACAAGTCATGGACGGGAGAGAAGTACAGCGCCACTCGGGCGGTCGGCAAGCTGCAAGCACGCATCAAGCGTCGGACAGGGAAGTGGCACTCACACTTCCAGACGGTAGAATCCCAAGCGAGGATGGCTGTCAAGGCTTGGACTACTCACGTTGCTGGCCGTCCGTTCGCTGGGCTGGGCGAGGGCATTCAAGTACGCGACGGTATTCGTGGCGTGTTCATCCTGAATGCTCCTCCTGGACCTATCCCTCCGGAGGGTGATGTGTTCCTGCCTGTGCAGGTACATCATTCTGGGCTGGATTCCAGGGGTCCCTACCAACCCTGTTGGGCGTTGGCTGTGAGGCAGGAAGGTGAGTGGGATTTGCGCCCGCTGGGAGACAACTGGACTGACCGTCTGGATGCCAATGGCTGGCACAACTGGCTGTAGAGCACAGCCCATCCCTCGCATGAGGGGTGGGCTATTCCCTACATCCCGTAGGATAATGAGGAAAGAACAATGCAACCGAGACCTACTGTAAACCACAGCGGACGAGAGGATGGATTCCCTCTCACTGCTGTTCGACTGCAAGCACGGCGGTTCATGCCGTACCAAGCCCGAGGGCTCTATGCTGCTGTCCTGGTGCCAGTGCCAGGACTACGGCAGAAGAGTGGAGGCTGGGCATGTGATGAGTACGGGCGTGTGTACTACGACCCCATCATGCTCACGACCGAAACGCTGGAAGCCCTGGGCGCTGACCTGCTGCACGAGATAGCTCACATTCTCCGGCGGCACGCCATTCGCTTCAAGCGCCTGCCCGTGATGAACGGGATGAAACCTAACCACAAGCGGTGGAACATCGCCGGTGACTGCGAGATCGACGACGACTCCGTGTTGAAGGAGCATCTCCAGGACTGGTGTGTGTTCCCTCACAAGCTGGGTTTGCCCGAGGGGAAACTGGCAGAGTGGTACTACGTCAACCTGCCCGAGGATGACGAGGGCGGCGACGAGGGAGGCCAGCCCGGAGATGAGCCGGGAGAAGGCGGCTCCGGAGACAGTCCCGGAGAGGGACCACCCTCTTCCTGCGACTGTGGTTCCGGTGCTGGAGGCCCGGAACGTGAGTGGGAGCTTGGGCCACCTGACCCGGACGCCGACCCGGATAGCCCGGAGGCTCAAGGGATGAGCGAGGGAGAACTGGAAGCTATCCGCCAGCATGTAGCCGAGGAAGTTCGGAAGCATGTCCAGCAGAATGGCATCGGTTCTGTTTCCCAGCACTGGCAAGAGTGGGCAAACGAAACGCTCGCTCCTCCCACCATTCCGTGGCAGCAGACGTTGTCCCGTGTCATGCGTGCATCCATTGAGATGAGCGAGGGAGCCGAGGACTACACGTACCGGAAGATCAATCGCCGGCAGTCTGCGCTTGGAGGCATCATCCTCCCAGCGATGTACAAGCCCAAGATTGAGGTTGCCCTGGTACTCGACACCTCGGGCTCCATGAGTACACAGATGGTGGAGAGTGGGCTCTCCGAAATCAACGGCATCTGTCGAGCGGTTGGTTCTGCCGTCACTGTGTTCTGCTGTGACACGTCAGTAAGTGCAAGCCAGAAGGTGGTCAATGCTTCCCGTGTGGAGATTGACCGGCGAGGCGGGACGGACATGCGCGTTGGGATTGAGGCTGCGCTGAAAGCTACGCCACGTCCACACGTCATCATCGTCGTCACCGACTGCGAAACGGATTGGCCTGACAAGCGCCCGTCCGTACCCGTGGTGGTGTGTGCTGTTGGCAAGAGTTCATGGATTGAGCACGTGCCTTCATGGGCCAAGACCGTGAACATTGAGGATTAGTCCAAGGCTTGGCTATCCCTACAATCCATCGGCGCGAGCCGGTGGGTTGTCTGGTGCAATCAAGCATCGTGAGGAAAGAACAATGCAACATCGAGAACTGAAACTGAATGGAGTCATCGGGTACTGGTCCCTGACTGACGGTACGCCACTGGATGTAGTCCACGACGGGCTCAAGCCTGCTGGCCTGAGTCACTGCGTGCCCGTAGAGATGACGGACAAGCCGTCGCTCCGTCGAGCCCTGGCAACTGTGTTCCCTGGCCGACGCCAGTTGATCCGTCCGCTGGAAGGGAAGGCTGGGTTTGCAGTCATCCACGAAAGCACCGACGACAACGGGGACATGGTGCATGAGCAGCAGATGCAAGTCCTGATCATCTACCCCAGCCACATGGGAGGCGAGGCGTACCTTGTCTTCCGCCCGGCGGATCACTTCCTTATCCAGCGTGTGCGGGAGGAGTTCGAACAAGAGAAGGGCAAGGTGCCCGCCGCCCAGATGGGACAGATCCTCGTCCGCTGCGTGGAGGAGTTGAAGGGTGTGTCCCTCCGCCCGTCCGGTGGATTCTACTGGCTGGCCGAGGAGGATGTGCCCAAGTGGGAACAGGTGTGTGATGTGATTGAGAGCGCGAACCCTGGAAACAGGATGTACTTGCTCCGCACCACCACCGAGCCCGAGACTGTGGATGCTGTCTGTGATGCAGTCATCACCCAGGTGCAAGCCAAGCTGGATGCCCTGGCAGAATCCATCGAGTCGGGTGACCTTGGCAAGCGGGCACTCAAGTCCCGTGAGACCATGGCCCAGGAACTGGACGAGTACCTCCAACGGTATGAAGGCATCTTCCAGAAGTCATTCAAGGAACTGCGGGACCGTGCGGACGAGGTGGAAGCCACCGCTGCGCTCGCTCTCATGCAAGCCTTGAGCGCATAGCCCGAGACGGCTGGCGAACACTCGGGGTGGGGGTCTTCGGACCCCTGCCCCCATCAAACATTCCATGTTTTATCTGCCCCCCCCTCTGCCCAGGTGAAGAACCGAAAGGGTTAGACAGGGAGGTTAGACAGCCGGTAGTCAAGGGGGGTTCAAAACTCTCTGGTCAACTGACCATAAAGCTACTATCACTCTCCCCTCCACCGCTCCAGTGTCTAAGTCTAATCACAATGGGGTAGTCATTACAGGCACTTACAGCTATTCATTAGGTAGACAGTAGTAACCAGAACACTTTCTCTGCTAAGATGGAAGGGGGAGGGGGGTAGAGGGGGGGACCACCCCCCCCTTCTGTATACCAATAGAATGGGGAAATCGGGGGGGGTACTAACTAATCTCTTTTCCTTGACACCCCTCTTTTTCTCTGCTAAATCTCCTTGGAGGCATGTTTTTTATGACCACTCACAGCGCCCTAACTATCCAACACCGCATGATCACAAAGGCCCGGGAAGTAGCCCGGGAGATAGGACCGAACATCACTCCCATCGAGGCTGCACTCATCGCGCTCGAAGCCTACACAGTGCCGAGGCCCGATGGGAAAGTCATCCCCTGGACAAGATCAATGTCCGGTGCCGAAGCACTCCAACGTGTCAAGGAAGCAGCCGCCACCTTGGATCAAGAGCAGTGCGGATTCACCATCGCAGAACTCTTGCAGACTACAGCAGACCCGAGCCTCGCCCCAATCTCCCGTGTAATCGCAGGACGTGTCCTCCGTGATTCAGGTTACTTCCGGAAACAAATCCGCCGGGACGGCGAGCGTCCTCTGGTATGGTTCTGCGACTACACTTACGATCTGTACAATCCCCAACACCCCTAAAAAAGAAAGCCCCGGGGCTAACCACCACCCCGGGGCCGGTCGTACGAGACTCCAATGCAACAAAAAGCCCCGCCGACTTGTCTCCCCTGGAACATTTCCATTGCCAAGGGAGGCATGAAGACTGTACCCCTGTGCAGTATGTCCGTCAAGGACATAGACTTCCTGGAACGATTCTTTCTGCGCCCCCGAATCTATCCAGCAGGTACTCCCGCCAAGAAAATCAAGGAGCAGATTGCGCCTGCTTGGAATGGAGCCGCCTGCAAGGGAGGAAGACGCAGCGATGCGAACACCGTCAGTGTTAGCACCATCGCCTTTGACTATGACTATCCGTCCTGGTCCCCGGGCAAGCTGCACTCCCACCTCAAGGAGGTTGGACTTGCCCACGGGATCCACACGACTCTAAGCCACACGTCCGAAAGCCCACGCTATCGACTCGTCCTGTTCCTCGACCGGCCCGTTACATCCAAGGAACTGAATGGCCCAGGGAAGCGCAACCTCTCCAGGATCAAGGAGAGGTTTGCCAAGTTCCGTGAGAACGTCGCCATCCGGATCGGATACACTGAAGGTCTCGACGCATCGACAAAGGAAATGTCTCGCAACTGGGTATGCCCTGCTCGCCAGCCGGGTATCCCATACGAGGGTTACCTCGATGCAACGAGTCCTACTTTGTGTGTGGATGACATCATGGAAGAACTACCCGAGCCCGGGCATAAGGTGCATGCTGATCCCAGTGGCTACACCCTGCGCTTGGAGACTCCGATTGAACTGGCCCCAGACGGGGACAAGACCACCGTTGCTGATCTTGTAGAGGAGGCGACGGCTGCCATTGAACTGGCCAAAGCCCAGGGCCGAGAGCCCCGGGATGATGAGACCAAGTTCAAGTGCAAGTGTCCATTCCAAAAGGACACGTCATCCTACAGTGCCTTCCTCCGTGTGCAGAAGAATGGTCTCCCATTCCTCTACTGCACCGCTGAACGTCACGGCCACACCCGAGACGGCAAGACTCAAATCTACTGCAAGACAGCCAAGAAGAAGGGGCCGTCGCCCATGTCCTTGGAGGGACGCAAGGTTCTTCTGGGTGAAGTGCCCAGGGGATTGATCGGGTACATCGAGAACAAGCTTGCATACAGCGCCCCGCAACAAGTGTTCTACCGTCGCGCTGACAACTCGTGGCCCATCGCATCGCCACTCAAGAAGGAGGGAATCGTCAACATCCTCATCGGGAAGATGGAAGGGGCGATGACTTTGAACCATGTCCAGGCTATGGTTTCACACATCCTGTCCAGGCAGATTGAGGGGTTCGCCTGCGTGTCAAACAACCAAGCATTCATTGACGAGGATGGAAAGCGGAAGTTGAATCTCTATGGCCAGCCCCTGCTGACAGCAGCCCCGGGCAAGCACACGCGTATCAACGCCGTCATGTCCGTACTCTGTGGGGGGGATGCCACCGCTGTTGAATGGTTGGAACATTGGAGTGCTGCTCTGGTTCAACGCCCCGAGCGTCGTGGGATGGTTGCTATTGTTTCAATCTCTCCCGAGCAGGGAATCGGAAAGACAGGCTACGGTCGCATCCTCCGTGAGATTGTCGGGCACCACAACACTGTGTCCATCAGCAACAAGAGCATGTCCGACACGGCGAACGCTTCGTTCGTAACCAAGCTCTTCGTTATCGCAGACGAGGTTGCGATGGACGGCTCCGACCGCTCCTCTGTTTCCTCCTTGAAGAGCTACATCACGGACGACACCATCCCTTGCCGTGCGCTCTACGCCAACTCGATTGAGGTGAAGAATCGAATGACGTGGTGGATGACTTCCAATGAGCAGAAGCCTCTCTTGGTTGAGCAGAACGACCGTCGCTTCACCGTATTGAAAGCCTCCCGAACAAGTGTTCAGTACCGGGACATGCTTGCGGATTGCTACGACAAAGCCCTGGGAGTGTACACCCAAGAGTTCCGCGAGGAGATTGAGGCGTTCGCCTACAAGCTGCAAAGCATGGTGGTGGACTATGATCTCATCGCCCGACCCTTGGCCACCAAGGCACGGCAGGAACTGCAAGCTCTGTCACTGCCGCCGGCAGAAGAGTTCGCCCGGGCGATAGAGGAGGATGGGCCATCGAGCATCATCGCGGAGTTCCCGCCCGAGCATCTGAACCTTGCGGGCTTCGACCTGTCGCAGGGTGTCATCCCATGCAGGATTCTCTTCCAAGCTTTCCGTACCTGGGCCAAGACCCTGGGCAAGCGAGCGTTCATCAGCGAGAAGGAACTCCGGTTCATCGTCAAAGAAATCCCCGGCATCTCCATCGAGAAGAGACGAGTGGGAGGAGGAACCACCACCGTCTGCTACGTGGGATTCCCTACCCGAGAACAGCGAGAAGAGAACAACGTCATCCACCTGACGCCTGACAACTACTAAGGAAGGAAGAACCATGAGACGTTTCGTCTACACAGAACGGGTGCCCCCGGAAGCTATCAGCATCCCGGGCATCTGGAAGAACAAGCGGGGCAATGGCTTCCGTGTACCGCACAACGTGCATTCTCTCCTGGGCTGGGAACCCAGCGCACTGAACACAGTGTCAGATGAAATCCTGCACGAGGCACTCACTTGCCCCAAGCTCATCCCGGGGCTGGACACGTTCGCCAAGCCCCACCAGAAAGAGATGATTCGGAAGATGCTGGCCCTTCCAGGCAGCCACGGGTGGGCCCCACCCGGTGCGGGCAAGACCCTGACTGCCCTGGTCGTAATGGCCAACACCTCTGGGCCAAGGCTCGTGGTGACCAAGGCGGCTGCCCGAGGCACATGGGTAGAACAGATTCGTAGGTACACTAAGTTCGAGCCCGTGTTGCTCTTAGGACAAAAGCCACCACTGGGTTTTGAACTGAGCAAGGAAGTGATCTACATCACCGCATGGGAGACCATCAAGTATTGGGCGGACACTCTCTCCAAGCACGTCCGCATCACCGTGTGGGATGAGATCCATTGGCTCCGCAGGCCCAAGCACTGTAAGGCTATCGTCCGGACAGACGGCTCCGTCAAGTTCGAGGGGCTGGGCAACAGCCTCGACGCCGCCCGGAAGATTGCCCAGGCCAGTGACCGGAGCATCGGCCTCACGGCTACACCCATCCCGGGCAGGGTCAAAGACCTCTGGACCCAGCTTGATCTGGTTGAGCCCTGGCAGTGGGGAACCTTCCACAACTTCGGTGTCCGTTACTGCGGGGGGGAACACACCGGCTACGGTTACCAGTACAACGGGCTGACCAACGCAGATGAACTGCGCGAGCGCCTGTCTTTCGTGAAGGTGCGCGTAGCCCGAGAAGATGTGAACCAGCACCTCCCGCCCAAGCGCAGGGAGATTATCAGGCTGAGTGTTCAGGAGCAGAACAAGCCCGCTGCGATGAAGCGGGAAATCAAAAGGGCTGCCTCATCTGGTGACAAGGAGTCCTACTTTGAAACGCTTATGATGGAGGCTGCCTCTCGCAAGCACACCTACATCCAAGACCGCGTTGTCGATTGCCTCCGGGCAGATCAAAAGGTCGTGGTCTTCACTGGCCGCCGACTCGATTGCGAACGGCTGGCCGACAAGCTGGAGAAGTTCTGCCTTGCCCGGGTGCCCAGGGCACAAATCTGGTGGGCTCACGGTGGAACAGACACCGCCGAACGGGACCGCATCCGCAATGAGTACATGGCTTCCCCGGGACCTTCACTCCTCGTGGGGACTGGTGATGCCTGGGGTGAGAGTATCGACTTGCAAGACACAGACTTGGCCATCATCGCCATGCTCCCCTGGACACCGGACAAGGTCATCCAGTGGGAAGGGAGGTTCGCCCGGCTTGGGCAGACACGGCCCGTGCTTGTGTCCTACATCATCGCCCGGGCAACAGCCGATGAGCATGTCGCTGATCTGCTCTTGGACAAGCTGCCCCACGTCGGGGAGATTGCCGAGGACAACGCTGCCCAGGAGATTGAAGGAGCCATAGCAGGCGTTGATGATAGCCCCGAGGCTCGTGCCTCTCTCTTGGCCCGCATCATCGAGACCCCCACTTTTCCCGAACACTCCCCCTAAAGTAATAGTAACTTTATAGGCGACATAGTGGCGGACCCCCCTACCCCATGCTACACTACAAGTAGGAAAGACAATGCACCCGACTCCAATGACACCCGACCAGGGTGAACTGCTGTACACCGGTCCCTCCGAGCGCGGATGGCACCGCATCGAATCAATGCTCCGCTGTCCCAGGCTCTATGCGCTTAGGCACATCGAAGGCTTGGAGTTCCAGACAAGCCGTCCCCTGGTATCCGGAACACTGATCCACTTGGCCCTTGCCCACCACTACAAAAGATTGCAGTGTCGCCAGCAGGGCACAGACCCAGATGTTTGGAAACATCCCGAGCATGCAGTCGTGGCCCTGGCTGAAAAGAACGCTGCCCAGACCAAGTTGTGGGGGGAAGTCTTCCCCAACATCGCCGCTGCTTACTATCAGTATCGACAAAACTGGAGCGCCGAGAAGTGGAAGGTACTTGAGGTAGAGGAGGAGATGCGTGCCCGGTTGGGTCCGGAGAAGTTCCTCTATACCCAACGGCCCGACCTTGTGGTTGAGGATGAACATGAGCGTGTGTGGATTGTTGACCACAAGAGTACGTATCGCATCGGGAGTAAGACCCTTCGCCAGCACATCCTGGACGGACAGTTCCTGGGCTACCAGATGTTTGGCCGAGCCAAGTACGGCGAACGGTTTGCTGGCGTCATCGTGAACCGCATCAAGCTGACAAGCCCCTACGACTTTGACCGCCGGGCCTTGGAGCCTGCACCTGCTGCGCTCAAGAACTTTACCGATACGGTCATCAATGCCGAGCGGTTGATTCAGAAGTACGGCAAGGACAACAAGATTTCTGACTTCCCCATGGCTCTGAATAATCAGACTTGCTTTGGGAAATACGGCCAGTGTTCTGCTTTCGAGCAGTGTCAGTTTGGCCTTCGGTGATACAATACTTTCTCTTTGTGTGTAGGAGTACATCGTGAGTAAAGCAAACGGAAAGGCTCCGGCTATGCCGGGCGTCTTCATCTGCCTCTATGGGCCCAGCAAAGCCGGCAAGACTGTGGCGTCGGCTGCGGCTGGTTCCACGGGAGCATTCATTGGAACCCCGTCCGGGCTCATGTCTGCCCGCCAGTTCCTGGGCATCAAGGACCTGGACATTCGCCCAGCCAAGTTGGTGCCCGAGGCAACCGCGCAGATCAAAAGTCTGCTGGGCCCTAAAGCCCCTTACATCCCTTCGATTGTGATGGATGACTTCTCCCTTATGGTCGAGTCCACCATCAACGAGTACGAGTCCAGCAAAGGCCGCAACGGAATGTGGAGTGCGCTGACCCGGGACGTTCTGGAGATCCGTGATGCCGCCCGGGAAGCTACCGAGCGGGGCACCATCGTCATCTTCAACTGCCATGAGCAGCCACCCCGCACGAGCAGCGGCAAGTTCATCCGAGGGGGCCCAGCCCTCCCCGGGCAACTGCCCGAGAAGTTCAGCGGAATGGTTGACGTGATTGGCCGAGCAGTGTTCGAGGCGACTGCTGCTCCCTGGAAGTATCAACTGTGCTTCGAGCCCCAACCCGACTACGTGTGCGGCGACAGGCTTGGAGTCTTTCCGGGCATGTCCCCTATGAACATCGCTGAAGGACTTCGCCACGCAGGCTACCCCATTCCCTACCCTCCTGGGATGGAGTGGATGCCCAAGGTGGTTGAGAAGTTGTCCGACAAGATTCTGGAAGACGGGATTGAGAACTGGCCAACCATCATCCAGAAAGCATTCGGAGCCCTCCGAGGAGAGCATCCTGTCCCCCATGTCAGATGGGCGATGCAGGACGCACTCCACCGGGCCATCCTCATCCACCACCAGAACGTCGGTGTTGCAGAAGCTTTTACAGCAGCAGCAACTGACGACGAGGAACTCTTCGCTTAGACCTTTGGGGAGCCGGTTGCACCCTCTGCCCTTTCTTCTTTCCGGGGCAGGGTTCCCTATCCACCGCAGCCGGCTTCCCATCCCCCCCTCCCATTGGGAGAAATCCAACAACAACGTGTGTATCTAAGGAGCACCAACCATGGCCTCTGAAATCATCAATCCCACCATCACCGTGGACTTCACCGGAACGACCCCCGCTGGAGGAGCCTCTCTGGGCTACCTCTCCGAGGGCTACCACTCGGCTACTGTCATCGAGACTCGCCAGTACGAGGACAACGCCAGCCGGTTGTACGTCTACATGATCACGGATGGCATCCGCCACCGCGAGAGCTTCAACCTTTCGGGCAACGGGCTCGCTTTCCTCATGGGCTTCCTGGTTTCCGCAGGCATCCCCGAGGACAAGATGAGCGGTTCTATGAACCTGCCTCTGGACAAGATCGTCAACCGTCCGGTGTTCTTCAACTACACGCCGCCCGAGTTGGAAGGCACTGGCCGCCGTGTGGAGGGTAGCTATCCCCGCTATCGCTTCTTTATGAAGGACCAGTTCGAGCAGATCGTGAGCGCCATCAGCAAGCCTGTGTCTTCGGACTTCCAGGTGGAAGAGACTGCGCCCAACAATGGAAGCAACGGGAAGGCAGTCGCTCCGGCCACCGCCTCTTCGGAAGAGAACTTCGACTTCCTGCTTGAAGGGTAAGTGATGCAGGGGTGTGTCACAAACCCAGCCCCCTCTCCTTCGGGAGGGGGGGCACCTCCCCGCTGTGCGAGGTGTCCACTCCGTTCAGCCAAGACCGGAGATCCGGTTGGGCCGGAGATCCATCCGCACGACAAGGTGATTCTCCTGGGCGAGGCCCCGGGTACACATGAAGTCATGGAGGGGAGACCCTTCGTCGGCCCGAGTGGAATGGAACTCCAGCGGGCGCTTGACCACCTGGGCATCCGCCGAGACCTGTGCCACATCACCAACACTATCCAGTGCCGCCCCCCAAAGAATGATTTGGAAGCGGCGAACATCATGGTCTCCCGGGCCAACCGCAAGCTACGCCGGGATGACTCTACCGCAGAACAAATCCTACGTCCGGCAACAGCGTGCCGTGGCAGGCTGCTCCAAGAGCTTGAGCAAAGCGGTATAAAAAACATTGTGTGTTTAGGGAAGACTGCCGCAAAGGCTATCCGAGGGGGCGATCTCTCCATCATGGGCATCCGAGGTGGATGCGAACAGGTGCCTGCCCCCTGGAATCCCAAGGTCATACTCAATGTTGCGTATACT
>Ga0255047_10002960_pt1 | contig 10890 bp, 8 predicted proteins | sample JV7_2_1_MG_FD_183640 | JGI IMG/M metagenome (GOLD analysis project Ga0255047, IMG submission 183640) | Seawater microbial communities from Jervis Inlet, British Columbia, Canada - JV7_2_1 | ecosystem: Environmental > Aquatic > Marine > Inlet | place: Canada: British Columbia | collected 2016-10-06 | reverse complement strand
GTCGAGCTGAGCTCGCCCGCCGCACCGCAGATGGAGTAGACGGGAGCGCCCGTTAGCGCGCGATCGCGCTCTCGGGCGTTCGTCCCAGCCACGCGCCGAGACGGGTTCGGGCGTGCTCGAAGGCGAGGTACGTCGCCGGCACGACGAAGAAGGTCAGAACGGTGGCGAAGAGCACGCCGCCCACGACTGCAATCCCGAGAGGTGCGCGTGCTTCGCCGCCCGCACCGCGGCCGAGCGCGATGGGCAGGATGCCCACGGCGGTCGAGAGCGCGGTCATCAGGATCGGACGGAAACGGATGCGCGCGGCCTCCTCGATGGCCTCGCGTACGCTGCGACCGCGTGCGCGGAGCTGGTTCGCAAACTCCACGATCAGGATGGAATTCTTGGTCACCAGACCCACCAGCATCACGAGGCCGATCTGACTGAACAGATTGAGCGTGGTGAACGTCATTTTGAGTGCGACCAGTGCACCCGAGAACGACAGTGCCACCGCCACCATGATCGTGATGGGATGCAGAAAGCTTTCGAACTGGGCCGCCAGCACCAGGTACACGACGACCACGGCGAGGATGTAGGCGAACACCAGCGCGTTCTCCGACTCGTAGAACTGCTCGGACTGGCCCGCAAAGGTCACCCGGTAGCCCCCTCCCTCGGGCAGAACCTCCTCACTCACGCGGCGGATGTCCTCGAGCGCTTCGCCCAGCGGGGCTCCATGGATCAGGTTCGCCGACACCGTGGCGGAGCGCAGACGGTCGAAGTGGGGCAGACCGCGCGGGGTGATCGTCTCGCTCACGTTCACCACCGAAGCCAGTGGGATGAGTCGGCCCTCGCGTCCACGCACGTAGGATCCCGCAACATCGCGTGGGTTCGAGCGTCGCGAGCGTTCGAGCTGGGCCACCACCTTGTACGTCTCGCCCCCGACCTTGAAGGTCGAGAGGTCGAGACCCCCCAGCAGGATCTGCAGCGAGGTGGCGATTTCGCGTACCGACACGCCGAGGTCACTGGCGCGCTCGCGATCGATACGCACCTCGAGCTGGGGCTTGTTCATGATCAGGTTCGTGCGCACGTTCACGAAACCCGGAAGCGCCCTCGCGCGACGCACGAGCTCGTCGGCGTGGCGTGCCAGGCCCTCGATCTCCGGTCCCTGAAGAATCAGCGAGACCGGCGCGGACGAGCGCTGGCCCAGCGGCGCGCTGCTCCTCGGAAAGGCCTGTATGCCCGTCACCTTTGCCAGCTTCGGACGCAGCTCCTCGATCACCTCCTGCTGGCTGCGTTCGCGATCCTCCCAGAGCGCGAGAGACGTAAAGAGCGCCCCTTCGTTCACTACACCTGGCGTCCCCAGGCCGAGCGCGACCACGGAGAAGCTCCTGACGACCTCGGGCATCGAGCGCACGATCGCGTCGACCTCATTCTGATAGCGCTCCGTGTACTGGATCGTGCTGCCCTCAGGGGCGCGCGTGAAGGTGAGAATCGTTCCGCGATCCGAAGTGGGGATGAACTCGCGATCAATACCGCTCAGCAGCAGCAAGCCGAGGCACACCCACGCGGCCCCGAGCAGGAGCGGGAGGGCGAGCCGGCGCAGGTTCAGCTGCAGGAGCCGCGCATAGCCCGCTGCCAGCCGCTCGAAGCTCTGCTCGAGAATCCGCTTCATCCCGTGTTCCTGCACCCGCGGTCGCAGCACTCGAGCGGCGAGCATGGGAGTCAGTGTGAGCGCGACAAAGCCCGAGATCGCTACCGCGCTGGCGATGGTGACCGCAAACTCACGAAAGAGCCGCCCGGTGGTGTCGGTCAAAAAAGTGAGCGGCAGAAACACCGCGATGGTGGAGACCGTCGATGCTACGACGGCGAAGGAGATCTCCTGCATGCCCTCGCGTGCGGCCTGCTTGCGCGGCGTTCCCTGCTCGATCCAGCGGGTGATGTTCTCGAGCACGACGATGGCGTCGTCGACCACCAACCCGATGGCCAGCGTCAGGCCCATGAGCGTGAGCGTGTTGACGGAGAAGTCCAGGAAGTAGAGCACGGCGAAGCTGCCGATGATCGAGACCGGAATCGCCACTGCAGGCAGTAGGGTCGCACGGAACGTGCGCAGGAAGAGGTAGATGACGAAGACCACGAGCACGATCGCTTCGAAAATCGCCAGGGTCACGTCCTGGATGGATCGCTTGATGTAGATCGAGGAGTCGAAGGCCGTCTGCAGCTTGAGCCCCGGTGGCAGCTCGTGCGCGAGCTCGCTGAGCTCCTGCTTGACGGCGCGGATCACGTCGAGCGTGTTTGCCTTGGACTGCTTGACGACGCCCAGACCGACAGCGGGGTCGCCGTTGAAGCGCACCAGCTTGCGCTCGTCTTCGGGCCCGATCTCGGCCCGGCCCACGTCCCGGAAGCGCACGGGCTGCCCCTCGACATTCGCGATGATGAGATCGGCGTAGGCCTCGGGCGAACGCAGCTCGCCGAGTGAGCGGACCGTAAACTCGCGTGCTTCACCCTCGATGCGACCCGAGGGAATGTCCACGTTCTCGCGCCGCAGTGCCTCGGCCACGTCCGCGATCGTCAGGTTATGTGCCCCCAGCCGTGGGCTGTCCACCCAGAGACGCATCGAGTAGCGGCGCTCCCCGCCCAGGATCACGTCGGCCACTCCCGGAAGCTTCGCCAGGCGATCGTGTAGCTGGGTATCGGCGATGGTCGAGATTTGAATCTGGTCGTAGCTTGGGCCGGAGAGTGCGACCCAGAGTACGGGGCGTGCGTCCGCATCGCGTCTGGAGACAAGCGGCTGCTCGACGTCGTCTGGCAGCTGTCTGCGGGCGCGCGCGACGCGGTCGCGCACGTCGTTGGCCGCGAGATCGACGTCGCGCGAGAGCTCGAACTCCACGGAGATCGAGGAGACCTGCTCCCGGCTCAGCGAGGTGACGTGCTTGATCCCCTCGATGGCGATGATCTCGTCCTCGAGCACCTGAGTGACCGAGGTCTCGACGACCTCGGGCGCGGCACCGGGGTAGATGGTGGTCACCGAGACGACGGGCGGATCCACGTCCGGAAGCTCTCGATTGGGCAGGCGCCCCAGCGAGATGGCTCCGAAGAGCAGGATCACGAGCGACATCACGGTCGTCAGCACCGGCCGCTCGATACAGATCTGTGACAGCCTCACGTGGCGTCTCCGCCACTCGCCTCAGTGACGGCTCGGCTCTCCTCGAAGCTGACGCGTGCCCCGTGTGTCACCTTGTGGGTTCCCGCGGAGACGATGCGGTCTCCCGGGCTCAGTCCAGCGATGACCTCGACGTTGCCCGGGCGTCGCAGGCCCAGCTCGACAGCGGTGCGCTCCGCCAGCGCACCGTCGACCACGCGCCACACGAACGTGCCCTCCTGGTCGTACATGATGGCGGTCTCGGGCACCACGATCGCGTTCTCGCGCTCGGCGATCTGGATCTTCAGGTTCGCGAAGAGACCGGGCTTGAGCTTGTGCTCCGGGTTCGGAATCCAGGCTTTGAGCAGAAGCTGTCGGTTGCGCGGATCGAGCGCGGGCGCCACGAAGAAAACCGTGCCCGTGAACCGCTCATCGGGGTAGGGCGTGACCGTCAGCGTGACCGGTAATCCGACCCGCACCGCCGAGACACCGATTTCGGGTACGGCGAACACGAGCTGCAGGCGGTCGATGGCGTCGATCTGCACCAGACCGGTGTCGTCGTCCACCCGTTCGCCCGGAGCCACGAGGCGCGCCCCGACCACACCGTCGAAGGGCGCCAGGATCCTCGTACGGTCCAGCTCGACTCGCGCGATCTCGACGGCGGCATTCGTCACCTGATACTGGCTACGGGCCTGGCTGAGCTCGGTATCCGCGGATACGTGCTGCTTCCTGAGTTTTTGGGTGCGCTGGAAGATGTCCGCTGCCAGATTGGCCTTGGCCTCGGCTTCGCGCAGAGCGGCCAGCTGCTCCTGATCGCGCAGCAGTACGAGCAGATCTCCTTTCTTGACCGGCTCACCCTCTAGGAACTCGATCACGTCGATGATGCCCGCAATCTCGGGCTTCACGATCACCGAGGCGTCGGATTCGAGCTGTCCCACGAGATCCACGCGATCACGTAAGACCGACGGCTCCACCGTGACCACCTCGACGCTGACGGGCGGTGGTCCCTGGCGGGCATTCGCGGTGTCGTCTCCAGCGCCGCAGGAGAGAGTGAGGCCCAGCACGAGCGTCAGGCACGCCGATCGGATCATGTAATTTCCTTACGCTTCGCGACGCCGTTGAGTAACGCGTTCAGGACCGCATTGGGACGGGCCTCATCGAGGATCGGCAGCTCGGGCTCGCGCGCTTGCTCGAGAAGCAATCCCGAGAGAAGCGCCAGAAAGAGCTGACGTGCCTCGGCCACGTCAGCGATCGCGAGCTCGCGCTTCGCGATTCCCTCACGCAGAACCTCTTCGATGCGCGTGTGGAGCCAACTTCGGAACTCCTCGAGTCCGAGTCTCGGCGCCTCTGCCTCGCGCGGCCGAAAGATCTCACCGTAGAGAAAACGCAGCCGCAGCGAATCCTCGCGGCCGAAGCGCAGGTAGGCCGCAATGATGGCCTCGAGCCGCGGGATCGCGGCCGCGTGCTGTCCGATCGCCTGCTCCACTAGCTCGCGGAAGCGCGCCAGGCCGCTCTTCACGAGATCGCTGTAGAGCTGGGCCTTGCCCTCGAAGTGGTAGTAGAGGGCCGGGTTGGTGAACCCCGCCTCGCCCACGATCTCGCGGACCGTGGCGCCGTGATAGCCGCGCATGACGAAGACCCGGGCCGCTGCGGCGAGCAGCTCGTCACGCGTGGCCGTCGAGCGGTCCCCTCTAGGCATCTTCTTATTGTATCAAAAAGTCATACTATTTGATAGGTATGCAGCCGGAGCCCAAGTGCTCCTCTCGGGAGGGAGCACCCGGGCTTTCGGTTCGGGACCCGGCGGCGGGTGGGGGGCATCCGGCCATGGTTCTGCTGGGCGCATCGTTCTTTGCACACGCCAAATCCGCATACCGAGACCGTCTCCCGCTGGCGGCGTCAGGGGTGGCCTGAGAGCCGCCGCCATCATCCCAACACAGTAGATGTAAATGCGGCATTACATCAACTAGTCGCCACGCTGCTTTACTGCCTTGAAGACGCTCAAGCTTGCCGTCGCGGCTGCTCCACTTATCATGTACACGCTGCACACCAATTTCCTCGCTTTGGGACTCACCAAGATGCGTGCCGCACCAGCGGGGTCGAATCCAACGCTCCCGATGATCGATCGTCAGGCGGGCGCCCAGCTGGCCGCGTCGGCGTGAGAGCCGGAGCGCTGCTGTCTGCCGGAGCCTGGCTCTGGCTCCTCTGCTGCGGGATTGCGGTGGCTCAGGACGTCGAGCCGCGTCGGTGGACGCCCTTTCCGGTCGGCACTAACGTACTCGCACTCGGCTACGCCTACGGCGAAGGCGACATCTCCTTCGACCCGGTTCTGCGAATCGACGATGCGGACTTCCGGTTACACTCGGTGATCGCCTCGTACGTGCGCACCTTCGGCTTCTCCGGCAAGACGGCGCGTGTCGACTTGCGGGTGCCGTACCACAACGGGCGCTGGGAGGGCCGTGTGGACGGGGATCCCAGGTCGGTGCGCCGCCGGGGCTTCGGGGACCCGCTCATCCGCCTGTCGGTCAACCTAGTTGGACCGCCGGCCATGGACCGCCAGCAGTTCCGAGACTATCTCGCGCGGAATCCCATCTATACCATTGCGGGCTTCGGTGTCGCCGTGCGGGTCCCGCTGGGCGAGTACAAGAAAGACAAGCTGATCAACCTGGGCGAGAACCGCTTCGTGATCCGTCCGCAGTTCGGCGTACTGCACAAGCGCGGACCCTGGTCCTACGAGCTGACCGCCTCGGCCTTCTTCTTCACCCCGAACGACGAGTTCTTCAACGGTACGGAGCGCAAACAGGACCCGCTTTACGCGGCCCAGATGCACGTCGTGCGGACCTTCAAGACGGGCTGGTGGGTGTCGGCGGGTGTCGCCTACGGCTGGGAGGGCGAGAACGAGATCAACGGCCTGAGGAAGGACGACGAGACGGGCAAGCTGTTGTTCGGCGCCTCCCTCGGTCTTCCCGTCGGCCGCTCCCAGAGTATCGCGGTGCGCTACATCGGTGGAAGAACGCAGGAGGACACCGGATCGGACAGCGATGGGCTGGCTCTGAGCTGGACGATTCGCTTCTAGAAGCGCTTGGACGGGGAATTCACGCTACCCCCGCACCTAGCGAGTCCTGGCGGGGTAGCTGACGAGGACCTTGGCCAGCGGGCCTCTCATCAGTAGATGTAATTGGCTGTTTAAGACAGCCGAGTGGTGCAGCTCCGCTTACCTCTACTCGGTCTTTACGCCATGAAAGCGCAGCGAGCTCAGAAGTAGAGTACGCAACTGCCCCCGGGGGCAGTTGTATAATGCGTGGAACTAGTGAGGGCCTGGTTGTGGCTGGCGACGTGGTGAGGACAGCAAGAATGAACGCTCTTTTCTGGGATTCCTCAGATTATGATAAAAAGATTTTCGGCAAATTGCAGAGGAGATAAGCATGCCCCTTGAACACAAGCCCAGGCACGTCGCGGTCCCGGATCGCAACCTCGACTACGAGGGCTTCGAGATCAGCACCCTGACGCCCCACATCGGTGCTGAGGTCCGGGGCCTCGATCTCTCCGCGCCGCTCTCGGAAGGGCAGGAGAAGGAAGTCCGGCGTGCCCTCCACGACTGGAAAGTACTGGTCTTTCCCGAGCAGGATCTCGGAGCCGAGCAGCATAAGGCGTTCGGAAGGCGCTTCGGCCGCCTCCACGTCCACCCGCAGCTGCGCGGTGCGAAGATATCCCATCCCGAAATCCTGCCCGTACACACCAACGCCGACTCGCCCTTCACTGCCGGCGATGGCTGGCACACGGACGTGAGCTGCGAGGAGATCCCGCTTTGGGGCTCCATGCTCTACATCCGCGAGACCCCGGCGTGCGGCGGTGGCGACACGCTCTACGCCGATATGTACCTGGCCTACGAGCTGCTCTCCACGCCCATGAAGAGCTTCCTCGACGGCTTGGCGGCGATCCACGACGGTGCCGGTCCCTACTCCGAGCAGCGGGCGATGGGCATCGGGGCGCCCACACCCGACGAGGAGTTCCCGCGTGCCGAGCACCCCGTCGTCGTGCGCCACCCGGAGACGGGCCGCAAGCTGCTCTACGTGAACAGCGGCTTCACCACTCACATAGTGGGACTCAGCGCGTCCGAGAGCCGAGCCGTTCTCGACCTGCTCTTCCGTCACGTCGCCTCGACCCCCAAGATCTGCTGTCGCGTGCGCTGGGCGCCCAAGACCCTCACGTTCTGGGACAACCTCTGCACACAGCATCACGCCATCTGGGACTACTTCCCCCACTCCAGGATCGGCGGGCGCGTCTCGATCCTCGGTGAGACCCGTCCCAGCGCTTGACGGAAGCCTGGTATCGCTTCACCGTAGACAACGGGATGGAGAAGGGGTGAACCGCCCCGGGTTGGTCGGAGGCTCCATTTCTTAAGAGGATGGAGTCATGGCACGTCCCAGCAGGGTGAGAGACCCGGGCAGTAGATCGGGCTCCACATGGTGACCTCCGCTTGCGGGAAACTCAGTCGTCCCGCGTGGTGAGAGTCCGAAGTTCAGCTACCCGTTGGGTATGGCCGCCGTCATACTCAGGGGCGCTATCGCGGCGGAATTGCCCGGAAATTACAGTGGGATTGTAGAATTACAGTGTTTATGTAATTCCAGGGGGCGGGCTGGTACTCCTTCTGCACCTAGAGGGCCACTCATCAGTAGATGAAATTGGCTGATTACGTCACGTCGTTTGCGAGGCCGATCGAAGGCGATGACTTCTGTTGGTTTTGCAGGCTCGCTAGGCAGTCGGACTTCCTGCCTGCGGCTCAGCTTTGCACGTGGCGGGGGACGGTGTGTTCCCAGTCGGCGAGCAATGCGCGCAGGGCCGCGATGAAGGCCAGCGGCTGATCCAGGATTAGATGGTGGTGGGCCTGGGGAATCTCGACGATTGGTGCGTTGCGCTTCAGCAGCTCGTACATGTATTCGCCCGTCTCGGGGGGGACCAGATTGCTGAGCTCACCGCGCAACACCGCAACACGACAGCGGGTCTGAGACAGATACTCCGAGAGCGGCGTCAGGCTGTCGCGCAGGAACACACGCGGATCGAACTTCCAGGTCCAACCTTTCTCGACCTGGCGAAGCGAGTGACGCGCCACGTGGTCCAGGATGTAGGCATTCTCGCAGGGCTGGGGCGGCGACAGGTAGAAGTGTTGCATGGCGGTGTCGAGGTCGGGGTAGGTCTTCGGGTTGCGGAACATGCGTCCGCGCGCGCCCTCCTCGCTCTCGGGATCGGGACGGCGTACGGGGGTGTCTACGATGACCGCGCCCGCGAGCCGATTCCCGTGGCGTGAGGCCGCCACCATGGTGACCGTGCCGCCAAGGCTGTGCCCGACGATCACGGGCGGAGCGCTGAAGCCCGCGTGTTCGCAGACGGCCATCAGCTCATCGGCCCAGAGCTCTCGCGGGTAGCGCTCGCGTCGACCGCTGTCGCCGTGTCCACTGAGGTCCACGGCCACGACCTGGTACTCGCTTGTGAGTTGCGGCGCCAGGAAGCTCCACCAGTGCGCGTGGGCGGCGCCGCCGTGCACCAGCAGCAGACCGGGCCGCGTTGGGTCACCCCAGCGCAGGTAGTGGATGGAGCAGCCCTCTACCTCGACCCGGAGACTCTCCCGTGGGGCCGCTACTGCCTCTTTGAACCAAGCGGGTGCTTCCATCGCGTCGAAGATGCTCGAGACCTACTTCGTACCCATAGCTGTACTTGCCCTAGGGTAGCGTGGTCTCCAACCGGTCCACGGCGTGCACGGGCGCGCTGTCCCCCGTCATGAGGTGTGTGATCGCGGCGTAGACCATGCGTTGCTTAGCGAGCGTGTTTCTTCCTTCGAAGGCCGCGGACACTACGCGGATCTCGAAGTGACCGCCGCTACCCGTGACCTCGACCTCGCAGTTCGGGATGGCTTCGAGGATGGCCTTGCGGATCTCCGCGACGGTCTCGCCCGCTGGCGGACTGATCTGAAGCGCCACCTCGATCCCTCGTCAGCCGCGCGAGTCCGGGGCCGGCTCGGCCACCGGCACGTTGGGATTGATCAAGCTCAGCTCGGGTCCCCGCTCCGTGCGCAGCACCTGCAAGGTGGCGCCGTCCGCTCGTGCGACGCTGTCGCGATCCAGGAGCAGGGTGATTCCGTTTGACTCGACCACCACCTCGTCGTCTTGTCGGGGTCCCAGTGCCAGCGAGTTTCGAAACTGTGCGTCGATCGTGAGATGCACGTCCTGATCCTCGTGCCCCTGCAACGCATGGCGCAGGACACCTGCCGCTTCATCCGTGACGGTGATCTCGGGTGCTGTGCTGGGGGTTGTGGGCAAGCCCAGGGCCTGGTGTAGCTCGCCGCTTTCGTACATCTCTTTCACGATGTCGCAGCCTCCGAAGAACTCGCCTTCGATATAGAGCTGGGGAATCGTGGGCCACTGCGAGAAGTCCTTGATGCTGGCTCGGATCTCGGGATCGGAGAGGACATCGAAGGTCGCGTACTCCGGCAGCAGCCGGTCCAGGATCTGAACCACGCTGGCGGAGAAGCCGCACTGCGGAGCCTGCCGGTTGCCTTTCATGAACAGGAGGACACGGTCGGATCCGACCAGTGACGTGATGCGATCGCGAAGCTCAGGGTTCAGGCTCATGTTATGTCCTTGCAGCGGTCGAGCGCCCTTGCGCGCTCGAGTGGACGAGATCCTAGAAAACTGTACAAATTCGTCAAGATTTCCGGCCCAGGGGCGAGTCGCGAGGACCGGGTATCCTCGGGGATCGCTATGCATGTGGGCCTCCGCATACCTGGGTGGGCGGCGTCTCTGGCGCTCGCGACGACGCTGATCCTGGCGGCGTGTCAGGATGAGCCAGCGGCGCGTTCCCCACTTGCCGCGGAGAGCGAGCGCGTACGGACGCTGGGGGCCTTCCTGATCTCGCACTGGAGCTTGCCGGTAGCGCTCCAGGGGGAGCCGCCGGCGGCCTTCAGCGAGGCCGAGGCCTCGCTCGAGCCGGCCGTGTGTGGAGCCTGTCACCCGAAGCAGCATGCGGAGTGGCGGACCTCCCTACACGCAGGGGCGTACTCACCCGGATTTGCGGGTCAGCTGATCGAAGGAGTCCTCGCCACGCCGGCTGAGGTGCGTGCATGTCAGACCTGCCATGCTCCGCTCGGCGAGCAGCAGCCGTATACCGCTACGGGTGAGCGCGAGCCTGCCTTCGAGCCCGCCCTGCGTGCGCAGGGCATCGTGTGCGCGTCCTGTCACGTACGGAAGCACCGCTATTTTGGTCCGCCGCGACGAGCCGGGCTACCGCCGCTTTCCGAGCCCGCGCCGCATGGCGGCTTCGAGGTCCGTGCGGAGTACCTCGAGAGCCGCTTCTGCGCGAGCTGTCACCAGTTCTTCGATGATCCCGGCGTCAACGGCAAGCCGATGGAGAACACCTTCGTCGAGTGGCAGCAGAGCCCGCAGGCCGCGGCGGGCCGCCAGTGCCAGAGCTGCCACATGCCGGACCGTGCGCACCTGTGGCGCGGGATCCACGATCCGAACATGGTGCGCAGCGCTGTCGATGTGGACCTGATTTCGCAGGATCTCTCGGGGGACACGCTAGAAGCCGCGCTGGTCCTGCTGAACCGCGATGTGGGACATGCCTTTCCCAGCTACGTGACGCCGCGGGTTCGGCTCGAGCTGGTGCAGGTGGACGCGGCGGGCCGCGAGCTCGACGACACACGACTCGAGGCGAGCATTGGCCGCCAGGTCGATTTCGAGACCAATACTGAACTCTTCGACACGCGGGTGCTGCCGGGA
>Ga0255047_10002958_pt1 | contig 10894 bp, 10 predicted proteins | sample JV7_2_1_MG_FD_183640 | JGI IMG/M metagenome (GOLD analysis project Ga0255047, IMG submission 183640) | Seawater microbial communities from Jervis Inlet, British Columbia, Canada - JV7_2_1 | ecosystem: Environmental > Aquatic > Marine > Inlet | place: Canada: British Columbia | collected 2016-10-06 | reverse complement strand
GAGCGGCGAACCTGAGATGTCCCTCGCTATCGCTCTCGACGATCTCGACTTCTTCCCATACCGGCGAATCGCCTGCATAGCCGATGCCGTAGAGCCACCAGATCGAGGCCATGATCGTCATCCAACCGAAGAAGGCTGAAAGGGAGATGAGGGTGCCGAGTCGGGGACCGGAATTGGTGGCCACCAGCAACCAGACCGAACCGGGAAGAACAACCAGCCCGGTGAGCACGGCCATGAAGCCGCGGAACTCTGGATCCCACGCGAGCCCGGCGATGATGTCGAGCATCTGCATCAGAGGTTCCTCTCGAACGCGACGATCGCATCTATCTGCTCTTCGGTGAGCAGGGCCGGATATGAGAACTCGCTGGCGGTGGTGAAGCCGGGCCCGATCGGGTTCGACTCGGTGTTGGCACCGAACCCTGGCATCTGACCATTGCCGCCCGAGCCACCTCGCCCGTAGGTGACACCGATGGTCTGGCCATCACCGATGAACGCCGCATGACTTCCTGCGGTCTCGAACTGATCGAGAGTGTTGCCGTCGACAAGGCTGGGGCCGAAGAAGCCGCCACCCTGCACGTACTCATCGAGCAGAACACCGTCGTGGCCGTTGTCTTCGATGGTCAACTCCGACGTGGCGTCGTAGGACCATCCGAACGTGTGGCACCGCGCACAGCTGTAGGTGCCCGATGCGGCCTGGTTGGTGAACAGGATTTCGCCGTACTGCTGGAACCTCTCCTGGCCGGGAACCCCACCGGGGATCGACAACAGCTGCACAGCGGCGTTGCGCCAGAGCTGTTCGTTGCCGGGATCGTCGAGTGTGGAGTCGGAGTCGAGGGCCATTTCCCAAGCGAGTTCTCGGACCGCAGTTGCCTCGTCGAGCCAATCGTCGACGGCTTCTGCAAGCGGAGCTTGGGCGGCACCCTGAGCAGCGAGAAGGGCCGCTCCCGCGTCGGTGTCGGCCACACAGACATCGGCATCGTTGTCGGTGCAAGAGAAATCGAAATCGGCCCGGCCGGCCAAACGAACCTCGTGAGCGGTGGCACTCTTGGCTTCTTCGGCGCCGCGAACCTCGACCGCCCAATCCTCATCGCTCTCGCCGAGGAGGAGGTCCTCCACGCCGGAACGAACACCTGCCGATACCTGCTCGTGAATCGTTTCCTCGTCGATCTGGATCCTCCGGAGGTAGAAGATGATCTCCTGGAGTTGCTGTTGGGTGAGGGGACCACCGCCGGGCGCGCCCCACGCCGGCATCACACCGTTGCGCCCGAAGTTGAGGGTGTGGAGCACCTCGTCTTCGGTGAATCGCGACAACACCGTGTCGAGAGCCGGTGCCTTCCAGTTGACCTGGGCGATGAAATCACCGGACTCGGTCGTGATCACCGTGTTGACCGATCCGCCGGCGCCGTCGGCGCCATGACAGTTGACGCATTGGGCGCCGCCGTTGTAGAGCTCGCCGCCCCGGTCGGCGAAGATGCGATGGCTGTCGTCTATGCGCCCTTGGTGGCGACCCGGCTCGCCCAACCAGTAGAGAGGTAGGGAGATGGCGACGATGGTGAGAAGAACGAGGCTCCAGCCCAGGGCCAGGTCGAGCGTCCTGCCTTCGAGCTCCTCGTCGTCGACGTAGGGCCGGCGGTTGGCAGCCAGCTCGATCTCCGAGCCGACCTCATCGCGCGCCGCGAGGATGTTGAAGAGGATGTATACGAGTCCACCGATGAGGACGATCGCCAGGATGACGAGGCCGATGGTTCGTTGGGTTGAAGCGGCAAGCAACATACGGGTGGAAAAGTGTCTCGGAACTGTGGGAACGGGAACGGGAACGGAGGGAGGTTACTCGTGGGAGGCCTGACCGATGCAGTTGGGCCCTTCGGCCTCCTGCCCGGTGGTGTTGGTACCAATCGGAGGGCCCTGGATGATGGTGCCGGTGTCGACTGTGAGGGCACCGGACCCGTCGACGTTCATGGCAAAGCGGTCCATACCACGTGGCGCAGGACCACCCTTCTTTTCGCCAACCTGGTTGTACTGAGACCCATGACACGGGCACTCGAACCACTGCGATGTGGCGCATTCGGGGACTCGACAACCCAAGTGGGGGCACTTCTGGAACAGGGCGATGATCCCGCCGTCGAGACCCAACTTGTCGCCGGCTTCCATGCCTGCGAGCTCTTGCGAAGAGTATGCCTCGCGGGCTTTCTCGACGGCCCCGTTCGGATACTCGGTGAGCCACATCCGGCCTTCGGCCTTGTAGAGGAAGCCCGAATTGGCCCGGATCTCGGCCAGCAGATCGCTCACCAGCCCGACCTTGAGGGCCGAACCGAAGCCTCCACCGACCTGGGGCCAGAGGAAGGCGATACAAGCAGCGCCGAAACCGGCGATACCCAACTGCATCATCACCACGATCGAGCGGTTGAAGAACTGGCGACGGCTCACACCGATCGCTTCGGGATCGGGCGGCACATAGGGCGCCGGTGGGGCAATGCCACGGGCGGCCAGCACAAGTTCCTTCGACGCGGCCTTACGTTCGAGCACCGCGGCCTTCTCCACCTGCTTGCCGGTGAGTTCGGACTCCGAACCGAGGGTTGAACTCGCCTCGGCACGGCTTCTCGCGTCGTCCGACATCTCCACGGCCGCGCCGGACTGACGCTGACGGAGCGCGGACAGGATCGTGACTCCCGCGAGGAGAATCAGTGCGACGATTGCAGCAATCAGCATCTACATACCTCCTTAGGTCACAGCTCGAAGAAGAGTCCGGCTTCCCAGGGGAAGACGAAGTTGAAGCCGGGGCCCCGGAAGAACGAGCCGATCATCACCAATGTCGACCAGAACATCAGATGCATGGTCATTAGTGAGATCGCGAACTTGCGGTCTTCCGGCTTCTTGGACGGATTTCGGTCGATATAGGGAGCCAGGACCAAGATGATCAGGCCCATGCCGGGGATGGTGACACCGGCGACCATCGGATGGAACATGGTGAGGAGTTCCTGAAGGCCGAGGAAATACCACGGCGCCTTCGACGGATTGGGTGTCTCGTTGAAGTTGGCCAGCTCCAGCAAGGGAGCATTGACGAATATCGAGAAGATCGTGGTGAAGGCGGTGATGAAGAGGGCCGCCGCGAACTCGATCACCAGCAGGTGGGGCCAGGTGTGCACCTTGTCCTGGGGCAGGCTCTTCACATCCTGGATCGAGCCAGACTTGACCACGGTGAGCAGACGCTGGGTGTGTCCACCGGGCCCGGTGGGAACCGGAGCTCCTGCCGCCGCTGGCGCCGCGGTCGGGGGCGCGGTGGCCACCGCCGTGCCACCACCTGAATCATCGCCACCGGCCTTGGCCTTGGCGGCTTTCGATCGCTCGAGCAAGTGAGCCGGGATCTTCGACGCGGCCTGCTGTTGTTCCTCGCTCAGCTCCTCTGCGGGAGAGTCGGCGCCGGCCGCGGCCGCCTTGCCGGCAGCTGCCTTGGCCCGTGCCTCCTCGGCCCGTTTACGAAGATGCTCTGGAACTTCGGTCATGAATTCTCCCCCGCCCTACAGCGGACCCGAGATGCCGCCGTCCTTGCGGACCCGCCAGAAATGGATCGCCATGAAGATGACGATCACGAATGGCAGTAGCAGGACGTGGAGGACATACCAGCGAAGCAGGGTGTCGGTGCCGATCTCGACACCACCCAGGAGAACGAAACGAACCTGCTCACCGAACACCGGGGTAAAGCCCATCATGTTGGTACCCACGGTTACCGCCCAGAGCGCCAACTGGTCCCAGGGAAGGAGGTAGCCGGTGAACGACAGCAGCAGGGTGAGCTGGAGAAGCATCACGCCGATGACCCAGTTGAACTCACGGGGAGGCTTGTAGGCGCCGTGGTAGAAGACGCGCGCCATGTGCAGGAACACCGTGAGCACCATGAGATGGGCTGCCCATCTGTGCATGTTTCTCACCAACAGGCCGAAGGTGACCGAGGTCTGCAGGGTGTATATGTCGTCCCACGCCGCCGCCGCGGTGGGTCGATAGAAGAACATCAGGAAGATGCCGGTGACAGTGAGCAGGATGAACAGGAAGAAACTCAACCCACCCAGGCAGAGCGTGTAGCTCACCTTCACGGCGTGGCGCTTCACCTTCACCGGATGGAGGTGGTAGAGCACGCTGTTCATGATCACGTAGGACCGGTTGCGGGGGCTGTCGGTATAGCCCTTCCGGAAGATGGAGCCGGGTCGGAAGATCGAACCCCAGGCCTGGGAGCCTTGGATTTGATCGCCGAGTTGGCTCATCTGGTCCTGCATCCGCTGTGGGAGCGGTTTCTTGATTTCGTCGTCGGTCTTGGCCATTTGTTGTTCGTTTCTCCTGCGCTCGGCTCAGCCGAGCCGCATTCCGTATCCGTAGCCGTGGGCATTGGTGCGCTGGTGTGGGTCGCCCGCGGCCGGCGCATCGCCGATCTTGCCGAGGATGATCACACCAGTCGGGCAACGATCGACACAAAGAGCGCAACGGGTGCACACATCGTCGTCGATCGTGAAGATCACCCTGTCGTTGGGGTCGCTGCCGGGCTGCTCGGTGCCGATCGCGTCATCGATGGCCTCGGGATGCACCATGAAGATGCACTTCCACGGGCAGATGTCGACACAGCCCTCGCACATGATGCATTCGGACTGGTCGATGTGGATGAACTGCTTCGGCTTGACCGCCTGGCTGAGCCAGGCCGCGTCGACCTCCTGCAGCACGTAGTCGTCTCGGAACTCCGGCATCACCGGATTGGCATCGGTCGTCGTCACGACTGGGCGCCCTCCTTGACGAGGGGACGACCGAAAGCGGAGCGCTCAGGGGCCTTGTCGACCTGGGCGTCTCCACGCTTCTGCCACATCGACCAGAGGGCGATGTTGGCGCCGAGTGCGCCGATGTAGATGCCCACGGCGATGAGGTCGCGAAGGACCACATAGGTGAGCCGGATGGGCGACCAACCGCCGTCCTGCTGAGACCGGAAAATGCCGCCCGGGCCCTCCAGAATCTTGTCGACTCGCCAATTGAGTTCGTTGTCGGCCCACGTGAGCCATTGGTGGGGCACCACCCCGTACACCCAGAACATCAGGAAGAACACGACCAGGGATCCGACCATCGCTTCGCCCCATGTGGTGGGGGTGTCGACCGACCGCCTCTTCGCATACGCGACGATGCCACCGGTAATGGCTACGGCGATCAGAATGGACAGTACGAAGGCAACCACGCTCGGCTCCTGAGGAGACGCGACCCACTGGTTCGTGAATCAGCGCACAAGTGTAGACCCATTGGACCGGAGCCCTCGGGGTTGAGTGCACGGTCTACCACGGCACCCTGTCTGAGAACACTCCCAGGAGCCAGAAAATCTTTGTTGTCCGACATTCCTGGTCCCGTTTGGCCGGACGTGCGACACTGCCTCTATCCTCACGAGGTCTGTTGCCACGATTAGCGTCGCGGTGCCCCTACAGATCTGTCCTGACCCCGCACCGGAGACCAAGGTGACCGAAATACCCGAGCACCTCCTCAAGCGTGCCGCCGAAGCCCGCTCCCGCATGACCGGAGGGGGAGGCGGCGATACCGCTGAGGCAGCGCCCACCGCCACGACACCGGCCACCACTCCCACGCCCGCCGCGGCCGCTGCGCCTGCGGTGCCCGATGAGCCGCCGGCACCCGAGCCGGTTGCCCCCCATGTGGAAGCCGGCCTGCGCCGCAAGAGGGTGCCGGTGTGGATCATTCCGGTGCTGCTGTTCCTGCCCATCTGGGCGATCTTCTATGTCGGCTATCTCGAACGTCCCCCTTCGGAGGGCGGAGGCCTTCTCGCCGAGGGTGCTGAGGTCTACGCATCGAGCTGCGCCGGCTGCCATGGTGGCACCGGCGGCGGCGGCACGGGCCACCAGCTCAACGATGGCGAGGTACTCCTCACCTTCCCGAGCACGGCAGCCGGTGAAGCCTTCGACGGCATCGCCCACCATCTCGCGTGGGTGTCCAACGGCACCGCCGTCACCGATGCGCTCACGCCGCTCGGATACGGCGACCCCGCCCGACCCGGCGGTGGTCGCGTTCCTGGAGGCCTGGCCCAGATGTCGGGCTTCGGCGGCAGCCTCTCCGCCGAGCAACTCGTCGCGGTCGTCTACTACGAGCGCTACACCCACGGACACCTCGACGATGCCGCAGGCGAGACCGAACTCCTCGTACTCGAAGAGGTCGTGCACCTCATCGACGAAGCGGGCCTCGATCTCGGAACCGGGATCGCCGTCGAAGAGATGCAGAACATCGTCGACGAAGCTCGGGCGGCAGCCGGCGCCGGCGGAGAATCAGCCGCTGGTTGATCAACCGAGCCGAACGATGAGTTCGGCGGCGAGGTTTGCCAGCTCGGAGTCGGCCGCCATGACCGCCACCTTGGCCTGCACCGTGGGTCCTTCGAGAGGCCATCCGAACACCCACGCGGTAAAGGTCTCGGAGAGATCCTCGTGAGCAGCGGTCATCGCGTATTCGTTCACATGGTCGGTGGCCGAATCGCTGGCGACGTCGCCGGGCCAGAACGTGTCGGCGAACTCCGACAGGACTGATCCCGCTTCGGCGCAGCCGAGAGCAATCTGCGTGCCTGAGCATTCTTCGGCGCCGAACGTGAACACGTCGGCACCGAGCGTCACCACATGGCTCAGCTCGTGGACAATCGTCTCCACCACGAGTTCGTGGTCGTCAATGTCGGCCAGGTCGAGACTCAGAATCCACCCGCCACCTGCCGCCGGGTGAACAACCCCGACCAGACCTCGGGGCTCCTCCTCGATCACCGACAGTTGGCGTAGTTCGGCGTCGAGCGAGTCGGGCCAGATCGAGTCGACGGTCTGCCACATCCGCTCGATATCGGGGTCGGTGATCGCTTGGCGCGGTACTCCGTCGACCACGACCACATCGCCGATTCTCACCACGTCCTGGCGGTAAGCGACCCGTTCGACGGCGCGAGCCGCATCGTCGCCCAGCGCCACGCTGGCGTCGCCCACCTGAGTGACGGGGGTTTGGGTCGAGAACGCACCTGCTGAATACGCGACGAGGGAAGCACCCACCGCCACCACCAGGGTGGCCACTCGAAGCCATCGCGAAGTCATCAGCATCTAACCATCCAGGCTAGAAGACGGTTCGGTGTTAGGACATGGGGCAAACGACTCCCTCCGGTGGGTCACCGGTCCCTGGGCCGCGAGCCGCGATCATGGGTTACGCGGTTAACGCGGCCCATCACCGCCAAGACCCCTAGGAGATCAGTGGACATCACCACAACCGAAGAGTGGAAAACACTCGCCAACAAGGCCGCCGGATTCGATCAGCTGGAATTGCGTTCTCTGTTCGCCGACGACCCCGAGAGAACCGACCGCATGACCTCGGTCGTCGGCGACCTCGTGGTCGACTGGTCGAAACACCGCCTTACCGAGGAGGGCACGACCGATCTGATCGCTCTGGCCGAACGGGCCGGTCTCACCGATCGGATCGAGTCCATGATGAGCGGTGAGCGCATCAACACCACCGAGGACCGTTCCGTACTCCACACAGCGTTGAGGGCACCGTCGGAGCGCACGATCGAGGTCGACGGCGTCGACATCGTGGCCGACGTCCATCGGGTGCTGCGCCAAATGACCGCCTTCACCGATCGAGTCCGCGACGGCGACTGGACCGGCCACACGGGCCGGCCGATCCACACCGTCGTGAACATCGGCATCGGAGGCTCCGATCTCGGTCCGGTGATGGCCTATGAAGCCTTGGCCGGCTATCGCCACGACCGCGTCCGATGCCGGTTCGTGTCCAACGTCGATGGCAGCGACCTCGTGGATGCATTGACCGACCTCGATCCCGGCACCACGATGTTCGTGATCTCCTCGAAGACGTTCACCACCCAGGAGACCCTGACCAACGCTCGATCGGCTCGGCGCTGGCTGGTCGACCAACTCGGTGCTGGCGCGGTGGCCAAGCACTTCGTGGCTGTGTCCACCAACGCCGAAGAGGTCGCTGCGTTCGGAATCGACACCGCCAACATGTTCCCCTTCTGGGACTGGGTCGGTGGGCGCTACTCCATGGATTCCGCGATCGGCCTCTCGCTCATGCTCGCGATCGGCTCGGAAGCCTTCTGCCAGATGCTTGGCGGGTTCCATGCCATCGATGAACACTTCGCGAAGATGCCGATCGAGCACAACGTGCCGGCCATGGCCGGCCTCATCGAGGTCTGGTACCGCACGTTCTGCTCCCTCCCCACCCGAGCCGTACTCCCCTACTCGCGCTACCTCCACCGTTTCCCTGCCTATCTCCAGCAGCTCGACATGGAGAGCAACGGCAAGCGGGTGAGAGCCGACGGCTCGGCGGTCACCTACGAAACCGGCCCGATCGTGTGGGGAGAGCCCGGCACCAACGGCCAACACTCATTTCACCAACTGCTCCACCAGGGCACCACCATCGTTCCCGCCGACTTCATCGTCTTCGCCCAACCCGACCACGACAGCAACGATCTCGTCGGGATCGAGAGCCACCACGAGCTCCTCATGGCCAACTGTTTCGCCCAGTCCGAGGCACTCGCCTTCGGCAGGACCGCCGAGGAGGTGGCCCTCACCGAAACCGATCCCACTCTGGTGAGCCACCGCACATTCCCGGGCAACCGACCATCCACCACGATCATGGCCCCGGCGCTCACACCGTCGGTGCTCGGCCAACTGATTGCCTTCTACGAACACCAGGTGTTCACCCAGGGCGTCGTCTGGGGCATCAACTCCTTCGATCAGTGGGGCGTGGAGCTGGGCAAACAGCTCGCCGTGGCCATCGTGCCCGAGCTCACTTCGGAGGAGCCACCCGATCTCGGCCACGACGGGTCCACCAACGCCCTGATCGGCCGCTACCGCGCCATGCGAGGGCGAGCCTGATTCAGAGCCGGGGCCGCCACGAGTGATCGCCGATGAGTTCCCACGATTCGTGATCGCGCACAGTGTCAGCGGTGCGGCTCACCATCCGTTCGAAGAGTTGCTCGCCCCGTTCGCTGGTCCCACCGGCCGTGACAGCGGTGAAACACCAATGGCAGAGCCAGAAGTTCAGGTTGGCCCGATAGCTCATCATCAGGTCGACGAAGTCGGGATAGCCGCCACCGAGATCATTGACCGCATCGTGGTAGAGCGTGAGCAGATCGGTCTCATGGATTCTGCGTAACTCCGAATCGAGGTTGCTCGACAAGAACGGGCATACGTCGCCGAGTCCGTCGCCTCGACCAATCGTCTGCCAGTCGATGAGAACCAGGTCCTTGCCGTCGAAAAACATGTTGTCGAGCCGGAAGTCGTAGTGGGTGAGGGTGTAGCTCATCGCGCCATAGGCCTCGAGCCAGGCGCTACACGTAGGAATCCACCGTTCGATGTGGCCCATCAGATCCGAACCCAGCAGATCGCCCAGCTGGTCGACGATCATCGGGAACGCATCCTCATACATGCTCTGGAGGCTGAGATTCAGAGGGCTGTCGATGGGCGGCACCCAGTCCAGGTCATCCACCCGCCCCCACCACCGTCCGTGAATCCCGGCTGCGGTTTTCATCGCGGCCCGGGCCTGCTCCAGAGTCCCACCCGCGAGCTGGTCTCCGGAGTGAAGGTGGCCGATGTCCTCGAGGATGAGGCAATACAGGTCGTCCTCGGGACGGGCACCGTTGTAGAGAGCTTTCGGTGTCGTCACCTTCAGTTCGGGGATGATCTCGTTGTAGGCGCGGTGCTCTTTGAGATAGAGGTCGAGCATCAGGCCGAGAGGCTTGAGGCCGGAGTCGGTGGTGGGGATCTTGGTGATGACCGTGGCCGGACCCGCGCCCCCGGCTCCGTATTTGAGGGAGACCCGCGCGAGCTCACCGAGGAACCCTTGCCCCACCGCGATGCGCTGTCGGGAAACCTCTTCTACCGGCTGGCCCAACACTTCGCTGAGGAAGGCGGCGTCTACGTCGGCGAGGGTGGTCGGAATATCCACGGGAGACGACCCTAGAGCCACAGTCGCGCGGGAACCAGCGCCCCTACCCAACCCGGCCCACCCCTTCGGCCCCACCCCCTTTTTCTGAGCGTCAGCGCGCGCAGAGCGCGCGTACGCGCTCAGAAAAGGTCAGGGTTTTGCCACTACGAGTTGGAACTCGACGATCCCCTCATCGGCCACCGACACGACAATGGCCGCCGACGGGGTCGAGACGCCAAAAGCGGCCCACACGATGTCGGCGGATCCCACTATCACTCCGAGGTCGTCGTCGCGGACCACGGCACTGATCGAGAATGTGACCGGCTGGGTGATGCCCTTGACCGTGAGGTCTCCCCGAGCCTGCACGGTCACCCCTTCGCCATCGGCGACGCCGGCGCCGAGCGCCACGGGTTCTGCGAGCACGAACGTGGCAGTGGGGAATGCCGAGGTGTCGAGGGTGCGTCGGATCGCTCGCTCCCGGCGGCTGTCATTTGAGACGATCATGGTCATGTCGACGACCACCTCAGCGGCGACGAGCTCGCCATCGGAGATGGTGAGCGACCCTGCCACACCACCGCTCCGCCCGACCGCGGTGACCGCTCCGACAACGAGTTCCTCGTCCACGCGGAAACCGGCGAAGCTCCCGCTCGCGGTTTCGAAATCGAACGAACCGATCTCATCATCGATGATCCACGTGCCGTCGATGCCGTCGGCTCCTCCGTCCGAGGTTGGGGCGGCGGTCTCTTCGACAACCGCCGGTTCGTCGGCTGGTTCGTCGGCAGGATCGTCGGTCGGTTCGTCGGCAGGATCGTCGGTGGGTTCGTCGGTCGGTTCGTCGGCAGGATCATCGATGACAGCGAGGTCCTTGTCGAGTTGCTCGGCGGCCGCGGTGAGATCGACCGCCGCGGGGGCATCGTCTTTCAGGACGAGCCACCAAACGGCGACGCCGCCGATCACGAAC
>Ga0255047_10002955_pt1 | contig 10900 bp, 9 predicted proteins | sample JV7_2_1_MG_FD_183640 | JGI IMG/M metagenome (GOLD analysis project Ga0255047, IMG submission 183640) | Seawater microbial communities from Jervis Inlet, British Columbia, Canada - JV7_2_1 | ecosystem: Environmental > Aquatic > Marine > Inlet | place: Canada: British Columbia | collected 2016-10-06 | reverse complement strand
GCGATGTCCATCGTCAATCTAAACGATCGCCTGGCGAAATTTCTGCTGGTACTCGCGGCCGGATGGGCGTTCATCCTGACGTTCTTCATCGTCGCCGACATTATCGGCCGTAGCGTCTTCGACACGCCCGTCTACGGCGTGCGAGAGATCGTAATGAACTCGATCGTTATGATCGTGTTTCTCCAGGCAGGCTATGCGATTCGCAGCCGTTCCATGCTGCGGGCGGATTTTCTCGCCCAAAAATTTCCGCCGCTGTTCGGACGTATCGTACTGGCAATTGGTTATCTGTTGGGCGCAGCGTTCTTTCTCATGATTCTTGTCGGCGGCTGGGATATGGCCGTTCACTCCTGGGTTGCCGGCGAATACGAAGGCGAAGGCGCCTTACGCGTACCCGCATGGCCCACCCGCTTCACGATCTTGTTCGGCAGCGCGGTCGCCTGCATCAATTATCTGCTGATGTTCTATCTCGATATCTTCCGGCCGGAAGAACTGGACGCCGCTGTGGATCCGGAAGCGAGATTTCATGGCTAAACCACTGACGGTCTGAGTAACGCAGCGTGTTCGAAGCCAATATCGCAATCGTCTTGATCGTCAGCCTGCTGGTGATGGTCGCTTTGGGCGTGCATATCGCGATTGCGCTGGGCATGACCAGCGCCCTGGGTGTTTATCTCGTCACCGGCGGAAATTTCGACGTCGTGTTGAACATGCTCGCCAGCACGGCCTATGAATCCTTACGCTCCTACGAATTCGCGGTAATACCCTTGTTCATGCTGATGGGAGAATTCATTGGCAAATCGGGCGCGGTTGCCGATGTTTATCAAGCGATACATCGCGGTCTCCGGCGTATTCCCGGACGCCTGGCCGTCGCAACCCTGTTGGGTAACGCGATTTTCTCGTTTGTGACCGGCGTGAGCATTGCTTCAGCGGCGGCTTTCTCACGCATCGCCTATCCTGAAATGAAACGCTTCGGCTATCACCACGGCTTTGCGCTCGGTGCGATTGCCGGCTCGAGTTGTCTCGGCATGCTGATTCCGCCGAGCGTGTTGATGATCGTATGGGGGCTCCTGACGGAGAGATCGATCGGCCAGATTTTTCTCGCCGGTGTATTCCCCGGGCTGTTACTGCTCAGCCTGTTTGTAATCTATGTACTCGCCATGGCACTGCTGCGCCCCAGCCTGGTTGGCGGCGGTCGAGATAAAGCGGTTACAGAAATTGAATCGCAGGATTCAGAGTCGACGCCGGTCGTAAGCCGTTGGCAAGTCTGGGGCAGCGCGCTTGGCATTATTTCCGTCGTCGTCGCCGTTCTGGGCGGAATCTGGTTTGGCGTATTCACGCCGACCGAGGGCGCCGGCGCCGGCGCGTTTATCGGCTTGGTCATGGCGATTGCCAAGGGCATGCGCTACCGCGGCATTATCGACTCTATTCTTTCCGTTGGCCGTACCTCCGCGCCGATCCTGCTGCTGTTGGTAACCGCATCGCTCTATTCCCGCACCCTGGCGATGACTGGCGTCTCCAACGCGATTCAAGACGTTTTTCTCGGCACCGATATGCTGCCGTGGATGATCATCGCAGTGATGGTCGGCATCTGGTTCATGCTCGGCATGGTGATCGACTCGATCTCTATCATGCTGCTGACTGTGACGATATTCGAGCCCATCGCCGTGAACCTCGGCTACGACCCCATCGCATTCGCCATCGTCGGCATCCTCGCGATCGAGGCCGGTTTACTCACGCCACCCTTCGGTTTGTTGGTCTATACAGTAAAAGCGGCGATTCAGGACGAAGATGACGGCATCTCCATCATGCAGATCTTTCGAAGTTCCACGCCCTACTGGTTCATCATGCTGATCGGCATGATCGCGATTGCGAATTTTCCGCAGATCGCGACATACTTGCCAAATCTGGTGTTCTAGAAAACCTAGGAGAAGTACGATGTTCCGACGACAGTTTCTCAAAAACTCAGCGCTGCTCGGAGCCAGCGTCGCAGCAGGCGCACCCGGTTTCTTCAGCGCGAGAGCTCAGCAGGCGAGCGCAAGACGAATCATCATGGCGGGATACGGCCCGTCGACGACAAGTTTCAGCCGAGGTCTGGATTTTATCGGCGAGCACCTCGAAGCTCGGTTCGGCGATGCGGTCGACCCCAGATATATCTATAACATCTACGACGTCGGCTACGGCGGCGCGGGAGATCTGCGTTGGCTCGTCGATTCCGGCGTGCTGACGCTCGCTTACTCAACGATGTCGACGGGAATTCCCGAGCTCGAGGTCGCTGCACTACCATTCCTGTTCTCTGATACTGCTGCCGCGCGCGCAGCGATGGACGGACCGCTCGGCGAAGCCGCAAGCGCAAGAATCGAAGCGGAGACTAACTACCGCGTCCTGGGGTTCTTCGAAAACGGCTTTCGCCATGTCTCGAACGACATCCGGCCCGTACATACACCCGCCGACCTGGTCGGCCTCAGCATTCGCCTCTTGGGAATACAGTCCCGCACGTTCGAACTTCTGGGCGCCGAGCCGGTAACAATGAACCTAGCGGACGCCATTCCGCTCCTCGCAGACGGCACCATTGACGGCCAGGAAAACCCGTTCGAGAACACGGTTAGCTACGGCCCGTACCTCCACCAGCGCTACCACACGGCGACCTTCCACTCGTACCTGTCCCGGGCGATCTTCGTTCACCGCCCTTCATTCGATTCGTGGCCCGAGGATCTGCAGACCGAAATGCGGGCGGCTGTTCGGGAGGCCGTAATGTATCAGCGCGGGCTCCACGACGAAGCGGAAGTAGAATCCCAAAGAACTATCCGCGAGGCCGGCGGCGAAATTGTGGAACTGACGCCGGCACAGCGCGCCGAGTTCGTCGCGGCCGTCACCCCAATCTATGCCGACGCCCAGACGCGATACAGCCGCGAGCTCCTGGATCTCGTCGGCCTCTAGAACCAGACCGTACGAGACAAAATCGATGCCGGCAGCGGCGCTGGGTGACAGCCAGACGGCCGTGCGGCTACTACGGACTCTGGATACGATCGATCCTGCTATCATCCGGCCGAAGGAAACGGCAACCGAATCGATCGCATGGACAGCATCCCACGTACTGTAACGGAGCAGCAGACCGCCGCACAGGCGATCGCTTCCGCGCTCGTGAGACACGGCGTCACGACGCTATTTTCGCAAAGTTTACCGTCTGCTCTGGTTCTGGCCGCGGAGGACGCCGGCCTGAAGCAGTTCACCTACCGGACGGAAAACGCAGGTGCTGCAATGGCCGACGGGTTCGCGCGAATCTCCCACCAGACCACGGTTGTTACAGCGCAGAACGGTCCAGCCGCAGCGCTCCTCGTGCCGGGACTTGCGGAAGCGCTGAAATCGTCGATCCCGGTCGTCGCAATGGTGCAGGATGTCGATCGGCCCACTGCCGATCGCAATGCGTTCCAGGAACTCGACCACGTCGCGTTATTCCAAGGCTGCACCAAATGGGTGCGCCGAGTCACAGAGGCGAACTTCGTCGAGGACTACGTCGATAGAGCATTTGCCGCCGCGACGAGCGGCCGGCCCGGTCCGGCGGTCCTGATATTGCCGGCGGATCTGTTGAAAGAAACGGTCACGGTCCCGAATCGGCGGCATACCGGACTCGGAGCCTACCCTCTCGACCGCATGCTCGCCGACCCCGAGCGTATCGAACAGGCGGCCGAGCTCCTCGCGACTGCGAAGCGTCCGGTCATTATTGCCGGCGGCGGCGTCCATCTATCCGATGCCGCCGATGAGTTGGCAGCGCTTCAGCAAGAAGCACAACTGCCGGTGACGACGACCGTGATGGGCAAAGGCGCGGTAGACGAACGACATCCGCTGTCTCTCGGGGTCGGCGGCAATCTACTCGGCCGCTTCGCACCAGGCCGGCATCTCGGTCCATTGATAGACGGCGCGGATGTCGTCTTGCTCGTCGGCACGCGTACGGCGCAGAACGGCACCGATTCCTGGTCGCTGCTACCGTTAACTGCGAAATATATTCATATCGACATCGACGGGGACGAAGTCGGACGAAACTATGAGGCACTCCGCCTCGTTGGCGACGCGAAGCTCACTCTGGCTGCGTTGACAGAGAGGCTGCGTGGGCGTCGCGAGCCGGCCGTAGAGGCCGCGCAACAAATCGAAGCCGCGCGGGAACAGCATGCGATCGAAGTTCAATCAGTGCTGACATCTGACGCGAGCCCGGTCCGTCCCGAGCGACTCATGGCCGATCTGGAAACGGTTTTGACGCCCGATACGATTGTAGTCGCCGACGCGAGTTACTCGACCGTCTGGGTCGCTTGCTATTTACGTGCTCTGGCGCCTGGCATGCGGTTTATCACGCCGCGGGGAATCGCGGGACTCGGCTGGGGTCTGCCTCTCGCACTTGGCGCGAAGGTCGCGCGCCCGGACAGTCCGGTAATCTGCGTTGCGGGCGACGGCGGCTTCGCCCACGTCTGGTCGGAGCTGGAGGCGGCGGCGCGCACGCGCACGCCGGTCGTGCTAACCGTGTTGAACAACGGCGTGCTTGGCTATCAGAAAGACGCCGAGGACGTGAAATTCGGCCGCCATACGGGTGCTTGTTACTTCAGTCCGGTCGACCATGCAGCGATCGCGCGCGCTTGTGGTTGTCGTGGCGTTACGATCTCGCAACCCGGCGATTATCTGCCTGCCGTAAAAGAAGCACTCACGATGGATAGTTTAACGGTCATCGATGTCATCACCGACCCCGATGCCTACCCGCCCATCACCTTATTCGATACTCTGGAGTCCGTGCGGCAGCAATCCAGGCCATAATCCCGGCCGACTCGAACAACACCGGCCGCGCGCAAAGGGGACGAAGCAGATGGCATTGCAGGACTACGAGAATAACTTCGAGACGATTCGTCTGCGACGCGAGGACGGTATCCTCGAAATGACTCTGCATACGGCAGGCGGGCCGCTTCAATGGGGGCGGAAACCTCACGCCGAACTCGAACAGGCGTTTCTCGACATCGGCCGCGATCGCGAGAATCAGGTTGTGATCATGACCGGCACGGGCCAGGAATTCTCCGGTCCCGTCGCCGAAACTGCGTCGAACACGGCCGCGCATCAGCAAAGCCCCGGGGAATGGAGCGAGCTCGGCCGAGAGTCGCACAACCTCCTAATGAATCTTCTAGCAATCGACGCACCGATGATCAGCGCAGTGAACGGGCCAGCGGCACGGCACGCGGAACTGCCGGTCATGTGTGACATCGTACTCGCGTCGGAAACGGCCTCATTCCAGGATTCCGCCCACTTCGTCGGCGGCCTGGTTCCGGGAGACGGCATGCACGTGATCTTTCCCTTGTTGATGGGCACGAATCGCGGCCGCTATTTTCTGCTGACCGGTCAAGTTATCGACGCGCAACGGGCGCTGGATTTCGGTCTGGTGAACGAAGTGCTACCAGCCGCAGATCTGTTGCCTCGCGCGTGGGAACACGCACACCAGATCATGCGCCAACCGGAATTGAACCGTCGCTACACTCGACTTCTGTTGACCGAACACATGCGCCGACAGCTAAACGATCTCCTGGGTTACGGCCTTGCCCTGGAAGGGCTGGCGCTCGTTAAGTAAGCGACTTAGGAGCAAGCGTCTTGGCAAAAATCGTCTATCTAGGTACGGGCCATATGGGCGAGGCCATGATCTTGAATTTGCTCAAGGCGGGCCATTCGGTAACCGTCTTCAATCGTACGCCTGAGAAAGCGAATCGCGTAGTCGAAGCAGGCGCAACGTTCGCGTCGACCCCCCGGGCCGCGATCGAGCAAGGTGGGGACGCAATCTTCGCTTCGCTTGCCGATGACGCGGCTTCGCGCGCCGTCTGGACCGGGCCGGACGGCGTCCTCTCCGCCGAGCGGCCAGCAGAGATGATAGCCACCGAATCCTCGACGCTCTCTCACGATTGGGTGCTGGAGTTGCACGGGCTCGCTAAAAAGAAGGGACTTAAATTTCTCGACTGCCCGGTAGCCGGCCGGCCGGACTTCGCCGCGGCCGGAAAACTGGTCGTCTTCGTCGGTGGGAATCCAGACGATCTCGACCAGATACGGCCATTGCTGGAACCGCTTAGCCGGGAAGTACTGCGCTTCGGCGGGCCGGGATCCGGGATCGCATTCAAGCTGATCTATAACCTCATGGGCGCGACCCATGTCGCGGCACTTGCCGAAGGGCTGGCAGCTGTCGAGAGTGCAGGGATGGATCTCGACGTCGCCGCCCACGCGTTTTCGACCGGCGCCACGGGAAGCCCGCATGTCGTTCGTCACGCAGAGTTCATGTCCAAAGGTAACCATGAAGACCCTGTCGCATTCAGCGGCCGCGGCCGCCTCAAAGACTCGACCTACGGGGTCGAACTTGTCGAAAAACTTGGCGCCCAAGCCATAATCGGTAACGCAACCGCCAGCGTCTTCCAACAAATGGTAGACGTCGGCATGGCGGAATCGGCAGACAGCATGCTGCTCGATGCGCTACGCAAGAACCTGAAGGAGAAGCAATAATGAAAGCTCTACGGTGTATTCATTGCGTTTGCGTACTCACGGTCGCGCTATTGGCGACATCCGGGCTATCAGCGCAGACCAGCACGGCCGAGCAACGCGCGCCGACGGGAGATATCGAGATCACGGTCGGTTCGTCAGCGGGCGCGACACCCGATATGCTCATGCGTCGCGTCGCTAGACTACTGAACGACGAAGGGCTCGTGGAGCAACCGGTAGTGGTTGTCAATCGTACCGGTGGCGCCTGGGTCGTCGCCAGCAACTATGTACTTCGCCAGGAAGGAAACGAGAATCTTCTGTTCTCGTTGGTACCGACGATCTTTACGACACCTATCGTCCAGGGCTTGCCGAATACATACGAACGCGTCACGCCGCTTTCATATCTGATGAAGATCGACCTGGTCGTACTCGGCCAACCGGACTCGGAAATCGAGACGCTCGCCGAACTGGTTGCTTTAGCCGGGCAGCGAGACAGGAGCGTGACGATCGCCGGCGCGAACGTCGGCTCGACCGACCACATGGTTACGGCACTGATCGAAACTGCCGCCGGCGTGAAGTTCAACTACGTACCGTTCGATGGCGGCGGCGGAGTCATTGCGACATTCCTAGGCGGAAACGTGGATGTCATGACTCTCGCTCTCGACGAAGCCTACCCGCTGTTACAAAGCGGCGACGTCAAGCCGTTGGCCATACTCAGTGAGGAGCGGCGGACCGAACCCAACCTGCGGAATATTCCGACCGCGACAGAACAAGGCATCGACGTCGTTTGGGGCCAGGACTTCGGTATTGTCGGGCCGCCCGACCTCGATCCAGCAATCGTGGCATGGTGGGACGATGTCTTCGCGCGCATGGTTGAGACGGAAGCCTGGGCGGATATGCTCAGCGAAAATTTCCTGCGGCCCGTGTATACGGATAGCGCCGAGACAACGGTCCTGATGGAAGATTTCTATCAACGCTATCTGGCCGTACTACGTGACGTCGGTCTTGCCAAGCAGTGACCTGAACGTCTCGAGATAACCTAGCGATGCAACGGCTCGAGATCGCAACTGCGCTGGTAATTCTGTGTCTCTGTGTCGTCGTAGTCGTCTCGATGTGGGACCAGCCCTATTGGAGCAACTTCGCTCCCGGCTCCGCGTTCCTACCGTATTGGGTAGCCGGCCTTGGTACGGTGTTCGCCGTTGCGCAGATATTCGTCTCCACCAGACGACAACGGGCTGAACCCGCAGACTGGCCGGATCAATCCGGTGCCCTGCGCGTGCTGATGACGATATGCAGCCTGTGGCTACTTGTCGCTCTGTTACCCTGGCTAGGAACGGCGATCAGCGCCACAATATTCATGCTGGCTCTCCTGTTACTCGTGCAGCGGCGGCAATTGCTTCCGAGCCTCGTCACGACGGCCGTCACCGTCGGCCTCGTCGAACTGATCTTTATCCTGTGGCTCGATATCCGCTTGCCGCGGGGGGTGTTCGGGATCTGAGCCACCCGCTCACACTCCGGTCAGCATGGAAACTCTAGAGCTCTTAAGTCACGGCTTCGCAATCGCGCTGACGCCGACGAATCTGTTATTTGTTCTGGTCGGCGTACTTGTCGGGCAGGTAATCGGCGCACTGCCGGGGATCGGGCCGTCGCTGGGCATGGTCCTGTTGTTACCGATTTCGTTCGGCCTGGAACCGACGACGGCGATCGTCATGCTATCGGGAATCATGTACGGCGCCATGTACGGTGGGACGCTGACGTCGGTGCTCATCAACGTCCCGGGCGAATCGTCCGGAGTCATGACCACTGTCGAGGGGTATCAACTAGCGCGTCAGGGCAAAGCCGGTGTTGCGCTCAGCGTAGCGGCCGTCGGTTCGTTCATAGCCGGAATCGGCAGTGTCATCGTGCTGATCTTTGCCGCGACTGCAATAAGCGAGTTCGCGCTGCGCTTCAGTTCTCCCGAATATTTCCTGCTGGCAACGCTCGGCATTACAGCAAGTGCGACGTTAGGGCTAGGCGCACCGCTGAAGTCGCTGATCGTGGCCGTCTTCGGCTTGATGCTCGCACTTGTCGGCACCGATCCGATTCTCGGTACCAGCCGGCTGACGTTCGGGCAGATCGAGCTACTGGAGGGCATCAGTTTCCTGCCGGTCGCAATCGGCGTCTTCGGCGTCGCGGAAGTGCTCGCATCGTTGGAACGGTCCGAGGCGCTCAAACCGCTGAAGATGAAGCTCAGGGACATGTGGCCGACGTGGCAAGACTGGACCACGTGCCGCGCGGCAATCGTGCGCGGCACGGGCATCGGCTTCCTTCTGGGCCTGTTACCCGGCGTTGGACCGACCGCGGCAACCTTTATTGCTTATGCCGCGGAGAAGCGCTTCAGTAAGAGCCCGGAACGGTTCGGCCGCGGCGCTCTGGACGCGATAGCGAGTTGTGAATCGGCCAACAACTCTGCCGTTACAGGCGGGTTAGTCCCGCTGCTGACGCTCGGTATCCCGGGTTCGGGGCTCACGGCCGTTCTGCTCGCAGCGTTTACGTTACACGGGATACGCCCTGGGCCGCTTCTGATGACCAATCAGCCCGATCTCGTCTGGGGATTGATCGCCAGCATGGTCGTCGGTAATGCGATGCTGCTGATCTTGAACCTTCCTCTCGCGCCCTTGTTCGCTTCACTGCTGCGAGTACCATACGCCTATCTGGCCCCTGCTATTCTCGTCTTGTCGATGATCGGCGCATACGCCGCCGCGCTCAGCCTGTTCATGGTCGGGATGACGATCCTATTCGGGATCATCGGCTACTTCATGATCAAGGCGGATCTGCCGCGACCGCCACTGATCCTCGCGTTAGTGCTCGCACCAATCCTGGAATCGTCGTTACGCCAATCGCTGATCCTGTCGCAAGGCAGCCTGAGCATCTTCGTGGAAAGGCCGATCGCCGCAGTCCTTCTCATCGCCGTACTATTGTCATTGCTGTGGCCGCTGATCAGATTAGGATGGCATTCTGCTCGATTGCTTGGTAGCCGGTCCGAACAAGAACGCGGCTAGAAAATCCAGCGAAGGTATTCATACGAGAACCATGAACCGTTACACGGAATACGGCTTAGCGATCTTCTCCGCAACTGCAGTGAGCACATTTACCAGCTATGCTCCAACGGCTGCAGGACAGCCCACAGCCATGCTGCCGATGGAGGAGATTATCGTCACCGCGCGAAGGCGGGAAGAGCTGCTGACCGAAGTACCGGTATCGGTTTCGGCATTTACCGCTAGCATGATCGACGAACTCAGCCTGAACGGCATAGGCGATGTCGCCCGCTATACTCCAGGGTTCTCGTTCGACTCGGCGACTGGACGCCAACCATCCTCCGATCGACCGTCTATTCGCGGCATTACGACGATTCGCAACGGCATCGCCAACTCCAACGTCGCCGCAACATTCGTCGACGGCATCTATCTTGGCGGCTCAAGTCAATCCATTGAGCTCTACAACCTGCAACGCATTGAAATCGTTCGCGGTCCGCAGGCAGCTCAGTACGGACGCGGCACATTCGCCGGCGCGATCAACTATGTTACCCGCCGACCCAGCACGGAGTACGAAGGCGAAGTTGCGATAAGCGCCGCAGAACACGACACGACCGCTTTGACCGGATGGTTCAGCGGACCGCTAATTGACGATCGGCTGGCCTTCTTCGTGGCCGCCGGCCATCGACGATATGGCGGCGAGTATGTCAATCAGCGCGACGGCAGCGCTGCCGGCGGCGAACAAAGTAACGACATCACGGGAAAACTGTATTGGAACCCGAATGAGGCCTTGAGTATCTCGATGAAGCTCGGTCTGCAGCAAACTCAAGACGATCACTTCGCGACCTACCTCCAGCCTCGACCGCGAAATAATTGCTGCTTGCGGAGCGCGGACGCACCCCGAGCACGAGAATATTACATTGGCGACGCCCAGACTCTGGACGAAGTGAATCTATTCACAGATTTGTTAAACGCCGTAGGTCGCGCAGGAACCGAGTTACGTAGAGACCTGATGGCACTGGACGTTCGCTGGATACTACCGAACGGCTCGACGATCACGAGCTTGACCGGGATCGTGAACGACGATGTAAATCGAGGATTCGACAGCTCCTACGCCGGATATGATCCGCTGCCATTTCTGCCAGGCTCATTCACACAGCTCGATCAGATTGCACAACAGGATATTTCGCAGGAATTACGATTCAGCATGTTGACCGAATCGGCAGTGCGCTGGACTCTGGGGGCCTTTTACTACGAGGGTGCGTTCGACGAAGTGGATGAACGTCGAGTCTATATTGATACATCCGGAGACATCGTCGCTGAACCGAACTTCGGCCCTTTAAGCCGTGACCGAGTCCGAAATCACGCCTTATTCGGCAGCGTCGAATGGGATTTCGGTC
>Ga0255047_10002953_pt1 | contig 10906 bp, 14 predicted proteins | sample JV7_2_1_MG_FD_183640 | JGI IMG/M metagenome (GOLD analysis project Ga0255047, IMG submission 183640) | Seawater microbial communities from Jervis Inlet, British Columbia, Canada - JV7_2_1 | ecosystem: Environmental > Aquatic > Marine > Inlet | place: Canada: British Columbia | collected 2016-10-06 | reverse complement strand
GGTGCTGGATTTTGGTGGTTTGGGGGGTTGATTGGGGGTTTATTTTGAGGGCAAGGGACTTGAAATGGTGGTTGCCGGAGCCCGGATTTGGCGGTTTGGGGCCGTGGAATGGTGGTTGCCGGAGCCCGGATTTGGCGGTTTGGGGCCGTGAAATGGGGGTTGCCGGAGCCCGGATTCGGCGGTTTGGGGCCGTGAAATGGGGGTTGCCGGAGCCCGGATTCGTGGTGAAATTGGGCACAAAAAACCCTCGGTTAAGAGGGCTGCAAAGAGTCGTTTTTGTGCGCCTAATTTTAGCTATTTAATAAAACCCAAGCTATTATTAGGAGGACTGCGGCTAGTGTTTTTGTTAGGCGGGATAGTGCGGTTTTCATTTTTAAAAGATGTGGTTTGCCATTGTTTTTGCGATCCATAAGCTAGACTTATCGAGCCCGTTCTTTCCTAGCACGGATTCTATGTCGTAGTCGGTTTGGAGAAATAATTCCCCCGTTCCTTTGCCATGTAAAAATAGTTCAACCCCCGCATAGCATAGTCCCTTGTTTGTGCTGAGAACGATTGTTAGTTCTTTTTCTCGGTAAACAGTTATTTGGTCGCTATAACCTGCTGAAATTGGGACTGTGTGTGCGCCTCTTTTGTCACGGAAGGTTACTTCTAAACCAGGATTATATCTTGAGGCTGCCAGTTGGCTCTCGTAGTTTTCTTCGTCTATTGTGAAGTTTGTAATGGTTTTCATAGAGTCGAGCTCCATTCGTGTCGAAGTTCTTGTTCTATTAGATAGTAGGTGTCGTTAAGATATTCTTTAAGTCCGCAAAAGGATGGCCGCCGGTTTTCATTACATAGGATGCTTGAAAAGGCCATTGTGAGATTTTTTGTTAAAGTAATTCGAAAACTGAACATCATGTAGCCGTCATAATAGCCATTCTCATCCATGGCGTGGAAATAGTTTTTTACTTTCATACTATTTTTGAAATACTCATACGTATAGCTACAATCAATTCCTGATCCATGTGGCAGTTTAGCATTCAAGTAAATTTCGAGTTCAGAGGACACCCTACGCAATGCGTAAAAGGGTCGCTTACGGAATTCTTTGGTTTTACTGAATCTTTTTATTATTTTAGGTAGCGTAGTCGATAGTGTGTATTTTGAGATGTTCATATTTTTAGTCTTTAGGTGGGGTGCGACTGAAAAGTGAATATTTCGAGTAAAATTGTGAATTTTCGAACTCTCCGAATATGTTTTGAGAGTTTGGGCATTGCCCCAGCTGCTTTGCGAGTATTTTTTGGGGTTTGTCGGTTTGTCCATGGTGCCACCATGTTTCGTATATGTTTTGGGTTATCTTTATAAATCCCCGGTCGGTCAGTTCTGATTGGGGTAGTTTGAAAAATGTTTCGGGGTTGTTAATACATTCCTCTAGATATTCTTCGAAATAGTAATCTTTTATGCAGTTGATGCAAATTATTGAGCAATCAAATATGTGGTAGTAGGGTGTGTAATCGTATGAGTTAGGACTTGTGCGGACTGCTTTGTTGCATGATTGGCATTGGTCCCATTCGTCGGCCCATTCTATTGAGTAGTTTCGAGATTCTAAGAAGTCTATTAGTCTTTCGCTATGTGCATTCCAGTTGTCTAATATGATACCGTTTTTGGGCGCGTCGTAGCCGGGCTCGCAATATTCGGCTATCCAATGTGCGTTCGGTAATTGGTTTTCAAATAGTTTTGAGGTGTTCGTAGTTTTAGCTTTCAAGTTCATCTAATTGGTCAATAACGTTTTGCGCTAATTCGGAACAATTGCTTCGCCGGTACAGATTTATGAAAGCCCAATTTTGGTAATGGTAGGCTCCTCCTGTGTAGGAATTGTCACCGGTTTGCCATGACCAGTCCTTGGAGCTAAGCTTGTTACAGGCTATGGTTACGTCCATTCCCGGTAAGGCTCTTTCGCCGTCTAGTAAGTTTTCTTCATCGCATGAACACCGGTGTTCATCTTCAATAATGTGTTTAAGACTGATTAATAGTTTTCTGACCTCTGATTTTTTCATAGTTTTTAGTTGTACGAGTGGAGGTAAGAGTCGATATTTTTGAGTAATTCAGTTTCAGATTTCGTAGTTTTGTTTTAGTTTTAAGAATTCCAATTAATGCGTGTGGTGGGTAGAGCTAGTTCGTATCCCAGGTGTTTGATTTCGTTCAGTGTTTTTTGGCTGAGCGTTTTTGTTCCTGCGATTCGTGCGAATGCCTTGGCGTTTTCGCAAACCGGGTATACTAGTTCGTTGCCGTAAGTGTTTTTGATTTCAACGAAGATTTTCATAATTTTGTGCGGTCAATATAAGAGTAAATAAATTCGTGTCAAGTGCCTATTTATCATCAATTATTGGCAATTAGCAGCTATATCTTGTGATAATCGGATTAAATACCTCAGACTCATTGACTTATAGATGAATCAGTAGTAAGTTAAGTGAGTTACTTAGGATTAGACCGATCGGTTTGAATGCGGATAATATGTGTATACAATCAAAACCTCCTTTTTTGCGCAATTCGCCTTTTCTGCAATTTCTTGCATTGATCTTGAATCCGAGCCAAACCTCGAGCTTGCAATTGATAGAGGGGACTGAGAATGTTAGACGTGCCGAAATTTGGTGGGTGAGGGGGGGGGGGGAGCCTCTTTTGTGCGCTGTTAGATTATATATCGGTTAGAGGCTGCATAAATTTTTTTATAAAAACATGAATACGAACGACTTACAACTTGAACGAGAAGTAGACGTTGCAAAACTCCTTGACAGAACTCGTGACGAAGTGGCTTCCTTTCGTAAGAAAAACCTTACACGACCGGAGCATTGGGAAAAGCAAGCTGCGACCATTTATTACACTCCTCTCGGCGTAATTGCCCTAAAAGCCCACTTCTATCCACGCGGTTTTGGGCACACCCCAGTCTATCGCGCCCGCATCACCCACCTCCCCCGGAACCGCAAAAAACTCCTCGCCCGCCGCATAATAGAACTAGACGAAATCGAAATTAACGTTAAAGATTCCTTAAAGTATGCCAGTTTCCGCAAAGCACGAGGCCGCCAAACAATCCTGTTTCAGGAGAAAAAGGGGCAGTTCTATGAAGTGCACCGCCTGGTACATGGACAAAAACTTTATCTGCCACCGGACAGCATACCGGCACTTGGTTAAATACTACAATTGAATGTTTATGAATACTACGACTACTTGGGAAAACACAACTAGCTTTACAACAACTGACCCTGGAAATTGGGCCTTTAATAAGAAACCGAAAGAACAAATTACTCCGCCGGTGCGAATTCTCGACGTTTTGTTGATTGACTTATCTCCGCCGGAACCCGCTAACGAGCTCCCTGACGAACTCCTATGCCCCAACAAATGGCCTAACTACGTGACTACGAAATCAAATGCTCAAGTCACCGAAGACGTCATGATGTGGGCAGATGCCAACCGTGACATTATCGATGCGAGACGTGCGGCTATGAATTTCACCAAACCATTTAAGCCAGAGCACTTAAAAGTAGCCATCTATGAAAAGGGCCGTTTACTAAGGAAAACAAAATGAAACTAAAATCTAAATCTCCCGGCGAGCTTTGCCTTCCGGATCATCCAAAAATTGAAGAAACCGAATTAGGCGATGACAACATTGGACTTTGCGACTTTAATAAAGGCACCATATATGTGCAAGTTGGACTTTCTCCGCCCACGAGGCTCTCGACGCTTTGCCACGAACTAATACACTATGCGCTTCCGGAGCTTTGTGGGGCGGAGGATAAAATTGAGCACATTGAAGGGGTTTTGTTTAAAGGGCTTTGGGAGCAGGGGTATAGGAAGGTGGATGTGTAATGAGCTTAGGACATCCAAGGGCTAGAAAATTTATGCCGCCGGAACCGCAATCAGACGACCCCCCTAAGCCGCAATCAGACGCTTCACCGGAACCGAAAACGGGGCCGTGTGGCTTGCCGGAGCCTGGAAAGGGGTCGTGCGAAGATCCTGGTGGCTCGCCGGAACCGAAAACTGGGCCGTGCGAAGATCCTTCTGAAACCAAAATGACCAAGCACGACGCCACCTATACTGGTGCCCGCTTAAAAAAAACCAAGCCCCACCTTTACAACTTAATTGAACAATCCCTTATAGAAGGACTGACCATTAATGCCATAGCTAAAAAATGTAAAGTGGCGCACAAAACAGTGAAGGGGATCTTGGCACGAGACTTCCCCGCGGACTTTCAACGCGACCGTGCCAAGCTCCGATACCGCGAAGTTCTAGCAGAAGGACTAGACAAACTAAGCGATGAAATTGGCGACCTTAAAACAAACCAGCTCCCCATAACGCTTGGGATTGTGCAAGACAAACTCAACACCCTTGAAGGCCAACCCACCTACATAACCGAAACCCGCAAGGCCCCTTCAATAGATGAATTCAATGAGTTTGTAGAACGCCTAGCCTCCGCCGCCATTAAACCAAAACCAATAGAAGTTAAAAGTGGCCCCTAAAGCTTTTACTCCCACTCCGCACCCGACCATTTTGCTCCCCTCACCGGAACAAATTTCCATGCTGTGTGCCTCCGACGAAGGAAAGCTCTCCCTCGCCAAAATGTATCGTGAACGCGAACACCTAATAAAGCTTGAACACGACGACCCCTACCGATACGGCTTCGAACCCCCATGCTGGCACGACCTTGACTCCCTATGGACCGAAGACTGCCGCCACATTCTGTTGAACGGAGGCAACCGGAGCAGCAAAACCGAATATGCCGCCAAACGCCTAATCCAAATAATGCTTGAGCGACCGGACCGCCGAGTATGGGCACTTCACACAACCGATAAAAGCAGTATCCAAATGCAACAGAGCGTCGTCTGGAAGTATGTGCCGCCGGAACTGAAAAAAATTAAGAAGAGCCGCATTACTAATGTTGGGTATTCGCAGAAAAATGGCTTTGCCGATGGCACCTTCATATTTCCCAACGGCAGCCAATGTTTTTTCATGCACTATTCACAGGGCCGTGAAGTGATAGAGGGCGGCGACGTTGATTTTATTTGGCCGGACGAACTTGTCCCGTATGATTGGATTAAAACTCTTAAATACCGACTTATTACACGAAAGGGGAAGTTGCTCCTAACCTTCACCCCCATCCAAGGCTATAGTCAAGTTGTGAGGGAGTTTGTGAATGGGTGTGTTTTTGACAAGACCTTGCCGGCACCTCTTCTCCCCGAAGAAAAAAGTATTCCGGGGGTGCCTAAAGGTGAAATGCCCTATATAGCGACTTCCACGGGCGGCGGCAGAATTATGTGGTTTCACACTTCTTTCAACCCCTACAATCCCTACGACGAATTGGTAAAGGTGCTTGAAGGAAAGTCCACTGAAGAAATAAAAATTCGAGCCTATGGGTGGGCGGACAAGCTTGAGGGCAACCAGTTCCCCCGTTTCAATGCCCACAACATTTTACCTCCGAACAAAATACCAGTAGAAGGCACTAACTACATGGTTATTGATCCAGCCGGAAGCCGGAATTGGTTTATGCTTTGGCTACGTGTTGATAAGAAAGGCAACCGGTTCTTCTATCGAGAGTGGCCCGGTACCGATGTTGGGGAATGGGCCTATCCTTCTGATAAAAAAGATGGTAAAGCGGGACCGGGACAATTCTCTGAAAGTGGCCGGGGCCTCGATGCTTATAAATCCTTAATCCGAGAACTTGAAGACAAAGAGGAAATATCCGAACGCTACATAGATCCTCGTGCCGGTGCCACCCAAGCCGTGGGCCGTGAGGGTGGCACGAGCCTTATAGATTTAATGGCAGAGGGCAGTGACCCTATGTGGCTAACTCCTGCCGCCGGTATCCGCTTAGAGCAAGGAATAAGCATTTTAAATGATTGGCTTTCTTACAAGGTAGACGAGCCAGTTTCTAGCATTAACCAACCGAGCATGTTTGTAAGCAGTGAGTGTGAAAATTTAATTTGGAGCTTGAAAGAATGGACTGGTTTGGATGGTGAAAAGGGGGCGTGTAAAGATCCTATTGATTGCGCCCGGTATCTGGCCGTTATGGACCCTTGTTTTGAGGACAGCCTAACGTATGCGGCAGTAGGAGGAGGAAGCTATTAATATGCATACCACAACAAAACAAATAACTCTACCGGCACCGGACGCACTAAAAGAAATGGGCTTGCCGGAACTTCGTAAAATCCAAACCGAACTCGTAGATGCTTGCACCGAAATGGCTAAATCTACATACACCATTTACCAGTATTCTATCTTGTTGGACGAATGCTTATTAAAGCGAGCCGAGGAAAGTAACCAATGGAATTAAAAAACGCACCTTGCTTAATAAGTTTTGCCGAAGCTTGTCGCCTTACCGGAATGACACGCTGGTATATGCAACAGCTTCGTGAATTGAGGCTTGTAAAAACCTATAGAATGGTAGGAGGCAAACACCTTTATTTCCGAGACAGCCTACTTCACGAAATATTTAGAAATTCAGAACCAGTAAAAAAAGATCATGACACAAACACAGCAAATAAAAGCATCGGACACGCCTAATGTAGTTGCGTTGGCCGCCGAATTTAAACGAGCCGAAGACTCCACCTCTGCCGTAGGGCGAGTTGTAGAGTCCGATAACGCTAGATATAATAGGTGGGAGGGGCAGTCTCGTGACGGTAAGAAATGGGATAAAAACTTACCGGATGGGGATCAGGCTTTTCCGTGGGATGGGTCTAATGATTCGCGAGTGCACCTGATTGATGCTGCGATAAATGATTTGGTGGATATTCAGATGACGGCCTTTAATCGTGCGAACGTCAAAATTTCAGGCGTTGAGGTGAACGATGCTAAGATGGCTGCCGTGTTTAGGGGGTTGATGCGGTGGATTGTTAAGGGCAAACTGAGCCTGAAAATAAGATCAGAAGCCGAGCTCTCAGCCCAATACCAGAACCACTATGGATGGTGTTTGGGCTTTATTGGGTGGGAGCAAGCCATTGAGGATCGTGCCTTTAAAATTGACGCTGCCAAAATTGAAGAGACTTATGGCACAGAAGTATTGGAGCTTTTGTTAGATCCTGAAAAACGCACGGCGGCAGTCGATTTTGTTGAGCAGCTTTTACCGGCAGTTTCGCGTAAGAAGCTTAGGAGGATGATTGTTGAATTTACCAAAACCGGAACGGCGGAGGTGCCGGTGCCAAGAGTCGTGCGGAACTTGCCTTTCATTACGGCGTTGAAGCCTTATGAAGAGGTTGTGGTGCCGCCGGAGTTTACGGAACCGGAGCGTGCGAACATCATTTTTAGAGTTGATTATATGACACCAGAAGAACTAGACATGAAAGTTTTGATGGAGGAGTGGGACGAAGATTGGGTTGAACTCGTAAAAGACAACATCGGGCAAACCGGAGATCCCGGAGACATCGCCTCCACCGGTACCACGAACACGGACGGTTCAATTGCGCTCCCCGGTATTGCAGATTCCAGCACGAGCGGCAATGCTGAAATTGATAGCCGGGACAATCTTGCTCAAGTTATATACGCCTATGCCCGCCAAACAGACGATCTTGGCGTTACCGGTATCTATGAGACGGTGTTTAGTCTGGTTTCAACGGATGACCATAGCGATTCTCCTCTATTTGGCCGGCACCGATTACTAGACTACGCACACGGAAAAATGCCGTTTGTTAAGTTTGTAAACGAAAATGTTGGGCGACCTATTAGCACGGCACGCGGCGTCTCGGATGTTAATTGCACCCAACAAAACGAAATGAAGATTCAGCACGATTCCCTAACGGATTCAACTTCATTGACAACGCTTCCACCCATAGTAGTGAACAAGCGAATTTCGTCCATTAATAGAATTGGGCCGGCCCAACAACTTCCCGCCAACCGCCCTGACGACTACACCTCCCTACAATTCAACAACAGCACGACAACTGCATTCGTTCTAATGGACCGTCTTGAAAAAAACATGGCCGCGTATTGGGGCCTCCCTCACCCCGAAATTCCCCGTGACATGACCCAAGCCAAACAACAAAACCGCATTAATCGGTGGTTAGAGTCCTGGTCAGAAGCTTACAAGCAAATGTTTGCGCTCTCTATTCAGTTTCTTTCGTCTGCCGAAATCGAGCGCATCACCGGAGCCCCATTCGAGGCCCCCTCCGATTTCGACATAGAAGCCATGTTTGATTTTATTTTACATTATGATGTTAAGGAGCTTGACACTGAATACAACATTAAGCGGCTTGGTACGATTGCGACTTCTGTGGCCCCGCTAGACCGGAACGGAAAATTAAACATGGATGGTCTTATAGAGGTGCTTGTAGAATCAATCATTCCGGATGCAGCTCCCAAAATAATGTTTGAGGAGAAGGAAGCTTCCCAACGACTCTACGAGGGCGTGCAAAATGACATCGGAAAAATGATGCTCGGCTTTGAACCAAACTACGTAGAGAACGACCCAACGGCAGACACCAAATTAAAGTTTGCCCAAGATATTGTGCAGAGAAATCCAAAAGTTGTGCAAGTTGTACAAGAAGATCCGGAGGGCTTGACAGCACAACTCCTCCAAAACTATCAAAAAAACTTACAGTTGAGTGCTTCACAAGAACAAAATAAAACCATTGGGCGGCAAGGTGTCGTGCCAATAACTTAGAAAATGAAATGATAGACTTTAATGCAGTAGACACCGCGGATCTTGCTTCCGGGGAGCGTAGTTGGAAATTCCTTACCCGAATGATGAACGACCTCCAAGACGAAGTGAATGAGCTTTTGGTAGAACCGCGCACCGAAAAACCGGACTACTACCGGGGGCAACTCTCTGTGATTTTGGAGCTAAAAAAGGACTTCTCTGACATTGAGTCGAGGTTGTTTTCTAAAGAATGATCTAGTATTAACGGGGATGCAAGAATAGTAACTATGTAATATTGCCCCTTAGTGTTAAATTTACACTATAGATTTTCGCACTTTCTCTTGACTAAAAGTGCCGGTTAATAAATGCCGACTTGCAGGCTAAAGCAACGCAAATATGGAAAATGAAGCGGGAGCCGACAACCCACAAGATGCCGTTGAAGATAGGCCCGAAACAGTAGATGCACTTTCTAGTTTATTGCTAGACCATGTAGGTGCGGTTGAGGGAGAAGAACTTGAAGTCTCTGAAACTACTGCCGATGCAGAAGTGGATGAGGATAAACAAATTGATCATTCTCAAGAAGAGGACTTAGACGATGCCGTTTCAGAAGAAAGTGAACCCGAAGAACCTGACTCAGACGACGAAACCGAAGCCGAAGAAGAGGCCCCGGAAGAGCCAGAAGAACCGGTAGGCGTTAAGAAGAGGATTCAGAAGCTTGCTAAAAAGCGGGCAGAAGCCGAAGCACGTGCGGACAAACTTGAAGAACAACTCTTAGGACTCCAAGACGAAGTTGCGAGTATGCGGGATCAGCCGGCACAAAAGCCGGACCCCACAGACCCCTCAAGTTTTGCGAGCAACCTAAAAACAGTTCAAGAAGTTGAAGCCGCAATCGGACAGGCCGCAAGCCTAGAAGACTGGTGCGACGACAACCTAGAAGGCGCAGAAATAGACGGAAAAGAATATTCCGCCGAACAGGTTAAGCAAATCCGCCGGAGCGCAAGAAAAGCGATAAGAATTGATCTTCCAAAACGACAAACTTTTTTAACACAAAGGGAACAGTTACTTCCTAAAATTCATGAAGTGTTTCCCTTTTTCAAGAAACGAGCTTCACCTGAATACCAACGCGCACAGCAAGTTTTACGTGCCATGCCGGAACTTAAAAATTACGCTGATTATGAATTTCGAGTAGGAGTTTATATGCGTGGGCTAGAGTCGATGGAGAAAACTACGAAGGAAAGAGCCGCTAAGCTTAAGACTATTAAAAAAGCTCCCAAATCGCCCGCCCCGCCTACTAGAAAGCCACGACCGGTGAATTCAAAGGACCAAAAAAACAAAGTTAGAAATGCTCTTGCGGTGAAAGGCAACACAGAATCTTTAGCTGACGTGTTATTGTCTGAAGACTTTATAGGGAATGTCGAAATAAAATAAGAAAGAATAAAAAAATGGCTGCATTAACCGAACCTGGACAAGCAAATAAAGGTAAACGAGAAGATTTGGCGGATTTAATTGCGCTTGTAGATGCTAAGGCAACTCCTGTGTTGACGATGGCGAAGAAGGGCAAACAATTAGGGAACAGTTTGTTCCGGTGGCAAGCGGATGCTTATGCCACTCCCGAAGCTTCGACCGCTGGAACCGTCGATGGTTCCGACGAGGGTTCTTCTGATTACGAGAACCCGGCGACTGCCCGTGCGGAGATTTATACTTACGGAAAACTCTTTAGACGTTCAATTCGTGTGTCTACGCTTGCTCAACAACTCTCCAACATCGCCGGCGTTAAGTCTGAATTGGCTCGCGGCTTGAGCAAAAAGATGATCGAGCTTAAGCGTGACATGGAAACTTCTATTTGTGCCATTCAAGATGGTCAAGTGGATGCCGGAAGTTCAACCCCTTACTTAATGAAGGGCTTGGGAACTTGGATTGACACCACGGGTGGGTCTGTTCCTGCTATTCCGTCAGCCTACCGAACCCCTACCGGTAACATTGAAACAACTGCCACCACCGCAAACATTACGGAAACCACCATCCAAAACGTATTGAAGTCGATCTTTGACCAATCCGGAGAAATAAAAACCTTTGACATGCCTCTAGGCTCAACCCTAAAACGAGGTATTACCGGTTTAACGGATTCAATTCTTGACAGCACGGTGGGGGTAACTTCCGCTCCTGCAATCCGAACCTTTAACCAGGACATTGCTAATCGCAAATTCACGGCTCGTATTGATGTGTTTGAAGGAGATTTTGGAACAATTCGGCTCCATCCTTCCGCTTTCATGCCCGCCCTATTCGATGGCTATGTGCTGCCAATGG
>Ga0255047_10002951_pt1 | contig 10909 bp, 13 predicted proteins | sample JV7_2_1_MG_FD_183640 | JGI IMG/M metagenome (GOLD analysis project Ga0255047, IMG submission 183640) | Seawater microbial communities from Jervis Inlet, British Columbia, Canada - JV7_2_1 | ecosystem: Environmental > Aquatic > Marine > Inlet | place: Canada: British Columbia | collected 2016-10-06 | reverse complement strand
CAAGGAGAGGGGCATCCTCTCTGAGTCAGCGACCAAGCACAGACTCGCATCGCTGGACGAGAGGTCTGCATCCATGGCTATGGGGGCTGCCATCCAGGCCACAGACGTTCAGACCTGTGTGAACCTCGGACTCTCGGCCCGCTCGGGAAAGACCGACACCCTCTACTGCCCAGCCGGGTTCAGCTACCACATCGCTATCCCCTACATCACAGACAGTGGAAGAGTCGCCCACATCCAGTTCAGAAGGATCAGCCGCAGCGGAGACAAGGTGGACAGGAAGTACATCCACCTCAAGGGCGGGGTTCCGATGCCCTACAACATCCCGGCCACCATCGGCAGAGACAGGGTCTTCGTGGTCGAAGGGGCTCTGGATGCAATCGCTCTAGGGCAGATGGGGGTTCCGGCTGTCGGAGTGCCCGGCACTGGCTGGCTCAACGAAGACAGGGCCAAGAGGCTCATCCGTAGGGCCGGCACAGAGTGTGAGCTGGTGGTTGGATTCGATGCCGACGATGCAGGGGCCAAGGCTGCCGACAAACTTGTCGATGAACTGCAGTGCCTTGGAAACCGACCCCTTCGAGTAGTCTGGCCTAGCGGATTCTCTGGCGACTGGTGTGACTGGATGATGGCCCGTCCAGACGAGTCGCCCGATGTTGTTGAGGCCTGTCCCGAGATGAGCAAGGACGAAGAGTGGATCGGAAACCTGATGAGCGAGGGGGTTGATGACCTCGTCGCTGTCGCTGCTGGAGAGAAGGCAAGCAGCCAGGTCAGGACGGGATACGTCGGGCTGGACAGGGTGCTGGAGGTTCAGAAGGGAGACATGGTGGTGGTGGCTGCCAGGCCCTCTGTCGGCAAGAGTCACTTCGTACTCAGCGTCATGCAGCAGATGGCTCAGCGCTTCGGGTCGAGAAGCCTGTTCGTCTCCCTGGAGATGAGCAAGCCGTCTGTGGCTAGGAGGATCTCCTCAGCCCAGATGGGCATCGGCAAGGACTCGACACTGCAGGCCAGTGAGATGTCTGAGCTTGGTGACGCAGCAAAGAAGAAGTTCAAGGAGCTGCCAATCCTCGTCAACTTCGGAAGCAGGAAGCTCGACAGGATCATCGACTACATACGCTCGTCAGTAGGAAAGTACGACATCGACATCGTGGCCATCGACTACCTGCAGCTCATCGAGAGCGCCGGAAGGTCTGAGCACGAGGAAATTGGGAAAGCCAGCAGACAGCTCAAGGCCCTGTCCAACGAGCTTCTCGTCCCAATCATCGCCGTGGTGCAGATGAACAGAGCCATCGAAGGCAGACAGAACGGAGTGCCCATGATGTCTGACCTCAGAGGCTCTGGGCAGATTGAACAGGACGCCGACGCTATCCTCTTCCTCGATAGACCGTACGTTCGCACCGGAGAGGACTTCAGCGACTTCAGAATAGTCATCGGGAAGCAGAGGAATGGAGCCACCGGAAGGCTTAGGATGCACCTCCCAGAACCCTTCGGTTGGTTGCAAGATAGCCCCTTTGACTATCAGTCAGGTAGCTGATAGGCTTACGGAGATGACTATGAGCTTTGGAACAGTGGTTAGAAGCGGCAGAGAGGCCAGGGGTTTGTCCCTGTCCGCGATTGCCAAAGCCCTTGGGGTTACCAAGGTTTACGTGTCTGACGTTGAGCGTGGCCTTCGGGCTCCGTTCACCAGAGAGAAGCTTGAGAAGGTTGCAGAGGTTCTTGAGTTGGATCCGGTGGAGCTTCATGAGCTTGCAGCGGGCCATCGCGGGTACGTCAGGCTTCCTTACTCGGCCGAGGACAGAGATAAGAACAGGCTTGCCGCCGTGCTGTCTCACAGATGGGTGGAGATGGACGGCGATGAGGTAGTAAAGATTATGGGAGCTTTGTGATGGATTTTCCGAGTATGAATAAGCTGATTCTGATTGGTCGCGTGGTTCGCGGTCCGAAGGTCGAGGATGTCAACGGCAAGCAGAAGGCTTGGCTGGCTATTGAGACTCAGAGAGACTGGAACGGCAACACCTACAAGGACTCGATCAGCGCCACCGCTTGGGGCAACGCTGCGAGTTCTCTGGGTGGAATTTCTGAGGGCGATATCGTCTGCGTTGAGGGTAGGGTTGGCAGGAGAAAGTACGAGCAGAACGGAGAGACAAAGTGGGTGACAGAGGTCACCGCAACGTCAGTCTCCGGTGTTGGTAGCAAAGAGGTTGGTGGCGATGTCGACGTTCCAGGGGATGAGATTCCTTTCTAGCCACCGGAAGTACACGTTCATCGTCCGTATAGAGGGAGTTGGCTCAGACGCCCAGGAGGTCTTTGGTGACCTCTTGGAGACGCTGTCTATCGATCCTCAGTCTGTGATCGTGGGCGAGGTTGAGTACGACGAGTCCGACATCGAGCTGTCAGACCTGTTTGAGCCTGCAGACGCCTAGCTAGTTGGCTGGGCCGAAGAGTCGTCGTCGTCTCCACCAGCGGAGTCGTCGTCGTCTCCCTTGGCCTTGCACTTCTTGATCGGCATCAGTACTTGCCCCTAGCTCCACCCGGCTTGCTGGCCTTCTTTGCCGTGTTCATCCTTTTCACGCTCTGTCGCTTCGGGGCACACTTCTTCGTACCGCACTTCTTCTTGCCTGAGGCTTTGGACTTCTTGCGAGGCATCTTTAGACTCCCTGCTGGTTTTAGTTGTACGCTGACACGGGACCACAAACTTTGGAGAAACCATGCCGTTCGACCCTAGCAGCCTAAGTGTCAAGGCAGCTTCTAAGAAGCTCGATGGACTTTCGCTTGACGAACTCAAGAGTCTTCACGAGAAGGAGCTTGACGGAAAGCACCGCTCATCCTTGATGGCTGCAATCAGCCGGCAGATGGATCTGCTCATCGAGGAGGACGAGGCCCCCGAAGAGGTCACGGTCGCTGCGGCCCCGGCCCCTGCGCCCCCCGCAGCTCCGGTTGATAAGACCATCTCCATGACCGAGTGGTTCAAGTTGAACAACTTCCAGAAGAGGTCTTACACCGCCATCGGCGGTGGGAGGATGAAGCATATTGGCTAGGAGGAACAGCAGGGTTGGCGGATCCAGTTCTTGGAGAAGCGCAGCCAGTGACTCTGTTGCCTATCGGCCCATTGCCGCCAAGGTAAGGACCAGGGACCTGGCCCAGGGCGAGTCCGTCATTCCCAAGTTCGCCAGCGAGGAGGAGCGCTACGGATGGGAGATGGAGCAGTGGCGAGCCCACGGGATAACGACCAAGCGTTACTGGCGTAAGTGGCAGGGCGCTGACGGGCTGTGGCACATCGGACCACCCTTCTATCCAGGGGCTCCAATCTACGAGCACGAGAAGGCGATCACAGCCTTCAAGCTTGCGAACAAGGATGGCTACATCACCCCACGGACCCTTGGTGAGGAGCTTGGCTTTGGCAGGTACAAGGCGAAGCGTCTGATCGATGCGGTGACGGGTGTTCTTGACGTTGGCTATGCGACATACTTTGGAAAGGGTATGCCGAGTACGAAGTTCAACTGTCGGATGGTTCACGAAGACTGTGTCGATGACATTGGCAAGAACGAGAAGATCTACATGGACAGGCTCAGAACCCTGGTGAAGGCCAGGGCGATACCGGGGGCAGGAAACCTTTGCAGGGAGTTTTTAGCTAAGGATGGCGAAACGCTACGTTGACGAGGCCGCAGAGCGGCTCACTTCCGGCGATCACGATGACTTCATCGAGTTTGCTGCAGAGCATCTAAAGATTCAGACCAAGGCTGGCGACTTCGTCAAGTTCAAGCTGAACAAGTCTCAGATGATGAGGGAGGGCCTCATCTCGGAGATGGAGGCTGCCAACAAGCCGGTAAGGATTTGGGAGGCTAAGGCTCGTCAGCTGGGTTGCAGCACTCACGTCCAGGCCAGGATGTTCTGGCGCTGTCTCACAAACAACGACGAGACTGCATTGGTCGCCGCCCACACTGAGCCCTCTGTCAGAAGCATCTTCACCAAGTGCAAGATCTTCTACGACTACCTCGCTCAAGACCTCAAGCCGATGACTCGGTACAACAACGTCTACGAGCTGGACTTCAGGGCACCTAGCGGTCCTGCTGGGCTTCGCTCTCGCTTTGTTGTCATGACTGCCAAGTCTTCTGACGACGCTCGTGGTTCTACCCCGAGACAGATCCACTGCAGTGAGGTCGCCTTTTACAAGCGTCCAGAGGAGTTCTTTCTGGCGACACTTCAGGGAGTGCCAGACGAGCCTGGGACGATGATCTACAGCGAGTCAACCTGCAACGGGTCGGGGGACTTCCATCACACGATGTACATGGCTGCCAACGTCTGGTGGGACGAGATCCCGCCGTGGATGACGCTGAAGAAGAAGCATGGCGGCCACCCAGACTCCACTTGGTATGCGCTGTTCACACCATGGTTTCTGATGGAGGAGTACGAGAGGCCGCTGATCGTTGAAGAGGACGAGTTCAGGAACAGCCTGGATGTAGACGAGAGGAAGCTGCTCGATGTTTTCGGTGAGTGGATCTCACTGAGGAATCTTCAGTGGAGGCGAGAGACCATCGTCAGCAAGTGTGGAAACAGCCTTGAGCGGTTCCATCAGGAGTACCCAAGCACAGACGAGGAGGCCTTCTCTACCTCCGGTAGCCCGGTATTTGATCAGGCGGTGGTTTGGAAGCAGATCATGGACCACGGATGTCCGTGCCAGCTCTGCGCCAGGAAGATACGGACCGGCAAGGAGAACGACTGCCCAGAGCACAAGTGGTACGAGATAGAGGACGCCTCTGGTCAGGAGCCCGGAAGGGTTCGCCTATTCTCCAGCTACGAGCCAGAGGTGGTGGAGGTGATGCCAGGACAGGGCCGCTTCTCTGTCTGGAAGAAGCCAGAGCGTCGTCGCAGGTACTCGGTGTCTGTGGATGTAAGCCGTGGTGCGGCATCAAAGGACTGGAACCACCTAGTCGTCATCGACATCTCCAGCATGGAGCAGGTTGCTGAGTGGCGAGGCAAGTGCGAGTTGGATGAGCTTTGTGAGGTCTCGCTCATGGTCGCCATGTACTACAACAACGCCACGCTAGCTCCTGAGATCACGGGTCTCGGAGCTGGGCTGGTTGCCATGCTCGGTCAGACGAAATACTGGAACATCTATCGCCGTCAGACAGTAGATACGGTGAACGTGGCCAGCTCTGTTCTTGGCTGGCACACGAACAAGAAGACCAAGCCGGCGATGGTCGGCCTCATGCAGAAAGCGCTCAAGGACGGCTATCTCAAGATCCGATCTCAGAAGGTGCTAGAGGAGATGATCGCCTTCCGTCAGATGGTCACCAAGACCCCAGATGGCCATGACGGAATGACCCAGATGAGAGCCCCTCCGGGCAAGAACGATGACGCTGTCATGTCAGCCATGATCTCCAATGCGGTGGCTCACCAGCACCCTGGATCTGGAGCTGAGATTAGGCAGAGCGGACCTAAGGCAGCCTCAGGCAACCACCACGAGTGGAGCGATAACGAGTGGGATGTCTACGAGCAGTGGACCAAGCGAATGAGGTCCAAGCTTCTGAATCAGAGGAGGCGGTAAGCCTGGGCTCCGGTCTTCTCAAGCCAGCCCTGACGGATGGCTCCCATGATGCCCCCCCTGAGGCGACGAGCCTCCAGGCCGGTTGCCTCCATGAGGCCGTTAAAGTCAACCAGTCCGTCGTTGTTATTGGCGTACTCTCGAATCAGCACAGACGGCTTTCTGTCTTCGATCTTGATGACCTTTCCGCCCTTGCCAACCTTGTAGGTCACCGTGGTGCTTGGCTTGGTCGAGCCCTTTGACTCCCCGTCGTCAACTTGGGTGCTTCCCACCTCAGCGAGCTGACGGTCTCTTTCCTGAACGGTGTAGTACTCCCGGCCCTTGAGCCCTGGAGTGGCCTGCCGTCCCCAGGTTCCCTTGACGGTGAGGTTCGCCGGAACCGAGTCAGGCGGCCACGCCCTCTTGCAGGATCCGATGCTTCCGCAGGAGATACAGCGAACATCTCTGAAGCCGTCAGACTGGCTTCGGGTGTACAGGTCTGGCTTGGTGAACCAGTCAAACTCTCGCTTGCAGCCAGCGAACGTGCATTCCATCGGATAGTAAGGCATTAGGACCCTCTCACTCTAGCCATCAAAGTTCCAAGATCTGCCGTCCCACCTGTTCCAGACGTTGCCCCGCCGGGAGCGCCCCTCTCTGGACCTGCTGGACCAGCTAGAGCTTCTCCCTCCGCACCCATTCCCCGACCAGCCTGCACGGCCTCTGGGCTCGGCGCGCTTGTCGGTCCTGTTGGGGAGGCTGCCGCCTGGAGTGCTGCGAGCGGCTCCATAAGCATACGCTTGTCAGCTTGCCAGATTGAGAACGCCTTATCGATGAAGTTCTGAACAGTTTCTGGGCTGGTGATGCCGGACTGCACCATCGGAACGAGCGAGGCGACCGTGGCCTGGATGGTCTGCAAGAGGCCCATGAAAGCCTGCTGCTCTGTGCCCGGATCCTTACCAACAGTAGACCCGGCCTCGATGCGAACGTCGTACATGCCGGTGATGTCGGATGCAGAGAAGGTGATGAACTCGTCTTCTCCTGTAAGCCCAGTCACCCTCAGGTATCGGGGCTCATCCCAATACTGTCGGATGATGGAGAGCACCTGTCTGCCAACTGCCTCGATGAGTCTCTCCACAGCTCCCAGCCTGGTGGACGCCCTGTTGGAGGATCCCTGGGCCGCGATAGCCACCTCAGTGGCTGTGGTTCCCTTACGCCCAACTCCACCGCGCTGGTACACATCAACGCCGCTGATCTCGTACATCAGCTTCTGGAGCCCCTGCAGAACCATCGGAGTCGTTGAGGGTGGCGCTGCCTCTGGAAGAAGCATGAGCGCCTGACGGATGTCTCCAACATTGGCCGGAAGCTCAGCAACCTCCATGTCCAAGTCTGACTGCAGGAGCTGACCAAGACTGCCGTCCTCTAGGATCCCAGGAAGACCAACCCACTTCCTCTTCGATGAGATTCTGTGGTGGCTAAGCAGGTATCCCCACTCGTCGTTGAGCCTCTCAGCGATCTTTCGGATCGATGCAAGGTCTGCTGTGTTGGCGGCGATAAGTTGGCCAGGAACTCTTGCAAACCTAAGGGACTGATACGGGTATCCGCGAACCTGAAGCGGATCGTTGATGTGCCGGATGACCGACGCTCTGGTCTCTATCCCCTCCTGCTCTCGGATAAGCCAAAGGACCCTGCGCCGGACACCGTTCTTGGTCCTGGCCCAGTACCGGATCTCGTAGACCGTGATGTACTCTGGGTTGTCCTCGTGGGTCCTGAACAGCTGGTCTTCCCTGTAGGAATACTCGTCTGGAACTGACTCCGAGAGCCACGAGTCTGCCTCTAGATTCTTAGGCAGCTTGAACCTGTCGTCTGCGCGAAGGTCATCGATCCTGACCGTAATTCTCTCAGCAATCCACGGAGCCTTCTGGATGTCGTCGTAGCCCGGTGGGACCAACACATCCCATGGAGCTACCCTGGTTACTGTTGGGTTGTCTGAAGGACCCTCCTCAAAGGGGATGTCTTCCTCGGCCATGGCCAACATAAGCGAGCGCTTGGCCTCTGGAGAGAGGACATCGTCATCGTCCTCGTCAAACTGCTCTGGCCCGGTGTCGTAGTCCTCCTCAAGAAGGAAGGCTCCAGACGGGTCATACCCAACCTTGAGATAGCCAATGCCAAACAGGGCGCTGTCCAACGCAACGTCTTCAAGCGGCTGTCTGAAGCCAATCTCCCTGAACACGTAGTTGACGGCAGCTTCGGCCCTCTTGGAGCCGCCCTCATCGCCTGGCCGCCTTGGCAGGAACCTTAGATAGGGGTCTGCAGAGACAACGGCCGGCAGCAGCACATTGGCAGTCGCCAGCAGGAAGTTGAAATCAGGCACATCCCCGCCGCCGTAGACGAGGCCGTCCTCGCTGTTCTCGCCAGCGTAGTCCCTGAGGACTCGCTTCCACCCAGGCAAAACGCTTTCTTCTAGGGCCTTTTCAGCCCCGGATACCCGCATGTGCCACGTTTTAATCTCGTCGTCGGACAGCCTTGGTTTTCTTGAAGCCATGGCCGGATGGTACTTGACATTGGTGTATGGTTACAGCCTGATGACTAAGTGATCGGCAAACAACCGATCCAGAGGGAGAGATAGATGCCAATGGATGTCCCCGACACCTCTTCAGACGGAGCCCTGGAAACCCAGGATACCTCCCCCGAAGAGACCGGTTTTTCGACAGACGAGGCGGTTGAGAACGAAGCCACTGAGTCTCCAGACTATTCTGAGGATCCAATGGCCTTCATTGAGTCTTTCGACGGAATTCCTGACGAGGTCAGGGCTGCCGTTAAGAAGGGCTTTCTAAGGCAGGCGGATTACACCCAAAAGACACAGGCTCTTTCTAGCGAGCGAAACAAGCTTGAGGACCAGCGATCCGTCGTGGATCAAATCCTCTTGTCTCAGCGCGAGCAGAAGGCGGAGCCTGCGGAACAGGTCGAGGAAGTCCCCGACCTTAACAAGGGTGCTAGCCCCGAAGACGTGATCAACTATTACGTCAACAGGGCCGTTCAGTCGAAGATGGATGCTTTGGGTATTGCAGACACGGCCAAAGACATCAGACCTCTGGCAGCACAGCAGCGCGTCGTAAAGGCGTACCAGGGCTGGGCTTCAGAGCACCCCGATGTTGATCACGGCACTCTGGCAGCCCAGGTTGGCGAGGTTCTTGACAGCGATCCCGACTTGGCCGTTATGGCCGAAACCAACCCGGATCGTGCCGTTAGGTTGGCTGTTAAGATTGCCCAAGTGCAGTCTGGTGCAGCCAAGACAGCGGCCAAGTCTAAGAAACGCCGAGAGGCGGCCCCTGTTGCGGCTCGCAAAGGAACATCTGTCAGGAAGAAAGAGCGGGAAACCCCTCTTGAGGCAGCAACCAGAGCGCTCCGAGAGCAGGGGGTTAACATCTAAGGAAGCAAATGCCTGCCAATACTATTGGTTCCCCTCCGGGCGAACTCGCCCTTGGTCGCGTTTACTCGACCACTCTCATCGCCCAGCGCGACACCGTGGCGATGGAGATCGTCCAGGCCAACCCCCTCCTCTGGCACTTCTACCGCCAGGGCGCAGTTCAGTACGAGGGTGGCACCGAGTGCCGCCTTCCGGTGGTCATCACCGAGTCGTCCAACGTTAGTGCCATCGGCACCTACGCGACGTTCGCCACCTCCCCCGAGGACGGACCCGACACGGCCCGCTACCACACTTGGTACAAGAACCGCGCCTCTATGGTGCTGGACAACACCGAGTTGTCTCAGAACCGTGGTGCCTATCAGGTCGTCAACCTGCTGAACGCGAAGCTTGCTATCGCCAAGATCAGCCTGGTGAACGAGCTTGGTCGTCAGCTCTATCAGAACAACGCGGCTGCCCCGCTTGAGCTGAACGGTCTTGCCGGCTTTATCCAGGGCGGTGTTGCACCGTTCGCCCTTACCCCGGGCGGAATCGACCCGACCGTCTATCCCAACTGGCAGAACCAGCGCCAGCAGATCACCGCCTTCGGAACCGATGGCCTTGATCAGTGGGAGCAGGTCTACATGGATTGCTCCACCAAGGGCACCCATCCCGACATCATGATTACGGATCCCCAGGTCTACCGCTTCTTCAAGCGGCTGGTGGCCCCGAATCAGGAAGAGCGGGACGTGGCTTTGTGGAACCAGGGCTTCCAGAACCTCCTCTTCAACGGAACTCCTGTGATTCCTGACGAGGCGCTGAACAACACTGGGATCACCTACTTCCTGACGACCACTGGAAAGCGTGCTGTCAAGGACTTCAACCTGAAGCCCGAGTACTTCACTGTTCCTGGGAAGAACCCGCTGGTTCAGGGCAAGGCAACCGGAATCGGAATGCAGCTGGCCATCCTCACCAACGATGACTTCCGCATGACCGAGTTCATGACGCCGCCCAACAGCGATGTCATCCTCGCCCACACCTACTTCACCGCGCAGTTGACTACGTCTTCGATGGCCCGCCAGGGCATCACGGACTTCGTCGGCCCCGTCGTCTTTTAGAGGAGTACAAGATGTCTACATTTATGTTTGGTGGGTCCGGCCTTGAGCTGGACATCGCCGGTCGCGCCCACGGGCCGCTCTCCCGAGGGGATGTCGTTCAGATCAACCCCCTTGTCACCGCAACTGCCGATGGCTACACGACCCAGAACGTCGATGCTCTGAACAGCGGGCTTTCCCAGGTCTCGCTTTACGGCGTCGTCCTGGGGTCCAACGCCAAGAACACCTTCGCCGTTGGCGAGGATATTCTTATCCGAATTGTCGGTATCGTTGACGTGGCCATGTCTGGTGCAACCACCATCGGCAACACGGTCGGACTCACTCCGGGGGCCAACAACCTGACCGACACTGGAGGAACGGCGTTTCAGGCTGACGCCGCCGCCTCCAGGGTTGTTGGTGCCGCCCATACGGCCACCGTTGGTGCCGGCATCGCCACTTGCTGGTTTAACGGCCTGGCCTGGGGCTAAACAACGTGTGTTGACGGGGGGGCTTCGGCCCCCCTGTCTTCGCAGCTAGGAGATAGAAATGTCAGTTGCAGCGCACGTTAGCCGGGTGTCAAAGGACTACGCTCCCTTCGGGTATTCGGTGATGAACCGAGAGACCTTCACCTTCTCGTGGGATGCGGCAGACGCCAACATTCCTGCCGGTGTTCCTGGCGGGATCAACTTCCCTCTCTTCTACGCCGATCAGGGCGGTCTTTGGATTGAGTCCATTGAGGCTATGTGGCCGATGGGATTGCCCCAGTCTGGAGATCTTAGGCCTGGCCCCCCTGGCCCTCCGTTCGCAGACGAGGTGGGCGATCAGTGGATTGTCGATCTTCGGTCTGGCACGTTCCCAGGAGCAGGAAGCCCTGTAACCATCTGGCACTTCGAG
>Ga0255047_10002950_pt1 | contig 10909 bp, 18 predicted proteins | sample JV7_2_1_MG_FD_183640 | JGI IMG/M metagenome (GOLD analysis project Ga0255047, IMG submission 183640) | Seawater microbial communities from Jervis Inlet, British Columbia, Canada - JV7_2_1 | ecosystem: Environmental > Aquatic > Marine > Inlet | place: Canada: British Columbia | collected 2016-10-06 | reverse complement strand
TCATTTCCATCAGTAATGGCATCCAGAGCAACCATGCCAACACGGACAAGAATTACGTCGCCGCCTATGACCTCACCTTGCCCGGTAAGCAATCTTTTCTCGTTCACGGTCAAATGGTTCGCATCGTTCACCCGCTTATAAAGTTCGTTCTGATCTGCCTGTATTGCATCAATGAGTTTCTTGTCATAATCGAGGAAAATCCGATCTTCGTACAGAGGGGCAAGCCACCCGTTAAAATCACCTTTCAGGCCGTCCATGTGAGGGATGACGGTTTCCGTGTAAAACGATTTCCTGGCCTCTTTATAATTTGAATATGTTTTATTTTCTCCGTCCCCGATCAGCTCAGGAGGGACTTGATAAGCCTGTGCGATCTCCCGCTTCGACATCTTGCGACCGTTGATCCAGTCGCTGTCTTTTTGGGATATTGCGAATTCTTTCCAATCAATTTTTTCAAGTAAAAGGGGCTTTCCTGCATTTCCGGCCCCCGCATATTTGGCCGCGACCTGATCCTGCATCCGCTTGAACTGAGTTGGTGAAAGTTCTTCGCTTGCAACAAAAGCACCGGGAGGACGCATGTCATTCTTGAGCAATGACAGGTTCCACCTTTTGGCCTCGGTTTCAGAATCGACATCCATTGCCGCAACCTTTAACGGCGAAAGCCCGTACCAATCATCCAAAGGATTGAACAGCTTTTTGTGAAGGATCTCGCCCTTTACGAAATGAACCGTCTGCTCATTGACCTTGTATTTGTACCCGGCAATCATGTTCGTTCGGTCTGGAATTACCGTCATTCTGTCCGGCCTATGAACGTAAAGCTCCAAGGGAGGCCCGGAGTCCGGCCCCACTTTTTCCATGTACGAATTACCTGAGATAAGAAGCAACGCCATAAACGATTCGATCAGCGAGTGACCACTTTCAAGGTCGTTCGGTCTACCCAAAAGATCAAGTAATGGATGGTCGTCAATTACCTGCTCGCGAGAGTTTTTTGTTCTGGCTTTTTTCTTTACGACCCAATGGATGCCCGCGACCGACTTTGATATTTCGTTGACGCATGAGTAAGCCGTGACGCTCTTTTGATAGCCTTCCTCTGCGTACTGCTCGAACCTATCTGGCCGCCAAAACGAAAGAATCTTCCCGTTTCTGGCAATAATAGACACAACTTTTGAGGCTTTGCGGGAAAAGATAGGAGGGATAAAATTGGAGAATTTCATTTATAGGCAAAAACAACCAGAGCAAAAAATAATAGTTGTTTGTGTGCCTTGCCCCTTCTGAGAGTTCAGGTTTTTTATATGACATTTTAGACGCGGAGAGTTCGCGTGTCAAGGACGGGCCTGTTTCTTTATTTTAGTATTTATTTTCCGACGTCTGAACACCACATTTTATAGAAATCCAGTGCCGCCGTTCTCGTAGGCCAAAACGGGGTCGATATACGATCATCGTTGCCCCGCCTTATTATTCCATCCCTGCACAAACAGTGTCCGCATAAAGGGTTGTCACGGATGGAAAAACCTCCGTTTTCTTTGTGAATACTAGCGAACGCCGCCATCCTTAATTGCAAATCGTATTGTCCTTCTTTGATCACTATCACCGCCTCACACTGAAATAAAAAGCTGTTCCAGCTTAAAAGCTTCTTGCATTACTTCCCCGGTCAAAATATTCCCCCTACAATGGGCCTATAAGCTCCTGATCCTAGGCTCTGATCCGCCCAACATTAACTCAGTCAAAGCCCACACCAAGGCGTCCATCCTGTTCGGCGATCCGATGCTTTCGCCTTCCATATAGGTACACATTTCGTCTTCTAAATCCTCAAAGTCGCCGCCGACATGGTGGACTTTCCCTTGTTCGTAAAGTGCCGCAACTGGCTCGGCTCTCGCCCTTTTACCCCTGGAAGCATGGACGCTTTTATATGAAACATTTTCGTCAAAAGTCCGTATCGTTATTTCGACCAAATCGCCGCCGTTGTTTACTTCCGCGATTATACGATCAGCCTTATATTCGGCATAAAAGGCAACCCCACGTTTCGCCCACTCATTCGGGGAGAACTTTCCAGATCCGTCCCTGAGGACATAAGCCTGTCCGTTATCTCCTAAGCTGGCGACAACAATCCCGGCCTCATCTGCATCATCGGACGCCGTTACGTTTGGATCAATAGCGACAACGATCCGAGATGACTGCGGAGCAACCGACACCCGGTTATCCTCGATAACAGATCTTTTCCATAGAGCCCCCGGAAGATCCTCAAGCAAAACGCCGTCAAGCTCTTGCCTCCCAAGCGTTGTTCCTTCGTATTTTTTTATAACGGTCTTGAGGAAAACCGGGGCAAGGTTCACAATATTGTCGTAAGTTTTCCCGACGGTTATCTGTATTCCTCCGTCCCGATCTTTCGATGATTTTACGATCTCCTTGACCGTATTGATCGGCTTCGGAGTGGTAGTGAATACGGCTTGAGGGTTATTCCCAAGGCGAAGGCCCAACATTAAATTGTCATACGATTCTGAGTTCTTCCAAGCCGCAAGCTCGTCACCCCAAGCCTTTTCATGTTGCGGCCCTCTTAGAGACTTAGGGGATTCAGAGCTGTACACGGTCGCCATTGACCCGTTCGGCCATGACAATCGCCTTTTCGACGGCTCATATACAGGCATAAACCAATCAGGGGAAACGCTCAATATCCCTGACTCGCCCTCAATCATCACATCTCTGGCATCCGCCGGGGTACGTCCGACAAGGGCGATTCTTGTTCCCGGCTTTGCGGCCTGAATCTTTATCCACTCGGCCCCTGTTCTGGTCTTGCCCCATCCACGCCCCGTCATTATGAGCCAAACGTGCCACGAGCACGTCGGGGCTATTTGGTCCGAGCGAGCCCATAGAGCCCAATCATAAAGAGCTTCATTGATCTGTTTCTGACTCATCGAGCGAAACACGGCCTGACAATCCTTTACGCTCCCGCATCCGATTGATTCGATCTTCCATTTCTTGCCTTGCGTCAACTATCACCACCTTCTCTTCCGCTTTGACTTCGATTTTATCTTTCCAACCGAAGCGGTTTTTCATGTTGAATATCCACGTTGCCGCCTGTATAGGATGCTTACCAGCGGCCCCGGCTCGGCCCAATTTCGCCCACCACGCCTCTGAAAGCTCAAGCCCTTTTTTATAGGCTATCGAAAACTCCTCCGACATCGAACAGGCTTTAGTGAATCCGCCACGCCAAATCTCAAGTTTCGCGCACACCTCAGCGATTGATTGCCCTTGATCGAACATGGCCGGTAGAACCTTCGCGGTCTTCTTGCACCATGCGTTTGTTATCTTTGGGGGCCTTCCTCCTGGATGCTTCCCGTTATACTTTGGCTTCTCTTTTTCCATAAATGCCCCCGCTTATATTAAATTTCAACGCCCTCTTCCTCTGAATTGTGCGTATATATATCAATATGGCCACAAGCCAATGTCGCGGCCTTCCCGCTACCCTTCACAAACACAAGAACATTCTGATGTGTCTTTCCGAGCTTTCTGCCTGCTTTAAATTGGCTTGAGGCCCTGAGTGGCAGACTGCCAAGCGAAGTCACAAGAATTGCCTCATTGTACAGATTCAACCCGTTATCCGTGAAAGCCGATATTGTGTCGCTAACGAAATCCCGATAATTACCCTTCTTGTCCCTGAAATCACCAACCACAAAACAAGCGAACCGGTCTTGCTTTAATTTATCGCAACATAAGGCAATAATCTTTCTATACGAAACGATGAAATCGCTGTACTTCATGGAAGAAATGTCAGCCGGATCGTCGCTATATTTCTCTAGATCTCCATAGGGAGGACAAGAAAATATAAAATCAGCTTGTGGGGCATCCTTTACTTTAAAGGCCGAATCTCCCACCACCCAAGCGGGCATTAAATCATCATCACAAATATCCTTCGCTTGCTCCCTGTTTACCGTCACTTGCTCCTCTGACAAGTCACATCCCCAATAAAAGCGGCCAAGTTTTGATGCTACGATGCCCCGAACAGAGCCCCCGGCGAACGGGTCAACTATCGTCCCACCGACAGGGGAGAACCAAGAGTAAGAAAGCTCACAAACTACTGGGTCAAAGATTGATGTGCCAGTTTCGGCAACAAGTCCAGTCTCTCTTCCGTTTTTTCCGTATCCAGAAATCATCTTTGAGCCACCAGGGGGCGCATCCCGACCGACCTCGCTCTTAATCCCTAGCGCAAGCCACAACCGCTTTCTGTCTTGCCAGTAACCCTGACGGGCATCAAGAACCGAAAACGGCGGGACACCAAACTTGTCAACTAGCGAGCCTTTACCCTGATCCGTCACCAAGGCCCCGTCGTCCATAAGGGCTTCCATATCATCCACATAAAAGCCCGTCGACCTTAAATCAATGTTCCCGGTATCAATCTCGATCAGCATGTCTTTCAGCATCCCAACATCAAAAGACGTCCACTCGCTCGCCTTATTGTCAGATATAACTCTCGCCGCCGCCATCTCTCGGCTTCCTGTGTATACAGTGCAAGGGAATATTTCTAAGCCCTCAAGGGATGCCGCTACAAAAGCATGATTCCCACAAAGTATCTCGAATTTCCCTGATTCGTTTTTCCAGACCTCAAGATGTTCTCTGAAGCCATGCTCCCGGATAATGAACCTGAGTTTATCTGTCTCGTCCTGGTCTACCTTTTTCCGAGGGTTGAAAGGGTACTTAATTAGGTCTTTTTTATTTATCTCAACACTTACCAGCTTTTCAAATTTCATCCGCCGCTCCTGTTTTTATTTTTAAAAGTAAACCACCTGAAAAGGAATAACGAAGCGATTAAAAATACCGCTTCATTTAAATCACAACTATTCAAAAGCCTCCCCCTGCACTTTTTCTTTTCCTTTTTGAATTTCAATTTTCCTGATCAACTTTTCTGTGCATGTCTCTCCATACCAACACTCAATAATCATTTCGCATTCCTCAATGCAATCATAATACCCGGCAATATCATCATTTTTTTCTATATATGTAACAAAAATATCAACCCTTCTTTCATAATTACACTTTTCACATCGCTTTTGAATCATGTTCATGCGACAAACAACGCCACAACTGCAACACTTCCCAATGTGGGCACTTTGACCGCGCAACTTATAATTCCCCCGCCTCAAGCCATCGGCCATGCCCTCGGACTATATCCCAACACTTTTCCGGTAATTCTATTTCGTGTATGGCACACCAATCAAGAAATTCCTCCCTTGTGTTCATTTCCGGTGAATTTATGACTTCGGTGTGCCACCTGCAAAGCCCCCCGCAAGATCCAACCCATTGACATTTTTTTCCCTTTGTTTCGAAGTAACATGATTTTACCCAAGTAATACGGCCCCCGATATTGCAAGGCACTGTCCCTTCTGGCGGTATGTTAGGGGCTCTGTATTGCCCTCCACGCCCCTGAACAGATCCCTTCACCCATCCACACGGGCAACCTCTCTGGTTCTGGCTTACATGCTCGCTACACTCTGGGCATTCCATCGGACAGCCCCCTAACTAATTCGCTGATGTCGTCGTTGCTCATCTGGCTTTCTCCTTCTGCGTTGTCTGTTTTTATAAGTTGCCCTAAGTAGTTTTCAAGATTGTTCCTAGAAAACAAAGTTTTTGGCCTTAAATAACAGGCCATCTTCTCATCGTTTTTCCACTCGCGGGCCTTCATCGCTATTACCTGCCGGATCTCTCCCGGCGTGATACCTGACTTCAATCTCGCTACTATTGGGCTAATACTCGAAAGAACGTGCCTGTAATTATGGTCTGTTTTGAGGTTGAGGAAATCCAGTATTTCACCGGCTTGTTTTTTGTACAGCCTTAACTTTGCTTTTACCTCCAATTTGCGATGGAAGTCGTCTGGTTCGGGTTTACCCGAATCGGACAATGTTTCTTTCTTCTTTGAAGAAGAAGAAGAAGAAGAAGAAGAAGGTAGAGTATTACAAACTGTTACAGGGGAATTACTTTTCTTACGCCTAAAATTCTCAACCCTCGATCTGTTTGATTTCTTTGCTTTTTCTTCCCGTACCATCCTTCTTGATTTTAGAGTTACATTAGCATTACGATCCGTTACATTGTCGAAATCCTCGCAAAACTCAACATCGCAAATGTCAGCGTCTTTCAACTCGTAAATTATATCCCTCGCTTCGTCCTTTGCGGCTCCAATCATGCGGGCAAATGCCACCACTGACAGCGACAATTCTCCTCGGCTCTCTGACCAGTGCATGTCACAAAGAATGTCTATCCATGCCCCTTTAGCCCCCGGAGAAAGGCGTCTTGTATCCCTTGTCCAATCTCCAGGGTAAAAAGGAAAAGAGGGTGCTTTAGTTCTCAACTACCTCGCCCCGGCTCTGAGCCTTTTCTTTCTTCTTTGTTGCCACCTTTTTTCGGTTCGTCATTCTCCATCGAGTAGGATACTTTCTTTCCCGCCCCAACAACCGATTTGACCATCAACTTCGATCTCTCAACTACGATTTTATCGGCATCAGCAAATGTGACAACTTCATCACCTTTTTCCATTGCGCTAGCCATCGCTTCATCAAAACAGTCCTCATATAGCGTTTTCTTTTTCATTGTTTTCTCCGTTGTTGTGTTGTTGTTTTTTTATGAAATTACCTTGTTTTTACATTATTTTATTTCATATCAGCACCATCCTTTCCTATTCAAATTTGACCATTAAAACCTTCCGTCATCCGACAGCCTAGTTGAATTAACAAGTAAGGTTTTAGCGTATTTTAACTCAAATTCCCAATCTTTTATGCGGTTTTGTGCGTCTTTTATCAATAAAAGCCTAGCTTCCTCTGATGTTTACCCCCTAGAAAATTGCACCCTTCTTTTCTCATCGCTCCACCTCATGCAAAACCCTATTTGAGCGGATTCCGAGTAATGCTTCCACGCTGTCAAAAAATTCACCTGACAATCGTCCTTAAAAAATACGCCATTGAGCGCGTCCAGAACGAACTTAGCTAAATTGTCGACATCTGGCTTTTTTATGTATTCATAGGCCGCTGTTTTTTTTAAAACACCGGCGTTTTTACCCGCTCCGAAATGGCTTTTTGGCCTACGAAACCCAAAGCCGATTGACACCCTTATTACGCCCTGGACCGGGCTTTCCGGGGCATGGTGACGTACCAGTGCCAGAAAATCAGCCTTATCCTTTGCTGACGGATCGTAAGTTCTTTTTCCGCTCGTCCTGTGCCTCTGTTGGGGCGTCGGGGCAAATGGCACTTCAAATAATATTTCCTTCATCCTAACCTCCATTCAGCCCGCCGCCGTCATGATCTTTTTCTTGACCAACTTCACTCCGGGAATGCTGAATGTTGCCTTGAGTGATTTCGCTTGCTGGTTCAAAAAAACGTCATTCGCTTTGATCGCCATGATCGAAACCTTGCCCGCAATAACCGCCTTCAAAAGCTCTTTCAGGTCAACGACCTCGGCCTTGTAATTTGTTGAGAAAGATTGCCCCGATATACGAGCGACCCGGGTCGGCAGGATCACTTCATCAGGGATAACCGGTTCCGAAAGGATCTGATCAACTGATCCATGATCCCCGTCTTCTTCGGCCTGTATAGCCTCGGCAAGAATCTCTTCCTCCTCTCTCTTTCTTGCCTGAGCGTCAAGTATCGCCTGTTGTTTGAGCCTGATTGCTTCCTGCTTTTCGTGCCATACAATCATTTTTACTTTGATCGCCTTTTCAATGCTCAAAAGCGGCTCTTCAAGCTTTTTGTGCTGTAAAAGGTTTTCTCTGTGAGCGGCAAGCGATTTCTTTTTTATCGGCTCAAATATACCTAAAATGCCTTTAATCTTTCCCTTGACCGACTTCAAAAACTCCCCGGCGTCGATATAGTCTTGATCGGTTTCAATCATTATCAGGCCCGCCGCGCTTACCTTCTCTTGAACTTGTATTTCTAAATCGTTTTTCGGTTCTTTTTCCGCCGTTGCTGTCGTCATGATTTCCCCCAAAATGTTCCGCTGTTGATCCGGGCGTTCGCAACCGCTAACGCCCCCATGAATACCTTTCTATCTTCTCTCCCCAAAAATTGCTGTTCTGAATATTTTCCGTTTGGTTTTAACTGGACAACCGTTCTTGAATATATGCTTTGCTCGTTCCCTCTCATCTCTTCGACCATTATTTTATATGCCGCCATCTGCACACCGGCCCACCACGAAACGGCCCCGGACTTTATATCAATGACCCATTTCCTCCCATCCATACGCCCCGTCCTGTCCAACATGCCAGCGAACCCAAGCATAGAAGAAAGGGGTTTTTCTATAAGATCCAACACGAGGCCCGTATCTGATTTATATAGCTTCCATGCGTCAAGATATGGAACCAGAGCCGGGTCAAGCGTTTCCTCGTCTAAGGTTCCCTTATCGTAAAGCTCGCACGCTAAATGAACATATGTCCCGCGCTTTGCCCCGGCCTCATTATAAAATGATGTGTCGATTATCCCGGCTTCCTTCATAACCTTAGTGACGGACGGGAGCCGTAAAGCCCCCGCCCTGTAAATGTGAGATTCAGGATCAAAGGTCAATTCTTCATCTGGAAGGCTCATCCCTCACTTCCCGGTTCTCCTTCGGGCTGTTCATCGGTCATTTTGCTGATTTCCTCAAGAACGTCATTCATCATAAATCGCTTTATATCTGCCAAGTGTTCCACGTTTACCAGATCCCTAATGTGTTTATCGTCCACACTACTCCGGGTGATCCTCGCCCTAATTAGCCGCTGTTGTCCCTCTGATATCGGCCTTTCATCGCGTTCCTGACTCTGGCTGTTGCCCATGTATTGGCTTTTCTCTCTCGGCTCGGTCATTGTTGTTGCTGGCCGTTTCCGTTGCCCGGTTGACGAGTCTGCTTGATCCATCTCCTCACTACTATAAAGGCCCGCTATTTGTTGAGGGAAAGCCTTGCGTAAAGCCAAAGCCTCGGCACATTTCCCAAGCATCGTATAGGGCATTTTTTTCCACATCTTGCCCGACTTCTCTCCGGGGTAATATTCGTCCCATCGCGCTGTTGCCACAAAAGCACACTTTTCCCCGTTCACATGCCGATAAACAGCAATAGAAGCCTGGAAGCTCTTTCCGTCGCTCGGCGAGCCCATAAACGAAGCGTCATCAATCCCGGCACATTCGCCGGTTTCAGAGGCCCTTGACCGGATAAAATCAATCGAAGTGATCGGTACGTATTTGCCACCCCGCTTCGTGAAATGAATCAGCTTGTCCAGAGGATGAACACCCCGTCGCTTGCAATCATAGAAAAACAAGTTCAATTCCTCAGTCGTTGCATCTTTAGCGATTGTCTTTCTTATCAACTCGGTCTGGCTTTCAGTTATTACAACCTCGCCCCCCCGATGCCCTGCTTCAATCAATTCTGTTTCTTCCATCGTCGTGTCTCCTTATGTTATGACCACCTGTTTTTTAGTCAAAAACGGCTCCGGCAAATGCTAGGAAGGTTCGCACCGTTCGCTCATCATCGACCCCTCGGCCTCCCTTAAAAGTGCCACAACTTGATCTACTTGATGAAAAGGTATCTGAACCCCGTCACCGTAACCACCCCCAATTTTGAGTGTTATTGTTTTTTCCTTTTCGTCCGTTGAAATCTTCAATTCTCTGTACGTCTTTTCCACTTCCCTTCCTCCTATTGCTGGTTAAAATAAAAAGCCGCAACGGTCAAGATCGCCCCAAAGATCGAAGCTTTTATGACCATCCTGCCAACACCATAAAGCAGGGATTCGGCATTTATTCTCTCTTGTCTCGCGGCCAAAACCTCGCCCCTTCTTCGTTCCATCTCGCTCATCTTCCTTCTGTTTCTCATAGTGAAACCTTTCTTTTCTTGAAATACTCCCTCAAGGCGAAAACCATAATCATTGACATGCTTCTCTCTTCTTTGAGCGCGAACTTGACTAAAGCCAATCTCATTTTCACCGGAAGCGTGACCGTTGTTATTACCGATCTACCTTCGATTTTCTCCATAAATCACCCCCTAAACAACCAGCTAAATACAATAATTTATAATAGACCATATTAACATTAAAGTCTACTTAATAGTGTTTATTTTCCTGTTTTTCAATTCCTCCATAAACTCATCAACTGCCTTTCCGTCGGCACTGGATAGCCAATACCTTTTCAATCTCAGCCCTTTTAATTTCTGCCGTTCAACGAAATCAGCCTGTTTTTCTTTGTTTGTTTTTGCCAAAACTTTTCCCCCTTATTTTCTACCTTGAACCCTCACGGCTTTCCGTGATAGTTTTATATGTCGTTGTGTTGTTGGCCCCGGTCTGGATTCGCTACCCATTCCGGGGTTTCCCTTCTAAAAAGAACCTGCCCCGGCTTTTCCCGGTTAATCAAGATCAGCACTTTCGACCTCAACGACATGAGGGCTTTGCAAATCCGCCGCCTGTCAAGCCCTGAATAAATAGATATCTGGTCTATACTTAATCCGGCCCCACTCCCGAACATCGCTTCAAGAACTCTTTCTTCGTCGCCCGTCATGCCTCGTCCCTTTCATATAGAATTGCGTAACACCTGCAAACGATCTCGGATTTTTCCCTATAGTCTTCGGCTCCGCAGTAACCGCACTCCGGTATCGGCTCGTCTGTGTCTAGCCCTATGGCTTTGTAATGCTTTTCTGTCTCTTGATGTAGATACTGGTCATAGGTCATTGCTTCGTCTCCCATTCCTTAATGTAGTGCTTCATCATTTCGATCTGTTGCGGCGTCTTCTCTTTCTCTTTCTCGTTCTCCTGTAATGCCTCAACAATCTTCTTTGCTAACGTTAGTCCTTTAGCGATGGATATGTGTTCTTTGCTCCGAGAGTCCTTATATAGTTTGGCCTCCCTGTCAAGATCCATTTCCAAGAAAACCAATATCATCTGTGTATGTGACATCATTTAAGTGACCCCCTTCTTT
>Ga0255047_10002949_pt1 | contig 10910 bp, 9 predicted proteins | sample JV7_2_1_MG_FD_183640 | JGI IMG/M metagenome (GOLD analysis project Ga0255047, IMG submission 183640) | Seawater microbial communities from Jervis Inlet, British Columbia, Canada - JV7_2_1 | ecosystem: Environmental > Aquatic > Marine > Inlet | place: Canada: British Columbia | collected 2016-10-06 | reverse complement strand
CATCGACCTGTGGACCGGTTGAATTGCTGGTGCCCTGCCGTGTGCAGGGTGGGTAACCGTGATCGAGGAAGCGGGTCTTGTCAACGTCGAGTTCGGGCCGTCGGTCGATACGTATGCGGGCGCCAATGGCGAGGGAAACGCCCGTGCATTCGGGACGTTCGGCTATCCCTTCCGGGGTTGGAGACCGATGCGAACGTAGCGAGCCAGCTTCGGACCACAGATCAGAGATCATGGAACTGGGAAGCGAGAGAAGGCGGGGCGCAGCCCCGCCTTCTCTATGGCGGTGCTTTCCAGGTTGTGCGGGTGTGTCCGTGGGAGCTGGTCCATACGTAGGTTCCTTCCGATAGGGTGCTACCGATGGACAGGCTTCGATCATTGGTACGACGTGACACACTTCGCCAGGACGCGATCGCAGGTGTGGTGCTCGGGGTCGAGAGTGTGCCAGATGGGCTGGCAGGTGGCCTGCTCGCCGGTGTCAATCCGGTGTATGGGCTCTATGCCTACATGGTTGGCACGTTCACCGGCGGTCTGTTCACGAGCTCATCGTTCATGGCTGTCCAGGCGACCGGAGCGATGGCGATCGTTGTTGCCGACGTGGGACTTGTCCACACGGCGGAAGATCCCGGCCGGATGCTCTTCACGCTGTCGATCGTCACCGGTGTGATCATGCTCGCTGCGGGGCTTTTCAAACTCGGTTCGATCTTGCGCTTCGTTTCGAACGCCGTGATGGTGGGGTTCATCAACGCGGTCGGTGTCAACATCATCCTCGGCCAACTCGATGACTTCACCGGCTATGAAGGCCAGGGCGACAACAGAGTCCTTCGTGCGTTCGATCTCCTGAGAAACGTCGGCGAGATACACGGCCCGACGATCACCATCGGCGTCGCAACCATCATCCTCATCGTTGTGCTCGAGAAGACGAAGCTTGGACCTCTCGGTATGGTGGTCGGCATCATCGTCGGGTCTGCCCTCGTTCCGATCCTCGGTTGGGAAGTCTCGGTACTCAACGATATTGCCGACATCCCGAGTTCGCTCCCATTCCCTGTGGTTCCGATCTTTGGGGCGATACCCGCCCTCATCGTTCCTGCACTCTCCCTTGCGTTCATCGGTCTTGTGCAGGGTGCCGGCATCTCGGCCAACTTCCCCGACCAGGACGGCAACTACCCGGATGCCTCGCGCGACTTCATCGGCCAGGGTGCCGCCAATGTCGCGGCAGGGATCTTCCAGGGCATGCCGGTAGGCGGGTCCATGTCTGCGTCTTCGTTGGTCAAGAGTGCAGGAGCCAGGACAAGGGCCGCGCTGCTGATGGCGGGCGTCGTGATGGCCGCGGTAATCCTTGTGTTCGGAACGGCTGTTGGATACATAGCGATGCCTGCGCTTGCGGGGCTTCTCATGACCGTCGGCTATCGCACCATCAAACCGGCCGACATCAAGGCTGTGTGGAAGACGGGGATGATGCAGGCAACGGTGATGACCGTCACCTTCGTGCTCACGATGATCATCCCACTCCAGAACGCAGTTCTCGTCGGTGTCGGGATCTCGATGATCCTCTACATCATCAACCAGTCGAACCGTGTCACGCTCAAGCGGTGGATCCCTGATGGCGTAGGGAACCTGCGAGAGTCAGACCCGCCGGAGACCGTCGGCATCGACGAGATCGTCATCCTCCAGCCGTACGGAAGCCTCTTCTTCGCAGCCGCACCGGTGTTCGAGGAGCTACTCCCCGATGTCGTCGACATCACAGACAACTCAGTGGTGATTCTGCGCCTGCGTGGGAGAACCGACCTGGGTTCGACGTTCATGGATGTTCTGCGGCGTTATGCCGACGAGCTCTCTGAGGCAAACAGCAAGCTCGTCATCATCTCTGCCGACGAGCGCATCCACGAGCAACTCGCAGTTACGCGGGTAACCGCTGCGGTAGGCACGGAGAACATCTACACGTCGGACGAATGGGTGGGGGCAACCCTGAAGAGGGCCCACACGGATGCTCTTGAGTGGGTCGACTCTCACGGAACAGGAGAACAGGACCCGACGTCGTGACCAGCAGGTACTTCGCAAACGAGCCCGGTCAACCGAGAGTGCGCAGGGCCGCGGATGCAACGTCCATCGGCATCGGCCTGCTGCTCGTGTTCTGGACCGCGATCAATGCCGACCATGCAGCGGCAGTCGAGGTTGCGCTCATCGATCTTGCCGGCAGTGTTCCTCTCTGGTTCGAGCAGGTCTACGAGGTCGCCTACTTCCTCGGATTCCTGCTGATCGCGGGCCTTGTTGTCTCAGTACTCGCTCAGGGTGCTGCGCGTCTCGATCTCCTCCGCGACATGGCTCTGGCCATCGTTGTTTCGATCGGGTTGGCCCTGATCCTTGTGTGGCTGGTCGACGGGAACTTTCCCACCGTCTTCCCCGAGTTCACCCAGGATGACGCTCAGCACGCCTTTCCCATTCTGCGGGTCGCCATTCTGACTGCGACCGTCGTTGTTGCTGCTCCGCATCTCACACGACCCGTGCGTCGTTTCGGTTGGGCCATGATCGTGATCGTCGCGATCTCGGGTTTCGGACTCGGCCTCGGACTCCCAAGCGACGCCCTCGGTGGGTTCGGACTCGGGCTCGCCGTCGCAGGATCCGTTCTACTGCTGTTCGGCTCGCCAGCCGGATATCCGGATCCGGAGGCCGTCACTTCGGCATTGGCGGACTTCGGCTTGACCGTGTGCGGTATCGAGCCGACAAGGGATCAGTCTTGGGGCGTTCGACGTCTCAAGGGATGGCTCGACGATGAAACCAGCGTCGAGGTCAAGGCATACGGTCGCGATGCCATGGATTCGCAGCTTCTCAACAGGGTCTGGCGCACCGTGTGGTATCGCGAGGGCGGCCAGACGTTCTCTTACAACCGGTTGCAGGCTGTTGAGCACGAGGCATTCGCACTGCTCATGGCCGGTCGCCACGGGATCGCAGTGCCGGACGTGCTCGCTGTCGGTGTTGGCGGGGATGACCTGGCACTCCTTGTCACCGTTGCGGGCAGGGACGACGTTTCGGACGATCAGCTCACTCGAGAGCTACTGACTGCGATGTGGCGACAGGTCGCTCTTCTTCATGGCGCTGGTATCGCACACGGGGGGTTGACTCATCGATCCTTCGGAGTCGTTGCTGACCAGCCGGTCTTGGAGGATCTTGGGGCTGCTTCCGTGAACGCATCGGATGTGAGGTTGAGCCTTGATGTTGTCTCACTGGTGTACTCATCGGCGGCGGTGGTTGGAACCGGTGACGCAGTCGGGGCGGCGAGGTCAGGCATGGGCGATGCCGGTCTCGTTGCCGCTCTGCCGTTCCTCCAGCCGCCTGCTCTGACGAGAGCCCAGCGTCGCGCCGTACCGAAGCCCAAGGCCCTTGTGGCTGAGATCCGAGAGCTCATTGCAGAAGCGACGGACACTGAGCTACCCGAACCGGGCAAGCTCCGTCGTGTCGAGCCGAAGAACCTCATCATGCCGGCCATTTCGCTTGTAGCTGCATACGCCCTCATAGGCATGTTGGCCGACATCGACTTCGTGGCCGTCTGGGAGGTTGCCAAGGATGCGACCTGGGCTTGGATCATCGTCGGATTCTTCGTTGGTCAGATGGCGTTCATACCCGAAGCCACGGGAATGCTGTTCGCTACGGGATACGACCTGCCGTTGAGACCTCTCGTGATCCTGCAGGTGTCGGTGAAGTGGATAGGGCTCGCCGTGCCGAGTGCCGCGGGTCGTGTGACGATGAATACGCTGTTCCTCCGCAAGTTCGGAGTCTCTCCTGCAGTCGCGCTCACACAGGGCGCTCTCGACGGCCTAGCGGGATTCGTGGTCGAGGCAAGTGTGCTCCTCGTTGCCTTCATAGCGTCAGATCTGTCCTTGGACCTCGATTCGTCGGATGTCGACTGGCAGATGATCATGCTGATCGTTGCGGCGCTGATCATTGGCACCGTCGCAGCTGTTCTCCGAGTCAGGCGGCTTCGGGAACTCGTTGTGCCTGCACTTTCGGAGGCGTGGGGGCTGCTGTTGAGCATCCTCAAGGATCCGAAACGAACACTTGGTCTTCTTGGATCCAACCTCGCGTCACGGGCTGTCCTCGCCGCGACCCTGTGGCTCATTCTCCATGCGATCGGCGCTCCGCTTTCGTTTGTTGCGGCACTTGTGGCCACGCTCGCAACCAATCTGCTCGCAGGGCTTGTCCCGATTCCAGGCGGCATCGGCGTTGCCGAAGCCGTGCTCACGTCGTTCCTGATCGTCTTCGGGTTGTCTCCCGAGGAGGCGTTTGCGGTTGCCGTGATCTTCCGGATCGCAACATTCTATGTCCCAGCCGGTGAGGGTTTCTTCGCAATGAAGTGGCTGGAGTCCAACGGACATCTCTGACTTCTTGAGAACGCAGCGTTCTGGCCTCTGATTCAAGCCTTGATCTCACCCTCGACCCACTCGACACGGTGGTCCGATTCGATGAAGCGCACCGTTCCCGACTCGGAGCGCATGATCACCGAGTGGGTGGATGTGTGGATGCCTCCGTAGCGCACACCCCTGAGCAGGGCTCCAGTGGTCACGCCGGTCGCGGCGAAGAAGGTGTTGTCCGAATCCACGAGGTCGCGGGTGCTGAGTACCTGATCGAGATCGTGTCCGTTGTCCCTGGCGTACTGTCGCTCGGCCTCGTCGCGTGGCCAAAGCTTGCATTGGATCTCCCCACGAAGCGCAGCCATGGCGCACGCTGACGTGACCGCCTCGGGCGAGCCACCTATGCCGAACATGATGTCGATGCCGTTGCCATGAATCGCCGTGGTGATCGCCCCCTGGATATCACCGTCACCGATCAGGGAGATGCGAGCGCCGGCCTGTCGTACCTTCTCGACGTAACGGTCATTGCGGGGACGTTCGAGGATCACCGCTGTGACCTCACTCACCTCCTTGCCGTTCGCCTTTGCGACCTGGCGGATGTTGTAGTCGACGGGTGCGTTGATATCCACTGTGCCCGCGGCGTCTTCGCCAACAGCAAGCTTGTCCATGTACACGAGGCTCCCCGGTGAGTACATCGATCCCCGCTCGGCGAGCGCTATCACCGCAAGCGCGCCGCCACGACCCTCCGCTGTCAGACGGGTGCCATCAACCGGATCGACGGCAACGTCGACAAGTGGGGGCCTGCCGTTGCCCACGACCTCACCGTTGTAGAGCATTGGGGCTTCGTCCTTCTCACCCTCGCCTATGACGACGACACCGTCAAGATCGGTACGCGAAAGCACCTGTCGCATTGCGTCAACCGCTGCCTGGTCGACAGCGTGTTTGTCGCCACGACCCTGCTCGCGCCCAGCCGAAATCGCTGCCGCCTCAGTGACACGCACCAGTTCGAGCGCGAGGTTCCGTTCCGGCAGGTAGCTGGCTACTGGCATGTCAGGTCATCCTCACGATCAGGGCATCTCCCTGGCCGCCGCCGCCGCAAAGGGCGGCGCCTCCGAGGGTTCCGCCGGTCTCCTTCAGAGCGTTGACAAGAGTGACGACGATTCGAGCTCCAGTGGCACCAAGGGGGTGACCGAGAGCGACCGCTCCGCCGTGCACGTTGACCTTGTCATGGTCGATCCCAAGCAGATGAGCCGACCACATCGCCACGGAGGCGAAGGCTTCATTGATCTCGAACAGGTCGATGTCGTCCACCTCGAGGTCCGCCCGTTTGAGGGCCACGCCCAGTGCTTGAGCCGGCCGCTCGTGAAGCGTGGCATCTGGACCTGCGATCTGCCCATACGAGACGATCTCCGCGATGATCTGGAGTCCCGTCGCCTCTGCGGCTGCCCTGTCAGCCACGACTACGGCGGCCGCACCGTCAGAGATCTGGCTGGCGTTACCTGCGGTGATCGTTCCGGCTGCAGCGAACGCCGGCACAAGGTTCCCGAGCGAGTCGGACGTGGTCCCTGGTCTGATCCCGCCATCGACGGTGACCATGAGCGGGTCGCCCTTCCGTCGAGGAACCTCGACGGGGACGATCTCTCTTGCGAACACACCCGACTCGGTTGCAGCGAGAGCCCTGGCGTGGGAGATGGCGGACCATTCGTCCTGACCGCGGCGGTCGATGCCGAGCTCGTCGTTTCGCAGATCGGATGACTCACCCATCATGCATGCATCGAAGGCGCAGAAGAGGCCATCGTGTGTGAGCGAGTCGACGACGGTCCTGTTCCCCATCCTCAGCCCGCTTCTCGCTTCCGGCAGCAAATAGGGGGCATTGGTCATGGATTCCATTCCGCCGGCCACGACGAACTTCGATTCGCCAAGTCTGATGTGGTTTGCGGCCTCTTGAATCGCGGTCATACCCGAAAGACAGACCTTGTTGATCGTCATGGCTGGAACAGACATCGGTATTCCGGCATTCACCGCTGCCTGGCGGGCGGTGATCTGGCCCTGCCCTGCCTGGATGGCGTGGCCGAAGATGACCTCGTCGACGTGGTCCGCTTCGAGACCTGCCCGTTCAAGGGCCCCTGTGATCGCAATGCCTCCGAGGTCCATTGCCGTGAGTGGAGAGAAGACATCTCTGAAACGGCCGATGGGAGTTCGCGCGATCGAACAGATCACAGGGTTCATGGCGTCCTTATCTGTTGCCGATTCTCTGATGGTAGCCGGGAGGCCGCGTCCCAGCTTCAGTGTGGAACCGAACGGAGGACGTGCACTAGCTGTCCGCCTGTCCTCCCTGAAGGGGGGACAGGTCCGCGTCGCGGTCCTTCGGACTTCTGGGTGCAAGGTGGCTTGCCTTCTGACCGCTGCGGATCCACTGGCTTTGGTGAATCGGTCTTGGGCTCACAGCGGCCGCCAATCGCTCCTCATGCTCGATCGAAGCGACAATCGCCGCGATCGCGGCCGTTTCCTCAGGTCCCGCCCCGCCGGTGATCGTGATGTTCTCAGCCACTGTCCACCTCGACCAGTTCCACGAGCGTTCCTGCGAGTTCCTTGGGATGAATGAAAGCGATCCTGTGTCCGCCGCCTCCTATGGTTGGTGTCTCGTCGATCAATCGTGCTCCCGTGGTTCTGAGATGTGCCAACGCTTCTTCGATGTCGACAACGGCGAAGGCGATGTGGTGCATGCCCTCACCGTTCTGACTCAGAAACCGGCCAATGGGTGTCTCAGATGAGAGCGGTGCGAGCAGTTGGATGTGTGATCCCCCGACGGCGATCATCGCCTCCGATACGCCCTGTTCCTCGATGACCTCGCGCGATATGGGTGTGACCTTGAATTTGGTTTCGAATCCTGCAATTGCCTTGTCGAGATCCTCGACGGCGATTGCGACGTGGTGGAGGTTGTAGGCCAGCATTGATGACCAGACTACCCGTCACGCGTGCGCGTGCTCCGCTTCCACGTGATCCTGGGTGTCCACGGCGCCTGCGAGCGTCACGGAGAAGCAGAATCGCGCACCGACGGGGAATCTTTCCTCGTACCAGAGGTCGCCGCCCATCGCTCGCGAGAGCATCTTTGCGATCGGAAGGCCGAGGCCCACTCCCTGTTGGAGGCGGGCGTGTCCAGTTGAAAGCTGTTCGAAGTGCTTGAAGATGCGTTCGCGGTTCTCCTCGTCGATACCGGACCCATTGTCCGAAACCTCGATCTTGTACATGCCCTGCGAATACAGCTCTCCAGAGATGAGGACCTCGTCTCCGCCATACTTCCGTGCGTTTTCGAGAAGGTTTCGCAAGATTTGCCTGAGCCTTGTTTGGTCGGTCCGAAGCGAGATGTTCGCCGGGATGGACACCGAGTATGCGTTGTTCTTGAGGATCCGCGACGCAACAGCGTGGGCCTCTGTCGCAAGATCGAACTCGTCCATGGTGAGACGCAGCTGCCCTGCTTCGAGACGCGGGATCACGAGTATGTCCTCAACCAGGTTGGAAAGGTGGGTGTTCTCGTCTCGCATGATGGTGAGGAATTCGTCGACCTCATCGGGTGGCAGCGCCGCCCACGACTCGGCGAGAGTATCCGTGAAACCTGCAATACCCGTCAGCGGTGTCCTGAGCTCATGGCTGACCATGGACACGAACTCGTTCTTGAGTTCGACGGCGCGGCGCTCCTGTGCAAGCGCCTCTGCGTGTCTGTCCTGGGCGTCGAGCACGATACGAATCACCTTCAGCACCAAATGCGTGATCACAAGGAGGTAAACCACTGTGGCGATTGCATCGATTGTCACCTCATGGCCGGATCCCTCGACGATTCCGATCAGGTGGAAGTCTGTGTTGTAGTAGAGGAAGAAGATCGCGACGGAGGCCGACGCGGCGTAGAAGACGAGGACAGCTGCGTGCCGGATCGGAAGAACCATCGCGGTCGAGATGATGATCCATGTGATGGAGAGGCCGTGGATGGCAGGCGCCGGTCCACGCAGCATGAGTATGAGAACGATCATCGTGGTTCCCATGAACTCGGCCGGGAACGCCGAGGTCCCGTGTGTGCGTCGATACAGGGAGTCAACGACGTTGGCCAATGGTGCAAGGGCGAGCAGAAGAAGGTACGGCTCACCGTTGACAGCAACCCATCCGAAGATGAGGACGATGAACGTCATCGCGCCGAAAGCCCGGCTCGTGTTGTACGGCCGCTGGATCTCTGCATACGGGATTGGCGCTCTTGCGAGGATGTCGAACATCTCACTCCTTGCAGCCTCTATCGGCGCGACGGGGCGTGTGGTTGATGAAAACGACGGGTGGTCGATACGAGCTATCGGTCCCGCTGAGCGTGTAGCTGGTCGACAGCCGATTCGGGCACGCGAAGATCACCGTTCCCCACGCCGACGCGATACGATCGTTTCGTGGCGCCGTGATAGTCCGATCCGCCTGTTGCAGCTATCCCAAGCTTTGCGGCCAGTTCGGTGATGTGGATCCGCAACTCGAGATCGTGCATGGGATGGTGTGCCTCGATGCCGCCGAGGCCCATGTCGGTGAGTGCCCTGAATGTTGCTGCGAACCCGTCTCGCGTGAGGCCCATTGTGGTGGGATGTGCGATTACGGGCACTGCGCCCGACTCTCTCGACAGGACAATTGCGTCAGCAGCCGATAAACGCGTCCGCTCAACGTAGGCAGCGCCCCCGTCGCGCAGCAGGTCGGCGAATCCCTCGTCGCGCGATGCGATGTATCCCTTGTGCACGAGCACATCCGCAATGTGCGGTCTGCCGACTGAGGGTCCCTTCGCATGTTGGTGGACATCGTCGAGCGTGATCTCGTATCCGAGACGGTTGAGCTTCTCGACGATCTGGCTGTTTCTCGCGTCTCGGCCGTCCCTGAGTGCGAGCAGCCTCGACTGAAGGGGGCCATGGTCTGGTTCTAGGAAGTACACGAGCATGTGAATCTTCGTGCGGTCGTGGTCGACAGACAGCTCAACCCCCGGAATGAAGCCGATACCAAGATCCTCGGCAGAGCGCCCGGCGCGATCGACACCGCCAAGTGTGTCGTGATCTGTGAGGGCGACGTGTGACATGTCTGCCTGAGCGGCGAGCTCCATCACGCGTTCGGGTGTGTCTGCCCCATCTGAGATGTTCGAATGAAGGTGGAGATCGACCGGCAAGAGTCAGCCGCTGAATAGCTTGAGCGCGACGATCGCTGCCCCGAAGATGATGGCGTATATCGCGTACCGCTTGATGATCGCAATCCGCTTGCGGCGGACGTCGGCCTTGTGCTCCTCTGCGCGCTTCTGCTCGCGATTCGCTCGCTGACGGTCTCTCTTCTCTTTGGACATGAGCCGAGTTTACCGCTCGAGGGTGACCGACTCAATGCGAACCGACTCCCGCGTGATCACGCGTCCGGCTGCGGGGTTCATCTCGATGTGCATGCGGGGAACGCTGCACGCCACCCTTGGTGTGTGCTACCACGACCCGTGAACCGATTCTGGCGCTGCACCTGAAACCTGACACCTGAAACCTGCATCTACACTCCGCGCGATGGCATTGGTGGTTCAGAAGTACGGTGGAACCTCGGTGGCGAACGCCGAGAGGATTCGAAGTGTCGCTCGTCGCATCGTTGACTCCTACAACGACGGGAATGGTGTCGTTGCTGTCGTGAGCGCCATGGGCAGGCGAACCGATGAGCTTCTCTCTCTCGCAGCGGAAGTATCGGACCAATCCCACCCGCGGGAGATGGACATGCTCCTCACCGCCGGTGAGCGTGAGACGATGGCTCTGGTGGCAATGGCGATCCAGGGCCTCGGCGTCGATGCCACGAGCTTCACCGGTTCCCAAGCCGGCATTCTGACCACGGGAAGGCACGGACAGGCCGAGATTCTGGAGATCAAGGCCGACCGCGTTCGTGAGGGTCTTGAAGAGGGGCAGGTAGTCATCGTCGCCGGATTCCAGGGAGTCAATCCGGCTTCGAAGGATGTCACGACGCTCGGTCGTGGTGGGTCGGACGCAACGGCGGTGGCCCTTGCGGCCGCGCTGTCCGCACACAGGTGCGAGATCCACACGGACGTCGATGGCGTATTCACCGCAGATCCGAGGGTGGTGCCCGCTGCCACGAAGCTCGGCGAGTTGACGTTCGAGGAGATGCTCGAACTTGCATCTGCTGGCGCCGGTGTGCTGATGCCGAGATCAGTCGAGTTCGGACGACGGTTCAATATCCCGATCCATGTCCGGTCGTCATTTCATGGCGGCGAGGGGACCTGGGTCAAGGAGGAAACGATGGAACAAGCAGTTGTACGAGGCATCGCACATGATCAATCGGAGGCGAAGCTGACTGTGTACGGAGTGCCGGACACACCCGGCGTTGCCGCATCGCTGTTCGAGCCGCTTGCAGTGGCGGATGTGAACGTTGACATGATCGTGCAAAACGTCTCCCACGCCGGTTCGACTGATATCAGCTTCACGGTGCCATTGACGATGCTCGATGTGGCGGAGCCCGTTGCCAGGACGCTCGCCGAGGCAGTGAATGCCGGTGGTGTGAGCGTCGACCGCGGAA
>Ga0255047_10002947_pt1 | contig 10926 bp, 13 predicted proteins | sample JV7_2_1_MG_FD_183640 | JGI IMG/M metagenome (GOLD analysis project Ga0255047, IMG submission 183640) | Seawater microbial communities from Jervis Inlet, British Columbia, Canada - JV7_2_1 | ecosystem: Environmental > Aquatic > Marine > Inlet | place: Canada: British Columbia | collected 2016-10-06 | reverse complement strand
GTTGGTTCAACATTGATCTTTGGTCGTGACGCTTACGGTCTTGTACCTATTCAGGGTCAAGCTTCAGAAGTCATCATTAAGGCACAGGGATCTGGTGGAACTTCTGATCCACTTAATCAAAGAGGCTCGGTTGGTTGGATTGCTAATACAACTGCCAAAATTCTCACACAAGGTTTCATGGTTAGACTTGAAACTTTATCAAGCCAAACATGGTCATAAGGAGGTAATGATATGGGTAGTGATTCAGAAAGAAATTCAGCCACAGGAGTAGTTACAGGGGATGCCAGTGATGTTCTCTATATCGATGTTGGCTTTGTTCCAAACATAGTAAAGCTGTACAACTCAGATGGTCTAAATGTCCTTGCATGGAACAGTGCAATGGCTGTTGAAGGAACAGGCGATCCTGATACTGGAGTAGGAGTACTTCAGATTACAGCAGGTACGATGACATTTATTACCATCAATGGTATCTTAGCGGTTGATGGAGTTGGGGAAAACAACGATACAGGGTCAGGTGTTGCTGATGATGTTATCGGTTTTTCAATTGGAACGAATGCAGATGTAAATGCTGATGGCGAACTAATCTATTGGGAAGCAATCAGATAAAAAATTAAGGAGACAGGAGAATGTCAGAAGACAATGTAAACAATGATAATGAAGCAGTTGATATAGTTGATGAAGATCCCACTGAGGCTACTCAGGTAGCATCGGAAGAGGTAACTGAGACAAAAGAGGAATTTGTCACACGGATCAAAGCTGAAGTTGTGGCAGGTCTCGATGTCGATAAAATCAGGGAAGAACTTCAGGCTGAATTAATTGCAGATATGAGGACTCAGATTAAGGATGATTTGGAGAAAGAAAAAAATGCCATTGAGTCCAGAGTCAAACTTGAGCTTAAGAATAAGGTGAACAGAAATCAGGATCAGAAAAAGATGTGGATAGAGGCAACAAAGGTTGGGAACAAGAGGGAGATGAGAGAACCGATTGAGGTAATCCTTAACGGGCACTTCTATACTTTCCCCCCTTCAACCTCTGTCCATGTACCTGAAGGTGTTTACGGAATTCTTTGTGATGCTCAGTCAACAGTCTGGGAAATTGATGGAGAGATCGGAGGCCAGGACACGATTAAAGAAGTCAAAACCCCTGCCTTTTTTCTCAAAGAAGTTTCTCCACCAAAGGATTTTGTTGATGCAAAATCTAAAATGACTGATGAACTAAACGAAGACATTGAGGGTATAGGAATATGACACTTGCACAAATTTATGCAAGAGTAGTATTTAATCTTTTCGGTAACTCTGCCGTCCCTGCCGGGACGGCAGTAGTTCTGAGGGGAACAGAAGGAGCAGATACTTTCGGATTAATCCAGAATGCTCACAGGGAAATCCAGAAAGATTACAATTACTGGTTTATGAGAATGAGTACATCATATCCTCATCTTAATGGTGATCATGCTTTACCAGAAAACTTCAAAGAAAATATTGCAGTAATGACCAGAGACTATGTGATGAAAGAGAATAGTCCTTTACTCGCACTTTCCGCAGATGATTATTATAATTTAAGAAATACGGATGTAAATTCAGAGAATGAAACAGAAGCAGTATATCCAACAGCGTATGAATTAAATGATGATAATTTGGCACTGTATAACTCTTCTCCGGTTGACCCACTTATCGATTGGGATTTAATCGTGAGTAAATATGGAGAAGGTGTTACCGGGACAGTTGTTGATGATACATCATATTCTTATCTGGATGGAACACAAACAGATCCTACCGTTACAGATACAGTGATGTGGCACAATGGGACAACCTACGAGATTGGGATAGTCCTTTCAGTTGTAAGTGCAGTTGGAACAACCACGGTCACAATTGATACAGCGTTTACATGGACAGTAGCAGAAGATGAAACAATCGGAATTTTAAATGGAACAGAAACACCACACTTTGTTTACCTGAATTACTATGGTCTTTTGGATAGACTTGATCTTGATGCAGATTTTGATGATCTTACAGTGAATGGTGCTGAATTAATAATTTATAAAACATGTGCAGATTTCTCTATAATCAGAGAAGAAGATAAACAGGCAATGATGTATAGTGCAAGAGCAAAAGAAAGAGAAGACTACTTAAGACACCTTGACTATCAGCGTAGACAAAGAGGATATGCAAGGGTTACATATCAGGAGTAAACTATGGCAACTTATGATTGGGATGAGACTCAACCATCGAATGACGACTTCCTTGGTGACGGTGCTTCAGACAACAGACTCCTTGAGCTTGATATCCGAGAAAGAATGGAACTGGATCATGCGTGGGCAGAAGATAAAAGTTGGGACGGTGAGCATAATAAAGTAACTCTCCGGGAACTGGCAAGTGATCCGATCAATGAAGCCAACAAAGGATATCTTTACACCAAAGAAACAAACAGTGTCACAGAACTTTTCTGGTTAGATGAAGATGTCCAGGACAATGTAGTTCAACTTACATCTGCCGGGAAGATAGGGGCAATCGGAACTGAAGGATTATTCCAGACTCTTTCTGTTCAGGATGGAGTGGCTACTGCATTAACCCCTGTCTATATAAGCGATGAACAGGCAGGTATAATTGCTTGCAGACTTGAGAATCCATCAACAGCTTCAGCAAATGTTGTGGGTGCAATATACACAGTTGTTCAAGATAATGGTTATTGGGGTGGAATGGGAATGACTGGTTCCGGTTCAACCATTGGAGGCGGTGCTTTTGTAAGTACTCTTCACTTCTACAATCAGGGATATGGTGACACGCTTAATACCATTGATGGAGCAAAAGATTTCGCATGGTATTCAGATCCTACAAATAGTCATAATTTCTCTGCATTAACCAATGAGATAATGAGACTTAGTTATTTGGGTGTATTAACAACAACTACAGGCATAGTTCCTGATGCAAACGATGGAGCATATCTTGGTACACTCACTGAATCGTTCTCAGACTTGTTCCTAGCCACAGGGGGAACAATAAATTGGGAAAACAGTGACTACGCCATTACACACTCAGCAGGGTATCTGACGTTCTCTGGAGGGACAGTTATCCCAATTATCAATGGTGGTGTAGTATTTAATGAACCCGGTGCAGATGTTGATTTTAGAGTGGAGTCGAATACAGATACTCATGCACTTTTTATTGACGGAGCGAATAGCAGTATTGGGGTAGGGACTTCTGCTCCTAATTCATATAATTCAGGAGCAAATAATTTTGTAATTTATGAGAATGGCAATGGAGGGATGTCGATTATAAGTCCAACGGATGGAGTTGGTTCTATAGCCTTTGGAGATGGGACAGGGGTCTCAGCATATAGAGGGCAAATACAGTATGCTCATGTCACAGATAATTTGACTTTATGGACAACAGGTAATATCCGACAAACAATTGATTCATCTGGCAATGTTGGGCTAGGGGTTACTCCTACAAAACCTTTCCATCTTTCATCAACTACTGAGTATCCAATCCTAGTACAAGGGAATAACTATAGGAACGTTATGGTTATTCAATCTGATTTTGCAACTGGCATAGATGGTATCGCAGGATATAGGATGTCAACTTATGATGGATCAAGTGTGGGGTCTCATGGTCAACTTGTTGCCAACTACAACTTGCATTCCGTAGATCCAGACAGTGTTAATTTGGTCAATCTGAGAACAGGTGGGGATCTAATTTTCAAAACAGAGAATACTGAAAGAGTGAGGGTAGACTCAAGTGGTGACACCACTTTTGCCGGGGATATCCTTGGAACAAATGTAGGGATCTCAGCAACGAGTACATCTACTCGTATTGCAAGGTGGACTTCGACTGCTCAATTAACCATGATATTGTACAAGCCTATAACTGCATTTTTCCATAGTACAGGGTTTTCAAGTTTTCAAGCTTATTCCCCAAATGGGGCGACTACTGGTGCTACTTGGACGACACTTCCAAGCGATGAAACTATCATGTTAAATCCCGGGTACTATAGAATCTTATATTCCGGTGGAACGTCTCATCTAGACATAGACGGAGTTTTCGGATGTGACGGGACAAATCTTGCTGATATAGCTACTGTATCAGGAGGAACATTCACATAGAGTGAAATCAATATATGACAGTAGATAAAGATAAATATTTAGAAAGGTTGGCAATGGAATTAAAGATTCCACACAAGAGAAGTCTGGAAGAGCTTGGAGTTCTTTCAAAAGTGGTTAAGCTAGAAGTTCTAGTTCAGCAGGTCAGGGAGTTGGTAAATGGATTCGGAAATAACAAACAGACTCTTGAAGGTGGTTGAGGATTCTATTTCTACTTCATTGAAACTATATGGCAAACTAAATGAGACAAGAATAGAAATCCTCCAGATCAACAAAGAGATTAATGATAAGATTGAATGGCTTGCCAACGAGGTAAAGGAGACAAATAATTTACTGAGAGTAAGACCATGTATGAAAAACTCTCCTGATGGGATCAAGCTTGGAGAGAAGATATTGAGTAGCATGAAAGTGACATGCACTACAATGGATGAGATCAGGAAGGAAAACAGGATTCTAAAATATGCCGTAAGTGGAATGACACTTGTGGCTATTGTCGTAGGAATATATTTAAAAAATTAAAAGAGAGGTCAGAATGATCGAGTTACAACAGAAGATTATGGACATGAAGAAGCAACCGTTAAAAGTTATGGATGAAGAGGGAGTCAAGCATGAAGTGACTCTTGAGGAAGTTTGCTCTCAGGCATTACTAACAGAGTACCCTGAAGAAAAAAACTCAATGCAGGAGAAGGACAAGCGGTATAGAATCTGGTTAAAGATCTTAGACAAAGATGAAGTCTCTCTCAAAGCTGAAGAGATAACATTAATAAAAACACAGATTGCAAAAAGATATCCTCCTTTGGTTTGTGGCCAGGCATGTGCATTACTTGAAGGGGAAGACCCTTTTGCGATTAAAGATGAGGAATAATGCCACCTAGGTATAGAACACAAAAAGATGAACCTCTTCCAATTGTCCCACGGTCAGATACCCCGGACGAAAGGAGGAGGTTTTATTTTTCTCTTATGGAGAAATTAGACGGTCTGTACAAAGATGTAAGGCATGACCTTGATTTGTGTGCAGACTATTCACCAAGCAGATCAGAATGGGCTCAGGTTGGTTTTGCTGAGTATAATGATACAACGATTACTTTTGATGATTCAACAAGAATCTTCTCTATTCAGCCTGATAACGATTCGTATGACTACTATCAGGCAGGAATCAAATATACGGCCACAGGAGACACGGTAAAGATAACTGATGTCGAGGGCATACATTTCATCTATTATGACAACGGAGTCCTTACGGCAGAAGCTGAACCCCCATTGCGGACGATTGAAAATATCATTCGGTTGAAGGTGCTTGTCTCTATAATTTACTGGAATGCTACTGATAGCGAAGCTATTTATGTGGGAGACGAAAGGCACGGATCACAAATGAGTCCTTCCACTCACTCATATCTTCATTTCACACAAGGTCTTCAATTCCTTAGTGGACTTTTGCTAAATACAATGAGTGTAGATGATGCCACTCCTGATTCCACAAGTGCTCAATTTGGTGTAGATACTGGTGATGTGACAGATGAGGATCACTATAAATATATCCCTGCCATTGGTGGGACTACAGGTCTTCCCATTTATTATATGTTGGGATCAGAGCCAAGATGGGTTCGTCATGTAGAAGCAGGGTTCAGCGTAATGACTTTTAATAAAACTTCTTCTACTCGTCTTGCATGGAATGAGTTCACAGGAGGGTCATGGCAACTTACGGAGATTGCAACAAATAGATTCGTATTGTGCCATGTATTCGCAACAACAGAAAAAGATAACCCGATGATTGCGGTAATGGGTCAAGCTGACTACAATTCAAAGGTTGACGCACAGGCAGGAGCACAAACAGAGATTGATGACCTTGTGCTTGACGATGTATTATTTCCTGAAATAACTCCCGTTGCCACTATTATATTTCAGACAGCGTTATCTTATGCAAATGATGTAAATGCAAAGGTTGTCTCTACCGATACTGGTGATGATTATGTTGATTGGAGAAATAATGCAGTAACAGGAACAGGTGGAAGTGGTAGTGGGGTGACAGATCATGGGTCGCTTACAGGTCTTGGAGATGATGATCATAGCATTTATATATTAGCAGATGGCACAAGAGCATTTTCCGGGAATCAATCCTTCGGTGATAATAACATCACAAATGTTGGGATTATTTCTTTAGACCAGATAAATCCCGATGGATCTACTATTTCAATTAATGGTGCATATACTATTCCTACGGTAGATGGAACTGCTTTACAAGTGTTACAAACAAACGGAACAGGAACGGTTTCATGGGCAACGGTTGCAGGGGGAGGGTCAAGTCCTCTCACAACAAAGGGGGATCTGTATGGATTCACAACAGTAGATGCAAGGTTGCCAATTGGGGCAAATGGGTATCCACTCGTGGCAGACAGTACAGAATCAACTGGTTTAAAATGGGGAACTAATACTCTCAATCTCGGTGACTCTGCCAGTGCTTCAGATACGGTAATAAACTTTTTAAGCTCTGGACTTAGCAATTCTCTCACCTACGATCAATCAGCTGATGCATTTAAAACATCGGCATTTCTTGCGATTAGTGGAACTTATGGTTCTGGATTTGTTCACTTGCCTTCATTATTCGATTTGCAACCGACTTATTCAGGGACATATATGCCTGAAGCTGGTGTCGTTAAAATTTTATCCAAAGTTCAGGCTCATCCGTTTATTGGTGGAACACATGGGGTACTGTTTGGCAAGACTATTTGTGATTATGTCCCAGTTGCTAACGCAGAGTTGACAGGCATGGAATTTGGTACAACATTTGTTAACACAGGTATGGGGAGTACGACATATCTTACAACTTATGGGATTAAAACATATTCCACATCGGGAGTACTCGGAACAACTTCAACCAAAGAGTCAACATCTATTAAAGTTTTTCAGGTAGACCCAGCCACACCTGCATCTGGGTCTACTGTAAATTGCACAACAATGAAAGGTATTGATATTCTAGACCTTAAATCAGGGCCGACATATAATGTTAATAACTTATATCAACTATATATAGAAAAGCCGACAGCAGGAGGATATTCTGGAGGGGCTAATTACCAAGTATATTTATTAGGCAACGGAGCAGGGTCAGGGATTTGGTTTGATGGTGCTGAACGGCTTTATTCTGATGGGACGAATTTAGTAACTAATTGTGGGGTGTCTGTTAATAATGCTTACACTCTGCCAACAACAGACGGAACAGCAGGGCAGGTATTAACAACAAATGGATCAGGGGTTGTATCATGGGTATAAGGAGATAAAATGGCACTTAATACAGAACAACTTGAAGAAGTAAAATTAATAATAATGAGATCATCCCAGACATATTACAGGGATAGCACACAGCTTGATGTATTTATAAATGGTACAGATGCAGAGAAAATCGCAATCCTTCGTGCAGACTATCAGGAGCAAAAAGAAGAGAGCGAGCGAAATGTTATTGTTAAGCAAAAATCTTTAGACTATGAGAATATCAAGCTTGCAGATCTAAATGGGAAATTGGAGGATCGATCATGAGGTATCCAGTGACAGGAGATTGGAGAATTACAAGTCCATACGGCATGAGGACGTTGAAGGGCGAAACAAAGTTTCATGATGGTGTTGATTTCGGTGGTAGCATTAATGATACGATAGTTGCAATTGCAGATGGCATTGTGACTTATGATCAGGATGATTATGAGAATAATCTCAGGTGGGTGGACAGACACCATTCAGCCGGGAACATGGTTATCATTAAGCATACCATTCGTGGCGTAATATACTATGCAAGGTATCTTCACATCATTGAGAATACTGTAACGAAAGGCGATAAGGTAAAGGAAGGGGATAAGATTGGAGTCTATGGGGATGTTGGATATTCATTCGGGGCACATTTACATTTTGATCTTTACACTCACCTTTGGGTAAAGATTGACCCGAACATTCTTTTTGACAGGATAGAAAATGGCTAAGAAAAAAGATATACCGAAGCAACCAACTGGTAAAGTAGGGATGGTGGTCTGGATGGCAACATACCACACTTTTAAATTTTGTGCTGTTATGGTAACAATTACTGCTTGCATTATTTTATTATCTATTAAATATTCGGGAAAGAACATAGAGATAGAACCTAAAAGGGTAATGGAGAAACTTCATGAGAAAACAAATAGATAACATTGGTGGAAGAAAAGTCTTGGTCTTTTTATTGTGTGTGGCGATTGCGATTGTCACATCTTTCTTTATGGAGCTTGACTATTATGGGAAGTTCCTTAATTTTATAGTTATATCCTGCTCTGTATTTTTCCTTGGGAATGGGATTGAGCATGTATCAGAGGCTCTTGGGAAGAAGAAATGAATTACTATGAGATCCAAAAAATCTATGGGGTTGTAAAAGATTTCCATCCGAGAATGATTCCCCCTGATAAAGCAAGTGATGTTGATAATATTATGTTCTGGAAAGGTGTCCTGAAAAGAAGACCGGGATATTTGGCCTTCGGGAGCAACCTCCCATTATCAGGAACAATAACAGGGTTGTTTTATTTCCGTCAGTTAAAACTTGATGAACGATTTATAATTGCAACAACAGAAAAAGATACATATAAATATAACTTCAATTCTGATCGGTGGGATTACATCACAAGGAATCATTCCACAGGAACAGTAGATGCCACGGTAGGAGCAGAGTCCGTTCTTGATTTTACTGGATCAGACTTCGATACAAATTGGAGTGGGTTCATGTGGATAAAGTTTGGGAACACTGACATGAACGAAGGAGTCGAGGCTGATTGGCATTCTGTCAGCAGTATTAATTCCGCAACTCAATTAACTATTTCAGATTCCGTAGACCTGTCAGGGGGAAATTATGTTCTTAGATTATGTTGGAATGGAAATGAAGATGATTATCATTCTTTCGCTGAACCTTATGATTCTGATGAAAACGATAAGATTCTTATAATATCAAATGGTATAGATGACAATCAGAAGTTTACAGGGGTGGGAGACATGCTCCTCCTTGGCTATATAGAGACCACAGGAGACACCACGGACGGTTCTGCTGTACTTTCTGTCTTAGCACACGATAATATAAGTACAGGCATGACAGTGACCGGGACAGGAATCCCTGCCGATTCAGTTGTAATGTCGGTAAGTCCAACTCTAAACGAGGTTACTATTAATAATGATGCAACAATCACAGATACGGATGTTGATTTAATATTTGATGCTGAGACTCCCCCGGCAAAGTTTGTTGGGTATTATGGGTCAGTTGGATTTGATCATACCATCCTTGCCAATGTTGTTGAAGGAGTATATCCAGAACCACAGAAGATCCTGACATCGATTGCAGGAGATCCTGAAGATTTTTACAATGGTGCATTTTATCAATTGTTGAATTCTAATGATGCCATCACAGGTATCATCCCATTGAAGACAAGATTGATTTGCTATAAAGAAAAAAGTATTACTGAGATATGGGCAGTTCCACAGGGAGATAACGACAACCCTTTTGATTTCAATCAGAATAAAATAAATGATATCGGGACTCCATCTATCAGAACAGTTGTGAACTATGGTGATTTCCATATCTTCCTTGGAGAAGAGTCAACCGGGATAGATATTTTTATCTTTGATGGTGTATCGGTACAGAGGGTGGGGAGAGACATAATTAATTATATCTCAGATCAGGTCTCTCATAAATATTTAAGCAGAGCCTTTGCCATCCCAATCCAGAGCAGGAATTTATACTGCCTCTTTGTATCAACCGGATCGGATTCAACTAACATGAATGATAAATGTTACACCTTTAATTATGTTGAGGGTGTATGGTCAATATGGACTTTGAATGACTTTATGAGTGCTTACAGTTCTTTTGCGAAAAGTGATGTACTCTTTACATGGTCAGACATGGTGACAGATACAACAGCAACCGTGGCAACAGGTACACCAAATGTTACAATTGCTTCCACTGTGGGGATGTCAGCAGGGATGAGGTTCGATGTGAATAGTGGTGCAGAAACCCATTATATCCAGAGTGTTGAGTCTACCACAACATTAATACTCGATGGTAATGTTACAGCAGATGGATCACAGGTTGTCAGGTGGGGGCATACATGGGACACTTACCCCGGAGATATCAGGTGGAGAGATGTTTTAACATACGACAATAATAATGCTGTAAGCTATTTGGTTGGAGACAATGAAGGATACATTTATGAGTTCGCAGAAGAACATGAAGATGATAATGCAACGGAAATTGAATGCACAATAGAAACAGGGGATCATCCTCTTAATGATAGAGAGCATACCTTCAGATTACTCAAGGCTACTGTGAGTATGCAGGATGGTGATCCTGTCACAGATGATGGTGGAACTATTGATGTAGGAGCTTCAGTAGATTTTGGTGCAAACTGGACACCTTATATTAACTTGACAATTGAAGGAGCAGTTGATTATATTGAGGGTGTTGCAAACTTTATGGAGAGAGGCAAGCAAGTGAGATTTAGATTTAGAAACATAGACGGTGGCGATATTAATATAGAAAGTGTCCTTGTTGGGTTTAACGACATGGGCATTAAAAAGTAGGGGGATAGCATGGCTGATTTTGGAGACTTTATATCTGGTGCAGGAGAATTCCTTTTTGGTTCTGGTGCGAAGGAAGGTGGAAAATTTTCTCAACTTGATGATACGCAAAGAGACCAACTTAACTCGCTTCTATCGAGCCTTGGTGTTTATGGTGGGAATGCAGGAGCAGGGTTGAATGCCTTGGCAGGTCAGCAGTACAATGTTGGTCAGGTCGGAAGCGGTATTGCTGCTTTTAACCAAAGTGGAAATGCGAATGA
>Ga0255047_10002943_pt1 | contig 10929 bp, 10 predicted proteins | sample JV7_2_1_MG_FD_183640 | JGI IMG/M metagenome (GOLD analysis project Ga0255047, IMG submission 183640) | Seawater microbial communities from Jervis Inlet, British Columbia, Canada - JV7_2_1 | ecosystem: Environmental > Aquatic > Marine > Inlet | place: Canada: British Columbia | collected 2016-10-06 | reverse complement strand
TCGAGATGAAACGTTACCGTAGTAACCACAGCCGTATCGATCTCATAGACGAAAAGGTACAGGCCATGCACGCGGGTTTGACGTGGGTGTTGAACTATGCACTGTTCAGCGACTGGTCTGAAACCGGCGTAGGAACTACATCCAGCGAGATCGACATTACGAGCGAACTGAGCAATTCGCCAGTGCCGCCTTCGGTAAAGTTCGATAACCTGACCGCTCACGGTGACAGGATATTTAGTATCCCCATGGTCATCAGGTCAAGCACCACCGGGCATACCTTCGGAAACGTCTCGTCTGGTGAGGCATTCTGGGAGCCGTCAGTTACGGTCGGTGGGTCAGTAACGCGGAATAGCACAGCCTATAACGCCGCCACGAACCCGCAGACTGACATTGTGACTAACGATGCGTTGACTACGGCTACGTTCGACCTAGACGCCCTGCGGACGCATCTCAACAAGGTGAGCCGTGGGTATGGGTATGAGTTATACGCCGCATGTCCCGCGGATTTGTATGATGTGCTTGAGGATCTGCTTCTGGCGGAACGGCGCAGAGACGCATCCCGCGAGACTCAATTAGCCGACCTGGGCATCGACGCGTCCTTCACATACAACAGTCGGAACGTGGTGTTCTATGTCGATCCCATGATGACTGACCTGTGGGCGAATTCTATATTCTTCTACGACCCGTCAGTCATGTTCTTGATGTTCGACAACGACTTTGACCCCACTAAAGGGACAGGGATATATCCCTGGGAGCGTCTACCCGGTACTAACCAAAGTGCGACGGCTATATACGCGGACGCGCAGTTGATATGTCTTGACCGGCGTGGCGTGAGCGCGATGCACGGATACGCAGCATAGGAGGTGAATGATATGTCAGCAGACTATGTAAACGTCGATCTTGCCGCTAACCATAAAACACCTGAGTTTCCAATGGGGACATTGGGTAGTGATAATGCAGGCAAAGATGTCTTTGAGTATATCAGACATAACCAAGGCGACGGGGCCGGAGCTATTGTTGCCGGACATCTGGCCACTGGCCTTGATGCTGGTTATCCTGATGGTGAAGTCACCAACGATAACAACTCCGCCACCATCGCCGCGTTGTTGCAGAACCCTCGCGGGTTCTACCAGGCGGTTTTGACCACTGCCTACTATGGTTGGGTACAGACCTGGGGTATGAATCGTCAGGTGATCATCACAGATGGTAGTGTCGCTCAAGGTGATAGGCTGATGGCTCACGCTACCACTACTGGCGGCGTGGACACACACGATGCAGGCGCCAAAGCGGATATTGGCATTGCCAAAGAAGCTGACGGTACTACATCTGCCAACCAACTTGATGTGGGACAGGTGAAAATCGAGATCCGTCGATAACACAGAACCAAGTCGGGGGCTACGGCCCCCGCACACACTATGAGCTTTCTACCGAAAATAGGGCTACTAAATCCATTTGACACCATAGGCGATTGCGTCTTGATGGAGCCTATAGCGCGCCAGCTTGCCGATAGATTAGGTACTGACGTGTCTGTTGTATGCACATATCCTGAGTTGTTTATTGGGCATCCCACAGTGCCGTCTTTGGGTAGTAACATCCCGCCAGGAATGCGGATAATAGACATGACCGATTCTATCCGGTCGCTTGAGGAAGGCAGTAAAGGCAAGTCGCTTGTCGTTGAAGGCAAAGTCCGGCGCATGTATGAACAAGTAGGCCTGTCGGAACGCGACATCATTGCGCCTAAGCTGTATCTCACAGGCCAGGAGATAGAGCAAGGCGTGTTACTCGATGACGCCTTCGCAGGCAAGCGCGTTGGTATAGCATTGGGAAGCAAGCATGAATTTAAGAACCTACCTTATACGAAGTATCTGATCAAGCAACTATCCAAGCGGGGCTGGCAGGTCTTTGCCTTTGGACAGGCACAGAATGGCGAATATGGGTATCTGGAAGGGTTGCCTGTGGTGAAGATACTAGACGAGCCGATTCGCAAGGTAATGATGTATATAGCGCTCATGGACGTGTTCGTTGGCCCTGACACTGGGTTGCTGCATATCGCTGGCGCGTTGGAAGTGCCCTTTGTGGTAGCTATGCGTGATATATGGCGTGACCTATATGAGTGTTATGACACAGGGGAGATACTCACTACTAGGCTATTTGGGCAATATAGCCTATCGACCTGGGGTGTGACCCCAAAGCGTGTCCTGAAAGCCGTTGAGCGCCAATATGAACGTCCTGATGAAGCGTTCAAGCCTGCGCCCAGGAAGACCCCAAAGCAGGAACGTTCGGAAATAGCTATATTCAGACTGGATGGGATGGGGGGCACGATTACTATGGCGGATCAAGCCAAAAAGATTTGGGAGATTACTGGCGTGAAATCCGACCTTGTTGTCCGGGGATTCGCCTCTCTTTTTGAAGGCAACCCATATATCGACAAAGTTATCGAAGTCGGCGGAGTTGTATGGGGCGACTGCCTGAAGGATATGCTTGGGGTGTACGATACTGTAGCGGAGATTCGGTTTTGTCCTGCAAAATGGCACCAAAAAGGGGTTCAGTGGTTTCACCAAGACTTCGCGCCGATGCAAGAAATATTTGACGCCTTCCCGCTTGGTTACAAGAACCTCGAAAGCCACAAGATGCACCATGTCCAATTAACTAGCAAGTGCTTGGGGTTGCCATACGAGACTATAGATGTGGAAATCTATAATATTGAGCAATATGTTAATGACCTGCCTGGCAATTTTATTGTGATGGCTAACGGTGTGGATGGCATGTATAAAGGGATGAAACAGACTAAAAGTTGGGAAGGATGGAATGGGTTGCCAAAGTTGTTGGATGTTCCTATCGTGCAAGTAGGGATGTCGCATGACGACAGAATTCAAGGTGCGATTGACTTGAGAGGCAAGACTTCATTGCCGCAGCTTTGCGATGTTCTTCAAAGAGCCGATGCGGTTGCTTGTAACGAAGGCGGTATCATGCACCTATCCTATGCCTTGAAATGCCAAAATGTCTTTATATTACGAGGCCCCACGCGAGGTAAGTTGTTTGAGTATCCTGGCCACACTTGGATTGATTCGTATGTGTGCGATATATGTTGGGGCGACACGGCCGATTGGTATCTCAAATGCCCACAAGACCTCGATGCTCTATGTATGAAGACTATAACACCAAAGCGGGTAGCCATGAATTTAGCGGAGGTACTACATTGAAGATATGGTTGCGGTTACATGGATTTGAACTGTGTAGTTGGACTGTTGTTTGGGATTATCTAGGAGCGGCGTTTGCTGATATAGGGGTTGAACTATATACTTATACGCCACCAGATGACCCTACGGACTGTATCGAACTCTGGTGGGGAGATCCCCAGTATTGGCATTGGTCTGATCTGCAATTCAAAGCCCGCGTGTCGCTGGCGCTATCAGAAGCGCATTCTATATTCGCCAGGGGCAGGGACAAGACCATTGCGAATCTAAATAACAGCGATCTGATAATCTGTCCGTCAGAAGCTGCAACTACCGCGTTTAGGGAAGCGCCGATAGACGTTCCTATCCGGGTGTCGCCTTTTGGCGTTGACCCTGTGGAATTCCCGTATATTGAGCGAGATTGGACAGATACGTTGACATTCCTGCACGCTGGAGTGACGCAGTTTCGTAAAGGTAGTTGGCTTGTTCCTGAAGCGTTTATCAATGCGTTCAGACCTGATGATAATGTCCGGCTTGTAATGGTCAGCCCGCGGACAACCCCTATGTATACGCGACTGGTCAATGAATATGGTAGCCAACCGAATATTGAGTTTCGCAGCGGACGGTCTGACTCGATGCTGCAAACATACGAAGAAAGCCATATATATGTTTCACCGCATCTATCTGAGGGTTTTGGATTATGTCCTTTGGAGGCTATGTCAACAGGGATGGCGTGTTTGATGGCGCGCTGTTCTGCTCCTACTGAGTATTTCCGCAAGGATCGTGGTTGGTGGATAGAGATGTCCGAAGACTATTCTCCTGTATCTAAGTGCTTGCCAGACACAAACGGATTCTGGCGATTACCTGATCTTGAGTCTTTGATCGCAGTAATGGGTCGGGCATATATGAACAGACAGGAGTGTGAGTTGAGAGGGCAAGTCGCAAGTGCCTACGCTCATAATGAGATGTCGTGGGAGTTGACTGCTCGAACAATAATTAAGCATATAAAGGAGATGTTGTATGAAAAAAGTCTCGGCGGTAATGTCGGTATACAACGAAGAGAGGTTGTTACCGGGCCTTCTGGAAAATATATCCCCGCATGTTGATGAAGTTGTCATTATTGATGGTGGCCCTGATGGGCCGTCTACCGATGCCACTGAAGAGATCGCTAGGGACTGCGAGAAGGTGATATACCAGAACGGCCAATTCGCTACTCTTGATGGAGCTTGGGATCGGGCGGCGCAACGCAATACTGCCTTGACGGTATCTACTGGCGATATAGTCTTGTTTGTCAGCGCAGACATGCTGTTCTCTGGCATGGAGCGTCTACGGGATACTATTGATACAGAGAGTCGTAGAATTGTATTTTGTCCAACGGTAGAATTTTGGGGAGACACAAAACATCTTCGACTATATGGGGATGACGATAATATTCTGGCATTGGAATCATCTTTATTAGAGCCTACTATGATTGATAGACGATATAATCCTTACTATGCGGAAAATGGCCCGTTGATGATAGAAGATGCTTCATTTGAGGACAGGATACAGGCGCCGTTTGTGGTCAAATTCCATTTGGGATGGATACGGCCATTTAGACAGCAGGTGGACAAGCATATTCGCCACGTCAAGCAGCATCGTTGGGCAGACGTGGGAGAGAAGTTGTTGCAGGGCACCGAGCGCGGTTTGGAAGAGTGGGCAATTAGGGAAGTCCTAAGCTATGCGAAAGCGCCATCTATTTTATATAGCGGCCCTCTCCCTGCCGAAATGAACGGAGTCGCTAGTATGACTTACAATGATGGAGCCGACGAAGTATTAGAAGACTTCAGGCAGAAACACAGTATGTCTGTTTTTCAGTCATATCTATCACCAGAGGAGTGTTAAATGCGCATTGCTGGATATACATGGGGGGCAAATGTAAAGGGCAAATTGCTACCATACGAGGCGTCTATTCGGTCGATGTTGATGTTAGCTGACGAGGTGTGGGTTGCCTATGACCAGCGTTATGATGTTGCCGAAACGTTCACTAGTATTGACGATAGAGTTCATGTGGTTTCGTATCCGTTTCACATCAGCAAGATAACAGGAGCAGGGGAACAGTTATCCAGGGCTAGGATGCAATGTGTTGCTGATTGGCTAATCTGGCTGGACTTAGACGAGGTATTGCATCATAAGGATGCTGGTAGGCTAAAGTCTCTGGTCGAATATGCGGATCTTCATGGTTTCGAGTCTGTTGGGTTAAGTGTCTATAGTTATTTGTCAAAGCGTTACACTTTCGGGCAAAACGCTGCGTTTCAGTGGGGTATTAGGCCAAAGCTATTGAAAAATATAGATGGCTTAACACACGGAATTCCTGTTGACGCCTATAAAGAACGGGAAGATGGGACGCAATATTTAGGATACGGTGACGGTGTAGATTTCGTAAAGGACGGGCTTATATACCCGCATCGTAATTTGGAGTTTCGCGACTATCCTTTTTTACAGGCAGTTTCCACAGGTGAAATTGCCGTTGACGATATTTTAAGGACAACAAAAGAGTTTCCTCATATATATCACTACTCCCGCTATTCTATGCAAAGAAAAGGCAAAATGCAAACGCATGAATTTGCCGAATATTTTCAAGGAAATAGCGACGAATATAATCCCGAAGAATGGGGAAGGAAACTGGCAGAAGCCATAGAATTAGTCCCTATTGATGACCATATAGACGAAGAATGGATAGGCCCTGTTTGCCCTGAACATCCGCGATTTATACTTGATTGGGTTAAGATGATCGACGAAAAGAGCGCGCTACAAGGAGGCCACTAACCATGCAAGACTGCAATAGGCATAAGCCTTCGCAGTGGGATGCAGAGTCTCGTTTTGGAGATGACCCTTTCCGTGCGGACTGGAGCGCAAACCATCCGATTAGGACAATGATAGCAAATAAGGCGATGTTGGGACAGAGCGTCTTGGAGTGTGGTTGCGCTTCTTGCATTGATATAAAATACTATAACGGAACGGATATGAAGTATACGGGCATTGATATAACCTTGAATTTTATTCGTGGCGCCAAAAGGCATGACCGGAATGTGGATGTGCGGTATGGGAACATTTTGGCTATTCCGTTTGTCGATAGCTCTTTTGATACAGTTTATGCCTCTAACGTCTTTGAACATCTCAACTCAGGCGAATGGGTTCTGGCTATCAGCGAAATGTGGCGCGTTGCTCGAAAACAGATATTGCTGGCTCTTTATATTGTCCCTGACAGTCATCCAATGGAGATCAACAAAGATGGATGGGGATTTAACATCATTAAATACAATATCCATGAATTGCTTGAAGTTTTTTGGCGTTGCGCTGCTTGGAGATCCCTAGAGATGATCCGCGATATTGGAGATGACAACCGTATATTGTTTGTGTTAGAGAAGGCTAAATGCTGAGGTGGGCGGAGTCTATGGCTAGAGATAACACAATGTCTTATGAAGGTAGAGTGCTACCGACTACTGTTGCTGACGCGTCGGAACAGAGTGTTTTAGAGCGTAAATTCACTTCTACTACGGCGAAGTTATTGAAACATTCCGATAGATTCGGCGAGTGGGCAAAAGGAGTTTTTATGCCTATTTCCCTGCAAATAGCACCGACTGATAAATGCAATTTAGCGTGTGAGTTTTGTTCAGTAGGGAATCGCGCAGGCGATGAGTTGGAGCGGGAAGCCGTAAAAACAGCCATCAGCAAATTGGCGATTATGGGTTTGATGACTGTTGAGTTCACTGGTGGCGGCGACCCTACTTTATACGATGGACTACCGGATCTTATAAACCATGCCGACAATCTTGGATTAGGGATAGGGCTGATAACTAATGGACTGGCGTTGGCGGACAAGATAGATCAACATCATCTTGATATGTTCGATTGGGTGCGTATAAGCATGAACGTTCTGGATGCTGTGGACGACATCACTATCCCTGTTTTTAGCAACCAAGTCAAGTCAACTACTCTTGGGTTCAGTTATGTCATTAACCGCAGGACAGAGATGGCTACTATACAGAAAGTTATTGACAAGATGGATGAATATAGTGTTGCATATCTCCGGGCGGTGCCTAATTGCTTGTCGGTAGAGACTATTGCGCAGAGCAAGCAAATGGTGGCTAGTATGGGGCTATTGGAGCATCCAAGAGTCTTTTGGCAAGAGAAGCATTATGATGTGCCGCAGCACTGTAGGGTTGGCTATCTGAAGCCTTTCTTGAATGCTGATGGATACTTCTATCATTGTTCAGCCAACCCATTGATTAGTAGAAAATTCAATCCTAGCTTTAGAATGGGCCGGATAGACGCTATTAAAAGTATCTGGCGTAGCCCTTATACGCCATTTAGCACTGATATATGTCAAGGAGGCAAGTGCTTTTTTAAGGAGCATAATGACTTTCTTGATATGTTTGAAATGGAAATTGCACACAGGGATTTTGTATGAAAATAGCATTATTAAAACCTTATGATGACGGCGTTATCAATGACAAGATAGATCTGCCTTTCTCGTTGCTTGTTTTGGGCACAATTTTAGAGAGAGCAGGACACGAAGTAAACATCATTGAACTAGACTCTAACAGTGTCGAAGGACTTGAGTTCCATGATGTGTTTGGTATAACCGCTGTGACCTCTACCTTCAACGCATCAATGCAATTAGCGCGCGATATAAGGCACAAGTATTCAGCGGCAAGAGTCTTGTTAGGTGGAAAGCATTTTTGGGCGACCTCTCAAGACATCGCTGATCCTGGCATCACCGTGTTTACCGGCGAAGCAGATACCGACATCCTGCTTGCATTAGAGAATCCACAACAACAGGTCTGGGATTCCAAGCCAGTAACAGATGTTGGCGCTGTACACCCGTTGGCTTTTCATTTAATAGATCTGGTAGCGCCCTATCGCAGAAAGTTTAACGGCAAGACCTGTGTGGGAATGGGCTTGTCGCGTGGCTGTCCAAATAGATGTAATTTTTGCCATAACAGATACCGCTCTATGCGGTGTATATCACCTTCCATCTTTGGCTCGGAGATCTTGCGGCTAGAGGCACAAGGGATTGAGTCTCTGTATCTGTTCGATGATAACTTTTTGTCACTACCGCACCTTGACCAATATTTGAGCGTATGCAGAGAGTCAAACTTTAGTATTATGTGTTTAGGTCGCGCAGACGTTCTCGCTAAGGGTACTCTTGCTAAGACGCTGGCCAACTCTAATATAGAGGCAATGCACGTTGGGATAGAATCGGGTTCGGTAAGAGTGCTAAAGAATATGGAGAAGGGTTTGTCGCCAAGCATTACAAAAACAGGACTAAGGAAAGCTGCCGACGCAGGACTCTCCGTACAGGTTTCGATCATAGTTGGATTCCCTGGGGAAACATGGGAGACACTTGCTGAGACCGTTTCGCTGTTAAAGTCGATTCCTTTTAGCACTGTGTCGTTGTTTCCTTTTATCCCATTCCCTGGGTGTGCAGTGTGGAAACAGCCGGAGAAGTTTGGGGTCACTTACATTGATCAAGATTTTGATAAGTACAGGCTATTAGATAGCGATGGCAACCCAAGTTTCGTTTACGAAACAGCGGAGTTAGACCAGCAGACTTTGTATTCAATGTGGCATTATATGTCTGATGTGTTTGGTGATCGTATAAAATATCGTGAAAATAGAGAGCTAGTATCCAATGAAGTATGATAGGGCATATTACACAACAGGCAATTATATAGATTATCTACAGCGCAAGTTTGCCGCTCTGGCCAAGGATCTCGTTGCCCTGTTGCGTTTAGAACCCTTCCATAAAGTCATTGATGTTGGTTGTGGATATGGCGGATTGGTTCATGAGTTATATAGTAATGGCTTCCACAACTCATACGGTGTTGATATATCAACATGGGCAATCAATTATGGGCAGGAAATATACCCGGAGATAGCTGGCAACCTAGAGGTATATAAGCCAGATAATGTTTCAAGAGAAAAAGACCATGTTTTATTTCTCGATGTATTAGAACATATTGCCATCTCTGATCTCTCCCTTATACTGAAGATGGCAGCAAGAAACCTTCGCTGTTCATTAGTCGCGCGTATTCCTATCTCTGGAAAAGAGGGAGATAGGTTTTTCTTAGACGCAAGCAATAGCGATCCAACGCATATAACATGCCATTGTAGAAATTGGTGGTTGTCTTTGTTCGACAGTCTCGGATATGAGTTCGGCGGTGACGTGACTGCTGACTCGATTTACAGCAGTCAGGGGGTGTTGTCAGGTATATGGAAGCCGAAGTGATGACCAAAGAGCTTCTTTTAATCGCGTCTGGAGAGCATACGGCCTCTTGCTTTGCTAGGAAATTACTTGGTCAACATCCGCAGATCAGCGCGGAGGATGTTGTGCATAAGTTTTACATGCAACAAGACGCAAGCTCAAGGTATCTGTATGGGGCGGGAGATAGAATATCCTGTCATGGAGATGAGTTTCGCGATGCCCTTTTAGCGTTGGGGCAAGAGCGCGAAACATACATCCAGTGGAATCAATACGTCCATGACCCTCACTTTTTGCCTTTACTTTTGCATAAGCCTTTTGCTTTCAAGCTAGTTATCACATTAAGGCATCCAGAGCGAGTTCTCAAGACGCTATATAGGCGCGGCGAAGGAATGCGGAATGCTTTATCTTTTTACTTAACCCTCTTGTATGTCATTAAAATGAATCGCTCCAACGCTTTTGTTTTTCAGGCAGACGGTTTAGCTTCTCGGACTGCGGAAGAAAGGACGCAATTTTTAAGCGGGTTATTCGTTGATTATCTTGGGTTAGATATATCCGAAGGGGTGCAGAAATCTATCAACCTGTGGTGTCCAGAGAATCCTACGGCCAGTTCTGACCCTAGACATAGGGCGCTCGCCGACAATGAAGCTGACGAGATCGTCAAGCAAATAGAATCTTCGCGTGTCTTTGATATACTGGATCAACTTGCGCTTCCTTTCGCATACAAACAAGGGGAGGTCGCACTAGTATGAAAGTTTTATTTGTTGACAAGGAGTCTTTCTTCCCTTCTTTGGGCATAGCTTGGTTCTCTGCGTATCTGCGTAAGGCAGGTCATGATGTTGGGCTGAAGGTACTGAAAGGGCGGGTTGATTGGCGTGATGTAAAGGCAGACCCGCCAGACATGCTATGCTATTTGTTTGCTACAGGGGAACATGATTATTACCAGCAAGTAAACGCTGGTATACGCATGACGCTGGAGACTATGGGGCATACGATTGTTTCGGTGTTTGCTGGCTCGTATGTCACGAAATTTCCTGAATATATCAGAGGGCAATACATGGATATAGGCGTGCGTGGGGAGGGTTATGAGGCTATCGTAGACATAGCCAACGCTCTCAGGGATAAGGAACCCCTTATAGGCATCCCCAACACTGTAATGGCGGGGCAAGTTAATCTATCGCGGCCGTTGCTGAATAAAGACACGATGTTATATCCTGATAGAGATCTAATGTACAGGTGTAAGAGGAGCCGCAGCAACCCGATCAAGAATGTTTTGTGTAGCTTTGACCAGGCCGGCCATGTAGAGATAAGACCAGTAGGCGAGGTGATGGGAGAGATTGAAGACGTGTTGCGGTTCCCGTTGGATATGCTGTGTTTCCAGGATGGCATCTTCCCTGTTTGTAACGAAGAGTGGATGGATATGTTCTGTACTGAGTATCCGAAACATTGTGACAAATCGTTTCATATCCAAACGCATCCTGCGTTTATAAATGATGTCATCAAGGC
>Ga0255047_10002942_pt1 | contig 10939 bp, 10 predicted proteins | sample JV7_2_1_MG_FD_183640 | JGI IMG/M metagenome (GOLD analysis project Ga0255047, IMG submission 183640) | Seawater microbial communities from Jervis Inlet, British Columbia, Canada - JV7_2_1 | ecosystem: Environmental > Aquatic > Marine > Inlet | place: Canada: British Columbia | collected 2016-10-06 | reverse complement strand
GCTCGATGGCAGGTCGCCAGCAACCGTGCGGAGTTGGTCTGCGCGGTCACAGATGGCTTTGTCGATCGTACGACCAATCACACCTGGGGCTTCACCCCACATCCGATACATCGATTCGTCGAGGTTTGGTTGAATCGTAAAGAACCGGCCATGGAACACATCCTGTTCGTCACGTGACGTGACATGTCTCGTGGAAGCAACCAGACGACCAACACCGGCAAGGTCACGCCCATAGGAGTCCTCAACAACACCTGTCGGGACACCGGTATCGGCGAGTTTGACGGCAGCAATAGTGCGGTCAAACGTGGCACCCCGATACAACATCCGGCCATGGAGACCACGATGGTTCCCGAACCGTCTCGCTGCAAACACCAAATCCCTCGCCGTGTCCCGCTTCACATCCACATGGGCTTGCACCCACTCCTCGAGTGACCGCGACGCATCGCTTTGAGGTGCTTGGGCCTTGTCGAGCTCGTTCACCAACACAAGCTGACGGGACCGCAACAACGCGATCTCAGCCTCAACACCAACAAGCTCCTCCTCGAGCTGCCCAACGGTTCTCGTGTTCCAGTACATGAAGACAACGTACATCGAGGCTACGACACGAAACCAGGTGCCAGGTGATAGGTGGTCAGACAGACAGATGGACGAGGAAGAGGAGAGCGGATTGCTGCCGGTCATTCCGGGCTCGCAGGTTCGCAATTCAGACCATCTTGCATCGCGACTCCGTCGCTCTGCCGTCCGCTCGCAAGGGGAGGGCAATCTGACTGCTGAAGGCTGATGGTTGTCGGCGTGAAGGCCTCAAGCGCAGGGGCATTCTGTCGATATTTCTTGGAGCACGCAATGAACTCCGATGATTCTCGAACCCAGCGAGGCACGCGAGATGAGCCGGTTGACACAGCCCGGCAGTGACGGCACCGAAACTGGCCCGACAGAGGCCGAGATGAACACTTCCGTACGGTTTGGGATCCGTTCCAAGCTGACGTTCATGGTTGCAGGACCGGTCGTCGTCCTGCTGGTCGTCGTATTCACCCAGATCTCGGGTCGAATGAACGTCGTGTTCGACATGCATGAACTCTGGGAGTTGGTCCCCTTCGTCGAGCTGACGAGTGACCTGGTGCACGAGATCCAGACGGAACGCGACCTGGGCGCACTCTTCCTCGGCTCCGCCGGGACTGAGTTCGGAGAGGAATTGGAGGAGCAGTATCGCCGAACGGACGAGAGTGTGGCTCTCCTGACGGAAGCTCTTTTGCACGGCGTGGAAGACGACGAACGGTTCCTTGAACCCCTTGAACTCGTCGACGGCACTCCCCTCCTTGAAGCTGCCAACCCGATTGACATCTTTCCCCATCTCGAGGATCTCGAGGAGCATCGATCAAGTGTGCGCAGCCTCACTTCAGATGAGATGGAGAACCTGACGTTCTACTCCTCGCTCAATGATCGGCTGCTCGACCTCGGGGTCGAACTCACAAGATGGGCGCCCGACCTGGGAATCGTCAACCTGATCTGGGCACACAATTCCATGGCCAAGACATCGGAGACGGCAGGCCAGGAGCGAGCAGTTCTTGGCCATGCCATCGCCACCGGTGACCTCTCGCGAGATGGGCTCGCGCGTCTTGCGGGCCTGATCAGCTCCCAGAATGCACACCTTGACGTGTTCTCCCATCATGCACCCTCCGACATCCACGACCTCTACCACGAGAAGCTCGAGATCACGCTGACGCCGTCGGGGTTGCACGACGACCAAGGCACATCATCGATCATCTTCTTCCGAGAGGCTGCTGTCTCAGGTGACCTCTCGGGTCTCGACGCCGCGGAGTGGTGGACGGCAGCGTCGGCCCGGATAGATGTGCTCGACGAACTCGACAAGCGGTTGCTCGAAGACATCGTGGCCGAGGGCTTGATACTTCGGAGCGATGCCTGGGCGAGCGTGGCTCGGTTCAGCGTCTTCGCCCTGCTCGCGCTCTTTGGGGTCGTCGTGGCATGGCTTCTGGGAGGGAGACTCGCAAGGCGAATGCGCTCCCTCACCGCGGTTGCGGCCGCGATCTCCAGCGGTGATCTCGACCAGCGTGCAGACCCGGGTGGGCGCGATGAGCTCGGGATCCTCGGAGAGTCCTTGAACGACATGGCCGATCACCTGACGAAACTGATCACCGACAAGAACCAGTTCATCGCCACCGTTGCCCACGAGCTCAGGACGCCGCTGACGACGGTCATGGGCTATTCCGACCTGCTGCGAAGCGACTCCGTGGGCCTCTCTCCGGAGGAGCGAAATAGCATGGTCGATACAATCTCCAGGGAGGCTTCAGAGCTCAGCAGCCTGATCCAGGATCTGCTCGTAGCCGCGCGGGCGACGGATGGGAGCCTCGTGGTGGCCGAAGTGCGCGTCAATCTGAAGGCACAAGCGACACAGGTAATCGAGAGCCTGGAACCTGAGACATCGACAACTGTCAAGGTCATCGGTGAAACCACGCTGGCAACGGGAGACCCGATGCGCGTCCGTCAGATCCTGCGCAACCTCATCTCGAATGCCATGAAGTACGGCGGATCCCACATCGAAGTCAGGGCCCACGATGGAGAACACCAGGTCAGTGTCTTCGTGACGGATGACGGGCGGGGCATCGACGTCAAGGACAGGGACCTCGTCTTCGAGCCATACGAAACCCTCCAGGCGGCCGAGGCGAGGCCGGGCTCGATGGGCCTTGGACTCGCCGTGTCGAGGACGCTCGCCCGATTGATGGGTGGCGACCTCGCCTACCGATACGACAACGGTGAAAGCCTGTTCGAACTGACGCTCCCCGCTTGGAGATCGGCGGACCCTGACCTCGAATCCGCCTCGGCCGCACGTTCTCCAACCACGCGCGAAACGTTCCAATCCGCTCTTGCAGACGTGTAGAACCGTGAGGTCCCGTTTCTGTCGAGGCTCTCTTCGAGATTCCCAAGGCGGACGTCGTCCCTAGCGTCTCTGGGCGAGAAAGTGGCGGATCATCGAGGACACGGTGCCGATTGCGCCGGTGTTGGCGCCCTCGGGGATGATGAGGTCTGCGTACCGCTTGGATGGTTCCACAAACTGGTAGTGCATCGGACGAACCGTCTTCTGATACTGCTCAAGCACGGATTCGAGAGATCTTCCCCTCTCGACGATGTCCCGTTGGAGTCTGCGAAGGAGTCTCACATCGGCCTCGGTATCGATGAAGACGCGCACATCGAACCGTTCACGCAGTTCCGGGTCGGCGAACAGGAGGATACCCTCGACGATCACAGCGGCCTCAGGTGTCAACGTGTAGGTCTCCGCGGTGCGAGTATGGGTTTCGAAGTCATACACCGGCCGTTCGATCGACTGTCCACTCCTCAAAGCATCAAGATGCTCCACGAGCAGTTCAAGTTCGAGCGAGTCGGGATGGTCGTAGTTGATCTTTGCGCGTTCATCAAGGTCGAGATGGTCCTGATCCCTGTAGTACGCATCCTGTTGGAGGTATACCACCTTGTCACGGCCCACAAGATCAACCACGGACCGAGCGATCGTTGTCTTGCCTGACCCCGACCCCCCCGCTATTGCGATGAAGAGAGGCCGCCAATCCCCTTCGACGGGCCCGAATTGATGTTCAGCGATGATCTGAGAGATATCGAGCGTCATGACTCAGACGCTAGTCACCGTGAGCGGCTTCCGATACCTACCAGGGCGCCCTCAGCGTGACATCGCCGCTGAACGACTTCACCGTGAGCACGACACGTCTGGTCTTCTCCGCATCGGACGGCTTGATGCGATTTCGGACTTCGCCCGACATCGTCCTGATCGTCGTTTCGACACTCAAGCCGGGAACAAGGCCAAGGGTCGCGTTGCCGCTCATCGTTGCCACATTCAGATCAGATCCACGAAACTCGTGAATATTCAGATCCCCTGAGGCCGACTTGATCCGAGCCGTGCCTGTCACCGTTCCGAGATCAACGGCACCGGACGCCGTATTGATAGCGATGTCCCTCGCCTCATGAACATGGATATCACCGCTGGCCGACACGATGTTGGCATCGCGCACCGTGTCACGGATGTTCACGTCACCTGAGGCGACCTTCACCCGCACCTCGTCCACGGCGCTGTCGATCCGCACGTCTCCTGATCCAGTGTTCACGCCCAACGACATGAGCGGGACCCGGATGGTCACTTCGCCTGCGCCGAGATTGACACGGACCGAGCCGCCGGGTGGCGCAGATATCACGACATCCAACGTGCTGGAGAACCATCGCTGCCGTTGTGACCTCGACCGCACCGACACTGAATCCCGTGTGGCATCAACCGTCGTCGACTCAACGGTCTCGGCGCTACCGGACAACAGCACAGTGACCGTGTCGTCCTCAGACGGCCCCACGATCACGTCACCCGATCGAATCGTGACGTCGATCCGCGGCGGGGCCGTGACATCGAATACTTGTTTGCGACCACTCATGTCTCGATGGTCCCTTCGAACGTCGAGCGAGACGTCCGTTTGAGCGCTTCTGCCGACCCGCTCAACGCTTTGACGACAAACATGTTCACCGAGTCGCCAAGCTCCGATGCCGCCGCTTCAAGATCATCCTTGAGGTCCTCAGGCAAACGCACCGTCATGCGGGCGTCAAGATCCTCGGTGTTGACCGTCACTTCGTCTCGAACTCGCCGCACAACAAGGGTTGGCTGCCCGTCCGAAAGCACAACGTCAACCGTGCTGTCGGGGAGTTGCGCTGCTACCTCCGCAGCGGCTTGCTCCGCAAGAGTCGAGGCCGCCTGACGTAGTGCAGGCTCAAGGGCAGTGAGCACGGCCTCTCCTGCTGTCGCCACGGCAGGGTCCTCCGCAGCAATCCGCAGCTGCCCTTCGGCCACCTGTCGGACCTGTCCAACAACGCTTTCAATGTCCATGTCTGTCTCCGTGGATGTGATGCGCCTCGTCAGGCGTCTGAGGTGCGTGTGCGAACCAGCCGCATGAGGCGGTTGCGCTCGTCGACGGTTGATACGCCTCTGCCGTGCAGAACGGCCTTGAGAGCGCTTGGGTTGTTGTACCACAACATAGGCTTCCTCCATGTCTTGGTGCCGTAGTGATGTCACTATAATGTCATACTGACACTGACGTGTCAAGTCCACATTGCTTCTCGTCACCGGGTATCATGAGACAACAACCACACCGGGGAGCTCGGAACGACCGGGCTGAGAGGGTGGCCTTGCACCGCACTGCCACCGACCCGCTGAACCTGAGCTGGATAATGCCAGCGGAGGGAGGAGTGGCATGACCACATCACCCGACCGGACAATCGTCTTCGCGGGCGGTGAGCTCCATACCGCACCCGTCGCTGGCCCTGGCGATCTCGTGATCGCCGCGGACTCGGGATACGACCACGCCCTTGCGCTCGGCATCCCGGTCGACGTGCTCATCGGCGATCTCGACTCGATCTCCCCCACAGGGCTTGAGCACGCACGTAGCTCCGGAGTCGAAGTCATCCAACATCCAACCGACAAGGACGACACGGATCTCGAACTCGCCCTCAGGGCGGCAATGGATCGTGGCGCGACAACCGTCGATATCCACGGCGGCGAGGGGGGCAGGCTCGGCCACCTCATGAGTGTGGCGCTCTCGACCACACACCCCGAGAGGGAGCGGATCAACATCTCATGGCACACAGGCACCGGAATCGTCCGCAGTGCCATGCCACAGAATCCGGTTGTGTTCTCGGCCACGACGGGCGAGGTTGTCACGCTGATTCCTGTGGGCAAGGCCGATGGTGTCACGACAAAGGGCCTCAGGTGGTCACTCGACGATGCGGCGCTCGAACGGGGCAGCTCCAGGGGCGTCAGCAACGAGACGATCGCCGAACAGATAACAATCGAGGTGGGCGAAGGTGCGGTGCTCGTCGTCGCGGAAGGACCGATGTCGATATGAACCACCGTGTCATGCGGATCGCACTCGTACTGCTCACCACGGCTGTCGTCGCGAGTGGCTGCTCATCGGACTCCGCGCCGGACGAGATCGTGCTGCTCACACATGAGTCGTTCGCCCTGAGCGAGGGCACGCTGGAGGCTTTCAAAGACCAGACGGGCGTCACCGTGAAGGTCCGAACCGCCGGAGATGCCGGCACGATGGTCATCCAGGCGATCCTGACAAAGGACAACCCGATCGCCGACGTGATGTACGGCGTCGACAACACGTTCCTGTCGAGGGCGGTCAACTCGGGATTGTTCATCCCCTACACCGCACGTGGGATCGAGAGCGTCAATCCCCTGCTGCGTATCGACGGTGACATCGTTACACCCATCGATTTCGGCGATGTGTGCATCAACTACGACATCGAAGCTCTGGCCGCCATCGGATCGCCTCCTCCCGAGAATCTCGGGGATCTCCTCGACCCCCAATACGAAGGGCTTCTGGTTGTTGAGGATCCTTCGACGTCATCGCCCGGTCTTGCCTTCCTCATGGCCACGATCGCCGCGTACCCCGATGGGGCCGAATACGACTGGAAGGCCTACTGGTCAGATCTCTTCGACAACGGCGTTGTGATAGCCGCGGACTGGTCCGAGGCCTATTCCACTCGGTTCACGCGGGCAGGTGGTGCACAACCGCTCGTTGTGTCATATGCGTCGTCGCCCCCGGCGGAGGTCTTCTATGGCAACCTCACCGAAGCGCCAACAGGGGTGATGACTGAAGGCTGTTTCAAGCAGATCGAGTATGCAGGCATTCTCAGCGGCACGCAACACGAGGCAACTGCAGGACAGCTCATCGACTTCCTGATCTCACTGCCGGTGCAAGAAGACATTCCGCTCAACATGTTCGTCTACCCGGCCAACCGGGACGCTGTGCTCCCCCAGGTCTTCGCTGACCATACGACGCTCCCCGAGCGATCCGTTGTGATGGAGCCGGGAACGATCGAACTCAATCGTCAACGATGGATCGAGGAATGGATCGAGATCGCTCGCTCATAACGCGCAGCCCGTTCGGACACCTCGGAACGGGGGCACTCGTCGTCATACCGACGCTGTTCCTCGCGTACTTCTTCGTCTATCCCGTCGTCGCGATCACGGTCAGAGGACTCACTCCGGAGGGTGTCTTCAATCCGGCCGTCCTTCTCGACGTCCTTTCGAGCCGAACGCTTCAAGGTGTTGCTGCATTCACCTTGTGGCAGGCTGTGCTCTCGACGCTACTGACGGTGGCGGTCGGCCTACCGGCGGCCTGGGTGTTCGCACGGTTCGACTTCCCTGGGAAATCGGTGATGCGTGCCGCCACACTCGTTCCGTTCGTTCTACCGACACTCGTGGTCGGCACTGCGTTCCTTGCACTCATCGGACCAAAGGGAGTCACGGACATCGACCTCACGGGCACGTTGTGGGTCATCCTCATCGCGCACGTGTTCTACAACTACGCCATAGTCGTGCGAGGTGTCGGCGCATACTGGGAGCGCATCGACCCGGCGCTCGAGGATGCTGCGAGAAGCCTCGGGGCATCAAGGCTCCGGACGTTTCGCACCGTGACACTTCCACTGCTCAAACCGGCAATCGCCTCAACGAGCGCTCTCGTGTTTCTCTTCTCGTTCACGTCGTTTGGGGTTGTGCTCCTATTGGGAGACATCAACCACTCGACGATCGAGGTTGAGATCTGGCGACAGACAACGGCATACCTGCGACTCGACATCGCATCTACTCTCGCAATACTGCAGCTCATCGGTGTTGGCGTGATCCTGATGATGTACGGGCGCTATCAGCGGCGAACAACGATCCAGTTCGCACATGGAACGATTCGCCCACCGCGTCCTGCCACCGCGGCGGACCGTATCGCTGTCGGAGCAGTACTCGCGACGACGGCGTTCCTGCTCGGTCTGCCACTGGTGATACTCATAGGGCGATCGTTGGTCAATCCACAGGGCGGGATCGGATTTGCGAACTACTCCAACCTGTTCAGCCTCCCAGCCATGAGTGCGTCCTTCGTCGACCCGATCGACGCAATCGTGAACTCGCTTCGGTTTGCCCTGTTCGCAACGGTGATCGCCGTGCTGATCGGCGTGCTCGCAAGCGCAGCTCTCTCCTACTCACAGAAGCGCACAGCGAGAGTCTTCGACCTGTTCGTGATGCTGCCGCTCGGTACATCTGCTGTGACCATTGGTTTTGGGTTCCTTGTGGCGCTCGGATGGCCGATCGATCTGCGGACGTCTGTGATGCTGATCCCCATCGCCCATGCGCTCGTTGCCATCCCTTTCATGGTGCGCACAACGAACCCGTCGATGGGCAGCGTGCAACACCGTCTTCGCGAGGCCGCGGCAACCCTCGGTGCGACACCTGCAAGGGCGTGGTGGACCATCGACCTGAGATTGGTATCGCGGGCGATCGCCGTCGGGGCCGCGTTCGCGTTCGCAATCTCAATGGGCGAGTTCGGAGCGACCTCGTTCATCACGAGACCGGACTCGCCCACCATCCCGATCGCGATCTTCCGTCTCCTCGGGCGACCGGGATCGACGCCATTTGGTGCTGCCCTGGCGATGAGCGTTCTTCTCATGGTCATCACGGGAGTCGCGGTGTTCGCCATCGATGTACTGCGCACGCCCCAGGCAGGCGACCTATGAGTCTCGAAACCCGAAGCCTGTCGGTGGCCTACGGCACGACGCGTGCGGTCAGGGACGTCTCCCTCGATGTCTCGCGTGGTGAACGCTTTGCGATCATGGGACCGTCCGGCTCTGGAAAGAGCACCATGCTGCGCGCGATCGCCGGACTGATTCGGATCGATTCCGGCACGATCGCGATCGACGGTGAGGACATGACCGGCACTCCTGCACATCGACGGCCGGTCGGCTTGATGTTCCAGGACTATGCCTTGTTCCCGCACATGACCGTTGCGGAGAACGTCGCATACGGACTGCGAATGGCAGGCGTTTCTTCGAGGGAACGGCAGCTGCGCAGCCTTGAACTGCTCAGCCTCGTCGGGCTCGACGGATTCGCCAACCGCATGCCAACCACACTCAGCGGTGGTGAGCAGCAACGTGTCGCGCTCGCCAGAACGCTCGCACCGGCGCCGTCCGTCGTCCTACTCGATGAACCGCTCGGATCCCTCGACGTCTCCCTCAGAGAATCCCTCCTGACCGAAACACGATCGATACTCGCTTCCGTCGGTGCCACGAGCATGTATGTGACCCACGACCGGAGCGAGGCGTTTGCGTTCTGTGATCGGATGGCGATCATGTACAACGGCGAGATCCTCCGCGTGGGCGCACCAGACGAGATCTGGCACCAGCCTCGATCCGAATTCGTTGCGAAGGCAATAGGTCAGTCAAACCTCGTACCGCTCGATGTCATCGAACCGGGCAGGGCAGGACTCTGCTTCGTGCCGCCCGACGCATGCGAAATGCACATGGACGGACTCCTGACCGGCATTGTTGGCTCATCGAGGTTCGAGGATGGTGCCCATATCGTCACGGTTGGGCTATCGGACGGAACAGCACAACTCGAAATGAGCACGCCTCAGCGTGCGACGACGGGCTCAACGGTCAGGTTCGATGTCGACAACGACAGGGTGATCGTCGTTTCAGCCGACGAGGTCTGAAGTCCTGACGACCTTCCCGAATTCCGCATCGATCGTCAACATGGTGTATCGAGCGATCTCCCGTGCCCGATATACCTTCTTGGTCTCAGTAACGATGTCGAAGGTGTGGGTGGCGTCTGCAACGAAGAGCACCTCATAACCGAGGTCGGAAGCCATCCGTGCAGTCGATTCGCAGCACATGTTGGTCTGTATCCCACAGATGGCCACTCCGGAGATTCCATGTTCCTTGAGCCAGGCGTCGAGGTCCGGATCGCCGTAGAAGGCTGTATGCACGTCCTTGACCACGAGCAGATCTGGCTCGCCTTTGATGGCCTCTTTGAACCGGTTTCCCTTGCTACTGGCTGCGAGAGGTGATGAAGGAGTCTTGGAGTCGTGACGCACGAACACGATCGGCCAATCCTGGGCACGCCACGCAGCTATCAGCTCTTCGATGTTCGATTCACAATCCGGATTGTTGCGCGGGCCCCAATACGAAGCATCATCGAAACCCTTCTGCACATCGACAACGATGAGCGCTGTACTGCCGTTCCAATCGGTCACATTCTCCCCCGATCCGTTACTTCTGCCCAACGCGCCCCACTCGCCGCCAGCAAGCGATCGAGCGCGACCGGATACACCGTGTCAGGTGTTCCTCCCGCTGACCAGACCCAACGGTAGCGGGCAAGGCTGCTGTCCGCCACGATCTTCACCAACTTCGGCAATCCGATGCCGGGTGTTCCACCAGCCACGAACCCGGTCAACGTGCGCACCTCAACAAGGCGTGCAATCTGCGCTCGGTGGCCGCCGGCCCACTCTGCGAGTAGTTTCTCGTTGATCCGGCGGTCTCCCGAGGCAATCACGAGCACGGGATCACCATCCACATCGAACAGGATGCTCTTTGCTATCTCCCCGAGCCGCGCTCCCACTGCTGCGGCTGCGTCAGCAGAGGTCTTCGTCCCCTTCGGGAACCGGTGGATATCCGGGGCGACTCCCATCGGTATCGCTCCCGACACGAAACGCTGCGTAGCATCCGGCAGTGGTTCACCGACCCGGTGCACGCCGGACTCCGTTGCCACCCATGCCACCGGCCGATCGTGGCCCTCGACGGGCACGGCATCGACGAGGAGCTCATCAACGGTGATGCCGACTCTCACAACACCGGCAGGGAGTTGATCGAGCAGACGGTCGTAGTAGCCCATCGCTCTGCCGAGCCGATTGCCGAGCCTGTCGAACACAAGCCCAGGTACGAGCACGACATCGATGTCATCCAGTCCGACCTGCGGCGCATCCCGCAAGGGCTGGTAGAAGCCGAACCGATGACGCTCGAGCCGATCGGGTTCGTAGCGGTGCACCGAGAGCGGTCCACTCTCGGGAGTCCTGGTGAGTGCGATCCGGCACCGACGCAAGACATG
>Ga0255047_10002941_pt1 | contig 10945 bp, 7 predicted proteins | sample JV7_2_1_MG_FD_183640 | JGI IMG/M metagenome (GOLD analysis project Ga0255047, IMG submission 183640) | Seawater microbial communities from Jervis Inlet, British Columbia, Canada - JV7_2_1 | ecosystem: Environmental > Aquatic > Marine > Inlet | place: Canada: British Columbia | collected 2016-10-06 | reverse complement strand
CGGTCGCGGGAATATTCCCCATGATGTCGGATGAAGAAACAAATGGATTGACTCAGGATATTTTAAAGAATGGATTGAAAGAAATTATTTGGCTACATCCTGACGGTCGTATTATTGATGGTCGAAATCGCTATAATGCCTGTCAGCAGTCAGGGGTTGAACCAGTGTTTAATACTTGGAACGGAAAAGGTTCTCTTGTGGCCTTCGTGATCTCGCTCAACTTACACCGCCGTCATCTCTCATCTATCCAAAAAGCCGCCGTTGGTGTGAAGTCCCTGCCATTCTTGGAAGCAGAAGCAAAAGAACGCCAGATCAAAGCAGGCGAAAGAGGGAAAGAAGGAGGAAGGGGAAACAGAAAGGAAGAAACCCTTCCGGAAAAAATTCCGGAAGGGTTTCTTCCTTCAAAAAAAGAAAACGAGTCACGAACGCAAGCGGCTAAAATGGTGGGAACGAATGACCGTTATATTTCTGACATGAAGAAGTACAAAGAAGAGTGTCCTGATGTCTTCGACGCGGCATTCATCGGAAGCGTGAACGGTTCACAGGCCAAAGCCCTCGCAAACCTTGACGAACCAACCCGCAAAACAGTGATCACGCGGATCGAACAAGAACCGGAAACCCCTGCAAAAAGTATCTTGAGAGAAGAACAGACAAGGAAGCGAGTCGAAATTGCAAAGGAAAGTGAAACGTCAACACGTGCCTGTCATCAGTCTTTGCAGGATATAACAATACAATATCGTGTCGTATATGCCGATCCGCCCTGGTTTTATGGGAATGACTACACAAAGGCCATGCCAGGAAGTACGCGACCTGAAGATCACTATTCGACCATGCCACTGCAAGACATCTGTGATTTGCCTGTTGACCGGTTCACTTTGGATGATTCCGTCTTGTTTCTTTGGGTAACATCTCCGCTTATTCCCGAAGGTCTGAAAGTCATTGACGCATGGGGATTCAAGTATAAAACCTCATTCGTTTGGGATAAGATCAAGCATAATATGGGGCATTACAACAGTGTCCGCCATGAATTGCTATTTATCGCCACGAAAGGCAGTTGTACACCTGATAATAAAAAATTATATGATAGTGTCCAGAGTATCGAAAGAACAGAGCACAGCCGCAAACCTGAGAAGTTTAGAAGCATCATTGACGAAATCTATCAATACGGAAATCGTATTGAACTTTTTTCACGCGCCACCGCTGAAGGGTGGGATTCATGGGGGAACCAATTATGAGAAATCAACTGTCATTATTAGAGCCTGTTGAACAGCAAATAAAGAAGGTGAAAGGGAACACGCACCTTGTCAGTTATGGCATTCAGACAGAAACAAGTGATTATCATGTGCACGTTGCTTACCTGAGTCAACATATTTACATATTCCCAACCAATATCGGCAAAGCTATTGTTGAGAAGAAAAACTATCAACAAAGCAAGGATGTGTTTTCGCAGTCTGACTCAGGCCAAAAGATCAAAACTGCGAAGGGGTTTCCTGTTGGGGTTGGTGAGTTCAGTGAAATCCAAGAAGTGTTAATCCCTTATGACATCCATCAGAAACATAGTATCCACAAAGGGATGTCAACCACTATGATGGGAAGATTAGCTGTCGTGATTACTGTCGAAATGCTCAAAAGACATCTGATTAACCTACCTTTAGACATAAACGAAATAAACGAAAAATGTTTACAAATACAAGGCTCTGACATTATCGTGAAAATGAATACTCGTTTACAGGTGAAGTGTGATTTCAGGGGAGGCTCTAAACGCTATAACCAGAAATGTACAGGGAATCTTTTTTTGCAAACACATGAATGCAATCCATTTAATAGTCATTAAATTATGAGCCGGGATCGGGGGTTGGGGGGTTGGCGGCATCATGGCGCAGCCAGTCACTCTGGCGTTTCTTTGCAATCATGAGCATTTGATCAAGCTTCCCATCCTGCTCCTCCAGGGATACCCGAAACCCTGACATGAAATCATCATAATGATGCCGATCTGTGACCAGTCTTTCGTTAATACTCTCCAGATTATGCGCTATAGTCGTCAGGTTTATCCCGGTTGCGGTCTGAATGCGTAACTGTTCCGCCTCGTGATCTAAATAGCTTAAGATCGAATCCTTGAGAAACCCGGCAAAGCCATTGAACAGATACTTTTTAATGATAAATGCTATCGCTACAAAAGAAAATATATCTCCGATAAAACCGCCTGCGCTGCTGTCCAATAGTCTGTGAACTAGTTCGAATTCTTCCAATTATTCAACTTCCTCCGCGTCGATCTCTTCAATTTCTTCTGTCTCCGGCTCCGGCTCCGATTTATCCAATTTTCGCAGACACTGAACCAGCAGCCGGCCGCGTTTCATATTCCGCCCGCGTCCTGATGTTGGGTTATCGCTCTCAAAGTCAATCCCATCTCTGACCGTCTTAAACAAATCGAAAGCGAGAGAGGCGACCATGTGAACCATGGGACGTCTGTCTTCCATGCTCATGAAATCCTTTGCGCTCTCCGTGATAGTCTCTGTGATAATTTCGACAATATCCACCCCGGTCAGCTTGCGTGTCTGTTCTTGTGTCATTTTTTGAATCATAATTACTATCCTTATTTTAATTGACTTAAAATACGTTGTTAAATAGTTACAAACACTTTTCCATTGGTAGCAGTGCCTGCATAGAGGTTCCCGTCGTACACCGCCAAAGACATTATCCACGCTTCTGACGAATCATAACTTTCTGACCATGTTGAGCCATCAAAAACAAACACTTTTCCATTGGTAGCAGTGCCTGCATAGAGGTTCCCGTCGTACACCGCCAAAGACGTTATATCCGTTTCTGACGAATCATAACTTTCTGACCATGTTGAGCCATCAAAAACAAGCACTTTTCCACCGGGATAGGTGCCTGCATAGAGGCTCCCATCGTACACCGCCAAACATCTTATATCCGCTTCTGACGAATCATAACTTTCCGACCATGTTGAGCCATCAAAAACAAACACTTTTCCACCGGGATTAGTGCCTGCATAGAGGTTCCCGTCGTACACCGCCAAAGACATTATCCACGCTTCTGACGAATCATAACTTTCTGACCATGTTGAGCCATCAAAAACAAGCACTTTTCCATTGGTACCAGAGCCTGCATAGAGGTTTCCGTCGTACACCGCCAAAGACGTTATATCCGTTTCTGACGAATCATAACTTTCTGACCATGTTGAGCCATCAAAAACAAACACTTTTCCACCGGGATAGGCGCCTGCATAGAGGTTCCCGTCGTACACCGCCAAAGACGTTATATACGTTTCTGAGGAATCATAACTTTCCGACCATGTTGAGCCATCAAAAACAAACACTTTTCCATTGGTACCAGAGCCTGCATAGAGGTTTCCGTCGTACACCGCCAAAGACTTTATATACGCTCCTGAGGAATCATAACTTTCTGACCAGTCAACTTCTTCGGTGCCCCATACGATAACATGATATACCTGAGAAACGGTATTCAGGGTATCCTCAACAGTAATTTCGCGTTGCCCAAAGAGCAAATAACCATTCGTATCAACCGCGCCATTATACAGGAATTTAAAGTCATTCGCAGACATAGAACCTGTCTTGATAACAGGGTATTCAGCCGTATCCGAGAAGATGAGAATTTTGTTGATGTCGGTTATGTGTGTTAAGGCGATGTCTTGCGTTCCTCCTGCCCCGTCACCGGTGTATGTCAGCGTTTCAATTCCTACTATCCCAGAACCTGAGAAGGCTTTTAGCTTGTGCATAGCGGTTGCATCGTTCGCGTGTCCGGCATTAAATTTTTGTAAGAATTGATAGCCGGGGCGCGTTGGTGGGTCGGCGGTCAAGTCGGTCGGTTGCGTCAAACATTCTACTGTTTCGCCGTGCTGGATAAAGTCAAGCTCTGCTTCGGCATACGTGCCGGTTCCGGCCACGCCTGCAAGAGTCTTGAACCAACCCCAGGCAGTGTAGTAATATGTCTCACCAACGGCGTTGGCCTCTGCCGATGAAATGACGGTGAATTGCCCTTGACTCATGCTCTTGATATCGGTACTTGTGAAGGCGGTATTTGTGATCTGTTTAGCTTCCGTGCTTGCCATTGTATCGCTCGCCATCGTAGGCAGGGCGGCGTTTTCGGTATAAATTTCTATGAATTTGACATACAAATCGCTATCCGTCAAGCTGACAATCAATTCCGCCCCGGTTCCGGTGTAGGTTCCCTGCTCCACACCCATCACAGCGCCAAAGGCAGTATGTTGCCCGTCGCTGTCGTGTTCGATTTCAAGACGGGTTTCCATTTCCATATTGGCTTTATCCCAGGTGTTCGACAGGAAAGGGTCTTCTTCTCCGATAACCGGATCTGTCCGGATCATAAATGTTGGGTCGCTCATATTTTTTACTCCGTTCCGTATGCTGCGTAGTGATATACTTCCGCTGCCGTGTTGACGTCCGCGTCCGTCCCGACAGTGAACTCTCCTGTGGTCATGATGTCCGTGATGCAATCAGCATCAAAGGCTGCCGTGCCTACTTTCTTGCTGTCAACCCCATAGTCAAGCACTTGACCGTTTGCTCCTACCTTGTTATCGCCGATATAAAGCCGTCCATCATAGACGGCTAAAGAATACAGAGTCACTGTTGACAGCACAGTGTCAAGGGATTCCCAGGAAGAACCATCATAGACATAGAGTATCCCAGAACCCCCGCCTGCATAAAGCTTGCCATCATATTCAGCCAGTGCGCTGATACTAATTTCTGACGAGTCATAACTTTCAGACCATGCCGCACCATCATAAACAAGTATTTTACCATTTGAACCTGTTCCGGCATACAGATTTCCGTCATAGGTAGCAAGGGAATAAATTAAAGTTTCAGATGAGTCATAATTTTCTGACCATGTCGCACCATCATAAACAAGAACCCTCCCGTTCGTGTCTGTACCTGCATAGAGATTTCCGTCATAAACGGCTAAAGAGAAAATGGCAGAGTCAGTATCATCGTGTGATTCCGTCCATGTTGAGCCGTTATAAACAAAAATCTTCCCGTTTGTACCTGACCCGGCATATAGGTTTCCGTCATAGACGGCTAAAGCGTAAATTGTGGATTGTGTGGAATCATAGGAGTCTGACCATGTTGCGCCATCATAGACAAGCACTTTTCCGCCTGAACTTGTGCCTGCGTACAAATCGCCATCATATACGGCTAAACAATAAATTACGTTCTCAGTGTCATCGTGTGCTTCTGACCAGGAAGAGCCGTCAAAGACATAAATTTTGCCGTTATTCCCTGAGCCGGCATAGAGGTTGCCATCATAAACGGCTAAAGAAAAAATGGCTGTTTGTGAGGAGGCATACGAGACGGCGAAGGCTTTTGACTCGCGTGTCGTGACGACAGGCCAACGCGCCCCGGCTCCGAGGATTTCGAGACGTTGTATATCCATAGAGGTGTTTGTGAGGCTCTTTGTGAGGGCTGCGCCTGTGCCTGTGTACGTACCGAATTCCACTACTTGAAAGGCGGTGGCGTTGATGCCGCTGCTGTGTTGCCCGCTGCTCTCATGTCCTACCCTGAAATTGGTATAGAGATCGCGCAAATATTGGTTTGCGGTGTCTGTTCTTCCGTAGGGGTCGCCCACGCCCGCGAGGGGGTCTTTGTTGCTTCCGTAGCTTATCCAGCCTGTTGGTTCTGCCATGTTTACACCTCAATCCTGTAGTTGTATGGTTCCGGCTTCGCGCCCGTCATAGTCCCCAACCGTAAGAGTTCCATCGTAAATATAAAAGTCCTCTGGGTAATACGCTTCTGTGTCCAAAAGCTTGAAACTTATCGTATAATTATCAAAGTCTCTCTCGACTTCTAAAACGCGCCAGATGTGATTCTTCAGCAGTCCCCCGCTGTTATTGCGTAATAAATGACAGCTTGCGACCACGTAATCGCCTTTTTCAATATAGCAATGTCTGAAATTCTGTTCTGTGACGTCGAGCACCCATTTTGAATCTTTGAAAGCTGCTACAATCTTGCTTTGCAAGGTACTTGCGACATTATCAGCGCGTATCCAGGGCGGCTGGAAGGTGTGATCCTGTACTCCGAATCTGACTTGACTCAGGGCATCCTTTGTGCTGTCGCCATCCTCCACCGCCCCGAAGGAGGAAGAAACCCCGGCTGAAAAACGTCTGTCGAAATCCACAAAGTAAGGAGCGTATTGCATGACAGCTTGGTTACAGATGTTTTCCCGCAGTCGTTCCGGGGTCATGTTTTCAAGGTCAAAATCGTTCTCATTAAGGGCGGCCCTGATATTATATGATGTCGTTCCGAGTGTATCCAATGAGATGACAAGTTCATTATCTCCATTATGCCAGAAATCGCCTAAGAAAGAAGAGAGGATGCTTTTTACCCAGAATTCTTTGGGCTGCTCTTGTAAGATGATACTTGCGGCTGTGTAGCTGTTGGCGGTTGCCAGGGCTTTCGTCTCAAGAAAAGCTTGTGAGTTTTGCGGGTCAGTTACACTCATCAGGGTCAAGAGGTCTTCAAGGATGTCAATAGGATTTTCAAGCAGGTTCCCGCTTCCGTCGTCAATCCCCATAAGAGAGACGGTAATATCTCCACTCGGTAGCGATGCAAAGTCTAAGTATGCTATGGTTTTGCCGTTCTCATCGGCTCCGCTTGTGGTAATAGTAAAGCCCGCCGAGATGACCACACCGTCCTCATATACAGTGATCACGTTCCCGTTGGCCTCGCTCAGGATGGCATGGTCAGCAATCAGGTAGTAAAAGTTGACGGTATCAATACAGACTGCCTTCAGCACGCCCCCGGTGGCGTTGATTGTCAAATCGCCATAGACAACAGGCAGGATTTCGTCTTGACTTTCGGGGTTCGCATAACGACTTGACCATCCCAGGAAGAATGTGTCTTCAAGTTGTTTCGTGTTTCCAGCCCTTGCCGGGAAAGATGCGGTTTGCGTGTTGAGTTGTTCGGCGGGGATCTCTCCCGAAAAGACCTGTATGAAATCGGCGGCAGCTAAAGACGGGTAGCCGATCCGGTATTCAAGAGCCTTTGTGAGGGATATTTCTGAGCCTAAAATATCCGAGAAATAACCATCTGCATTATTGAGAGAGATACTGACCCCGGCCTTTTCCGTTTCGCTCAAGGATGAAAGGAGTTCATTGCCTTCAGGGGTTAAGGTTTCGCGTATTGAACCGAATGACAACACCCTCGCGTCCGCCTCAATCATGACGTTTTCAGAACCAAAGACAACATTTTCACCAACGGAAACTTGGCCATCATAAAGGATAAGTCCACCGCCTGAACCTGTCCAGGTTCCCTGTGGGTGTATCTTTGCGAAGATACGCCGCCCCATGTCTGAAGAGAGGATCGCAATTACTATTGGCTGCTCTCCGGCGTCTATGGCCTGTAGAAATGAACCGCTGACTTGTATCATGAGAAATCCACCTTGACAACCTCCTCTATGTTGAGGGATGACGTGTTATAGAGGGGAAAGGAAAAGCTGCGCGGCAAGGCCCCTTGAAACCGCCCCAGGCGCAAAGAACCCGCGACATCATAAAAAAGATGAAAGTAGAACGGTAATGATTCACGCGTCGAGGGGATACGGACAGCCTGCATGATGGCCTTGAGTGAGTCATAATCAGTATTTGATAGCAACCCTAAAGGGAGCGTAACCGTGCGCTGTTCGGCATACATAGAGGCTGCTACAACCCCGGCGGCGTTGCGCTGCTCTGTCCCGATTTCGGAGAAATCTTCAGTTGACCCCCAATCACCATTGAAGCTGTCAAGCTCTGTATACGTGCCTAAGTACAAGCCGCCAACCCGGATAAATCCGTCCGTATTGGTACTGTCAGAAATCACAACCCGAAAATATTGATATGTCTCGCTCAGATACTCTATGATGGGTGTCAACTCTGCCACAGTAAGGGCTTGTGAGTATGACGGCGCACCCCAGGAGTCCGAAGCATTACCTTCCAACGTGACAGTAGCAGAATCTGTCAGGTTGTGGTCATACAGGAGGGCCGCCGTCACAAGTTTAGCCGAGCCGAGGTTCACTACGAAATTTAGGGTTGTGACCGCGTTCGACTTCGCGTACGTGTTGCGTTTCAGGTCGAGCACTTTTCCGGGGGCGTATTGGGCTATTGCGCGGAATTCCCAATAGTCGCCATCCTCGAAATCGTTCCCGGTTCCGGCGATGCTCTTAATATACACGGCATCCTCCAAAAGGGCATCTATTGTGCTTGTCGCTACTCCTGTGGCCTCCCAACCTGATGCGGTCTGGTCTGTCTTCCATCGGGCTGTCGCCTGTGCTATCTCATTGCCTGCCGATACGTCGTCAATCTGCCAAAAAAACAACGTGTTGACCGTGCCGGTAAATTGACCGGTAACGGATACCAACGCGCTGCCTGTTCCGACTTTACGAGTGCCGGACACCCAACCGGGAGACATGGTTGACATCGTAATCATGGATGATGATGTAATGAGATTATTTGTCAGAAATCGACTTGCTCCGTACATTATGCCCTCAATTTTTGCTGCTGTTTTTGAACTCTGGTTATTTCTCGGACAAACCCGTCAAGAGCCTGTTTGTCAACGACTTTGGCGTTCGGGAAATTAAAATTATTCACAACCTGACCTTCCCCTTGAACCCCTCCGCCATCATGAAATTTCTTGACCTTATTGATCGCAGGGGTAGAGTTTCCTCCTCTTATATTGCCGACATCTTTACGAGATAGGACATATTCCCCTGACTGAAGAACCGCCGGAACTTCACCGCCACCATGAAATTTTTTGACCACCCCGCCATTGTGGAATTGACCGCCAACCGCTCTAAAAGGGGAGTCAATCATCCACTGCAAATTTTCAGGAGAAAGCGTTTTGGGATCGAAACTTGAAAGAAACCCGGAAGAGGCTTTTTTCTGAGCCGTCGCCATATCAGCAAAAGTTTTGACGGCTGTGTTTCCGAGTTGTGTCAGTTGTGGGATCTGTTGCCCTATGGCCTGTGTTAATTGGTTTGTATCCCCTTGCGTCAAGCGGAGTTGATTCTGAAATTCTGGAAAAACCGAATTTTCCCAACCGACATCTTGAACCATGCGCATTTTATCAGTTATTCCGGCAAGGCTATTTTGTAGTTCTTGACTTGGCTCGATTCCTGATTTTATGGCCGCCTCCATGCCTGCCTCAACTTCTTTATATTCTGCTATCAACGCCGTATTTGTGCCTTGCAATATCCCGAAATTTTCATTCAATTCTCTTAAATTTAGCAGAGCCTCGGTTGTATTAAATACAAATTCCGGGGATTTATTTTCATCGCCAAAAATAATCAAATCAGAAATAAAGTCTTTCACTGCTTTAAATTCTGCTTTCCATTCTTCTATTTCTTTGCGGAGTTGGTCACCTATCCACTTAAAAACGAATAAGGCTCTTTCTTTCATGACGTCCCAGATTAAAATTAGCGGAGAAGAATCAGAAAATATTTCTTTTATTGCTTGTCCTAAATTTTTCCAGCCCTGGATGATAAAACCCCATCCTTCAACGGCTAAATCAACCCATTCTTTCATTTTTTTGAATCCATCAATAACCTGTGTGATATATCCAGGAATGCTCTTTAGAACTTCTATTGTTTCAGGGCTTTTTAGTATCTCCCATGTTGCTGAAATGGTTTCCTTGAAGCTTTGCCATGATTCTTGTAATGAGTTTAGAGCTTCAGACCAGTCAAGATTCTTTGCCCCTTCGATAAGCTTTTGAACCGTTTCGGTCAACTCCTTTTTCAACGCCTGGAAGGTTGCCGGGAGTTCTTCAGTTAAAAATGTTGATTCGGTTAGCCATTCACGGAATGCCGCTGCACCTGCATTGATTTCCTTCAAGACTTCCCTCATGACAGGCAGCAACATGTCACCAATGACTCCGAACGTGTTTGACATGATCTCCTTGAATGCAGCCCACAAGGAAGAGACGCGGTCAGATGAGCCGATAAACTCATTCATTAGAGAGGTGTTGAGTCCCCATTGCTCTTTGGATTGTTTAAGGTTTTCCGTCAACTTTACGGAGCGTTTCCCTAATCCCAATAGAACTGTTGACACACCATCCCCTGTCAGCCTCAAGTCCTTCATCCCCTGCAATATAACGTCAACGCCTTCTTGACTCTGCCCTAATTTACCTAATTGTTTTGAAAAAACAACCAGAGCCTGTTCCATATCATTCTTGACAAGATTTGAAAACAGCTTGCCATTCAGTTGAAACGATTCGCCGAAACTTTCTGAATCGTTCCTCATGACTCTCATGACTCGACTCATCGCCGAGCCTGATTTTGAGGCGACCTGATTCATTTCTCCCAGAGTAGCGGCCAGGGCAAGTGTGGCCTGTTCAGACAATCCGACGAAGTTTGCACTTTCAGCCAACCGACCAGAGAGATTAAGGATAAAATCAGCCCCGCGTTTTGTCGTGTTTCCGAAGTGATTCAGGACAGATGCAGCATTTTCTATTGTTGGGATCGTGTCTGTAAATGTACCATGAAACAAGCCGAGACGTTCTGATGCGCTCTGTAAATTAAGACCATCCAAAGCCACCGCAGCCTTGACCATCGTTCCCGCAAAGGCAAGCGCATCCTTGCTGCCTTCCTCAAAAGATTTGCCGGTCAAAACTCCCTGTTGTCCGGCTATCTCAAGGGCTTCCGCTAATTGTTCAGAAGTTCCGAATCCTTTCAAAACGTTGACAGAGTAATCTCTGACCTGTTCCGTAAGGCTTGCGACTTCATCCGTCGTCAGGTTTGCGGTTCGCTTGATGCCGTTCATGGCATCTTCTAATTTCATGGAGTCACTAACAACGTCAGTAGCGGCTTTCCCGAGAAAATTAAAGGCATCAGAAGCGGCACTTAAACCAAAAGAAACGACGGCTTTTTCAAGTTTTTTGAAAGAGCCTCCCATTTTTTTTATTTTATTCTCAAAGGCTCCTAAAAC
>Ga0255047_10002937_pt1 | contig 10954 bp, 11 predicted proteins | sample JV7_2_1_MG_FD_183640 | JGI IMG/M metagenome (GOLD analysis project Ga0255047, IMG submission 183640) | Seawater microbial communities from Jervis Inlet, British Columbia, Canada - JV7_2_1 | ecosystem: Environmental > Aquatic > Marine > Inlet | place: Canada: British Columbia | collected 2016-10-06 | reverse complement strand
AGAGGAGTTCGACACTCCGGTGCTTGTTCGCACGACAACCCGTGTTTCGCACAATCGCGGTGTCGTCGAACTTGGTCCTCGGGTCGAGCGGCCGGTTACGGGCTTCGATCGCAACCCGCAGAAATACGTCATGATCCCCGGCCACGCCCGCGGACGGCGCCCCTTGTTCCTCGACCGCCTCAAGCGCCTCTCGAAATACGTCGAGTCGACTCCGCTATCTGTTGAATCAGGAAGCGGAGATGAGTTCGGTGTCGTGACCTCAGGCATAGCCCACCACTATGTGAGAGAAGTGCTTCCCGAGTGCAGGATTCTCAAGCTCGGCATGAGTCACCCGCTCCCCCTCGAACGGATCAGGGAGTTTTCTGCGTCCGTTGAGAGGCTCTTCGTCGTTGAGGAACTCGACCCCCTCGTGGAGAACGATCTCCTTGCCGCAGGTATCGATGCCGAGGGCAAGGCATTCTTCACACGGATAGGTGAGCTGAGCCCTGACGCCGTGCGAGACGGATTCTCGAGGGCAGGGCTTGTTCCCAAACAGATCCCGATTGAGTCCGCACCCTCAACTGTTGCCAGGCCGCCGCTCCTGTGCCCCGGGTGCCCTCATACTCCGCCATTTCTCGCCCTCAAACGTCTCGGCGCCGTCGTCACAGGCGACATCGGCTGCTACACACTCGCCGCCCTTGAGCCCCTTTCTTCAATGGATACCTGCATCGCAATGGGCAGCAGCATCGGGATGGCGGTCGGCATGGCTGCTTCCGGCGGCGCCGCTGGCCCCGTTGTCGCGACCATCGGTGATTCGACATTCCTGCACGGTGGAGTTCCCGGTCTTGCGGATGCCGTATACAGCCAGGCGAACATCACCGTGCTCATTCTCGACAACGGGACGACGGCGATGACCGGCGGCCAGGAACACCCGGGCACGGGCACCACCCTGCAGGGGACAGAGGCCACGCCTGTCGACCTTGTTGGCCTGTGCGAGTCCCTTGGTGTGAGAGACATCCGCGTCATCGATCCCTACGACATGGGAGCCACGTTCAGTTCCATCGAGGGAGCCATTGCCCACGTCGGCCCGTCCGTTGTGATCACGAACCGTCCCTGTGTCGAGGCACCGACAAAGGTCAGGGACACACCGTACGAGGTTGTTTCGGACGCGTGCACGGCTTGCCAGGCATGCATGACCGCTGGATGCCCCTCCATCATCTGGTCGGACGAGACCTTCGAGGGCAGGCGCAAAGTCGTCATCGATCCGACAACCTGCACTGGTTGCACGTTGTGCGCCCAGCTCTGCCCACCGCTCGCGATCGTTCCCGTGCAAGCGGGGGAGGAGTTGAACGGTGGCTGAGAACTCGCGCGGTCTCCTCCTAGCAGGAGTAGGTGGGCAGGGTGTGATCCTTGCCAGCATGATCGTTGCCGATGCCCTCGTGAGGGCCGGCCACGACGTCAAGCAGAGCGAAGTTCACGGCATGGCCCAGCGTGGAGGCTCCGTGTTCAGCCACATCCGGTGGGGAACGAATGTCGACAGCCCCCTTGTGGAGAAGGGCAGTGCTGAGGTGCTTGCGGCCTTCGAATGGGCAGAAGCAATCCGTTGGGTCGAGTACGTCCGCGATGGTGGAGCGGTCGTTGCCGACGTCCGAACGATCGTTCCCCCCGGTGCGTGCACAGACAGGCGGGCCTGGCTGACGAGATATCCGGCAATCGAAGCGGATCTGTTCAGCGACCGCCGTCTCAAGACCCGTCTCATCGATGCGTCGGCCACCGCAGCCGAACTCGGCAACGCAAGGGCAGCCAACAGCGTGATCCTCGGTTCCGTCGCTGCGTTCCTCGACATAGACGACGTCCACTGGGAGGCTGCGATCACCCAGCTCGTCCCGAAGGGCACCCAGGAGGTGAACCTCGCGGCATTCAGAGCCGGACGTGAGGTCCCCATGGCTCGGATTCCGCTTCCTTCATCAGATCCGGAAGGTTTCTCGGGGCCGCATCAGATCGACATCAGACACGAGTGGTGCAAGGGGTGTGACATCTGCTCGCGTGTCTGTCCCGAATACTGCCTCGCTGTGAACACCGACGGAGAGCTGACGATCACGAACCCGGATGCCTGTACCGGCTGCAGGTTGTGTGAGATGTTGTGCCCCGATTTCGCCATCACGATCCGGCCGCCACAACAGCCGGCGACGGCTCCCGAACGTGCAGTCGTCGGGGGAAGAGCACGATGAGCGCAGCCCAACTCATCCAGGGAAACGAAGCGTGTGTCAAGGGAGCCCTCGCTGCCGGATGCAGCTTCTACGGCGGGTACCCCATCACACCCTCTTCTGAGATAGCGGAACACATGGTCAGGGCGATGCCGGAAGTCGGTGGCGTCTTCATCCAGATGGAGGACGAGATCGCATCCCTCGCGGCTGTCGTGGGAGCCTCCGTTGCAGGATCAAAGGCAATGACGGCAACGAGCGGTCCCGGTTTCTCCCTCATGCAGGAGCACATCGGTTTTGCCGCCATGGCCGAGGTTCCCTGTGTGGTCGTGAACGTCATGCGCGGTGGTCCCAGCACAGGGATGCCAACGTCTCCGTCCCAGGGAGACGTCATGCAGGCAAGATGGGGGACCCATGGCGACCATCCCGCAATCGTGCTCGCCCCCTCATCGGTCGGAGAGGTGTTCGATCTCACGGTGAAGGCCTTCAACCTCGCCGAGCGATTCCGCACGCCAGTGATCCTTCTCTACGACGAGATCATCGGCCACACGAGGGAGAGCGTTGTGTTGCCCGATTCCGTCACGGTGGTCGACAGGGTGCGTCCCGAGACAGCAACGGAGGACTTCTGGCCCAAGAAGGCCGCTCCCGACGGCGTGCCGGAGATGGCCGCCTTCGGTGATGGGTATCGTTTCCACATCACGGGTCTTGCACACGACGCCCGCGGGTTCCCGACGGACGATTCGTCCGTGGCTGAGGCGCTGATCGCCCGCCTGCACGGCAAGATCGAGGAGCACACAGACGAGATCACCGAGATTGAGACGCACATGATGGACGATGCCGAGATCGCAATCTTCGCATACGGCATCGTCGGCCGGTCGGCCAGAGCAGCGGTCGATCGGGCCAGGGCAGACGGTATCAAGGTAGGGCTCATCAGGCCTCTGACGCTCTGGCCGTTTCCCGATGCCCAGGTCGCCTCAGCAGCGAGGCAGGTCGACACGATCGTTGTTGCAGAGATGAACCTGGGCCAGCTCATCGGCGAGGTTGAGCGTGCGGCAGGTGGGCAGGCCGAAATCGTCGGTCACCTGCGCGCAGATGGAGAACCGATCACGCCCACTGCGCTGCGCGACGTGCTTGCGAAGTTCGAGGGAGCGAACGCATGACAGACGTCTCGGAACGCACGACAGATGTCAGGACCTACCTTCGGGATTGGGCCATGCCTCACGTTCTTTGTCCTGGTTGTGCTCACGGGATCGTGCTGAGATCCTTCCTCGAGGCCGTTGACCAGTTACAGCTCGACCAGGACAAGGTTGCCATGGTTGCAGGCATCGGATGCAGCTCAAGGCTGATCGGCTACGTCGACTTCTGCACGCTGCACGGAACCCACGGAAGGGCTCCCGCCTTCGCCACCGGGTTGAAGCTCGCCAGGCCCGATCTCGATGTTGTGGTCATCACAGGTGACGGTGACGGCCTAGCAATCGGCGGGAATCACCTGATTCATGCTGCACGCCGCAACATCGACATCACCGTCCTGATGCTCAACAACTCGATCTACGGGATGACCGGTGGCCAGGCTGCTCCGACGACTCCTGAGGGTGCGGTCGCCTCGACGACTCCGATGGGGAACACCGAACCGAACTTCGACGCATGCAAGCTCCTTATGGGAGCGGGTGCCTCCTTCGTTGGAAGAGTGTTCGCAGCGAACCCGATCGAGATGACCAAGGTGATGGCAGACGGTCTCAACCACGCGGGTTTCTCCTTCATCGAGGTCGTGAGCGATTGTCCCGAGTACTTCGGCAGGTACAACAGGATCGGTGGCGGCGCCGAGATGCTGAACTGGATGGCCGTGCGTGACGAAGGGGTTGCCGGTCCGCTCTCTGAGAAGCGTTTCGTGAGCAACGTGACGGCGACGGTTCCTGCACCTGCTCTGAGGACGGGCATCCTCCAACGCGAGGTACGGCAGGTGTACGCAGGTGTGAGACGAGCGGACGATCATGAGTCGTAGCGAGATCAGGATTGCAGGCGCCGGTGGCCAGGGAGTCGTCACCGCAGGTCGGATCCTCGCTGAGGCCGCGATCCTGTCGGGAAGCGAAGCGACCCACAGCCAGGTGTACGGCCCGCAGTCCCGTGGTGGCGCGAGCCGCTCGGATGTGGTGATTTCCACAGAAACCATCGGATTCCCGCTCGCGGACAGCATCGACCTGCTCATCGTGCTTTCCGCAGAGGCGTATACGAAATACGAGCCAGAACTTGGTGCCGACGCCAGCCTCATCATCGATTCCAGATGCGCTCCCGACCCCCTCAATGGCAATGCCGCCCTGTACCCGGTCGTGGATACTGCTCGTGCCGTGTCTGGTGGCCACCTCGCGACGGGTGTGGTCGCACTCGGTGTGTTGCAGGCACACACGGGAGTCGTTGATGCCGACGCCCTCGAACAGGCCGTTGCGGCGCGGGTGCCGGCCCGACACAGGAACATGAATCTCGATGCCTTGGCTGCAGGGATGCAACTGGCCGGCGGTCTGCCGTGATCGATACCCGCACAACGAGGGAACGTATTCGGTCCGAGGCGGCGGCGCTCTTCTCCGAATACGGATTCAACGGAACGTCCATGGCCGAACTCGCAAGCGCAGTCGGAATCACGAAGTCAAGCCTTTACCACCACTTCCCCTCCAAACAGGCGCTGCTCTCTGAGATCATCGAGCTGACGGTTAAGCGGGTGACTCCCCTCGTGCAAGAAGTTGCCGACTCAGAGCTGTCCGCCGCGAAACGGTTGCGAAGAGCCCTCGTCCTCCACACTGTCGAAGCGATCCGTGATCAGCACGCCATTGCATGTTTCATCGAGGAGGGCCGATACCTCGCGCCTGATTTCATGGCGACCCACGTTGCGAACAGGGATGCGTACGAGCAGGTGTTCAGACGCCTGTTCGAGGAGGGCATCGGGTCCGGTGAGTTCGTCGAGCAGGATGTCGGCATTGCGGTCAAGGCGGTGCTCGGGATGTGCAACTCGGTTGTGCGCTGGTACAGGCCGGGTGGTGCGTACAGCCCCGAGGAGATCGCACACGAGTTTGCCGAATTCGCCGTACGTGGTGCTTCTATGCCTTCGGCTTTCGGGGGTGATCGGTGAGCGGGCCGCTCCAAGGTGTCCAGGTGCTCGACCTCTCCCAGGGCGCAGCGGGTCCCACGTGCGCCATGCACCTTGGAGACATGGGCGCTGACGTCCTCAAGGTTGAGCCACCCGGTGGGGAGTGGGGCAGGGGACTCGGGCCGCCATTCGTCGGTGGCGTCGCCGCGGCCTTCCTCGGAATGAACAGGAACAAGCGCAGCACGGTCATCGATCTGAAGAAGGCTGGTGGGGCGGAGGTTGTTCTTCGTCTTGCCGGACACTGTGATGTCGCCATCGAGAGCTTCCGACCAGGTGTCGCAGACCGTCTCGGTGTCGGCTTCGAAGCGATGAGTGCCCGCAATCCACGATTGATCTACGCAGCGATCTCGGCATTCGGCCAGAGCGGTCCATGGCGCGACCGCCCCGGCGTTGACGGCGTAGCCCAGGCAATGGGCGGGATCATGAGCGTCACAGGGACTGCTGATGGCCCTCCGGTCAAAGTGGGTGTGCCTGCCGCTGATATGGCCGGCGGTGTATACGCATCCCAGGCGATCCTTGCTGCGCTGTTCGCCCGTGAGCGAACCGGGCGCGGCCAGCGTGTTGATGTCTCGCTGCTTGATTCGCTCCTCTCGTTCCAGGTCGTGCCGCTGTCGATGTTCCTTGCCAGCAACGAATCACCCCAACGCCTCGGGAGCGCTGCACCATACGCAGCACCGAACGAGGCCTTCGAGACCGGGGACGGCTATGTCATGGTCGCTGCCTACACGGAGAAGCGGTGGCCGGCGCTGTGTGCTGCGCTTGGTCATCCAGAGCTCGCAACCGACCCCCGGTTCGACACGAACGATAAGCGGGTCCGCGGCCGCGTAGGGTTGCGTGCAACCCTCGAGCCTCTCTTCGCGGGACGCACGACCGACGAATGGATCGGTGTCCTCGATGACGCCGATGTGCTCTGTGGTCCACTTCTCGCCTACCCGGAGCTAGTTGCCGAGAACCATGTGCTAGAGAGCGGTTCCCTCGTGACGGTCGAACACCCCGTAATGGGGGAGATCCGGGCACCCGCTCTGCCCGGTCGCTTCTCAGATACGGGCGGGAACGCGACGGGACCGCCGCCCGCGATACCGGGCGAACATTCGGCCGTCATCCTCAGCGAGCGCGGATTCACAGATGAGGAGATTGGAGAGTTGATGGACAGTGGTGTTGTCATCGGCTCGGACAAGAAAGAAACATGAGGAGGAGGTTGCTGTGAGCCAAGAAGAGGTAGAGCATGTTGAAGAGAGTCCCGTGCTGTATGAGCGTGACGGAGCCGTTGGCGTTCTGACGCTCAACCGTCCAAATGCGCTCAACTCGATGACCGTGGCGATGTTGGAGACGATCGGTGATCGTCTTGACGACATCGAGACCGATCCAGACACAAGGGTCCTCGTCCTGACAGGGGCGGGGGACAAGGCATTCTGTGTCGGTGCGGATCTCAAGAGCCGTGGCAAGGAGTTCGAGGCCGGTCTCATCCACGACCCCCTTGGCCTCCTCGTGCGAAGCGTGTTCGGCCGCCTCGAGAACCTGCATGTGCCTGTGATCGTCGCCATCAGTGGCTACGCCCTCGGTGGCGGTCTCGAACTTGCCCTTGCTGGTGACATCAGAGTCGCAGGGGAGGGGGCGAGGCTCGGCTTCCCCGAAGCAAAGGTCGGAAGCTTGCCCGGTGCAGGGGGCACGCAGCGGGCGACCCGTCTGATCGGGCCGGGCTTCACCAAGGAACTGATGTTCACCGCAGACCACATCGGTGCCGACGATGCCCTCCGCATGGGACTCATCAACCGTGTCGTGCCGGACGCCGACATGATGGAAGAAACGATGAAACTGGCGAAACGCATCGCCAGCCGTGCACCGCTCTCCCACGATCGAGTCAAGGCGCTTGTCAACAGGGCCACCGAAACGGATCTCGAAACAGGTCTCGAACTCGAATCGACCAGTCACGCGGTGCTGCGCGCAAGCGAGGACCGCGACGAAGGGATCAAGGCATTCGTGGAGAAGCGCCCACCGCAGTTCAAAGGAAGATGAAGCCTTCAAGGAAGGTGTGAGCACCCAGGAGGTAGCGAACGTGAATGTGAAGGACAGAGTTGTGATCGTCACCGGTTCGGGCCAGGGAATCGGCGAGGGCATTGCGCGCGTGCTGGCAGCGGCAGGAGCGAAGGTCGTGGTCAACGACCTCGTTCCCGAGAGAGTCGACGAGGTCGTCGCCGGGTTCGAGGAAGCCGGGTACGAGTGCATCGGCCACGCGTGCGATGTCGCATCGGCTGAGGGCGCAGAGGGCCTCGTCGCCGCCGCGATCGGGGCCTACGGCCACATCGACATCCTGGTGAACAACGTCGGTATGGCCAGGGACGGTTGGCTTGCCAAGATGAGCGAGGAGGATTGGGACACCGTCCTGACGGTGAACCTCAAGTCACAGTTCCTCATGTGCCGCGCCGTTGCACCGCACATGATGGATCAGAACTACGGCCGCATCATCAACATCTCATCGCGGGCGTGGCTCGGCGGACCCGGTCAGGCCAACTATGCGGCATCGAAGGGGGCAGTGATCAGTCTGACACGTACCCTGGCGCTCGAAATGGCCAGGTACGGCGTCACCGCAAACGCGATTGCGCCTGCCCTCGTGGATACGCCCCTCTTCAGAGGACTGAAGGACGAGGTCCAGGAACGGCTGATCAAGACGATCCCGGCTCGACGCATCGGCACTCCTGGAGACATAGGCAACGCAGCGCTCTTCCTGGCAGCGGATGAATCCTCCTATGTGACAGGCCAAACCCTGTATGTCTGTGGTGGGCGTAGCTTGGGGGCAAGTTGAGGGAGGCACAGACACCATGGCCATGACGCTCGCGGAACGAATCTTTGCCACAGCGGCAGGAAAGGACGAGGTGGCGGCCGGCGAGTTCGTCGTCGCGGACATCGATCTCGCACTACTGCACGACATTTTCGCAGCGCAGGTATTCGACATGCTCGGCGAGGTGGGCGTGGATCGAATCTTCAACCCCGACAAGACGGTGGTTGTCATAGACCACCTCGTTCCGGCCCCGTCAGCGGAGGCAGCAGCGTTGCATCAACGCATCAGGGGACACGTTTCGCGGCTCGGGATTGATGCGTTCTACGACGCAGGCGAGGGAATCTGCCATCAGTTGCTTCCCGAGAGAGGGCACGTCCGTCCGGGGATGCTCATCGTCGGGACGGATTCCCATACGACGACCTACGGGGCGCTCGGCGCGGGCGGTACAGGCATCGGCACCTCTGACATGGTGTACGCCCTTGCCACCGGCAGACTCTGGTTCCGCGTGCCCGAGACGATTCGATTCGAGCTGAGCGGAGACCTTCAGCAGGGAGTCAGCTGGAAGGACGTCATCCTGCATCTTGCCGGGCGGTTCGGCGCTGATGCTGCGCAGTACCGTGCGATGGAATTCGGCGGTCCGGCCGCTGAGAACGCCGATATGTCGAGCAGGCTGACCGTGTCGAACATGGCGGTTGAGATGGGAGCCAAGTTCGGCCTGTTCGCTGCTGATGACATCACGGACATGTATCTCAGAGACCGTGGAGGAGCGGGGACCGGACCCTTCGCCCCGGATCCCGATGCGACGTATGAGTCCGTTCATGAGGTCTCGTTGTCCGGTTTGGTGCCCCAGGTCGCTATGCCCCACGAGGTTGATCACGTCGGACCGGTAGCTGACGCTGAGGGTATCAGTATTGATCAGGCGTTCATCGGGTCGTGCACGAATGGCAGGATCGAGGACCTGCGGGCCGCGGCCGACGTGCTCAAGGGGCAGCACATTGCATCAGGCGTCCGTCTGCTCGTCGTTCCTGCGTCACGAGCGGTACTCAAGGAAGCCATGGACTCCGGTGTGATCGCGACTCTTGTCGACGCCGGCGCATCAGTCCTTCCTCCCGGTTGTGGGCCATGTTTCGGTGGACATGGAGGGCTCCTTGGCGCGGGTGAGCGCTGCATCGGCACACACAACCGCAACTTCATCGGGAGGATGGGGAGCGCAGACGCCGAGATCTATCTCGGTTCCCCGGCGACTGTTGCGGCTTCGGCGCTTGCAGGCCGGATCGCCGATCCGAGGCATCTGGAGGTATCGCATGTCTGATGATCATCTTGGTGGGAGAGTGTGGAGGTTCGATCATGACATCAGCACGGATGTGCTCTCGCCCGGACAATACGCGGTCGATCCTGTTGACGTACGGAAACGCCACGTCCTCGAGTCGGTGAATCCCTCGTTCGCTTCAGATGTGAGGCCGGGTGACGTTGTTGTTGCGGGTCGGAACTTCGGTTGCGGTTCGAGCCGCGAGACCGCTGCTGAAAACCTGAAGGCCCTCGGCGTCGCCTGTGTGGTCGCCGAGTCATTCTCCCGCATCTTCATGCGCAACGCGGTTGCTCTCGGCTTGCCTGTTGTCGTCTGTCGGGGTGTGCACGATGGCTTCTCCGATGGAGACCGGATCGAGATCGATCTCGCAAATGGCAGGATCGTCAACGCAGAGAGCGAGGCAGAGTTGTATGGAGACTCGCTGCCGAGCGAGATGCGCACCATTCTGTCCGCGGGCGGGATTCTCGCCGTCCTCGAGAACCAGACAGATCGCTGAGTCTTCGCCGGGTGTGTTGACGGATATCCCGTAGCCAACGTACAGTCCAACGTGGTCATGACAGGTATCACAGCGATCGATCCGCACGTGCAAGGTTCCCTTGCTGAGCTTCTTGACGTCCTCGGAAGGACGGGAGACGCCATGGTTGCCATCGACGGTTCCTTCGGGATCATTGCGTGGAACGATGCAGCCACTGAGCTCCTCGGTTACACGCCCGATGAGGTTCTCGGGAGGCCGTGCCACGAGATCCTGTGTTGGCGAGACCGAACCGGCGATGCTGTCTGCAACGGTCTGTGCCCGGTCGCTGGGCCTGGCGAACCGGATGAGGTAGTCGGCGCAAAGGAAGTGCTCGGCCGTTCGGCTTCGGGTAAGACACTGTGGTTGAGCGCATCGACGATCGTCCCCCCGATCGAGCTGCGGGATGACTGCAGGCTTGTTCACCTCATCAGGGAGGTATCGCTTCCGCCTGAACTCGAGCGAGTGATCGTCGAACGGCTGGGTGGACCGAGTCAGGGCGCCGATCAGGGTAGCGACAGGCTAGACGTCCTCACGCCGAGGGAGCGAGAAGTACTCCAGCTCCTGACGGAGGGTCTCGATGGCGCAGCCATCGCCGAACGCCTCTTCCTCTCCCAGGCGACGGTCCGCAACCACATCCAGCACATCCTCGCCAAGCTCGGTGTCCACAGTCGCGTCGAAGCAGTCGCCCTGGCCCTCCGCCGCCCCTGATTCCGAACCCAGGGTTCCAGTTGTGGTTTTTGCACGTTTCTGGCCCAGAGAACGAGGGGAAGCCGCTACAAGATTTGTGCCGCAAGCGCTTCGAGGTCTTCCTTGCTCTGCCCCTCGTATCGACGGTCGCAGGTCTTGTCGTATCGGGCACAGAGGGTTTCGCAGGCCGACCCGCTGATCATCCCGTCAGCCATGTTGAACAGGACGTTGTCCTCTTTCGAGATGTGGGCAACGATCAGGTCGATGAACCCGCGTGCCGCTGATCGCAGTTCGCTGCCTGCCGAAGCGTCGCCCTCCCTTGCTGCGTCGATGCTCGATGCCA
>Ga0255047_10002936_pt1 | contig 10954 bp, 27 predicted proteins | sample JV7_2_1_MG_FD_183640 | JGI IMG/M metagenome (GOLD analysis project Ga0255047, IMG submission 183640) | Seawater microbial communities from Jervis Inlet, British Columbia, Canada - JV7_2_1 | ecosystem: Environmental > Aquatic > Marine > Inlet | place: Canada: British Columbia | collected 2016-10-06 | reverse complement strand
TATAAATAAATGAAAGTCATATGCCGCTTACTTAGAGAGGCATTTTAAACGATAAGTTATGAATATTATTAGAGAATTAATCGAGGCAATCAAAGACCACACAAAGGCAATGAATGCCAATACTAAAGTGATATCCCAGAACAATGATATATGGGATGAGAATAAAAAGAAAGATCCAGACCCAAAGAGAACAAGCCAGCCAGGAGGCCCCGGGGATTCAAGCGACAAAGTAAAAACAGGGGATGAGGATAAATAAATTAATTGAAATATTATTTATTGGAATTCTTTTTATCACTGTTAGGGATGCAGTCTTTGACACAATGGCCGCGAAACGATTAGGCACATATGAATTAAGGAGTGTTATATTCCATAGTGGAGGCTATGCTTTTTTGATTTTACTATGTGGGGTAGTGTTCTATTATACAAAAACCAAAGTAATTAAGCGTGTAATAATAGCATTGTCATTGTTATTTATTGCAAGACTTTATTTAAATTTAGTATGTCTTCGATGCGATACGGATGAGTACTATCATTATTTCCTCAATGTACGGTTTGATTATATCACCTGGTCTATTCTTTCCATATCATTTACAATTGCGATATGGACTATCTTAAATCGCCGGTTGTTTGGTTCATCATGATTACTTATGTCATCATATTGTTTTTAACCAATGGGATAGCGTCCGAAATCGTTACGGATGTTGAAGTGCTTGGGGAGGTCGATGTAGACTGGACAAGCTTGATAATTGAAATAATCATAGGCGGGGGGCTTGCTGCTATTGGTAAAATGGTATGGGATATCAGGGAAAAGCTAACGGGCGTTTTAATTGCTACGGCTGAACTAAAAGAAGTAGATAACAGGCATGATTCCGAAATAGAAGATTTACAGAACACAGTCAAAGAACACACCAAAGATATCAACCAAATTAAAGGGAAACTCAAGTTACATTAAAGGCTAAAATCAAAGGTTTATGAATTGGATCACAGAACATTTACCGACATTCATCAATATGCTTTTGATTGCTTTGGGCATATGGTTTGTACCAGGGGTGCTAAAAGACTTAAAAGGACCTGACAATAAGTTTGACTTTACCGAAATTGGAAAGCTTGCCATTATCGTTTTATGTTGTATAGCTGTAATAGGGAACAAGGATTGGGAAATAGTCATGGTATTGGTTACCGGGTTGTTTGCTATTTCAAAGGTTAAAATCGAAAAGAAATTGTGAGATACAAAAGAGCTGTATTGATTGCCTTGCTGATCCTTGGTTGCATGATGTGCATTAGCGTACACATTCAAAAGAAAACTGATATCAAGAACGAAAAGCATAAGGTCAAATAGTTTTTAACAGCCGCGAAAAACAACCTCCGGCAATTTTTAGCTTCGTGTTAAAATCAATTTCCAAACCAATAAACACCCCACTTAAACCAAACAATATTTGCGACAATCCCACCGATTACCCATATAACACAAAGAACAGCGAACAATTTAACGTGTGTAGGGTGTGCCCTATCGCCGGGATCATCACAAAATCCTATATCTTTGCATTTACCCTCTAAGCTGAATGGTTTTTTATCTTTCATGTTTAGCTTTCTATATTAATAATCAATCTGTCTATATCAATAATCAATCTGTCTATATCTACGCCGCCGGCGTGTTGTACCAATGTGAAATATTTATCCTCTATCCTAATGTTAAGGGTTGTATTGCCGCCCATATCTTTTTTAAGGTTGTTGATTACGTCCAAGACTTCACAGGTAAGCTTGTTAATCTCATCTTTGATGAGAGACTTTTGCACTTCCAATAATTCGATATCATGTCTAATTTTATTAATCCCATTAACCCTGTCTATTATGTCTTTTTTATTTGAGTTTGTCATGCGAAATGGTTTATAAATATTGCTTATGTTGTTCAATCTCTTTTTCGATAGCTTCCCAATTTCTAAAATAATCTTCAGAGTTTGGTAAGTAAATTCCATTCATTCCGGCATAGTTTCTAATCCAGGTCGTGAATTCAGCAAGGCTTTTAGTGTCCATCTTAGAAGTTTGCTTTAAATACTTTTTACCATGCTTTTCATAATTCATAAATGAACAATACCTCTTAAGGTCTGTTTTTGACTCCTCAAGCGTTAAGCCTATCTCTATAGCGTACAAAGCAAACAGGACGTGTATGTAGTTGTTTTGACGTAACGACCTTTTAGAACGCTTTAAAACCAGCGATACAGTGCCCTTGTGTTCCTTTGCTTTTTTGACATGGAATTCAAACTTCGATATTTCGTTGGGGATCTTAAAGTTCATTATCAATAAATATTGTTTCGTTTGCCTCCATAACTTATCTATTAAAAAGAAGGGCCGCACTATTCTTGTGTACAATTGATAGCTTCATAGCCCCCCTTTAGTTTACCGCTTAATCGATATCGATTACAGGGATAGCTATTAACTTAGCCTTTAAAATCAATGAGCCTAAATTGATTCTAAACCATTGTTCTGACACCGTTAAATTATATGCTTCTGTGTATACGCATTTCTCTGTTACGTACTTAGATGAGCCATCTTTGCTTGTTGAGATGAATTTGTAATCAACATGCTTATTCCTTTGCACGTGCTTAACGTATATGTCTTTTACATCATCTTTAGTGATAACCTCATTAGCTTTGATTTTCCGCTTCATTAAAGCGAGTAAAGCCAATTGGCCATTGGTAAGTTTGGCCTTGCTTTGTTCAATGCCGACCGCACGTCCTTTTATTTGAATAAGTTCGCTCATAGTGAATCTAACCTTGTTTTTAAACATAATCGTTTGGAAGTTTATTTAAATAACCCAATAATTTATAGGCTATCTTTTCATTGTCTGTTTGACCATTTAAAAACTTCACCAGGTCATAATCTCCGATTCCTATCTTATCTGCAATGTCTTTTTGACGTACAATAGTTGCTCTAACGTCTTGTCTTAATTTTTCTAAATCCATAGTTTTTAATTAAAAAAGCGGGCTTGCATTGTCTATATAGACGGCGCTAACTTAGGGCAGTAGCCAACCCGCTCAGATGTTCATAAGCATTTATTTAATTGTTATAAACTCGAATACAATATTAATACAATGCAATGACAATTGCAAACAATTAGCTAAAAACTTACATAAATAAAAATAAATGATAAATAATTGCAATTTGTATTGCATACCCAAAAAGTATTTGTATATTGCAACATGAAAACAATGAACTGGAAACAAATAGCAATTAGCAAGCATTACGACACGGTGATAAGGTTACCGGAATCAGGCGTTAAGATAGACAAGCTGTTTGTGACCTTTATATACTTTGAAGTTTGGAATACTTATAATCAAAATTAATATGAAAGAAATTAGAAAAGACATCGAAAAAGCAAGGGCAATGATAGAGTCCCTTAATGAGCAGTTAGATTATGACCAACAATGCAGGGAATGCTTTGAATGGTTTTGTGAAAAAGTAAGGTCAAACACTAAATAAATTAAGATGAACAATAAGCAATTAATAGTGAAAGCCGCAAGCCCTTTTATAACTGGGGATTCGGTACTTGCCAACAGGCATTTAGAATACGTAACAGTTGAATACGATCACGGATCTGCAAACATGGATGTGATAGACTATAAAAACGAGATAGCTTTTAGGCTCCCTGTTTATGACAGTGACCTATTTCCTGCGGGCGGTGAAAACGTAACTGTAAACGGCAATGATTCCAAATGGGTTTGGAAAGATGATTGTATTGCCAATATGAGCGGTGAAGAACTTAAAGAGGCCGCTATCGAATACGCGGGAGGATTGGTTAAATGGGAAAATGTAACAAATGAATATTTTTAATTATGGAAATTAGCAAGGTACAAGAACACACAAAGTTCACAGTAGAAAAAACAGCCGATACGATAATGGAATTAATGGCTATTCATATGAAAGGAAAGGATTCGCTAACAAGGCATGAAATATTTATGTTGATTGAGAAAGTAAAAAGTTGGGCACATGACTGAACACATAAAAACATTAGAGGGGTTGATCCTCAAAATAGACGCTAAGTTAAATGGTTCATTGAGTCCAGATATTAGACCGGTCTTTGAGGCTTTGAAAGGAAAATTAAATAAAGCTATAAGTTATGAAAGAATTTAAAGTAAAAGTAGGAGAGTGGCCATTTGATCATTTTATAGAAGATCAAAACGGCACAACAATAGCAACATTAAGAATGAGAGCGTATTCATCGAATGATAAAACGCTTCTTGACGCATTACAACACTGTGATGAAAATTTAGAAGTGGTTGAACACGCTCAATTAATGGCTGCCGCTCCTGATTTATTAGAGGCTTTGCAGAAGATAGTTGATTCTCAATATAGCCCTTCAAGATCATTAGCAAATTTAAACGGAGATATTAGCAACGCTAAGGACGTAATTAAAAAAGCATTAGGACAATGAGAGAAATAAAATTCCGTAGTTGGGACGAAACGTGTGCCCCACCAAGATATGTATTTTGGGAAGAATTAAAAACCTTCAATTGTGGAGATGTTTTTATAAATGCAAGTGAGGTCCACATCGAACAATTTACCGGATTGAAAGACAAGAACGGGAAAGATATTTATGAAGGGGATTTGATTAAGTTTTTAGATGATATAAAAGATGCCTCACCAATAAGGGTAGGATGGTGTGAAAAGTTTGCAAGTTTTAGCCTAATAAGAAAGGGGTGGGCGTTTCGACATTTTTTTGGTGAGGCTTGCAACTCAAAAGATTGCGAAGTAATAGGAAACATTCACGAGGTTAAATAATACATATATGGCAGGAATAACAAAATACTTTGATCAAGAAATAAGGGGCAGGCTACAAGGGTTTAGCAAAATTCTTAACGGAAGCCCTAAAGCAAGTGAAGTAAAAGAAAACCCATTTGCAAACAAGGCTAAATACATTCCGGTCTCATACATAGAGATGGAATTGGATGAAATGTTTTTTGGCCTTTGGCAAACTGAAAACTTCCAATCCCAGATAGTAGTCAATGAGGTCATAGGGCAAATTGATTTAATAGTGTACCATCCGGTCATAAAAGAATGGATAAGGCGCACAGGCGCGGCCAGCGTACCCATACAAATGGCTAAGGGGTCAGGGGTTACGGATGTACAAAAAAAGATACACAACACACTGGTAAAAGATTACCCCCACTTAAAAAGCGAGTGCATAAAGAACGCGGCAAAATCATTTGGGAAGAAATTCGGACGGGATTTAAACCGGGTGTTTGAAGATCAATACACGCCTTTATTAAAAATGCCTGAAGATGATCCATCAACGATTGGCCAGCAAACATACATTGAATCCTTACTGCTAAAAACAAATATTAGCAATGAAGAACAAATGCAATTAGTGAGGGAAAAAGACGATTACAATTTCAATCAAGCGGCCAAGTGTATTGAGTATTTACAAAACAATCAATTGCCGGACGGGTTGGACTATAACAATATAACCAGCATGAAACAAATAAATAAAGAAGTAGAAAATAAAACAAACGATCCAAAATCATGAGTAAAATGTATTTCGGCTCAATTGATGTGAGCAAAATTGACAAGGCTAAATTAGTAAAAGGCGAAAAAGGGACATACCTAAATATTACGGTATGGGTAAATGATGAACTTGACAAGTTCGGGAACATAGCAAGTGTACAGCAAGGGCAAACCAAAGAAGAACGCGAAGCAAAACAACCTAAAATATATTTAGGCAATTTAAAAACACCTGAAGAAAGAACGGAATACCCGGACAATTCAGGAGGGCAACCAACACAAAGCCCACCCATTGATGATTTAGGATTTTATATTGATGATTTAGGATTTTATAGGGGAAATACCAGGCATGCCCCCTCGAAAAGAAGTAAAGGATAAACCAAAGACAAAGGAATTGATGAGCCCTGAAAGATGGAAGTTCGAGTGCGTAAACAGGCGTAATTTTATACCTCCTTTAGACTATGAGTGGTCGCAACTTGAAGAAACTAAAATTAAATATTGATATTACGACATTATTATGATGATGCAGTGGCCCGAAAGAAAAGTGGAAAAGTATTCAAGTTTCAAAAACAAGAAATTTGAAAGGTGCATTAACAAAATGAGAAATCTTAACAACGGTATCAATGATTCAAGCCTTAAAGAAAAAGACAAAGAAAAATTGAAAACAAGATTGATAGATATTTTAAAATTATAAACATGAAAAAATTAACTATTATTATCGTAGGCCTTGCATTAACATTTGCAAGCTGCTCAAATGAATCAATCAACCCCCAGTTCGAAGATACGCAAACATCTAATTGTGATCCTTCAGAGATAGGGTGTAATCCTGATGACAAGGGGGATGTAAGTTCTAATAAATGAAAATATTAGTAGGGTGCGAGGAGAGCCAGGCGGTGACTATTGAGCTCAGAAAATTAGGTCATGAGGCTTTTAGTTGTGACATTATGGAATGTAGTGGGGGGTACCCTGAATGGCATTTTGAAATGGATGTATTTAGGGCGATAAAACTATATGAGTGGGATGTAGGCATATTCTTTCCTCCATGTACTTACTTAACTGTAAGTGCTAATAAATGGTACAAAGACCAGCCACCAAGAAAAAGCGGAACTTTAGTAGGTGCGGAAAGACGATCAGCCAGAGAAGAGGCTATTGAATTTTTTATGAGGTTGTATAATTGTAAGATACCCAAAGTAGGGATTGAAAATCCAATAGGTGTAATGAGCAGTAGGTTTAGGAAGCCTGATCAAGTTTTGCAACCTTGGATGTTTGGGCATGGAGAAACAAAAGCAACCTGTTTGTGGCTTAGAAACCTACCTAAATTAGAACCCACGAACATAGTAGGTGGTAGACACCAAAGAATGCACCTACTGCCTAAAACAAAAGACAGAGCGAAACTAAGAAGCAAAACCTATCCGGGAATAGCACAGGCAACGGCAGAACAATGGGCAAAATAATACTAATCTTACTCCTCCTCACAAGCTGCACAACGTACCAGGAAAGCTTCTTTATAAAAGACGGTGATGTGTACCATGTAGCAAAGGACACGGTTAAATTAACGCGGTCTGATTTAAGGATACTAAAGATAGATTCACTAAGTAATTATTCACGGCCTAAAAGGATGAGATGAGATCACCGGAAATAGATAATTCCTACAATGAACTAATGGACGTTGTAGATGACTTTTTAATACAAGTACAATACAGGGATTTTAAACCCATTGAGTTAATTACAATGATTCAAAAAGAACATGATATCAGTTACAAGGGGTTGTTCGGATGGACACGAAGAAATGTAATTGTACCTTTGATGGAAATGAACAAGATTGAAGAGATTAACAAAGGGAGGTATCGATTGAAATGAATGATTTAGCAGAAGTATATTTCCTGGAAACATTTTCCCATAATTCTTTTGAAGCTTGCAGGACCATAGCAAAGGATGCGGTGGATGTATCTGAAAATGTTGGTAAATTGTTAATAAAGCAGTTTATACATGAACAACATGGGGTTGATATTGGTGAGGTTTATAATACCAATCAAGGAAAATTTGATTGGGCTGTAATAAAAAGTCTGGAATACTTTAGAAAAGACAAAATAAATTAATAGATTTGTAATGGATAATATGAACAATTTAGAAAACATATACGTATTATATAAAGAATCATATTATCCCGTGGTGGAGGTTAAACCCAAAGCCCGGGATATTTTTTTTATGGTTAAAGGTTTCCGAATCCTGAAAGCAGATAACAGGATCAGCAAAACACCTTCATACTTCCGTCACAAATTAGGGCTTACCGGCACTCAACTTAGTTTGATCATGAGCGAGGTATATAAAAACAAATCAGCAGATAGGATCATGAGCTTGGGGGGCAATGTCTTTCGAAGTGACAACCCGTTACCCGTAATAGTAGCACAAATCAGGAAATCAGTGATTGATCCGATTCTATTTATTTTAATCTTTAAATTCTTTAGTTACTGATCTAAGGTTAGATTTTAAAGAGTGTGCAATAAATTAGCTGTACTGCCAAAGGCTTAGATGTGCTTTAATAGACTTTGTATGTTCATTTTAAAATAAACACGGTTATTTCATGAAAAAATACAATACAGATATCAATGTTTACGACGCCTCTCAAGAAAGAATAAAATTCATATTTGATAATTTTGAGAGAATATACTTGTCTTTTTCAGGCGGCAAAGATAGCGGCGTAATGCTAAACCTTGTTTTAGAGTATATGAGAAAAAACAACATAACTGAAAAAATAGGACTAATGACCCTCGACAATGAAGCTAACTATGAATACTCGTTAAGCTTCATGCATTCTATCATAGAAAAAAACCTGGATTTATTAGATGTATATTGGTGTTGCCTTCCGATTACTTTGCCGTGTACGGTCAGTTCCTTCGCCACTGAGTGGCAATGTTGGGGCGAACGGGATAAGAAGCGATGGATAAGGGATATGCCAGACGAGGAGTATATTGTAAACATAGACAACCATGAGTTTGATTTCTTTTATGAGGACATGGATTATACGGAGTTTTGGGACAAGTTTGGGGACTGGTACGGGCAAGGAAAGACGACAGCCTGCATGATTGGGATTAGGTGCGACGAAAGCCTCAATAGGTTTAGAGCTATAATGAACCAGCAAAAAGAAACAATGAAAGACCAGCTTTGGACTAAGAAAAATACGAAGATTGTGTATAATGTTTATCCTATTTATGACTGGAAAACGGATGACGTTTGGGTTGCCAACGCAAAATTTGAATGGGAGTACAACGAACTGTATGATATTTTTTATAAGGCAGGGCTAAGTATTTATCAAATGAGGGTTGCGTCTCCGTTTATGAGTGAATCTAAATCAAGCCTTAATTTGTACAGGGTGATAGATCCTCACACATGGGCCAGGCTTTGCGCCCGTGTTCAAGGAGCTAATTTCATAGCCACATATGGGAAGCAATTAAATTATAACACTTTTAAACTTCCCGAAGGCCACACCTGGAAAAGCTTCACTAAGTTTTTACTTGACACACTACCTGAAGAAGTAGCCGAAAATTTTAGGGCGCGGTTCATACAATCATTTAAAGTATGGGGCCGTTTGGGCCGCGGGCTATCTGAAGAAATCATTCAGGAATTAAGAGACCATAGTATAGACTTTGAAACCAACGGTAAAACAGCGCATGGAAACAAAGATAAAACAAGGGTAATGATTAAAAGCTTCCCGGATCACCTCGACATGTTGAGTTGCAATGGTGGGGTTGTGGCAAGCTGGAAAAGGTTTGCGATTACAATCTTAAAAAACGATCATACATGTAAATACATGGGGCTTGCGCCAACAAAAGAACAAGCGGTAAGACAACGTGAGATAATGGAAAAATACAAAGACATATGATAATTAGAAATATTAAAGAATTAGAGGGCACAGATAGAGACGTGCCCTTTGATGATCACAACAGGAGTTTGAGACTTATTTTAAGCAAAGATGGTATGGGGTTTTCATTCCATAAGACTTTAATTAAAAAAGGCGGCCCATATCACTGGCATTATAAACACCATTTAGAAACCTGTTTTTGCACCGAGGGCCACGGAATAATCAGAGACCTTGAAAGTGGCGAATCACATGTGATCAAACCAGACACTATTTACATCCTGGATCATTACGACAACCATACATTTGAAGCACTTAAAGATACAATATTAATATCAGTATTTAACCCTCCGGTTAAAGGCCGCGAGGTTCACCAAAAAGACGGATCATATGCAATTTAAATCTCCAGTTTACAATGTAATTCCTGTTCCTATAGATAAAGTGCAGGCCAACGATTACAACCCTAACAAAGTCGCACCTCCAGAAATGAAGCTACTTGAGACATCTATTCTTGAGGATGGCTACACCCAACCAATTGTATGTTTTTACGATGAAGAAAATGACAAATACATCGTGGTGGATGGTTTTCATAGGTTTACGGTTTTAAAGACTAACAAAGTCATTCAGGAGCGCGAAGGCAATATGATGCCTGTGGTTGTTATTGATAAGGATATAGGAGATAGAATGGCCTCCACGATCAGACACAACCGCGCCAGGGGGACCCACAACATTGACCTTATGAGTACCATCGTTTCGGAGCTTGTTGAGATGGGTAAGGGCGACGCTTGGATATGTAAACACATAGGAATGAGCGTAGATGAGCTTTTAAGACTAAAGCAAATAACCGGCCTTGCCTCATTATTCGAGAATAAGGATTTTTCAGATAGTTGGGACGGGGAAATGGGATGAAAAGAGTTTATATACCATACTGGGATTGGGAGGACTGGAATCACGGAATGTGGCGTAAAGTTCAGGATGAAAAATTATGGCTTGAAAAAGCTATTGAATTTATGGGCGATCATATAATGTATGGGGCGGCCATGATTGACGTGGTAATAGCGTGGCCCAACACCATGTTAAACAACCTAACAAATCCATCAATGAATAAACTTGCCTTTATAGGGCATTGTGCATGTTGCTATGAGTTTGGATGTCCTGAATATGTTGTTAGAATGGCTTGGAAGGAATTAACCAATGAGCAAAGAGAATTAGCAAACGATCAGGCGAGAACAGTTTTAAATATTTGGATAGATGAGAACGAAAATAATTGAATTCATCGAGACCTGGGAAAATAGGTGTTACCCCGAACTACCGGACAGCTCACCGATTGAGATTTATGAGAAAGTCCCCTCCTACCAAAGATGTGCTTTGGCCATATTAAAAAATGATCACTCGTTGCGGTCTCTTGGTTTTATTCCAAAAAAATCGGAATGGTATAGTATTTTAAAATCCATAGAATTGAAAATCAAATGAAACCTTTAGAAACAAGACAGAAAGACTTTAAAAACCTAATCTGGGAATCGGTCGGGAAAACTTGCAAGGTGTACCCTAAACTGATGCTGATTGAATTTTTTGAACATTGGTCCACGGTCTCAG
>Ga0255047_10002932_pt1 | contig 10968 bp, 16 predicted proteins | sample JV7_2_1_MG_FD_183640 | JGI IMG/M metagenome (GOLD analysis project Ga0255047, IMG submission 183640) | Seawater microbial communities from Jervis Inlet, British Columbia, Canada - JV7_2_1 | ecosystem: Environmental > Aquatic > Marine > Inlet | place: Canada: British Columbia | collected 2016-10-06 | reverse complement strand
CTATGGCGAAGTAAACTGCACCATCAACGTAACTGTCCTCGCCCGGCTCGGGACCAACTACGACGCGAGACAGTTTTTGGATAACATTGTCAAGGCTATCCCACTCAGCGTGTGATATTAACCGTGGGCTGTGATTCGCATGAAACATGCGACACAAATCTTTTATTGCACCGGACAATTCCAACTGTATGTGAGGATCGCCATACGATTTGTTACGGTCTTCCATGGTAGCAACAATACCCTTTTCGAGTATCTGTTGCCTTATAGGTACATCGTCTCTAGACTTGACCATCTGTGTATTCCTCTCTCGTCTGGCTGACTTTGCTTGAGGTCGGCGGGGATGATTAGTTGCTCTCCTTGGATCATCAGGGGCCGTTCAGCGTGCTCGCGCATAACGGCTAGGCATGTCTTGATCTTGGATAGGGGTGCTATAGCGATCAGCGCGTCGTGGATGTTCAGGGCTACCCTAGCAGCCATGACCTTCCCCTGCATCGGCCATCTATCATCCTCTTGAGAACGATAAATTACTTGACAAACATGGTCCCCGATGGCAGACTGCGGTTTGAAGGCGACAATAGACTCAAGGGAATCGTCGCTGATCCTCTCGATGATCTGGAGCCTTCGCCCGTAGCAATTGAACAGGGCTTTGGTTTTGCGAACCTCTCGCTCTACCGTGGCCCACCACACACGAAGCTCAGGAGTGATACGATGGTACGTGTTGTAAGCATGTTGAGCTTCACCAATAGGAAGGCCGGTTGTCTCCGCAAGGCGCGGGTAGTTCATCCGGTAGTTGAGCCCATGTCTGCATCGCTTCGCAGTGAATCGAATGGTTATGCTCCCATCTGCGTCACGGTCGTTGATGGGAACCTCGTCGTACGGTACGCCGAACATTTCGGAGGCCAACGCGCGATGACAGTCATATCCGCCAGTGATCCTCGCGCGTTCGAACTGTTCCTTCCACGTCGGGATGTTGGCTTCCCACGCGACAACACGAGCCTCGGCTTGGGAGAGATCGAAGTACCCAAAGCCGTAGCCTAACTCCGCAACGAACATCTCGTAGGCGCGTACCGGTTGGTTTTGCAAGTTAGTGCCTGATCCCCACAGCACTTGACTTGACGAGAGCCGACCGGGCGCGTTCTGTACGCCGTACTGTTTCCATTCACATCGCATGTAGTCATCCGGATCGATATCTACATCAACATATGTAGAGAAGAACTTCTGTTCGCCCTTGTAGTTGGTGTGCATGCGGAGCAGTTCTTTGGGCTGTGGGCCAGTACGGGGATGGGCAATCATTCGTTCCTTATTCGCTTTATCAACTTGGAAGCCGCGACCTACCAACTTCAGCTTGTTGAAGAACAAGTCCTTCATCTGCGGTGTCGAGTTAGGGTTGGGACGGTACTCGGAGTCGTGCATCAACTGTGATGCGAAGTCTTCGAACTCCGTACGCAACTTCGCAACGTCGGCACCAAGTTCCTCTGTCAATGTCTCCTTCAGGGCACCGTCAATCTTGATACCACCGACCGTCATCTGTACAAGGTGAGGCTGTATACGCATCACGTGGGAGAAGAAGAACTTGTCTAGCCCTTGGTTAACCAACTCGTTGTGTATGCGTCGGTGGACTTCCCAGGTGATTGCACAGTCCTTTACGTTGTATCGCCAGAACGAGTCGATGTCACCGCCCTCACGGAACTCATCCTTGTCGTCCTTGTAGAAGGGGTGTGTTGTATACTGCGAAGTGAGGAAGCCGAGGTTGTGTGGAAGCTGTGGGTATAGTGTGTGATGGCCGAGCAACGTGTCGAACCATACGCGGCGAACCCTAATCCGATCTTTGTACCACAACCAGTAGCTATCGAAGTTGCCGTTCTGCGCTACGAGGCGCACGTCAGGGTCAGCGAGTAGCTTTTGTATCCGCACGTAGAGTGCCTTGTCCTCGTCTGGGGAGTACACGTTGCTGTTCGCATCACGGAAGTTTATGCACATACCTTCGTGTGCTTGATTAGCAAAGCCGATGCAGGCTGTCTGAGATGATACCGTCTCGATGTCAAAGGATACAGGCTCCTTCTCGTCCTGCATCTTGTCGATCCACGATACCGCTTCATTGAATGACGGATTGATCCGATGATGAACATCGTAAGATTCGTATGTCCCGTCGATTACCTTCTTGACACGTGCCACGTCCATACGGAATGGTAGCTCCGTCTTTGGATCACGTTCCGCAGGCACGATCGGATTGAATGTGCAGATCGCAGTGTACTCTCGGTACTGTTGCGTATCACCGTCATAGATAGTGAACGGTAGCACGGAACCGCGCCACTTAGTAATGCCATACTCTCCAGTCAACGCTTGCAATGCGTAGTTACCGCAGACGAGCACGTACTTGAGGTTAGGCAAGCGGGACAACTCCCACCTGAGTAGCCCGATCCAGTTGTCGAGTTCGTGTCGTTGCAGATTAACCTTACCTGCTTGGAAAGCCAACTGCCGCTTGATGACGTTGGTGATATAAACGCTCTGCCGTGGGTAGCCTGCGTTGCGTAGTGCGCCGAATAGGAACTTACCTGAGAAGCCGATGAGTGGTAGCTTCGTCTCAGCTTCTCGCGCACCGGGCGCTTCGGATACGACAGCAAGCTCGGACATGAACGCACCATCCATTGCACAGTCAACATCCAACCGCATCTGTTGCGCACGCTTGGCAAACTCTCGGCGCATCTCGTTCATGGACTTGATCATGCTTCGGTCTCCCCTATGCTGTGCGCCGTTCAAACGTATTCAACGGTATCGACCGAATTGTGTCCATTTGAACAAACTCTGTCGCGGGCATTGCTTTCATCGACAGAATGTCAACATCCATCGTCACAATCTCGTAGGGGCCTAATTTGCTTTCATCGAAGTTGCGCCAACCCAATTCGCACCAACCTACGGCAACACGCGGGCTTACACCCTCCGGCGCTTCGGTATCCCAATACGGTTCAGAACAAAGCCGTCGGAGATTGGCCGCAATACCATCAGGTGTCCTGAAAAATACACCCGGTCTATCAGACCATGACTGTCCGTCTACGCGTGCGTGTAGCATATAATGCCCATTGATGCCGACAAAAAACTTTCGGTCTATCTTCCGTTTGATCATAAAAAGGCGCATCACTTGCTCCTCACCAAGTTAGTTGCGCGTGTAACGGAGGTCTGGATGCTTCGCATGTCGGTGATGACGTGTACTCTGTGTTGCGCTCGTGTGATACCTGTGTAGAAGTTCGATCTACTCAGCATGTATGACAGAGACTTGTTCATCATGTAGACTATGCGATCGTACTGACTGCCCTGTGTCTTGTGCGTTGTCAGTGCGTAAGCCAAGCCACAACGCATGCGAGGATCGATAGCAACGAGTCGCTTCTTCTTCGTCATCTCAAGTATCTCGTTTGGAATGACGACGTGACGATCACCGGTGTCGATGGTGAATGTCCCTGCTGTCTCACCCTCTCGTACGATATCGATCACGAGACCAGCCTCACCGTTCAGGATCATCTGCGTAGGATCGGGCAATATGTATTGCTGCCATGTGTCAGGATCAGCGAAGCGGTCAGGGTAGGATCGTAGATCGTATGTGTTCTGGTTCCACACAACCTTGTCGCCTATGTCGATCCACACTGGCATGTTCGTTTCCCACTCGTGGCGGGGAAGCTTGATACCTTGAGACATGGCGTTCGGGTTGTAAATACCCTGTAGTAATACGTTCATTGCGTGTGTGCCTACCCACGACCGACGGCCCGGCGCAATGACTTGGCACTCAATGGTATCGAAGTGACCGTACTCTTCACCCGTGTCGAGGACGTAACTCGTCAACGCTTCGATAGGCTTCGACGTGATGTCGATGGTGAAGTCTTCTTCTCTTCGGGGGACACGCCCTGTAAGGATCAGGTGCGCATTGCGTAGAATGCCGCTCGACTCAGCCTGTCGGAAGATTACGTCGAGTTTGTGTCCGTCGAATCTATCAAGCATGGAAGAGAATGGCGATGGCTTCTCCGCGAGCTTCTTGTTCTCTTCAATGGGAGGAAGCTGCGCGAGATCACCGAACATGCGTATACAACCGCCACGCGGTAGTGCAGCGAGTAAGTTGTTGTGCACCTCCCACTTGACCATAGCATACTCATCACAGAGTACTATGTCGTAGCCGATCGGGTTCATTCGGTCGCGCTTGGGACTGGTTGAGACGAGAGCCTTACCAGTCTTCGGATCGCGCTCACCCGGATATGGATATTCTAACAGACGATGAATGGTCATAGCGTGTACACCTGTTGCTTCGTACACACGCTTCGCTGCCTTACCCGTTGGTGTAGCAGCGACGACAGCTACGCCAGCCGCGCGTAGCCTAGTACTAACCTCTTTGATGATGGTTGTTTTACCGGTACCAGCTTCACCAGTGATGGATACGATGCGTTTCCGCATGTCGCAAGCGTCTTTAATTGCGGCCTGTTGGCCGTCGGTGTAGTCTTCCATTCTCTTCCCCTAACGTTAGTGGGCAGGTGATCGATCTGGTAGGCGTAGAATTGCCTCTGCTGTCTGCACAGCACAAAACCGTAGGAAGTCAGCACGTTTCATCCCGCATATCGCCGCAGCTTCGTCAATCGATTCAAGTTGCTTCTTGTTGCAACGGAACTTAGGGAATCGTTCGAAGGTTGTAGTTGCGTGGATGCCGTGATGCATGAGCGATGGCATAGGTGTTGGAATGACTAACTCGTACGGTAGGACCATGTTGTATCCTTGCTGCGGGGGGCGACGACTGTGACGAGACGCCCCCCGCTCTATGACCAGGTAGGGGAGTAAAGCTACTTGATCATAAACCGAACGAACGCATCGACCCGGCCCGCATAGACGGCATTCAGAACTTCGTCAGCCTTGCGGGTTGCCTCTACGATCTTGATCTCGCCGGCCTCGACGGCTTGGGCGAATGCCTTGGCACCCTCACCCTTGAGGGTTACATAAGCTGCACGTGGTCCTTGAGCAGCACGCTTCGGAGCATCAGGGTTAGCGGGTCGTGGCATATCACGTCTCCTTGTCTGTGATGAAAGTGGAGTAGAAGTAGACTAGGGGTATTGGGGGTCGTTGTCAACCCCCAATACTAGGCCAGCACTTATTATCTGGCAGAGACTTCGCGGACATCCTCACGGTTGACGCCGTTGTACTCGTCGTGCTGGATCGAGAGCACGACCTCAGCGCCAACGAACTCAGTGACGTTGACCGTCTTGGATGCGGCAACACCACATGCCTCGCAGAACCGACGAAGGCTGTGGCGGTGACGTGGAGTGTCCTCTACCACAACACGGCGGAAAGGGATCATCGCACCGTCAGGTGCATTCTCCAATGGGAAGTCCGGCGGGAAGTCATCAGGCTGTACACGGAACATCGTGTTCAAGTACCTGTTACCACTCGTTGCAGATGTCTTGACCTCAATTGAGTGGACGGACGCTGGGTAGTCGCCGACCGGTAGCGGGTCGGGTGCCTCAGCTTCGGAGATGTCTTCCGAGAATGTGAGGATGCTTTCTTCATCAGCCATGTGCATGTTCCTTCCGTTTGTGTGTGCACACATTACACCTTATGGTGTTGGTTCACGGAGTAGGGGTCGAACCTACGTTACGAGCACCAAAGGCTCGTGTCCTACCATTAGACGATCCGTGATCAGGTCATCTTGGTAACGACAGTTTTTCCTTGCCGCCTTCTAGCCATTCTTGCCACCAGTCCTCGATCTTATGTCCTTCCCATGTCTCGGGATCGAATTTCCACTCGAACTCTGCTGCCCCGGTGGTTGTGAACATGCGAGTTTTGCACGGCTTGCGTAACCGAACCGGGCGGATAGCTATACGTCGCTGCCTACCCGTGTCGGTGATGGCCCACACCTCTGACAAGTCCTTTGGTGCATCATTCGGTAGCTGTCCACCAAGCATGATCGTAATGAACAGGATGACTCCATCATCGCTCTGTGTTGGCGTAGCCTCGTGCGCGATAAAGATGCAGTGCTTACCGTGCTTGGCAGTGAGACGTAGCATCCGCTTGACGAGTTGCACGGTTAGAGCGTTGCGAGCCATGTATGAGCCGGGCGATGGTCGTTCGATCTTCGCACCCTTCGTGGTGCTGATGCCTTGTTGCAAACACATGAAGGTGGCGTTCGTCAAGCTGTCAACAATGATTGTATCGTACTGTTCGATTGCTGGCTCAAGGCCGAGGATGTTATCTTTCTTGAACTGTTCCACGATGTTGTGTGGTGAGTCGGAGAAGTCAGCTACATCAACGTCATCACGGCTTGCGATAGATGCAGGACCGTCAGGGTCGAAGTTGAGTAGCAGTTTCCGACCGGGTGCGGTAGCAGCAAGAGTGGTCTTGCCACAGCCTGCATCGCCCCAGAACAGTGCGGTGAAACGAGATGGCCGTTCCTTTATGGACGTGATTGGTATGTTACCTACCTTGAGTTCCATTAGTTACTACCCCCTTCATGTAAAGGGTTCCACACACTCTCTACCATCCCGTCGAGTGTTTCCTGTCGCTCGTCAGGCGGTGCATAGCACAGCGGTATGAACGAGCATGGGCGGAAGTACCTGTTGCATGAGTGCGTAAACTTCGGCATGTCGGTCTCCTGCCCTATTGCATCTTCGTACGTGATTGCTGAGTTCAAGAACCAGTGGAACCACTCAGCGAACTGGTGTTGGTATCGAATGATAGGCACACGCTCTACGCCACCGTAATCACGTGACCGGGGCTGCGGTATGGCAAGGCCATGCACTACCACGTTGTGACTCTCTATGTCGGTCAGGGTTTGCAGCGCAATCAGATACCCTGTGACTTGGTGTGACAGGAGGAACGCTTCACGCCAGGCATCACCCAGGCGAAACGCTGTCTTGTTCTCTTCCAACTCGATCCGCTTGCGGTCGGGACTGTCCCAATGCACGCCGTCGATGCGACCGATAAAGCGGTAGATGAATGGCTCACCACTTTTCAGCGTGAAAGTAATTACCAAGTTGAATGGTATCTCGATGCCGACCATAGATGTTGGGTCGTCAGCATCGCTCACCCACACTGGACGCTTCCAACGTACTCGGTCGAGGTAGACGATGCATGCTTCTTCAAGGTTAGCTACTGTCCTGTTCTTATCCATCGGGTCATCGTAGAAGCCTGATGTGTAGAGAGCTTCAAGGCAGAAGTTAAGCATCTGCGTGCGTTCGTCGTCGCCAACAAACTGTTGTAATTTATCACACATCTCTGCGAACCGCGTGTTACCAAACAGTCGATTGCCATGATGGTTAAAGTGTTGCCCTAATCCCTGCTTGTACAAGTCCCATAGCCTCGCCGCAGCAAATACATCGTGACATGCACTGCCCGCTTCCAAAGCCATCGCCCTCGCACTCCCCGGCATAGCAAGGCCGAGTCCATATCGGACAGCGCCCCAAACAGGGCAAGTGTTGATCGCTACTAAGCGTGTGTTATCATACGCACGTATTCCTTCGTGTATGTCATCAGCCCGCACGCATTCGATCTTGTCGATATCACCAATTTTGATCATCGAGTACCTCTATCAGTTTGAAGTTGCCATCAACGTTTAGTGCTGCAACGTAGATTACCTCACGTATTTTACTGTCAACTGGATAGTTGAACGCCTCAAGAAATGGTTTACTGTCTGGCCATTCAAGTCGCGATACATCACCTGATACCTTGTCGATTAATACAGCCTTGCCTATGTCGGAGAGCTTATTTATACGGACAACCTTGTATGTTCGCTCAGTAATACCACCACGAATAGCAATAGGATAATCTCCACTGATATCAAACATGCGAACGCCTACGACCTTGACGGCCACAAGTGGCGCAGCTATGATACAGACACCAATCTTGCTGCTGTAGCGTCCCATCAATTCGTCCAGTGCAACAACTTGCGAATCGAGAGCGAGAGTCGTACGACCGTGTGGGTTTACCAAAACATATAATTTGTCCCCGATTTCCCATGGACAATCAATGATCGATTTCGTCATCACTTACCTCACTATCCTTGTGTTGTATCGATTCGATCGCGCCCTTCATGTTCGCTGCAACGTCTGAGAAGTTCGCTACGATATCAGTCATCTGTGATATTGCCATCGCCAACTCCATCTGCGACTCACGTATCACGCCTTGATACTCGGCTAGCTTGGTAAGGCACATCTCTGTGCCTTTCTCAAAGCCGTGCGTGCGAAGGGTCGGCGCGACATCGCGCGCCTTTAATCCTCCGAATGATGCTTCACCGGGCATTAGATGCTATCCTCTAGCGAAGTTAGTATGTCCGATATCCTAACAAGTCTCGTGCGCAGTGCTTCGTTCATTGCTCGCATTCGAGGAAGCACTCCTGACTGTTCAAGAGCATCTGCTTCTACACCTGTTGGGTTTTCAGTGGCACCATGTAAGCGCATATCCATCGCTTCCAGACGATTAATTAATATGCCCATCTCGTTGTACACCGCTTGTGTATCATCCAAGACCTGCTCGGTATCGGGCTTAGCCTTGACGACGTTACCAGCGCTTCTGTTACTCATTAGTTTTCTCCTCATCGAAGATGTCTATCCCTAGCTGTAACCGAAATGTCTGCACCTTGACGAACCGTTCACACATGCGTGTCAACGTCTTGTCTAGTGATGCTACGTCCTTACCTAGCATTTCGTACAGTTTGTCGAGCGACACACGTGCTTTCTCATCTTCAACTGCTTGTTTGTCAGCAAGTTTCTGCTTGTACAGGCGGACAGCCTTGAGACGTTCAGCACGTATGCGCTCGATATGTCTGTCGAACTCTTCGACTGACATATCACTGATGCCCCTAGGATCGATGAAATCCGGAGGGCGTTGTGGTAGTTCACTTATTGCCATGTAACTTGTCGATGAGTTTCATCGCCTTTTGCCTCACATCCTCAAGACGCATGGATGTTTCTCGAAATGGTGTTGGTCGCGTGTCAGCGAACAGGGCAAGGAATCGATGTGTTGTCTCGTCTTCAACAACTGTTACTTCGACACCATCATGCTCGAACCGCTCAACGAACTGTGTTCCTTTGGGAACCTCCACCTGTGGAGGTATCTGCGTGACACTGTTCATAGCGGCACCACGCTGAAGGACTTGGCGGGCAGGCGTGCTGTCGTACTGTCTTCGAACAGCGCGTCGATCTCCTTCGGTGTGTATCGCCCGCCGAGTGTCAGCTTGTTGCGTAGCGACGTTACGTTGAGCGTCTGTGCTGGTGTCTTGACATTGAGCATGAGCATGTAGAGCTTGTCGTTCAGTAGCAACTTTTCCTGCTTCGCCTTCTCATCGGCTGCGGCAGTAGTAACACTATCGACTTCATCAGGGTCACAGGCAAGCAACAACTCCTTGAGTGACTTCTCGCGCTGCTTCTTGAAGAATGCAGCACATTCGGTATCGATCATGTATGCGTGCATGAGGGGATCGTGATTGCCACGTGGTTTAGGGCAGTCATACTCGGTACGCCCAATCTCAGCGAGATGCTTCGACAGACGCGACTTGAGGTCTGCTAGTCGCATTGTGTTTTCCTGTATGTGAGGGGATTAAGCTGCGAGAGTTTGAAAGTGTTCTGAGCGGATGATCTTCCGAACTTGCTCCTCGCGATTCATCATCGTTGCGGCAACATGGTCCCGTGTCGTGGTCCGAGTGCTAAAACCGTCCTCTTCACTGTCATGTGACGCATAGAACGTAAGGGCAGAAGCCAAAGCCCACAAGGTGCTGCCACGATCCGACTTCTCACGTAGGTAGCGCGTAAACAGCGCGCGGCTGAGGCGTTCCGATAGGTAGTCGTTCCTAACCAGACCTTCGAAGAACGTTGAGACAGTTTCATCGGGCAGATCGCGTTTGCACCACTCGCACCACATCTTAGCACTCTCTTCAAATAGCTTGAGGTTGCCTGTGATGTAACCGGATAGTGCAGTAACGTCAAGACCTGACGTGTGCCGGCGCACCTTCTTGTCAGCAATGCCGATGATCATACCGTTCATGCAGAAGAAATCGATCGCACCGATGATGATCTTGACGGCTGAGTTGCCGAACCCGTTCTGCACGATAGCACGAAATGCGACCCCATCGCGGTCTGATGTGCTATGGCGTGTAGTGGGAACATCAGCCGTGATGTCGTTGAAGACGTACTCACGTAGGCACATTGCACCATCGTACGACATACGATCTTTCACGGTAACGTTTCCAAGTTTCTCAGGGGGGAGGGTATCGATGATGTTCGATTCGACAGCCTCAAACAGTTCCCTATTCTGTACCGTCTTGTAATTCATACCAACAACAGCAAGGGGGATGGGGTTGCCTTCGTCTGCGCGTAGGAGTTGCTTATGATCAGGGGACTTCAAGTACGTATTTGACTTCGACTTCCAGAATAACGGACGTTCGACGACAGGGAAGTAAATGTAAGAGTTGGCGGGAGCTAGGCGTTCGCGCTTTCCTACGAGCGGTACAACGTTCATGTCTTTACCTCACATGGGTTTGTTGTTGGGGTGATTTCCGATTGAGAGACCATTCTAGCACAGTTCCACTAGCAAATCAAGTTTACTAGATGTAGTATGCCCCCTCACGTGTGACACAAGATGTGTATTGAGGGTCGTTTAGCTTGAGACGTTCTACCATAGGATTCCTGAGGTGATCGGTGCCGAGAACATCGAGTTTCCATATTCTGATCTCCTTGTATACTTCCGTTGTGTTATAAAAATCCTCGGTTGGGGATGTGACTGTAGGTAATAGTATAGCAACACTAGACGCTGCTACAGACGAAAGGAAGTCTCTACGGTTCATTTTGCTGCCCAATCTATCTCAGGGGCGGGATAGATGCCGGGCCTGACATTTTCCCTGCACGCATTGTTGATCGCGTCGGCATCGGCTTCAGTGCCTCCACTGCGTCCATTGTTCTTGATCCGCATGACGTAGTGACCGTCTTCGTGGAGCACAATATTAATCAG
>Ga0255047_10002931_pt1 | contig 10970 bp, 10 predicted proteins | sample JV7_2_1_MG_FD_183640 | JGI IMG/M metagenome (GOLD analysis project Ga0255047, IMG submission 183640) | Seawater microbial communities from Jervis Inlet, British Columbia, Canada - JV7_2_1 | ecosystem: Environmental > Aquatic > Marine > Inlet | place: Canada: British Columbia | collected 2016-10-06 | reverse complement strand
CGCCTACGTCGCGTTGACCAAGCCACGCATTATCGAGCTTCTCTTGATCACAACGGTTCCTTCGATGGTGCTCGCGGCGAGCGGGTGGCCTGGCACGTGGCTGGTCCTGGCCACACTTATCGGGGGAACACTGTCGGCCGGAGGGGCCAACGCTCTCAACAGTTACGTCGATCGAGACATCGATGAGGTGATGAAGCGCACCCACCGTCGACCACTGGCCCAACACGAGGTGGCGCCACGCAACGCGTTGATCTTTGGGATCGCTCTGGGATTGGCCGGCTTCGGCTGGCTCTGGGTAAACACCAATCTCCTCGCTGCGTCACTGTCGACTGCTGCTCTCCTCTTCTATGTCTTCGTGTACACGATCGCACTGAAGCGAACGACAGTTCACAACATCGTCATCGGTGGTGCGGCCGGCGCTGCACCAACCCTGGTCGGCTGGGCCGCGGTTTCGGGCACAGTTGCGGTCCCGGCTTGGGTGCTGTTCTTCATCGTCTTCTACTGGACCCCACCTCACTTCTGGGCGCTGGCGGTCCGTTACAAAGATGATTACGAGAAAGCGGGAGTCCCCATGCTTCCGGCAGTTGCCGGAGTCGAGGCCACCACTCGACGCATGCTTCTCTACACCGGATTGATGGTTGGCGTTTCACTGCTCCTCGTCCCGCTGGGTGGGATGTCATGGATCTATCTGGTGGCTGCCTTCGGGCTCGGTGCATGGTTTCTTTGGAATACTTGGCGTGTCTTTCGGGAGCCGGATCGGGCCATGAAGCTGTTCACCACCTCGACGATCTACCTTTCTGCGTTGTTTGCCGCAGTGATGCTGGATGTCCTGACATGAAGCGACTCGTCTTGGGTATCGCCTTGGCTGCGTTGGTCGTGTCCGCCTGCTCAGACGACAAACCCAACGGTTTTGCCCAGATCGCATCGGCCAACGGAAGTGTTGGCGTAGGGGAACAACGGGTACTTGTCGCCATCGTCGACCCGACGACAGATCAGTTCCTCGCCGCACCGGAAGTGGCTGCCACCGCCATTCTCAGGGATCGCATCGGTTCGCCGATTGGAGAATATGAGGGGGAATTCATCTGGATCGTGCCCGAAGTGCGAGGGCTCTATGCCTTCCACATGGACATTCCGGGGCCGGGAACTTTTCAGGTCACGGTCACTAGCGATGCCTTTCACGACGCCGGCCCTGCCGGCTTGGTCACAATCGAGGATCCTGGTGTGGTTGTCGTCGGAGACAGTGCACCACGATCTCAGACCAGGACCACGGCCAACCACGTCATCGACAACATCACCTCGGACCCAGAGCCTGAACCGAGCTTCTATGAGTTGAGTATCGCCGAAGCTGTGGACGATGGCCCGACTGTGATCGTGTTCGGCACACCGGCATGGTGTACCTCACAGGCATGTGGCCCGTTGCTTGACCAGGTGAAGAGTCTCTCATCGGACTACCCGGGTCTCAATTACGTCCATGTCGAGGTCTATGAGGACATCCACGTGAGTTCGTTCGAAGAACTCACATTGGTTCCTTCGGTCGTCGAATGGGCGCTGCCGGCGGAGCCATGGGTGTTTGTCACCGATTCGAACGGCGTCGTCACGGCAAGCTTCGAGGGGGTCGCGAGCGACACGGAATTGGCCGAGGCGTTCACAGCAGTTTCCTCCTGATCCGTGTGGTTTTGGCTTAAGTTGGTTGGAGGTTCTCAATCTCCGTATGATGCCGATCCGATGGCTCGGCTTCGTCACCGTCTAACGCTTCGTCTAACGCGATTCGTCGCCCTCATTGGCGTTGCCCTTCTTTTCACGTCGTGCTCATTCATCGAGGTCGACTCCCCCCTCACCACTTTCGACCCCTCAGGCCCCAACGCCGATCGCATCGACTCTCTCTTCTGGCTGGTCTTCTGGATTGCCACTGCTGTCTTTGTCCTGGTCATGGGTGCGCTGATTGTGATCCTGGTTGTCTTTCGGGACCGCGACAAGGACTCGATCAAAGAGCCCAAACAACTTCACGGAAGCGCCAAACTCGAAGTGGCCTGGACTGTGATTCCGGCCCTGATCCTGGCGGCGATCGCAGTGCCTACGACAGCGGCGGTTTTCGACCTGACTGGGTGCGATGCAGACTCCATGCGTGTCGATGTGACGGGTCATCAGTGGTGGTTTGAGTATCACTATCCCGACCACGACATAGATACCGCCAACGTTCTGGTGATGCCGGTCGGCCAGGAAGTCTGCTTGGAGATGACGTCTGACGATGTCATCCACAACTTCTGGGTCCCGTCGTTGATGGGCAAACGTTATTTGATACCCGGTCAAACGACCGCGCTCCGGATGGAAGCCGATGAAACCGGGGAGTATTGGGGTCATTGCGCTGAGTTCTGTGGTCTCTCCCATTCACTGATGCGAGCGCGGGTGCAAGTTGTCGATCAAGGTCAGTTCGACACATGGGTTGGCAGTCAACAGACACCTGCCACTCTGCCGGTAGAGGGAGAACCGGAACACGACGGTTATCAGATTTTCGTCAACAAGGGATGTGTGCAGTGTCACACTGTTCGCTTCGACGACGCCGATGCGTCAAACATCATCGCCAGGGAAGCGTTCAACGGTCCCGACCTGACCCACTTCGCCTCACGTGACACATTTGCAGGTGCCACGCTGCCTGAAGATGGAGAGTCGTATGAGGTCGCCCTCACCGAGTGGCTGGCGGATCCGCCTTATAAGAAACCCGGTAGCTTCATGCCCAATCTGGCTCTGACTTCGCAGGAGATTGCCTCGCTAATTGTTTGGCTGGAAAGCAACAAATGACAGCAACAGTCGAACGTCCCCAGAGCACGATCTTCAAACGGCCCTCCACGACGAGCGGACTGTGGGGTTGGGTCACCACCGTCGATCACAAGAAGATCGGCATCATGTATGGCTACGCCGCCTTCTTCTTCTTCCTGGTCGGTGGTACCGAGGCTCTACTCCTCAGGATTCAGTTGGCCCAGGCCGACTCGGAGTTCCTCACCGCAGGGGCCTACAACGCCATGTTCACCATGCATGCCACGACCATGGTGTTCCTGTTCATCATGCCTGCTTCGGCGGCGTTTATGAACTATCTCATCCCGTTGATGATCGGGGCCAGGGACGTTGCCTTCCCCCGGCTAAACGCTCTCTCCTGGTGGGTCTTCTTTTTCGGTGGGATCTTCCTCTACAGCACCTTTGTCTTCGGTACTTCGGCTCCACCCGTGGGGGCAGATGGAATCACCGGCAATCTTCCGTTGGGCGGTGGCCCCGGCAGCTTCAACTTCTTGGCCGATTCTCCGGACGGAGGGTGGTTCGGTTATCAGCCGAACGCTGGGCCTCTCTACTCGCCCGGCACGGCGATGGACTATTGGGCCTTTGGCCTCCAGATCATCGGACTGGCGTCACTGATCTCTTCGGTGAACTTCATCGTCACCGTCTTCAACATGAGGGCGAAGGGCATGCGTCTTCTCCGAATGCCGGTGTTTGTCTGGATGTCCACGGTTGTCGCTTTCCTTCTGCTGTTCTCGCTCCCGATAATTGCCGTAGCGCTGTTCATGGTTGGCTTCGATCGACAATTCGGTACCTTGTTTTTCGCTCCGAGCGGCGGCGGGGACCCGATCCTGTGGCAACACCTGTTCTGGCTGTTCGGCCATCCTGAGGTATATATCTTGATCTTGCCGGCTATGGGAATCGTCTCCGAGGTCCTCCCGGTGTTCTCTCGAAAACCCCTCTTTGGCTACTCCGCCGTTGTTTTTGCAGGAGCCGCCATTGCGTTTCTCGGCTTCGGTGTCTGGGCCCATCACATGTTTGCCTCAGGGATCACTCCGGTGGCTCAGGCGGCCTTCGGACTGGCGACCATGACCATCGCGATTCCGACTGGAATCAAAATCTTCAACTGGATGGGAACCCTCTGGGGAGGGCGATTAAACTTCACTACCCCAATGTTGTTTGCCGTGGGTTTTCTGGCGATGTTCACCATTGGTGGTCTTTCCGGCGTCACTCACGCCGTTGTCCCCTCCGATTGGCAACAGACTGACACCTACTACATCGTCGCCCACTTCCACTATGTGTTGTTTGGCGGTGCCGTCTTCGGGCTCTTTGCCGGTCTGTACTACTGGTTCCCCAAGCTCACCGGCAAAGTGATGAACTCGAGATTGGGCAAGACGCACTTTTGGCTGATGTTCATCGGGTTTAACCTCACCTTCGCTCCGATGCATTGGCTCGGTCTCCAGGGGATGGTCCGTCGGACGTGGAAGTACGCACCAAACAACGGTTTCGAGCCTTGGAATCTCGTTATCACGATTGGGGCATTCATCATTGCGCTGTCCCTCCTGGTGTTCATGTACAACTGGTGGCACAGTCGGCGCAAAGGTGAGGATTCCGGACTCGACCCATGGGACGCGAGGACCATCGAATGGTCAATACCGAATCCGACGCCCGAGTACAACTTCGCCAACCCACTGGTGATAACCAGGCTCGACCACTTCTGGCACATGAAGTACGGCGAAGATGAGGAGGGTCGAGCAGTGCGTCGGCCCGACGCCGACGACTTGGTCGATCGGCTGGAGTACGAGGGCAACAATCCATCTTCGCCCATCCACCTCCCGGCCCCGTCTTACTTCCCATTCACGATGGCTATCGGCCCACCTCTGATCTTCTACGGCGTGATCTATCACACAACGGCGTGGGGCAAGGCGTTGATCGCGATTGGTGCGGTTATCGCTCTGTCGTCGGTCATCGGGTGGAGTCTTGAACCATTGGAGGAGCCCCTCGAGGGTCACGACGACGAGCTCGACGCGGAGGGCGCTGATGTCTGACGTCACCCACGACGTGGCCGTCGATCACCACGAGGAGCACGAGTCGACCGGGATCGACAGCCGCAAGCTGGGGATGTGGCTGTTCCTGAGCTCCGAGTTTCTGCTGTTCGGCGCCCTGATCTCCAACTACCTGCTGTATTCGAACCGGCCTGGCTTCGAAGGGACTTACCCGGCCGAGGTCTATGACATTCCTTTCACGTCGGTCAGCTCATTTGTCCTATTGATGAGTTCCTTGACGATGGTGCTGGCCCACAATGCTCTAAGCCGAGGTGACCAGAACGGCACCAGGACCTGGCTTTTCGCCACGGCTGCTCTGGGGGCGGTATTTCTCGGAGGCCAGGTTTTTGAATTCACCGAGTTCATCGTGGAGTCAGACATGACCCTGTCAACGAACCCGGCTGCTTCGTCTTTCTACTTACTCACCGGATTCCACGGGACCCACGTGGCCATCGGCGTGATCATGCTCCTGTCCCTTTGGGGGACTTCGAGGCGACAGGGGGGTCTGTCCGAAAAACACGGGATGAACCTCGAGCTCGTTGGCTTGTATTGGCACTTTGTCGACATCATCTGGATTGTCATCTTCACCGTTGTCTATCTGCTGTCGGTTTCCGCGCAATGAGCGTCGAGCAGCACCACGACCACCACCCAACGCCTGCGCAGTACTGGAAGATCGCTGCGCTGTTGGCCGTGCTCACTGCAATCGAGGTTTCGCTTTTCTACATCGACCAGGCTCTTGACCTTCAGATATTCAATGCCATAGCCCTGATCGGCTTGTCGACGCTGAAATTCGTGATCGTCGTGGGTTGGTTCATGCATCTTCGCTTCGAAAGGCCAATGTTGACCCGCTTCTTCACCGCCGGCTTCGTCCTCGCGCTCGGCCTCTACTTGGTCGTGCTGTCAGCCATGGGGGTTGTCGCGATCCGGGGTGGGTAGCAATGATTCCGGCCTGGCATCCGCACTACGACCTTTGGGCCCTGATCTTCATCCTCGGCGTTGGTTACTGGTATGCCGATGCTCGGATTCGCATCCACATCGCACCTGGGGCGCCAGGGCCGACCCGACGCCAGTGGTGGCAGTGGTATCTCGGTCTGGCCTTGATTTGGCTGGTCTCAGGCTGGCCCGTCCACGACATTGGAGAGCAGTCGCTGTTCACGCTCCACATGTTCGAACACATGATTCTCGCCCTGGCTGCGCCGGCTTTGCTTTTGATGGGAACACCAAGATGGCTCGCCGACGCAACGCTTGGTCATCCGAAGGTTGCCCGCTTGCTGAGACCACTTTGCAAAGCGGTGCCGGCGTTCGTGATCTTCAATACCGTCTTTGTCCTGATCCACTGGCCCGACATGGTTGATTTGATGCTCACCAGTGAGCTGGTTCATTTCGCCATGCACACATTGCTGTTCGTGTCGGCGTTCCTGATGTGGATGCCAGTCCTTTCGCCGACACTGGCGATACCGAAGCTGACCCGACCCCTGCAGATGCTGTATCTCTTTCTCCAGTCGCTGCTTCCCACCATTCCTGCTTCGTTCCTCACATTCTCGACTGTGGCGCTTTACCCCGTCTACGGAAGCGCGGCGACGGCATACGGACTCACCGCTGTCTCTGATCAGACAATTGCCGGGGTCATGATGAAGCTCGGCGGGGGCTTCTTGATCTGGGTCACCATCGCAGTCATCTGGTTCCGCTGGACCTCCGAGGAGCGAGAATGGGAACACCTCGAAACACCGGAGCCGGCTTCACGATGACTCACCTGCCCGGTCGATTCTTTCTCCCCGGCCCAACCGAAGTACACCCCGATGTTCTTGCGGCACAGAACGCCCAGATGATCGGGCATCGGGGCCCGGCCATCAAGGCACTAATGGAGAGTGTTGAGGCTGGCCTCAAACCCGTGTTTATGACCGATCGACCGGTGATCGTCTCCACGTCATCGGCTACGGGGCTGATGGAAGCCGCGGTGCGCAACGGTGTGCTTGGCGGGAAGGTCCTCAGCCTGGTGACGGGGGCCTTCTCGGGCCGTTTCGCCGAGATCGCACAGACTTGTGGCCTAGATGTTGAGGTGTGGGAAGTCAGCTGGGGTGAGGTGCACTCATCAGACGACCTCGCCGAAAGGTTGGCTGGAACAGAGTACGAGGCGGTCATCCTCTCTCAATCGGAGACGTCGACTGGATCACTCCACGATCTCGAAGCTGTCGCGAAGGTGGTGCGTGAATATGAGGACACCCTCCTCTTGGTTGACTCGGTCACAGGAATCGGTGGCGTGGAGACCCGACCCGACGACTGGGGTATTGACTTCATCCTCACCGGTTCCCAGAAGGCACTTGCGCTTCCCCCGGGTCTCGCCTTCGGGTTGGCTTCCGATGGCATGATGAAGCGTTCCAGGCAGGCCGATGGGAGGGGCTGGTATTTCGCCCTCGATCGCCTCATGGACCAACTCTTGGGGAGCCAAACCCCGGCGACACCTGCAGTCTCCCTGCTTTATGCCCTCGATCTCCAGTTGAAGCGAATCGCCGAGGAGGGGATGGAGGCTCGTTGGCAACGTCATCTCGACATGCAGAAGAGAACATTTGACTGGGTCGACGAAATGAGATCGGTGGGCTCGGGGATAGATGTCTTTGCTGCTGAAGGCCACCGCTCACCAACTGTCACTTGTATCGCGATGCCCGATGGCAAAGGCGCATCAGAGGTTGTCTCCGCGATGGCTGAGAAAGGGTGGGTCATCGGTGGTGGGTACGGCAAATTGAAGGAGTCGACGATCCGCATTGGCCACATGGGTGACCACACCGTTGCCGAGTTGGACGGACTTTTGAACGTGCTTGAAGAAGTCATGCCATGACGTTCACCGTTCTGGTGACTGACAAGGTCGCCGCCGAAGGTCTGGCCACGCTTGCTGGGGATAAGCGTTTTGAGGTAATCCAGATTGATGACACTTCGAGCGGATCGTTCGGAGAGGCTCTGAAGATCGCCGATGCCTTGGTGGTCCGCAGTGCCACCGGAGTGGGGTCCGAAGTGATGGAACGTGCTCCCAATCTCAAGGTGGTCGGTCGCGCCGGTGTCGGAATTGACAATGTGGACGTCGAAGCGGCCTCAGCACGCGGGATAGCCGTCTACAACGCACCCGGGGGAAACACCATCGCCGCGGCTGAGATGACCATGGCTCTCATGCTCTCGCTGATCCGCAAGATTCCAGAGGCGGAGCGATCGATGCGTGCCGGTGAGTGGAATCGTGCTGCTTTTCAGGGCACCCAGCTCCGGGGCCGCACCCTCGGCCTCATCGGTGCTGGTCGTATTGGAGGTGAGGTCGCGAGACGCTGTCGCGCCTTCGACATGGACTGCATCGTCTACGATCCCTATCTGACTCAAGACCGCGCAGACGAGCTCGGAGTCCTCCTTGTCGAGCTCAACACTGTTTTGGAAGACGCCGACGTGATCTCGATTCATGTTCCCTTGAATAGTGAGACGAGGGGTCTAATTGACGGCGATGCCCTGGCCCGCATGAAGAGTGGGACAGTGGTGATCAATGCCTCGCGTGGCGGTGTAATCGATGAGACCGAGCTAGCTCGGGCTTTGTTCGAAGGGGATATCGCCGGCGCCGCTTTGGATGTATACGAGGATGAGCCGCTTCCAAGCGACAGTCCTTTGCGAGACGCTCCCAATCTCGTTTTGACTCCCCACTTGGCTGGGTCGACAGCCGAAGCTCAGGTCGAAGTCGCCAGCGAAGTCGGGGCACACATCATGCGAAATCTCGGTGACCGCGATGCCAGCGGGGCAGTCAACGCTTCTCAACTAGTTGAGAAGTAGCGCGGCTCAGCTTCGCTGAGGCCGTAGTCAGATCCTTCAGATCTGATGTCCTTACGGCCTTCTGCGAAGGTCTGCCCGGATAGAACCCGGCTATAGGTTCAAAGAACGATGTGATCTGATTCAGATCAGTTGAACGACAGCGCCTTGTCCTTCGGACCCGCTTTCCTCGGTGTGTTCGTCGTCGCCGGCGTAGAAGAGCACGGCGAGGATGATGACAAGGACAGTGCCCAGTCCGATGATCGCCCAAAGCAGGTCGCCAAACGAGATTCTCATCTCAGGCTTGCTTCCTGCCAGGGCGGCGAATCCAAGAATTCCCCCTGCGGTGAGGATGGCAACGATTGACGCCCCACCACTGGCGAGATGATTCGACTGAATCAGCGTGTAGCCAAAGGGGATGACCAAAAGAACCAGGAGAATCAGGGCAACCATCGGAATACCGATTGCATTGCCGAGACGTCCCCGAACCGCTTCCAACTCTTCGGTGTCGTCGTCATCGACGGCGACTGGCGTTCCCAACAGTTGGGGAACAATAGAGGTGATAGCACCCAGCGCCGCTCCGCCGATCAGCATGACCGCGATGGTGGCCAACACCGGAAGCTGGACCAGCCCCTCGCTTCCCTCGATCTCGGTCCCCAGGCTGGTGAGGACCACACTGGCGATCCCTCCCAGGATCAGACCAAGGATGGCCCCGATCCACGCAGTGGAGGATTTGGAGCCCGAAAGCTGCATAGCCGGGTTGGACCAAGCAGCCGAGGCTCTGGAGAAGCCTGCCACCACTGCGCCAAAGAGAATGCTGACCAGGGCGATGCCGATGATGACCCCGTTGGAGTCGACCTGAACGACGGGTCCTTCGTCGGGGAGGACTGATGTGGTGTCAGCCCAAAAGGCGGAGGCAAATAGGAATGCGATCAAACCGAGGCCACCACCGGTCCAGGCACCGATACGCACCGCGGTCCTGACACGCTGACCCAGCGAGACCGGTTCTAGCCGATGTTCGGGCTCGAGATCGGGGACCACTTCTTCAACGGTGGGCACTTCAATGACCGGTGCCTCCATGACGGCAATGGCGCTGGTCGTCTCATCGGGGGCAGGAGCTTCGGCGACAGGCTCCTCGGAGACCGGGGCCGAGACCGCTGCCGCAACCGGGGCACCACCAGACCAGGCCGAGAGGATGTCGTCAACGGTTGACCCGGTCTCTGCGGCGCGGGCCGCCGCGGAACGCTGAACCAGGTCTGCAGGAGTACCTAGCGCTGCGGCGGCAGCGTCGAGAAGATCACTCACGGAACGGCACTTTAGCCAACCACTGGCGTGTGCAGATTCCCACGCCCAGCGGGTTCAACTGCACACGCAAGTTGTCAAGTCCGCACAAGACGGGACCACCGGTAGCCTTCCATCTCCATGTTTGGTGCCATCAGTTATCCACCCATTCCCATCTGGGATGTCGGGCCGTTTGTCTTCTCGCTACATGGGGTGTTTGCTGCGCTCGGTTTCCTGGCTGGAGCTTTGGTAGCGACCCGTGAGTTGAGAAAACGCGGTTATGACGTCCTCAAGTACCAGTCGGCGCTCACTTGGGGTTTGGTTGGTGCGTTGATCGGCGCCCGTTATCTGACTGCCCCTGCGGCAATCATGAACGGGACTCCGATCCTCGAGGCTCTCAACCCAATCTCGGGCAACTTCTCGATCATGGGTGGATTCGTTGGTGGAATCGTGGCCGGGGCGTGGCGAATGAAACAGGTCGAGCTTTCGATCTGGCCAACTCTCGACATGTCGAGTTTTGGCCTCGCGGTTGGCACCATCGTTGGCCGTATTGGTGATTTGGCCATCGTTGAGCATCTGGGGCGTGCGACCGACGTTGCATGGGGTTATGGAGTGAAGCCCGGATATGACCTTGCCCCCCAACACGACGGGCTGGAGTGCACCGATTCAGCCAGTCTTATCGACGGATTCTGTCCCTATCCGGGCGACGCTGCCGTCGCCGGGGTCTATCACCATGTGGCGGTTTACGACATGATCGGTGCCATCATTTTGTTTGGCTTCTTGCACTTCGTATACAGTCGTTTCCGACTCCACTATGGCCAGCTCTTCTTCTTGTGGGTCGCCTGGTACGGGTTGCAAAGGTTTGTTCTCGACTTCATGCGTTTCGGGATGGGTGATGCAGAAATCGGCAGCTTCACTTGGAATCAACTCAGTGGTCTGGCCGCCGGGATTGGCGGCCTGGTGTTGGTCTGGTTGATGGGTCGCAGACAGCCCGTCGTCAGCGATGAAGAAGACAGCGCCCGCGGAGCCGACCTGGAGCCAACTGCCGCCTAACCGGCATTCCTTTCGTCCCTCCACGCCAGCCACTCGGCGACAGGG
>Ga0255047_10002929_pt1 | contig 10974 bp, 8 predicted proteins | sample JV7_2_1_MG_FD_183640 | JGI IMG/M metagenome (GOLD analysis project Ga0255047, IMG submission 183640) | Seawater microbial communities from Jervis Inlet, British Columbia, Canada - JV7_2_1 | ecosystem: Environmental > Aquatic > Marine > Inlet | place: Canada: British Columbia | collected 2016-10-06 | reverse complement strand
ATCGTCGCCTTCTGCACCGCTAGTACCGCCACCAGCATCGCCGCCGCCAGCGGCAGACGCTCCTGTGGCAGAACCTCTGCCTTCTCCCTCCGAGCCGGTTCAGCCAAGGGGGCCGGAAGGAACGATTGTTTCTCCCACTCCTATGAAGGCCGGGATTGAGACGGAGCGAAAGAAAAAGAAGTATGGGGGGAAGGGTCCGCCGTCGAGACAGGGGGGAACAGAGGCCAATCCGAAACCTTCAGCCCCTGGACAAGGAGAACTTTGGCCAGAGTCGGTCCAGCTTGACGGTCAACTGCTGTACGAAGCCGAGGTCGCGAGCGCCGGCAAGGACAGCAAGGTTCGCCTGACCGGCACTGACCTTGTACGATTGGTTGGGATGTTGAGCGAGGGCAATGCTCCGGTCAACAGGGTGAGCTTCAGGTGCTGCGGTAAACGTCTGGCCTTCGCTCAGGAAACAAAGAACTAGGAACAACATCCATGTCGCTTCGGGTCTTGGTTGAAAATGCGTTTCTGGGTCTCGGCTTCGAGTCCCTCGCTACCGTGAATCGGGAAGGACCGATTTGCGAGAGTGGGATTCTTGGTGGCGATATGATTCCGAAGAATTATATCGAGCCGACCCTGAAGCAGATCGAGAACGAACTCGACAAGATTGCCATGGAGCTTGATGACGACGTTAAGATCAAGACCGTTGGCTCGATTCGTTTCGCGAGTGAGACGCGGTCAGTCTTCGGCGACCTTGATGTCATCCTGCGCGTGAGTAAGCCCGAGACGTTGAGTCGGATCAAGGTCTGGGTGTCGGAGAACGAGGATACGACGAACGTTCGTGACATCCAGTCCAAGAAGTCCGGCAACTCTCTTGACCCTGACAACATGGGGGATCAGTTCTCGTTCTTGTTCCCGATCTATGATGAGTCTGGGAACAAGATCGACGTAGGGAAGATTAAATCGAACCTCCAGTTGTTGTCTGGCCAGCCGAATATGACCTATCGTGACAACCACGATCAGCGGTTGAAGATCGATGCGAACGTGAAGAACCTGGGGCCGCGTGAAGACGGCGAGCCCGCCTACATCCAGGTGGATGTGATGCGAGTCCTGGTTGACGGTCAGGAGTTCGACGGACTCGTCGGCAAAGCGCAGAAGTTGGCGCAGCGGCTGGAGGAGATCGAACTTGACGGGGCTCTTCAGGACGCGGACCTGAATGGAGACGGAAAGATCCAGGGTCCAGACGAACTGAAGGCTTGGCTGAAGAATTTCCTTGATGGCGCGGAGGTCGAGGAGTTCGAGCATCACTACAAGTTCCTGAAGGGTCACGGGGAACTTCAGAACAACGACGACCAGACCTTGCTCGCGGCGATTCACTTGCTGTCGAGCGAGGATGACTTCGACGGGAAGATCACGAATCGTTTCGACAACATGGGTTATCGTTACGGGTTCCACCCTGACTCGCTTCAGTTGATTTACTTCCTGGCGAATCAGTTGGGCATCCCTCTGGACGACGACAACTTCAACGAGAAGACGCTTCAGAAAATGCTCGACATGGCGAAGGTGGTTACGACCGAGACGGGCCAATCGGCCGGGCTGCAACAGACGGATGTCAACCGTGTCGATGCCGGCGCGAAACAGCCAGCACAGGGAATCGTGTCGGACAAACTAACCCTCCAGACGATGAAGAACCCGGCCGAGTTCTTTCGGATGCTCAAGGGCAAGATGAAAAATGACGCGAAGGACTTCGTGATTCTCAACACGAAGAACAAGCGGGCCGACGAGGCGAACCCCGATGCCTTGTTCAAGAACTTCGGAACAAGAAGGGTGAAGCAGATATGAACCGTCCAATCAACGAGAACGTTCAGAACGCCTTGGGGAAAATGGGCGTGAACTATCCGAAGAAAGCGGAGGTCACCTACGGCACCGAGATCGTGATCGAGGGTGCTGACGAGCCCGAGGTGGAACATCTGCTTGCGACTGCGGAGCGAACGGGTAAGCTGTCGGGTGTCGAGAAGGGGGAGGATCGTGTTCGGTTCCTCTTTGAAGATTCATTCTTCGCCAACCGCTTCCTCGACTTTGCCAAGGTCAGGTCGAGAACCCAGGAGGGGATGCGAGTACGCAAGTCGATTCACCCCAGGCCAATCACGAAGAAGTAGCATATGAGTTTGTTCGGAACCCGATCTATATTTTCCGGGAACAACATCAGCTTTGACCTGAAGGCGGTCAAGAAGCGGCTTCGTGCGTCGGCTGGTGGTGGTGTTTCGGTAGTTGATGTTCCTGTCGAAGACGACTCAAACGAAATCAAATTGCCGGGTGATCCCGGAACTATCCAGAAGCATTCTCCGAAGGCGAAGAAGAGCCCGCACGCTCCCACGCTTCGGGGAAGGACTAACAATGTCCAGCAGCGGATAGAAGAAGAATGGAAGAAGATCGCCAACCCAGAGACAGGCTTCAGCTATTTCTGCAAGAATTATGTTTGGATCAATAACCAGAGACACGGCTATATGCAGTTCGTTCTCTATGGTTATCAGGAGCGGATTGCCAGCATGCTTGGCAAGCACCGCTTTGTGATCACCAAGAAGTTCAGACAGGCGGGCATGTCCCTTCTGACTGGCGTGTACTGTCTCTGGTATTCACTTTGCAACGCACGCATGCAGTGCCTGATTGTCTCAATCGGTATGCGTGAGTCGTCAAAGTATCTCCAGGAGAACGTTCGAGAGATCTACGACGCGATGCCCCAGTGGCTCCGGGGTGGACTGGATGCCAAGGGTAAGCCGATCAACTGGAAGAAGCCCAGGGCACCGAAGGACGCCGCCACTGAACTGGTACTTCCCAACAAGGCCAAGATCCGCAGCATCCCGTCCGGCAAGAGCGTCGGCCGTTCGTTCAGTACCAAGATCCTGATCGTTGACGAAGCTGCGTTCGTTGAGGACATGGAACGATTCTGGCTTTCGATCTACCCGACGATTAATAACGCGGGTGGTTCGGTCTTCGTGGTCTCCACGGTGAACGGTGTCGGGAACTGGTACTACTCGACCTACAAGGGTGCCGAGAACGACGAGAATGAATTCAAGATCGGGCACATGGAGTTCCCGGAACACCCGGACTACAACGATCCGCATTGGGTGGAGCAAACAAAAAGACAGATCGGAATTCGCGGCTGGCGACAGGAAGTCTTGGGTGAGTTCCTGGCCAGCGGTAACACCTTCATCGATGCCGACACGATTCTCTGGCTTGAGGGGAATTGTGAAGAGCCCCTGCGCAAAGAATGGGGCGGGAAGCTTTGGGTTTGGGAAGACTTCGTTCCTGGTCACAAGTATGTTCTTGGCGCGGACTGCGCAACTCAAGGAGGATTGGACTATTCGAGCATCTCAGTCTTCGACATGATGACCGGGAATCAAGTTGCCGAATACAGGGGGAAGGTCCATGAGGACATGTTCGCCCAGCGTATCGCTGAGATAGGATATCTGTATGGGTCTTGTCTCGCTGCGGTGGAGATCAATGCGAAGCCGGGTGGGTCGGTCGTCACGAGTCTCAGACGGGTCCAGCGATACAAGAGACTTTTCAAGCAGGTTAAGAGCGGCGAGGCTGGATGGCTAACCAACCAGCGGTCGCGGAACAATCTTGTCGCGCACATGGAATCTGCGATTTATGACCAGTCCCGTCCGTGGAAAATCAAAAGCACCAGGATGGTGGACGAATTCAAAACATTTATCGTCACCGAATCGGGCAAGATCGAACATGACAAGGGTTGCAATGACGATCTGATTTTTGCTTTGATGATCGCTATCGTCCCGGAGGTCCAGCAGCAAGCCGGCCGCTTCAAGCCTCGCCAAGTACACGCGCTCAAAGTCGTTGATGATCCCTCTGGAGAAGGGTTCGTCGGGACGGTGGTGCCTGTGCATTTGGAGGGAGATGATCTAGAAAATACTCGCGCAAAACGCCGAGACCTGATAGGTAATACAGGATACGGCCGACAACTTGCCTATCGTGAGAAACTTGATGAGGTCGCTGGCGAGGACGTGATCGGGTGGCTTCTGGAAGATGTGGGCGACGATAACAAATGAACATCGTTGCGAGCATCACGGAGGATGTCGATAAGGTCATCCAGGCGTCACGGGACAGGGTGGCCAAGACCCGAGACAGGTCGAAGAAGAACCCGAGAAGGTTCGGCCGCAGAAAAAGGAACAATCCGAAAGCCCAGATGGGGATGAGGCAAGCGATGGCTCGCATGTCGAACCCGGAAGGCAGGAAGCGTGGCCGGCAGGGCGACAAGATGGCGAAGTGGGAACGCTGGTTCCGTAACGTGGGCGACCCAGAGTCGCGTCTTCAGAAGCGCGGAGAGAGGCGAAGAACTTAGATGCCCCCTGAAGTAGCACATCAAAGCATTGATCGGTTCCCGCATCTAAAACAACTGATGCGCCGGTTCGTCACTCGACACCGTATCGATATCGGCGGCGAGCTTGAGACGGAGCTAGATCAGTCTAAAGCCTCGAAGGGTCGTCGGAGCATCACCGCTGGATATCGAACCGGCACGGCGATGTTCAACGAGAACACGCCGGACGAATACCGGAATCGGATGGAGCGGTACGACGACTACGAGAAGATGCAGGAAGATGCCTCTGTCAGTGGCGGGCTCGACATCTATGCCGACGAGGCCACACAAACGAATGCCGTCACTGGGCACATGCTTGAGATTACCTCCGACGAGCAGGCGGTAAGAGAGGAGCTTGAGAAGCTTTTCTTCAAGGATCTGCGCATTGATGAGCAGGGATGGGGGATGATTCGTCGGCTCTGTCAGATGGGCGACGACCCTTATGAGATCAGATACCGCAAGGACTTCCGTGGCGTCTACGGCATTCAGAGAATCGATCCCAAACGTTTCGAGCGGATAGAAGACCAGGGCAAGCTCCTTGGCTTTCGTGTCCTTGGCAAGCCGGATTGGAAGCGCCGTAGGGCGACACGTCAGTACGTCAAGCAGCTTCGGGCCAAGGATAAAATCGTCAACCCGTTCAGGATCGTTCACTTTCGCTTGCCGAGTGCAAGCATGTCGATCTATGGCCGCGCCATCCTGGAAGCCGCCCGTCGCACTTGGCGTCAGGTCCGCTTGATGGAGGACAGCGTCGTCATCTATCGTCTCTCTCGTGGTGCGGAGCGTCGAGTCTTTTACATTCAGACCGGCACGCTGGCGGACGATGAGACTGAGGGTTACATCAAAAATTTGATGGCCAAGTTCAGGAAGCGCCCCTTCATCAATCCCAGGACCGGCGAGATTGACGAGAAGGCGAATCCCTTGGCCTGGGACGAAGACTTTTACATCCCCATTCAAGATAACCGGGACAACACGCGCATCGAGCAACTGCCCGGTGGCGCGAACATGGGGGAGATCGAAGACCTTCAGTACTTCCGCAACAAGATCGACGCGGAACTGAAGATCCCAACCACCTATTTGAACCGCGAGGGGAACTACGACACCAAGGCTGGCCTGTCTCAACAGGATATTCGTTTCAGCCGGACCATCGAACGTGTCCAGAGATCCTTCGTTGAAGGTCTGACCAAGGTCGCCTACATTCACCTGATGCTGAAGGGTTTCACCTACAGGCAGATCACCGGCTTCACGATCAAAATGATTCCGCCGTCTGCCCTGGCTGAACTTTTGCGCCTTGATGCTCTGAGCATGAAATTGGAAATCGCATCCCAGGCGAAGGGAACGGAGATGCTTCCCGACGTTTGGATCATGACTGAAATCATGATGTTCTCTGCGGACGAGGCGAACGAACTGATTCAAATCATGTCTCAACAAAGACAGGCAGCGGCTCAGGCCGAGGCGTCGGCCGCTGGCGGCGGCATGGGTGGCGGTCCTGTTGGCGGCATGGGTGGAGGCGAGATGGGCGGGCCGGTTGGGGTTGAAGGTGGTATGCCACCAGAGGGTCAGGAAGGAATTCCGGCCGGGCCAGGAGAGGCAGGCGCGCAGCCGCCGGCTCCAGGTGGCCCAGGTACGCCAGAAATGGCTCATGTTCTCCCTGGTCCTGTCCCTGTTATTTCTGAGGATTACAAAACTGCTTTGAAATCCTGGCTGAGTCGGAAAGCTCGTGAACAAAAGAGAGTGGAAGTCAGGGCCAACTTTGGTAATTTCGTAAGGACGAATGAGGTTGGCGGCTTAAAGATCAAATTCGGCGAAGAGTTGCTGACCGAATCCAGCTTGGAGACTCTTGGTCGGGTAGATACAGTTATCGAAACATTGGAGAGGAAACAACGCGATGTCTCGCCTCTTATCGAAAATCTTTGAGCGGATCGAAAACGGGTCGGAAGACACGATCCGTGAGATGCTGGATCTTGCTCTCGGCATCTGGACCGCCGAGAACGGGGCCGCGCATCAGATCCTGGCGGTTTCGGAGAGCCGGGTCTGCTTCGCAGACCAGGAGGGGAGCCTCTATGTCGGTTGCTACACGCTGACCGAAGACAACAAGCTGAGGGTCTCTCAGGTCACCACGTTGTGCAACGTCTCCGAAGAGGAGGCTAAGACTGCGTGGCTTGAGGAAGACTGCCTGAGCATCGTGCGGGCCGTGCGTGAGCAGCGCGAGGCGGACGTTGATGCCATCGTGGCTCAGATCGTTGAAGACAAAACTCGTGTGATTCGTCGCAAGAAGCTGACGATGATCAACAAGCCGGCGACCCGTCGTCGGAATTACATGAAGCTGGGGGCGAGTGTCCGCAGAAGGAAAGAGCGTGCCGCCGCGATTACAGCCAAGAGGACCGGCTGGAAGTCAAGCAAGAAGGTACGCCAGAAGGCGTCGATGGCGCGGCGTGAGCTTCTCAAGCTTCCGAATCAGTCCAAGGGACCGAAGAAGGCTGCTGGCTGGAAAAAACTTGGCGAAAACATCAACGAGGTCGCTCAGAACCTCCTACACGCCATCACCATGGAACGGGACATGCCGTTCCGTGAGGTACTCATCGAACGGCCGGACGAAATCCACATCGTTACGATGATCGAAGAGGGCGAAGAGCCCGTCGTTGTCGAGGCGAAGAGCAAGGAAGAGGGCGAGTCCAAGAAGGACAAGTTCCTTGAGATGATCGGCAAGAAGGGGAAGAAGGGCGAGGCCAAGTCCGAGAAGAAAGACGATGACGACGACGATGATGACGACAAGAAGGACGACAAGGACGACAAGAAGTCCGACAAGAAGTCCGACAAGAAGTCCGACAAGAAGGACTGCGACGAGTCCTACATCGAACTCGACATTGGGGCCGTCTATGAGAACGTGGCCGAGGACGATCACTTCTTGCGTTCCGCCCTTTCCTGGGGGCAGTTCCGGGACAATCCCATCAGCGAATCCACAGCAGAACTGCTGGAAGGTGACGAGCCCGACGCTGAAAAGGTCTTGAACTCGTGCCCCTGGCTGGGTGTTTGCACGAAGGACGAGATCTACGAGGCCATCGGCCCGCACATGCCCGCGTTCGATCCTCTGGTCGTTCGGGAGTTCTGCGACAGCATCGTCGCCCTATCCGAGGGGGAAGACGGTCAGACGGCACGTCAGGAATTCCTCGATGCGTTCCATGATGAAGAGTTGAAGACTCTCATGGAAGAGGACGGCCGGACTATCAGTGGAGAGCTTGACAAGCTCTTCCTCGAAGCGAGTAAGTTCAGCTTCGGTGCCGCCGACGACCTGGGGAACGATAATCTTGACAACGACCTCGATGTCGAAGGGATGCCCAGCCCCGAAGAAGAGGGAACGGACGGGTTGCCCGGCGAAGAGGATATGTCGCTGGACGACACCAGCACCGTCGAGTTCTCGATGTCTGAAGATGACGCTCGCGAACAGTTCATGAAGATCCTCGACGTGATCGGCGACGAGATCCAGGACAACGATGAGTTTGACGAGCTTCGATCCAAGATCGAGGACGAAGATTCCGAATTGGAAGGCGACGATGTCACGTCACTCCTCCAGGTGATCTCGGATTACTTCGAGGCCACCGGCAGGGCCGACGCACGCCGCGCAGAGAAGGAAGACGAGTCCGAAGCCGAAGGCGAAAGCCTTGAAGACATGGGCGGCGAAGCGGGACTTGAAGGTGACCAGGGGGCTGCGCCCCCGGCCGAAGAGCCGATGCCCGTACCGAGGTAGATCGAGTGCTTGTTCAAGGCTTTGACATCCATGGTCGCCGTACCGGGAACGGGCACGGCACTGCACTCAAGTCCGAAGGCGGACTTGATATCCTTCGCTTTTTGCCTTTCGAGGGAGTCGAGAACAAAGAGGGTCTGATTCATGAGGCCACGGCTCCGACGATCTTTGAAGGCGAGATGAAGGAAGGCACGGAGGCTGGTTCCAGAGTCCTGGAGGGACTCTTTCAGCGGGCCAATCACCGCAATCGGAACCGGCGAATCTATCCTCTTTCCATTCTGGAACGCGAAACGAAGAAACTTTCAGAGGTCATCAGGGAACACGGGGGAATTTTCGGGGAACTCGATCACCCGGAAACGGTCACTGTGAATATGCAGAAGGCATGTTCTCGCCTCGATGTTTTGCAGATGACCAAGGGCGGCATCGTTGAAGGGAAAATGAGCCTTCTGCCCACGCTCCCGATGGGCGGGTGGGCAATTGGCTGTGCTGACGCTCTGGGCGGGAAGCTTGGGGTGAGCAGCCGTGGCGCGGGGAGCCTTCTTCAGTCTGGCCAGGATATCATGGTTGGCGAAGATTACTCGATGCGTACATATGACAACGTACATGACCCGTCAACGGACGGGGCGCGACCAGCGGTTGCCGTCCAGGAACAGTTGATCCGAGAGTTTTACGAGGCGCGACCGTCCACTCAGAGACTGCTCCTGGGTAAGTCCGTAGACGAGTATCTGGGAATCAAATAGGGGAACGAGATGACCCGCGAAGCATTCAAAAAAGTCTTGATAGAAGGTGGCCTTGGGGAAGAGGCTGCTGAACAGATCCTGGATTCCTTCGACAAGTTCAAAGCGCAACTTGAAGAGGGAACCCAGGCGAAGATCGATGAGGGCGTGAAAGCCGTCCGCATTGAGATCGAAGCGGGGAACATCAAGAAACTCGAAGAGCAGAAGGCGGAAGCCGAGACGAAGCTCGAAGAGGAACTGGCCACCTACGAGAAGCGCCTCGCGGAGCGGGTGAAGAGCGTTGTCGAGGCATACCTCACGGACCACGGGGACCGTGTCCTTCGGGTTGTTGAGGCCAGCGAAGCCAAGAAGGGCAGCGCGCTTCTCGAAGAGATCGGCGAGTACGTCACCCAGGCCAAGCTCGAAATCGCCGAGACGACCGCCGACCCCGAAGAAGTGAAGGCGCTCAAGGAGACCGTGGCCGAGCAGAAGGCGGAAATCCAGAAGCTCAACGAACAGCACACGCACCAGGAAGCCAGGGCAAACGTGGCCGAGCAGGAAATCCTGACCCTGAAGGAAGCTGTGGTGGTTGACCAGCCCGTCAGCGTGGTTGTCGAAGACGAAAACAAGCCGGTGCAGCCGGACAACAGCGACAGTGAGCCCGCGAAGACCACGCCGGCCGAGCAGGACCATCCTGACAGCCAGCCAATCAGCGACGAGCCCATCGTTGAGAACGAAGGACCGGAGATGACCCCCACCATGAAGCGTATGCGCCAGATGGCGGGGATCGAGAAAAAGGACTAAGTCCTTCTCCAACTGATTCCGTTTGTTATTAAACCCCTGCTTCGGCGGGGGTTTTTTATTGGACCCGGATCTTCGTGGAAAAAGTTTGAGGTGGGTCAACCCGTAGATAGATTCAGTGAGCCGCTCAGTGTGTTTGAGTCGCGGCCGAATGACGGAACGACCGGGTACGGACATACACAGAGGAATTTTGACCATGCCGAATGACGCCCAACTCGCTCTCGAAAACGACAAGCGCGAGATTGAATGCCTCAAGGAATCTTGGGAGCTTTTGATCGAGGGTCTCGATGACAAGCGTGGCGGTCTCGTCGCTCGTCTCCTGGACAACGAAGCCAGGAACATCAACGAGGACACCGTCAGCGGAAACATCGCGGCTTTCACGCGCACCGCACTCCCGACGATCAGAAAGGCGTGGGGTGAGTCGATCATCGCGCCGGACATCGTCAACGTCCAGGCCATCCCGCAAGCGACGGGTCTGGTCTTCTACCTTCGCCAGAAGCTGTCGAGCAACCGGAGCCGTGCCGGCGTCAACGCCGCCATCGAACTCGGTCGTCCGCAGGGCGCAGCCGCTCCGCAGTTCAATCTGTGGAACAGCGATCAGTACTACGATTCGGAAGCCATCCAGTATGAGCTTTCCGGCGCGTCGGTCGCTGCTTCGACCAACGTGGCCACGGCTGCGCTGGCCTTCACGTCCATCGCACAGCCTTCGAGTCTGCCCGGCGTGTTCACGCCTGTTCGGCTTTCGCTGGTCGATCAGGCCACGAACCTCGTTCGTGCCGTCATCGAAAACAAGGGCACCGGCTTCACGTTGGTGTTCAACGAGTTGGCCGGGTTGACGCTCACCACTGCGCCCACGGTTGCGCTCAACGGCACCCAGCAGTTGACCTTGACGGCAGTCGCCGGCTGGTTGACCGGCTACACCACGGGTGCCGGCGAAGTCCTCCTCATCACGGTGGACTACGCCTACGACCTGGAGAAAAATCCGAACATCCCCGAGGTCGAGATCTCGATGGATTCGGAACAACTCAAGACCAAGACGCGCAAGCTGAAGACGCGCTGGACGCCGGAAGCCGAGATGGACATCCGGTCCTACCATGACCTCGACCTCGAAGAAGAATTGACCGGCCTGATGACCCAGGTGATGGCGCAGAATGTCAACCGTGAGATCATCAACGATCTGCTGCGCGTTGCCGGCCTTCGCTTCAGCTTCGACTACGCTTCGTCCGGTACGGGCGTGGCCGGTGGCGTCAGCGGCAACTTCAAGGACCGCAACATTGCGTTGATCCACGCGATCAACGACACGGCTGCGCAGGTCCACCGCTACACGAACCGTGGCCCCGCCACGTTCATGATCG
>Ga0255047_10002927_pt1 | contig 10978 bp, 7 predicted proteins | sample JV7_2_1_MG_FD_183640 | JGI IMG/M metagenome (GOLD analysis project Ga0255047, IMG submission 183640) | Seawater microbial communities from Jervis Inlet, British Columbia, Canada - JV7_2_1 | ecosystem: Environmental > Aquatic > Marine > Inlet | place: Canada: British Columbia | collected 2016-10-06 | reverse complement strand
ACTCGACTCTGGCAGTTGTTGGTGGTTGAACCGAGGCGGCGGCGATGAGAGTCACGATTGCCAACAACTCCACGGGAGTTGTGACCGTTGACGCTGCGGCCCTACCCCTTCCCTCTGGGGCAGCGACATCGGCGGCTCAACTCGCAGACGGCCACAACGTCACGATTGACAACGCGGCTGGTGCGTCTGCCGTCAACATTCAGGACGGTGGGAACGCTATCACCGTTGATGGCACGGTGACTGCCAATGCAGGATCCGGCACCTTGCTGGTAGATCTTGCCGGCAACAACGATGTTACCGCAACCGGGAACGTGGCTCACGATGCTGCCGACTCAGGCAGTCCCGTCAAGATCGGGCACCAAGCGGCCATCTTCTCAGCGGCTCCCCCGACGGTCAGCGCGGACTCGGACAGAGTCAACTCGATCGCCACGGTAGAGGGTATCCAGTTCACTCTCGGTGGGCACCCGGACATTATCACCCGGGAATGGATGACCACGGGTGCCCAGACCAACGATCCGATCATCGATGCTGTCACAGCGCCTGACAAGATCGTCATCACGGCTATCGAGGTGCTCAACGATGTTGGTTCCACAGGTGACCCACAAGTCCGAATTGGATTTGGCGCGGCTTCTGTCCCAGCAGAGCCGACTACTGGAAACAGTGTGGTTGGAGTCGTTCTCTCTCACCCAGGAATCGCAGCCGGATCAGGTGTCATCAGAGGGTCTGGTTCTGGCGTCCTTGCTGTTGGGGCTGCTGGTGAGGAACTCAGGATTACCTGCGCTTCACCAACTGGGCAGCTCACCGTCATCGTCACTTACTGGCTAACTCAACTGTAATCGTATGCCTTGCGAAGTTCTGATCAGAGCTACGAACAACCCAGCGGGGAGCATCCTGAAGGGGTCGCCGTGTGTGGTCAGGGACACTCCATGGGAGTGGGGCGGCAAGGAGGGGTTGCCTAACTGGGTGATTCTTGAGGTCCCAGACGCTGCGTCCTTTGAGTTGGATCACTGGATGAAGCCTTGGAACCTGAAGCACAAGCATACCGTCCTGGCTGACACCCTGACGTTAGTCAAGGTGCGGTTTGAGGTTGATGACTCCGCCATCTCTGTCTCAGGGAAAGGGCGTGATGAGATCAAGTTGGCAGCTCAGGAATGGGTTGAGCATGAGCGGTTTGGTGGTGTCATTCAGACTGTGAACCCGCAATTCATCGTCGTGGACTTTCCCAAGCCGGTTGATGTCGATGAAGTTGTCTGGGAGTTTGGCGATACGTTCAATGTGGCCTTTGACATTCGGGTGTTTTACATCCCTGACAGTGACATCGACGCCGCAGTCGTCGCTGGCGGCCGGTTCTCTAAGGCTCTGGCTCAGGCAGAGGCCATGGTGAAGGACAAGATGCTAGAGTAATGGTTACGGTCAGAGAGAGCGGGGGCGACTATAGCAGCCTGTCTGCAGCGATCGTCGCCAACGAGACCACGATCACGATTGATCAGGCCTGGACGAACGACGACAACTTCACTGGCCAGCTAACCATCGACTCGGGTAACCCGACAACCATTACCGTCTCCGACGGCGCGTTGCATTCCGGGGTTCCCGCCAACCTAGCGTCTGAAACGTCTGGCCCCCATCGCCTGAGGAAGACGGACACGGGTTTCGGTTTCGAGATCAAAGACAATATCACGATGACGGGCGTGGACTTTCAGCATGCCGGTGCTGACGGGTCTTCCGACATCATGTTCACAAGCCTCTCTGTGGGGGGCAGTGCCTGGACGTTTGACCGATGTCTTCTGGGGTTCCTTGAACTCAAGACCAATAGCCGTGTCATCCACTGCGGGATTGGGTCTACCGCAGAGACCATCCTGTTCGAGCAGTCCGTCTGCTACAACGCCAGGCTTCAGGTTGTTCGTCTGGTAGCTGGAGACGCCACCACCGTCGATCTCAACTCGTGTCACTGGTTCAACTACGGCCAGCCAGGGCAGAACGGTTCCGGGGTTGGGGTCATGTCTTCCTACGGGGGGCCAACGTTCACGTGCAACGTGTTCAACAGTCTGGTCCACACTAGCCCGAGTGCGGTAACCGCGTTCTTCATGAACGCGAGATCGGCGATCGTTGTAGACCTGAACATAGACAGGAGCATCAGCAACGGCAGCGACTGGCATGTGGACGGGTCCTTGGTCGATCTCGTAGAGACGAGCAGCACTCTCAACGCCACGTGGACCGAAAGTCTGACCCCTGGGTCTGGCGACTTTGTCATCGTCAACGACCTCACCACCGCCCCCTACGATCTCCTCCTACAGGATGACACCGACAACGATGCTCAGGACAACCATGCGGACAGCTCTGGCGTAGGTCTCACAGTCCCCTCCACGGACATCGTAGGGACGTCTAGGCCGCAGACGGCAAACTTTGATGTCGGTCCATTCGAGATCGTGGTTCTTACCGGGGGGGTATTTGATCCGAGTATGCTCCGGACGAAGCAGAAGCGAGTGCTTCAAGAGGGCGAGGAGTCCGTAAGGCGTCTCCCGGTTCTCTTCCCTCCGATCATCTCACCTCCGACGACGTATGAGCAGCTCCATTACCTGTTCAGAGAGGATGACGGAACGGAAGTTACGGCAACATCTATCCAAGGAGAGGACGTGGCTATCACGAGAGAGAAGTTCAAGAACACGAGGCTCAGGATTCTGACAGACTCGGCTGGCATTGACCCAGTGACAGCAACGGCGACTCTTCAGTATCGGAGAGTGGGGCAGACGGGTGGTTCCACCCTCGGAATCAACCTTGCTCAGATGAGGTATTTCACGTCTGAGCTTCTGTTCATCGACGCCGTAAAATCCATGGGTGCTGGCAATGGTCCCAACAACAGGGGCTGGTTGTCTCAAGTGACGCCGTCTGGAAACTGGGACAACACTGATCCCGTAACAGGGCAGCTTGATCTTCGCTCTGATGGGTGGCCGGCCACTCTCGATCCGGGCATCGCGGCTGGCGCGTTGATGCTTCGAGATTTTGGGGCACACTACCCAGGCGGCAGCTACGTCTGCTTGTATGATGGGGTGGGGACTCTGGAGTGGTTCTTTGCTGGGGGAGCCGTCACAGAGCAGACCGCAGGAAGAGAGGTTGTGGAGGTTACTCCGCAAGGCGCAGGCGTCTTAATGAAGATCGTCGCCACGACTCCTGGGAATCCGATACGGAACATCCGGTTCTTCCCATTGGCGCTGGAGGCTACCGAGCAAACAGAGCCTTACAGGCCCGAGTTCCTTAGCCGGTGGAGCACCTATAGCTGCTTCAGGTTCATGGTTCTCCAGAACACCAACAGCTCTGCTGAGTTTGACTGGGCTAACCGATCCCTGACGACTGATCATCGCCAAGCCAACACGTCTGGCGTAGCCATCGAGCATCTCATTGATCTGTGCAACAGGTCAAATACGGACCCATGGTTCTGTATTCCTCACCTTGCTAACGATGACTATGTGACTCAGTTCGCCTCCTTGGTCTTGGCCAACCTCAACACGGACAGAACGGTCTACGTCGAGTTCTCCAACGAGCACTGGAATACCATCTTCACTCAAGAGCAATACTTCAGGCAAGAGGGGGTAGCCCTCAACCTCCATCCAAACGAGTTCACCGCACGCAACAAGTTCTATGGGCAGAGGGCTGCTGAGGTCCATGCAATTTGGGTGTCGGTGTTCGGTGGAACGAGCCGAATCATTCGCGTTGTTGGAACGCAGAGTGTGAACTCCAATGTGTCAGCGGAAGTTCTGAACCATGAGGTCGGCGGTGTTCCCATCAGGGACAATGTCGATGCCTTGGCAGTGGCCCCTTACCTCGGCGGTAGCTTGGGCCATCCGAACAACGTGGCCAACACCAAGACCTTGTCCGTTGATCAGATCATCGCGGTTCTGAGTGCTGAGATTCCAGATGCCATCACAGCTGACATGAACTCTCAGAAAGCGATCATCGGCGCGAGCAATATCGACCTCATTGCTTACGAGGCTGGGCAGCATCTCGCTGGCATCTTTGGTGCGGAGGGAGATCAGGTGCTTACGGATCTGTTCCATGCCGTGAACAGGGACGCGGGGATGGAGGCCCTCTACATCGAGTATCTTGATGCGTGGAGAGATGTTGGCGGTGGGCTCATGGCTATGTTTGCCTCTCAGGTGGTTGACGGCAAGTTTGGCAACTGGGGTCTCTTGGAGTATTTCGACGACAGCGAGACCTCTCCTGGGAAATACACCGCGACGATAGAGTGGATCAAGGACAACGCGCCCGGTGGTGACTGGCGGGATGTGCCGCTGTAATGACTGCCGGCGATTACGTAGTCCGGCGGAACGCCTCCAACACCGACACGATTGCCAACACGTCTGGCGACCTTACGGCGATCTGGGATACCGCAGTAGCCAACGTCGGCTCGGGTATTACCCACAGTTCGGGGACGTTCACGCTTGGGGAGACTGGCCACTTCCTCATCATGTGGTCGGACTACGTCGCCTGCTCCGACACCCAAAACTCGCGTATCGGTTGGGAGAGCCGGATCAACTTTGCGGGCTCGGACATCGTTGCTGGAGGCTGCAATGGATACATCCGCCTGAACGGCGGTCAGTCGAATGACTACATCCTGTCGGGTGCGGCGGTGGTCAACGTGGCGTCCACGACTGGGGATGGCGATGAGTTCTTCATCCACCATATCCGTGACGACACCACGACGGCCTCACCACTACCTGGGAGAGTGGGTAACGATCGCTCGGGCGTCACTATTATCAAGCTGGATGACACCTGGGGTTTCGGCATGTATAGGTCGTCGGCGGCGACGACGTCGAGCGCGACAGACAACGTAGCTACGACGCTCAACATCCAGACGCAGGATGAGCAAGACTCTCCGTTCACGCGCAGCACGAACAGCGTGGACATGGCGACGACCAACCCGGTCCTTGCTATCTACGGCGCTCGGGTCAGCACACAGAACACGTCAAACCGTGCTGAGTCTCAGTTCCGACTGAACATCAACGCGGGCACGATCGAGCCGGGATCGTGGAACCAGGCATACGGCCCTAGAAACAGCAATGCGATCAACCAGGCCGCGATGTCTGGCATGTGCATCCTCTACCCAGCATCAGGCGACGATGTCACATTCGAGATAGTTTCGAGGGAACTTGGCGGTGATGACTGGGACTCGGCGCTGACACTGATCGAGCTACCGTCTGGCACGGAGTCATGCACGGTGGAAGCGACGGGTGGCAACTTCCATCCTGGCACTGATGCGGTCTTTGCGTGGGACACTAACCCTCACATCGACACGGATGCGTTCACCCATACGCTGGGCAACTCCAACATCGAGGTGGACAACGCCGACGACTATATCGTCATGGCTAATCAGTCCGTCACTTCCAACGTCGGCCCAGGGGTCACCCGAGCTGTGCCATCGGCTCAGTTCCGCGTCAACACCACGAACGTCCAGACCGCAGGCGCAACGACCTACCATAGAAACAACGGCACGGCGGAGCACGGGGCGGTAGCTCTCTGCGGGATGATGACGGGGCTATCGGCCACGGACGATATCCACATCTGGAATACGGACATCTTCTCGCAGAACACTGGCACGATGACGTGTGAGGCCGGGGCGTTCACGGCGATCAGGCTGAGTAGTCTCTTTACCCCTCCAGGTTCCGCTCCAGCGACTGTGGTGCAGGATGTGATTGGGCGCGGGGTGGTTCCCTTCCCGAGGTAAGCCGTGTCCCTAGGCCTCCTGGGATTCTTCTGGAGTTGGCAAGAGGGAAGCGTTCCCGTCAATGTCCTCATCAAGACGCCTGCAAGGGTGGACCTGGATGAGGTGTTCCGAGCACCCAGAAGACTGGACCCCTCCCTCGTAGAGGTCCCGGTAGCTGCTCCAGCGTTTGCGGTAGAGACACTACGCAAGCCGAAGAGGGAAGAGGACGCCGAACCATTCAAGAAGGCTCTTGTTCTTGATCCGGGTCTTTTGGGTGTTCCCCCACCCGCTCCTGTATTCCAGATAGAGACGCTTCGCAGACTGAGGCGTCCAGAGGTCATCCAGCCGACAGTATCCAAGGCGGTGCTGCCGGCTGCTTTGATACCTGCTCCGGTCATCCCAGCACCAGAAGTGTTTGTGATGACGGACTCTGCCTTCATCGGCGTGAGTGGCGAAAACACAACCACTCAACTGAGTCCCCCAGCCTCTGGGTCGTTCGGTGGTGGTCGCATTCAAGACGACCAGAACCCAACGGATAACGTAGACATTGGGAACACCCAGTATCGAGAAGATGAGTGGTGTATCGAGGCCCTTGGGCCAGCCCTTGTAGGGGCGGTTTACGAGTTTCGCGTCCTGATCAATGACGTAGTTGTCGATACCACAACGGCTATCCCAGTGTGGACCATTGGGATGCCGGATGCCTTGACGGCAAAGATACCGTTCCCCCACAGGTATCACGAACCAGAGGAGCCTCGAAAGCGTCATCCCCAACTTGGTGCCATCCTTATCCCCGATGAGGTAACGCCATCCTTTGAGCCGTTCCGTGTAGAAACGCTGAGGCTTGCTAGGGAACAGGACCCAGAGGAACCACCTAAGCCAAGGCCGCGAATCAGTCCGGTATTGGTGGCCGATGTCGCGCCATCAACCCCGGCCTTCCTTGTGGAGACTTTGCGTCTTGCTCGCCAGCAGGATCCAGAGGAGCCTCCTAAGCCTCGACGGCGAACAATCACCACGTTGTTCCAGGCTGCACCAGCGGTTCCTGGGTTCCTAGTAGAAACGGTTAGGCGTAGCAAGAGAGCGGAGTCTTCGGATAGCGATGATTCTAGGCAGCGGCGTCGTGACGCAACGCCATTCCAATTCCCCCCGACGCTGATTCCGCCGCCAGATGCGTTCGTTGTCTTCAATTCAGCGAACATCAATGTCAGCGGTGAGGACACAACTGCCCAACTAACTGCGCCAGTCTCTGGAGCCTTCGGTGGTGGTCGTATACAGGACGACCAGAACGAGACCGATGTTGTAGACCTATCGGTTGACGAATACCGAGAAGATGAGTGGTGTATTCAGGCCACCACGATTGCGGTAGACGAAGCTACTTACGAGTTCCGTCTTTTGGTCAATGGTGTTGTTGCGGACACCATCTCGTCTACGCCTCAGTGGACGATTGGTATTCCGGCACTGGTCCACTACCTCGTTCACAGGCGTCCGATACGCCACCACGATCCGGTAGAGCCGCCTAAGCCAAGGCCACGTCTCGCTGCGGTGTTGAACCCAGGGGAGAACATCCCCGCATACGAGGGAATCTTCCGGCCTCGCCGCTACCACGAACCTACGGAGCCACACAAGCCACGGGCACGCATCAGTTCCACCTTGGTTCCTGACCCAGCGCCTGCCCCCGCCTTCTTGGTCGAGACTCTGCGGATACCAAGAGTCCATGAGCCTGTTGAGTATCGGAAGCCTCGCCCGGTCCTGAAGCCTCCTATCATTGAGAACCCATTTGTCCCGGGGCCAGCTCCACCGTGGACGATTGAGTTGTTGGGTCACTGGAGACCGGCACGTCTAGAGGAGCAGATGGAGATGCGCTACCGCAGGGTAGCCATGAACCTGCGCGTCCGAGGCACGGGAGTTGTGGACTTCGGGGTGGTGCTCTGGACAGGTATTGCGCCAGCGGCGACGGGTGGCAAGGGTCGTGGTGGGCAGAAGCGCCGTCACGTCAGAGGTAAGAAGCCCAACATCATCTCCAAGATGAGAGCTAAGGATCGGGCAACGCAGGAAATGATAGACTTCCTGAAGAAATACATGAGAGACAACCAATGACCGAGACCGATCCCGACTTCACTCAGAAGTGTCTGAACGACACAGGCTACCTTGCCCGTAACGTCCTTGGCTTCAACTCAGACAAGAACGAGTTGACAGGGGATGAGCACAACATCGGGACAGGTGGCATCAGGAACCACGGTCCTCACCAGCAGATGGTGGAGTTCATCGACGATGAGGGGCCAAGGCTGAAGATGTTGCAGGCTCCTCGTGGCTCCTACAAGACCACCCTGCTCAAGGCCTATGCGATACGGATGGCTCTCAAGAAGCCCAACATCCGCATCCTCTATGGCATGGCTGAGATGGTGGAGGCGCAGCGCAAGCTGATGTCAATCCGCCAGACCTTTACGCACAACGAAGCGTTCGTAGAGCACTTCGGGGACCTCAAGGGCGAACCTTGGGGAAGAACGGCATTCACCCTCAACAGCAGAACTCGACACGATCTCGATAATGAGACCTTCTCTTGTTTTGGTGTCGACAAGAATACGGTTGGTGGACACTTCGACGTCATCATACTTGACGACTTGGTAACCCTGCTCAATAGCAGGAATCCCGAGCAGATCGAGAAGGTCATAGACATCTTCCGCTTCTGTCAACCACTTCTCGATCCCGGGGGAGTCATCATCGACTGCGGCACGCGGTATCACGATGAGGACCTTCATGGCTTCATCGAAAAGCATCTCCATCACCGCTGCAAGACACTGGTCCTAGATTGCGGAATGACTCCGCAGAAGGATGAGGAGCTTGGAGAGTTTGGCCTTGTTGGTAAGCCGTTGTTCGATCATCTCTCCCATGATCTCCTTCAAGAGAAGCTCGATGGGATGAAGGATCAAGAGGGAGGCATCTTTGGTTTCCTCTCTCAATACTGCAACAACCCCATCGGTGGTGGTCGTCAATACTTCTCTGCCAAGGACTTCCGTTCCGCTAAGTGGGAACAGTGGATGGAGGACATGCCCTTCTACATGTTCACAGACGTTGCCGTGGGTGAGAAGGATGAGAACTGTCACTCAGTCATCGGAATCGGTGGACTAGATGAAAAGGATCGTCTCTACCTAGCTGATCTCCGGGTCGGTCACTGGAACCCTCCTGACTTTGTGAAGAACTTCTTCGAGATCCTCAACGCCTGGGAACACAAGGTGGCCATCCGGGGGATCTGCATGGAGAAGGTTGCCTTGACCAAGGTCTTCCAGTCCATGTTGGTCTCAGAGGCTCAGGCTAGGAGAGCCCGGATCCCCCTGATCTTGGAGGTTCCCCGTTCTGGGGCGGCACCCAGCAAGTATCAGCGGATCCAGTCCATGACTGGCAGGATCGCCGCCGGCAGGTTCTTGGTCCTTACCTCAGTGCCCCGGCATTACAGGGATCTGGGCAAGCCCAAGCTGCTTTGGGATCCAGAAGCGGAGAAGGACGACAAGGGCTATCCCTATCCAGGCGGGGAACTTGTGCTCCAATACACCCGGTTCCCAGCCTATGGCAAGAACGACATCGCTGATGCCTTGGCTGACGTCGATGCTCGGGACAACATGAACACCCGTATCTGCCCTCCGATGTCCCGGGTTCTTGCCGCCAAGAGGCGTAACAAGGGTCGGGGCTGGAGAAAGAGGGGCGACGTGGTAACAATGCGGACTCGTGAGAACGGCCTAGATATTGTGGTTCCTGCTAGCGCCAAGCCCCATGGAGGGGGTTTCTGGCAGGATTTGGCTTCGAGGGTTCCCAAATGACGACAATGCAAGAGGTTCTCGACTTTCTGGACAATGCGGCGAGAGGTCTCGCCTCGATGAGGAACACCCGAGACCCTGGAGTAAGGAAGTTGGGTCGGGAAGCTGGCCAGATGTTCTGGAAAGCCAAGAGGCTGCTGGTTCAGGCCTTGGAGACGCCGATCGAGTTGGCCGACGTCATGGACGATCTGGCAGATAAGGGACTCGTCACGAGAGAGACAGTCCCCCCGGACGACCCACCCAAACCCAAGAACGGCAGGAGACGGCCCAAGATCTGACCCTGGGAGGGGTAGCTAGTTGGCGGTAGTAGACGGCTCAGGCGAAGGCAATCCGAGAGGCTACAACAAGCCTAGGGGTGGTCCACAGGCAGGGGAGTCCACCAAGAAAGGGTCTCTCAAGGACTCGGGCACCGATGGGCCAGCGGATGAGAAGACGGTAACTATCACGGAGACCCTCGGGGATGTGACTCCCGAAGAGGTCCAGAAGTGGTATGGAGCCCAGGTTCCCTACAGCAACCTCGCTACGGATCCGGGTGTATCAGAGAGGGCTCTGCACTTCGCCAAGACCGTCAAGCGGAACTGGGAGGACAAGACCATCGCCATCCGTGACAAGTGGCGAGCCATTCAGTGGATGATGAGGGGCAACTCCCTCTCAAGGATCTTCCCCAACGCTGAGGTCCACGTTCCCGAACTCTACAAGAAGAGGGAGACCCTCGTTCCAAGGATCGAGGAAGCGGTCATGGACTACGACCCGTGGTTTAGGGTCAAGGGCCGTGAACCGATGGATCAGGTTCAGGAGAGCAAGATCGCTGCCTACCTGGACTACCAACTCGACAAGGTTCACTTCCAAGACAAGCACGCACCCTGTATCCGCACGATGCTGGACTACGGGTTTGTCGTCCTCAAGATTTGGTATGACTACAAGGAAGTCTCCTACGTCAAGAAGACGACCGAGCGGATCGAGGAGCCCGGAGAGAGCCCCAAATACATCATCAAGCGTGAGCGCAAGAAGAGGGTGGAGTGTGGGGCCAAGGTCAAACTGGTAGACCCACTGGACTTCCTGATCGAGGCCATGGCCACCGACCCACAAGAGGCCCTGTTCGTGGGTGACTCAAGGGACATGACGTTCGATGAGATCGTCAGCATGGCGAAGCTGGGGGTCTACGACAAGGCGGCGACTGAGGAGCTTCGTGGAACCAGACGGTCCATGGAGCAATACACGGACTACGACAGACTGGAGAGGTCGCTGACCTACAGCAACCATGGATTCGATAACGAGCCCGAGGGAGCTGCTGCGAAGATCAGGGTTACGGAAGTTTGGGGACTGTTTGACCCCTACGACACCGGAGAGACAGCCGAGTATGTCATCACCATCGCCAACGACAACACTGTGCTCCGTGTGCAAGAGAACCCCTTTGATAGTAAACACCGGCCTTACGCGGTGGCCAGAGTTGCCGGCGACTCCTATGAGT
>Ga0255047_10002923_pt1 | contig 10989 bp, 11 predicted proteins | sample JV7_2_1_MG_FD_183640 | JGI IMG/M metagenome (GOLD analysis project Ga0255047, IMG submission 183640) | Seawater microbial communities from Jervis Inlet, British Columbia, Canada - JV7_2_1 | ecosystem: Environmental > Aquatic > Marine > Inlet | place: Canada: British Columbia | collected 2016-10-06 | reverse complement strand
CACGATCAAGTCTATCGAATACACCCATGACGTAACTGAAAAAGAGCGTATAGCCGCCAGAGCACACAGAGTTTTAAAGTCGGATAAACGGGCAGTAACAGGCCCAATAACAACTAAGAGCTTCGGCTAAGGAGAGAAAATGGGAAGCGGACCTAGAGAAGAAAAGGCTAAGGCTAGATGGGCAGCAAGCTCTTCTGCACCTGTAGCAAAGAAACAAAAGAAGACAATCAAAGAGAAAGTCAAAGATGCTGTTGGTCTTTCTAATTCTGCACCAGCTGGAATAGCAATGGAAGAAATAGTTATCACGGAGTCTGAATAATGGCTATCGCATACGTAGCAGAGTTTATTCAATACACAGAGTAATTTGTGTTATGCCGACCAATGGAATTAGCCAAGCTACCATATGATCTTGTTAAGAAGGTACAAGAGCTAGACGGGGATATAGCCAGTGTGCAGGCTGAAGTTGCCTACACTTATCCTGATTTAGAACTAACAAACGAGCAAGTTCGCCAATTAGTACGCTATGCAGTGGAAGAGAAAGAGCACGATGTGCTAGCTTTCGCACCTTCTAATGTAGATGTGCTCTCAAAAAAGATTGATATATCACTCGGAGCCGAAATAGATCGTATTACAGCAGAGAATGTTACATTGCACCAGTTGGCAGTTGCAGATCCAGACAAGACGCACACGATACGGGGAGAAAGCTACAATACTACACCTGATGAAGCTAAGGAAAGATTGGCATTTAACACAAAGCGCTTGTTAGAGATGAAGAAAGTGTTATCAGAACAGAAGAAAGTAGAATCTGGACCCGGTGACACTAATGTGCAAGTTAACTTAGGTGATATATTCACTGAAGCTCTGGATAACATAAAGCGTATGGAAGCAATGTGATTAGTGCGCCCATAGCAGAGCAGGCAGATGAACTAGCTAGACTAACAAGAGGTAGTTTGGTTACTTTGGGTACCGCTTTGTACCCAGATACCTTCTTTATTAAGCCATCTCCGCTACATCACAGCTTGTCTGAAGCTTTAGTAGGCTCAGATGATAGTACAGTACTTGCATTTCCACGTGAATTTGGTAAAACTACCTACGTGTGGGATGCATTTGCCAGTTGGAACGTACTGCATAGGAAGTATACCTACGTTATGTACATTGGGGCTACCTTACAGATAGCAAAAGACCAACTTATGAACGTAAAGAATGCTATTATTACACATCCGATACTGGCAAATAGCATATCTATTGTACGGAATACCCAAGAACAGTTCTTCTACCAGATTGGAAAGAAGAGATACTTTATTACTTGCCATGGAGCAGGGCAAATGCTTAGAGGTAAACGCTTTGAGAAGTCTAGGCCCGATATTGTGGTTATAGATGACATTGAGACTACAGAGGGGGTACGGTCTAAGGAACAAAGGAAGAAATTAAAGGACTGGTTCTTTGCTGATGTGATACCACTTGGCAAAATGGCTCGCTTCTTTTACGTGGGTACCATGTTACATGAGGATTGTCTGCTAGCTAACCTAATTCAACAACCATTAGACGATGATAGGACCAATAGTAAGTGGAAAACCTTTAGATATGGGGTGATTGATGACGAAACTGGTAACCCGACATGGCCCGATAAGTACGATGAAGCTTGGATAGAGACAAGACGGAAATCATATATAGCTAATAATATGTTATATAGGTTTAATACAGAGTATATGAACATAGCGGTAGCCAGAGAGGATAGGGTTTTTGATCCAGGGCGCATAAGGTTCTATAATCCAGAGCAACTTAAGGCAGCACAGAATGGGGGTATGGATACTATTACTATAGTAGACCCAGGGATACACCCCGATGGTGATCATGACCCTACAGTCATATTGACTACGCAAATGGATAGCCTTGGACAGATATGGGTGCTCAATGTTTCAAGAAAACATATGGTACATCACGAGATATTGGACGAAATCGTGGAAGAATACAAGAAGTTTAACCCAAATACTGTGTATATTGAGTCTGTACAGGGGCAAGAGTACCTGGCACAGGACTTAGAAGACGGAAAGTGGCAGGGTGGGCACATTCTACCTATACAAAGAATTGATGGTAAACAAATTAGAATGGGTAAACTACGTATATATGGACTTGAAGGCTTATTTCAACAGCGAAAGCTACTCGTACCTGCATCAGCTAGCTGGTGGGTCGACATGTGTGACGAATTGGTTAGCTTTCCTCGTGGCCGTCACGATGATATTCTTGATTGCCTCGCATATAGCAAAATGAATCACACATCACCCGGTGCATATAAGATTAATGTTGAGGAATTACTCAATGCAACTTCATCTACGGTATTTTAACAATGGCAAAGAAAGATAAATTTGAGACTCTAGAGAAAAAGATGCGTGGAAAGATAGGCGATCCGTTGCCAAACTTCCCGGATACTAGTATTAGTTCTATAGAATCTGATCTCAATAGTGAATATTTATCTCTAAGAGCCGGGTATAACACAGCTAAGGCTGCACGTATTAAAGCTTATAATGAGTATAAGATGAGCTTGTATGGAAATGAAGTAAAGGGTCAGTCAGATATGGTTGACTCTACTATCTTTAATATAGTTGAATGGATGGTTCCGACTATGATTCAGCCTTTCATGGAGACTCAAGAGTTAGTAGATGTCACTCCAGAGGGGGCTGATGTACGTACTTTAATATCCGCAGCAGTCAATAGAGAGCTGTTAGCGTACCAATTAAAGAGAAAGATACCCCTTTATCAATTGCTTTATGACACGATTAAAGCATTTCTTATCCAAAGTGAGAGCTATGCAAAGCTCACTTGGAAGAAAAAGAAGCCGGGGAAGAACGAACCGGTGGGTAGACCAGAGCCTACACCTGTACCCGCTGCTGAAATTAGGTATGACTGGACGGTACAGAACTTCTTGGATTCTACTGTTGTCACACAGGACCAGGACTTAACTAGATCTGACTTAATAGAGATGATGACAGGGGCTAAAGGGTTATTGGAAGATAAGTTCATGAAGATTATGGAAGCACCTGGTAGACAGGATAGGTCTTCAGATCTTAGAGATGAACAACAAGCACAGAATAATTGGGTAGGAGAGAAGACCAGTAGGCCCAGAGCCATGGCTTTATACAAAAGACGGGAGCACTGGACTATGTATGATGTTGAGGCTACCGGAAAAGCTATACCTATTATGGCTGTGTTTATTGATGATGTACTTGTGCAGGTGATAAAGAATCCAACACCTCTACAAAGACCACCTTTTTACCAAGCTCAATGTATTAGAGACGTACTTGGCAATCCAGCTTTTAGCTGGGCAGAGGTGTTATCTTCTATACAGAAGTTTAGAACAGGAATTATGCGTATGCTTTCTGACAATTTGAATGCTCAGAACAATGGTATATACGAAGTCGACCGCACTAATATCGACGACGTAGGTTTGCTATTGTTGCAGAAAGCGCCTGCGGGTACTAGAACCCCAATCCCAGTCCGCAAGCCTGGGTCTATTAACCCGCTTCCCCCTGCTCCAATAGCAAACCACGCCTTTACGGCCTGGGAAATGATGGAGGTAGCCGCTGAAAACAGGTCTGGGTTTACTAGATACTCTCAAGGATCAGACTCTAGGAGTCTAAATCAGACAGCTACAGGTATATCTGCCATACTTCAGAGGTCGGATATGCGTATGTGGGAGCAATCTATGCGCTTTGTTGAGATGTTTTTGAAACCAATGGTACGTGGAATGATAGCCTATAACCAAACACACTTAGATAAACAACAACTCAAAGTGCAATTTGGTATACCAGGGCTACCCGAAGCAGGCATAGCACCAATTGAACCAGGAGAGTGGATAACTTTATCTAAAGAAGATATTGGTGGATACTTTAATGTTGATATTGACATTAAAATATCTGCGGATAATCAACAACGGATTGATAACCTGTTGCAGTTTGCACAGTTCTTTGGTCCACTAGTCGGCCAAGGCGTAACACAAGAAACAATATCTGTTGTTTCTACAGAAACTGCTAAGGCAATGGGGCTAGCTAAAGTTGAAGCTGTTAACAGGAGTAATTATGTCGGAACCAGAGGAATCACAATCCCAGCAAGCCTCCTTGCCGAACCAGGAGGAGATATACAAGAACCGCTTGCAGGACTCGGTGGAGAAGGGCAAGGGCTACCACCGGCTGAAGGAGAACCCGGAGTTCAAGGAGCTGGTATTGAAGAGCTTCTTGCAGGACTCGCTGGTGGAGCTGGAGCACCAGTTGGTGCAGGTGGCGAACCAGGGCTTGAAGGAGGAGGAATCCCGGGTCTATAGTCTATGGCTATCCCGAGTACGACTCAAGCACTATCTTGAAGACTTAGAGAAAGAAGGTGATAAGGCTCAAGAATACTTAAATACATATAGTACATTAATACAAGGAGAATAGAATGTCCGACCAAGTAATAGACCATGCAAACACATTAACAGTAGATGAAGATGTAGGCCCAGAAATAATGGATAGAGTTAAGCGTGTCCAAGCTGAGCTAAATGAAGAACAATCTGGCGCTGTTAATATACGTAAAGTGGATAGCCTGGGTGAAGCTATAGGTAGCCAACCACAGGTAGCCAAACAGGAACCGGTAGCCAGCGATGACGAAGGGCAGTTTAGAGAGATAAATAGTGATGCTTTCAATGGCTTTCTACAAAATCAGGGCATAACTGAAGACCAATTGAAGGAAGCACTACTTGAAAACCACAAGTTTAACTTCACATTTAAGGGTAAGGAGCGCGAGTTTAATCATCACGAGCTTAAATCTATGTTAGGTAGGGCGGAATCTAGCCAAGAACAGATAGCCAATATACAGAAGTCAGATGAGATGAAGCTCGGTACGCTTATGAAAGCAGCCAGCGATGGTAATAAGAGTGCACAAAAGAAGGTGCAGCTTATGCTAAAGACTGCTACAGGGTCAGAAGACTTTGATGATATAACAGATAAGCTCGATGAAGTTGCAGATGACTTCGATGAGAACGAAGCTTTAGCTTTGAGCTTGGAAGCATCAGCGAAAGAAGCGGTGTTTGCAGATATAAAAGATGATGTTGACTTTGAGACCAACATGGCTAAAATAGATGACGATCTCAGGCCCAGAGTACCAGATTCGGTATTCCGCGCTTATTGGGACAACCCGCACGAAAGGCGGGCGATGTACGATTTGGTCACGTCAGGACGAATGGAAAGCTTGCTGGACGCAATGGACACCGAGCTTTTAAAATTGTCCCCTCGAGAAAGGGTCCAGATTAAGGGCGATCCAGAAGTCTATGGTGAAATGTTTGTGGAAGTTATCCATCAGGAAAACAGCAAACTAACCGGAGACAATCAGGAAGCGGAAGGCGGCCCAGATCCAATGGACTCAGTTTCCAGTGGCGCTAGAGGGCGAAGTCAACCGGTGAATGAAGATGAGTCGCGAGACTTCCTAGCTATGTCTAGCGCAGAGTTTGCAGAATGGAAGTTGAAAAACATACCTAAAATCTAATCTTATTATGAGGAAAATATCATGGCCCTTAACAGTTCAACAGGAACACTAGGAGATGCGGCACCCGCACTCGGTGCATTTCCTGCCAATCACTCTTACTTCGTTAAAGAATTTATTGAAATAGCAGCTCCTGAAGCTCTGTACGATATGTTCGGAAACTCCCGAGCTATTCCAAAGAATAACTCGAACTCAATTAGCTATAACAAAGTAGCTAAGTTAGCAACTTTAGAAGGTACAGCTTTGACAGAAGGCGTTACGCCAACTGAACAACAGTTGACCCTTACTAGAATTTCTAAGACAGTAGACCAATACGGTGGTTTTATCACTGTAACCGATAGGTTGCAAGATGAATCTGTTGCAGGTTTGATGTCTGAGCTTAATACTAGAAATGCAGAACAAGCTGCTGAAACTATGAACTTGGTAAAAAGAGACGACCTATTAGGTGGTACAAACGTTCGCTATGCAAATGCTGCCGCTAACCAGAACGCTATTACTGCTTCAGGTGTTTTTGCTGCTGACTTTGATTTCATGTATCAAGCATTCTTGAATGAAAAGGTTAAAGCTATTCGTCCAATGACTAATGGTTCACCTAACATTAATACAACTCCAACTCGTGAGACTTATCCTTCAATTGTGAAACCAAGTGCTACTACTTTGCTAGAAGCTCTTGACGACAGTAATGGTAATACTTATATCAATACTGAGCGTTATGCTTCACAAAGACCTACTTGGATGAATGAGCACGGTACTTTTAAGCAGTTCAGTTTCATTACTGATACTGAGTCTGCGATTGTTTCTAATGCTGCTGCTACTCCACAAGACATTAATCAATCTCTTGTCTTGGGTAAAGGCGCTTATGATGTTATTACTATCGCTGATGGTAATGTACAGATTATCATGAAGCCTTTAGGTTCAGCAGGTACTGCTGATCCTCTAGATCAGAGAGCTACATTAGGATGGAAATCCAAATGTGCCATAATTATTAAGCAACAGACTTACATGTTCCGCTATGAATTTTCAGTGGGTGCCACGTAGGATGCTGCTTTGGTCGGCAATAGGATTCTCCTAAGTATCCTATGTGTATGCGGGTCAGCGTTTCTCTTCGGAGTTTCGCTGGCCTTCGACCAAACTAACTAATAAAATGCCGGTTCATACAAAGAAAGAACAAGCAAAAAACAAGCGTAAGGGTATGGGACAAGCTCTTAGCGCGGCTTTAAAGATTGTCCCGAACTATAATAAAAGGAGAAAGTAAAATGGCTACGACCAAAGCGCAAGAAAATACAGATACAATGGAGTTGAAGCTTTCAATTCCAAAAGGAGCTAGTGCTCATGCAGTAAATAAGGTGATGGAATCTACTAAGAAACTGCTAGCCAAAGAGGCTGGTAGGATAGATTCAATGGAAAAAGCCCGTGAAGATTACCAAGCTAACTGCCACAGAAGGTGGAAATGCATAGTAAGATCATTAAGGAAAGGTGAGAGATCCTTCGATCTAACGGTCGCAGATGCCCAAGACAGACCACATACAGTAAGTGGAATGTGTGGTGTAGTCCTAGAAGATGGATTAACTCAGTTTGCAATCAACTGTTTAAAGGGTGCATACGATATGTCCGTTGAAGAAAGAATTGTAGATATAAGTAAAGATGGCATACACAGTACAGTTGATCCGGTGAAGGTTCCTTGCTATAGTGTAGAAGTCATGGAAGAGATTGAAAACCCAAAGAAGATTGGAAAGGTGGGGCATAGAACTAAATGAACTTCGGCAACGTAGTAACTGAGGTATATAGGGTTTTACAAGATCCTACACAGACTGCGTGGCCTAATTCTGCGGTAGCCTTGTACACTACTGAAGCTGTCAGGCGTGTAGCTGAGATGACTGCTACCTCTGCTAATAGAACTACATTGAGCTTAGTCCAAGGGCAACAAGCTTACGAGCTGCCTGCGGACATAAGCCGATTGGTTTCTGTAGAAATAACACCTTCAGTAGGTGGTGAACCCCAGGTTATAGAGGAAAGAGACTACAGCGATATACCTGTGGATGCTACTCAAGAGGGAGAACCCAGGTTCTATAGCTTACTATCTGCTAATCAGATCAGTGCTACAGCAGACAGGTTGGCTATCTTTATATGGCCACCACCTAACAGATCACAGACAGACTCTATTATTCTAAATGTACGAGACGACTTTAGAATCCTATCTGATAACCCAGCTACAGCACCGCAGTTGGCAGTGGAGATTCCATTTCCACATAAGTTTGATATTCCTATTATTTACATGACCATTGGGGGATTGTTGAGAGAAAGGGACGATGAAAATGACGTAGTAAAAGGGGAGCGCTACATGCAATGGGCCGAAGATAAGCTCATGAGCTATATTCCTTTACAGTCAATCACGTCCTATGGCGACTCAAATAGACGATTCCCTTGATCTTAAAGAAGCTAATCGAAGCCTTAGTGCGAATAAATATGAGGCTCGATCAGATCGAAAGCTCAACAGCAAATGCATCGAAGAAACTAGACGACCTAACTCGAAAGCTAGGAGACCCATCTGGCTTTCTGACTTTCTCAGGTACGCTAAAAACTACACCGGATGAAGTTAAAGAAGCATTCAAGAGTTCTGCTAGCTTTGATTTAGAGTCTGTGCAAATGGATGCACAGTTTTCTAATGCGATCTACATGGGGCTCAGACCTGATGCTGATGAGAAGATAAGAGAGTTACTAAGCGAAGCTCAAGTGGAATATTTGAGGACTTTGCTTGAACAATATAAAAGGTTGGATGACATGATTGGTGCTAGCGAAGAGAGGCTTAGGCAATCTGCTGAGATAGCTGCGAAGGCTAGAGCTGATGTATCTATTAACTTAGAAGCTATGGCTAGCCACGCAACCAGAAAGATAGCCAGAAGATTAGCAGAGTCGTCTGTGAAGCTAGATGCACAAGGGGCGCAGGTAGAAAAGGCGCTAGCCAAAGTAACTGAAATAATTAAGGAAGCTGAAGCTTTTAAATCGCGCGCGGATAATATAATTAAGAGTAAAGGAGCAAGAGATAAAATGCCGTTTAGCATAACTAAGAAATAATGGGAGACAGTAATACACTCTCAGGTGATCAGTCTAATAACCCCGGTTATAAAGATGCTGATATTTATTTCCTAGATCCAGCCAACGCATTTGTTCCAGACTCGCAACACGCAGAGCATCGAATGGGGATTGATGCATATGGTCTTAAGAAGGACAGCGACCACGATGCTAGTATAGTTTCCCTTCAAGGGTTAGCATTAACTGCTGATCAGAAAGCAGCTATAGATAATGCATCTAGCCCTGCCGCTGGAAATCCATTTGCTACCTCTCAAGACTTAGCCAACTTAGCTACGGCAATTGGTATTGGTTACGACTTCAGAACAGATACAGGCGCTCCGGCTGACGGAGAGATTAAGTTAGATAATGCTGCACCTGCTAGTGCGACCGTATTGAAGATAGCAAATCTTGACCGAGATGGTGTTAATAGTAGTAACAGTCTACTTAAGCTAGGTGTAAATGATGCAGTTACTATCTCTCATATCACCGATGGAACTAAGGTTTTAAACTATGATGTCTCTGGTGCGGTTACACAAACAGGCGGAACTGGTGCAGGTGGGTATGTTAATGTGCCTGTGACTTTCTTTTCTACAGGCGCGGGGTCTTTAGCTGACACAGATGTAGTGATTACTACTTTACTATTCGATGGTAATAATACCAGGTTCTTACAGATCAGTAATAACTTAAGTGATCTGGGTGATGTTGCAGCAGCCAGGACCAACCTAGGTGTTTACTCTACTACTGAAGTTGATACTGCTGACACTATACTACAGAACCAAATAACGGATATAGTAGATGGTACTACTGCTCCTACAGGTGTTCTACTCGCAGTTAACAACTTATCTGATGTATCTAACGCAACCACATCTAGGTCTAATTTAGGGCTAGGTAACTCTGCTGTTCTTAACACGGGAACCACTGGTGGCACAGTTGCTTTAGGTGATCATACTCATGGTAACTTACCAACTACAGATCAAAAGGCTGCAATGGATAATGCCAATGCTCCAGCAGGTGGGAATGAGTTTCTGACTGCATCGGACTTAGGCTCGTTAAGTATTAACTCTATAACAAATACTAATGTAACTACGGTTAATGATACTACGGTTGCGCTACCACTTACTAGTGCATCCCTATCAGTCAATACTGCTACAGCTATCCAAGTCACTATTTATTATGAAGCAGACTATGGAACTAACGTTACCAGTGGGGAGGCTACTTTTAGTGCATCAAAGAAAACAGGAGTGACACCTCCCAATTTTTCTAGGGCTATGATCCATCGGGGGTCAGATGTACATCTTTTCACTAACAACCATGATAACCAAGTTGGGGGGAGTGTTCTGGCAGATAGTGACACTACGCAGAGTACATTAACCTACCCCTTACTTGGGATCTCAGCCCTCGTAACTGTAACGACTTTAGCCAGTAGTATAAATGTTAAAGTTACTATGTCCCCTGCACCCCCTTCTTTTAAAATGATAGCATCAGCAATAATAACAGGATAATATAATGGCAGATTTAAATGGACCACCAGTAGTAGGAGAGCTAGATAACTCCGATGGATATATAGCAGCTAAAGCGTATGTAGACGGTGGAGCAGTGGGAAGAGTACCAGAAGACATATACAATGGGTTTAATAAAGGTGTTATCTCATACATCTTAAAACAATTTACTAATGGGTTTAATGCATTTCCAGATAATCTCTTTAACATCTATGATGATATTGATGACACAAAACGTGTTAAATTCTTCTTAGATAATGTTACTACAGGTACTGACAGGCTTGTAACTATACAAGATCAAGATGGTACCATGGCTCTGCTATCTGATGTGGCTTTAAAGTATGACATAGCAGGTGGCCCAATAACAGGTGCTGTAACTCTTACGAGTACCACAGATGCGCTAAGAACTAACTTATTAACTACAGTTCAAGAGGGTGCATTAGCTAAAACCAATGGTATGGTCTGGTATAATACAGACTTAGAGGTTCATAGAGCATATCAGAATGGTACTGTTGTAAGTATTCCATCCGGTACATCAGGTAACTGTATTCTTAATGGTAATACAGATATATGTGTTACTAGTTCTAACGGGCCTATTGTTACTAATCTTGTAGGTGCACCCTTTGGTAAGATGCATGAAGTAGACTTCTCTATCTACTGGGGTCAGAGCCATACTATGACTGTAGGCGCTACAAACTCTACCATTTCAGGTGGAATTAGTAATACAATTGGTGCAGTTGCTGATGCCACTATAGGTGGCGGTAATTTAAACACTGTATCTAACCTTGGTGGAACTGTAGGCGGGGGCGGTGGTCATACAAATACTGCTGATTATGGTACAATACCAGGCGGTCTTAACAACGTAGTGGATATTGGCTACGGTATGGCTGTTGGTAGAGAAGCTAAA
>Ga0255047_10002922_pt1 | contig 10990 bp, 9 predicted proteins | sample JV7_2_1_MG_FD_183640 | JGI IMG/M metagenome (GOLD analysis project Ga0255047, IMG submission 183640) | Seawater microbial communities from Jervis Inlet, British Columbia, Canada - JV7_2_1 | ecosystem: Environmental > Aquatic > Marine > Inlet | place: Canada: British Columbia | collected 2016-10-06 | reverse complement strand
CGATCAGCCGGGGTTCTTGCGGGTGTGGCCGTGTGGGTCGGTTGAGCCGTCGACGTCGTCGGTGAACTATTTGTCGGCGGGTGCGGTCGAGCCGAACGCGGTGGTGGTGCCGGTCGATGAGACCGGCGAGGTATGTATTTCGACGCTTGCGACGTCGGATGTGATCGTCGATGTGTCGGCCTGGTTCGATGCCGGGGTGCAGGGTGCGGCCGGCGGCCGCCTCGTCGACACGAGGTTCGGCATCGGTCCGATCCCACCGCGCTGAGGCCGTCAGATGATGCCGTCAGGTCGTGTAGTCAGGTCGTGTAGTCAGCGTTGATCCGCACGTAGCCGTCTGTCAGGTCGCAGCCCCACACGATCGCCGCTGCGTCACCGGTGCCAAGGCTGATATGGATCGAGACCTCGTCGCCGGTCATGTATTTCGACAATCTCGCCAACTCCTTGTCGTCGATCTGGCGCGGATACACCTCGGTGTCACCAAATCGGATAACGACCCGGTCCTGGTCGATGTCGGTGTCGTCGCTGCACTTGCCGATCGCCATCGCCACCCGGCCCCAGTTCGGGTCGGCGCCGTGCACGGCAGTCTTGACTAGCGGCGAGTTCACGATTGACTTTGCGACCCGCTTTGCCTGGGCTTCGTCGTGGGCCAGATCGACCGTGACCTCGATCAGGGTTTCGGCACCCTCGCCGTCGCCGGCGATCATTTTCGTCAACGCCAGGCAGACCTGGTCGAGAGCGGCTTCGAGGGCATCGGAGTCGACGCTGCCGGCGGCGCCGCTGGCGAACACGACCGCCGTGTCGCTGGTGGAGGTGTCGGTGTCGATGCTGACGCAGTTGAAGGTGCGATCGACGACTCGCCGAAACATCGCGTCGAGTTGGTCGCCGTCGATCTCGGCGTCGGTGAAAACCACGGCGATCATCGTGGCCATATCGGGCTCGATCATGCCGACGCCCTTGGCGATACCGACGACGCGAGCCGAACCGCCGGCGATCGACGCTTCGGCAACCTTTGGAAGCGTGTCGGTGGTCATGATGCCGCCCGCCGCTCGGTCCGCCGACGTGTCGTTCGGCTGGGAGGGAACCGCAGCGATGCCGGCGACCACTCGATCGATCGGGTAGCGGCGCCCGATCACGCCGGTCGATGCGACGAGCACGTCGGTCGGCTCACATCCGAATCGGGCGGCGACGCCGCCGACCAGGGTGTTTGCGTCATCATATCCAGCCGGGCCGTTGGCGACGTTGGCGTTCTTCGACACGATCACGATCGCCTGCGCTCGGTGATCGGCCAGATGTTGGCGGCTGATAACCACGCTCGGTCCCGAGAACCGGCTGCGGGTGAACACGCCGGCGGCCGGCACCGCACGATCGGCCGTGATGATCACGAAGTCGTCGGTGTCGTCCTTGATGCCGATGTTGGAGACATGGCACCGGAATCCGGATGGAAGGCTGGTCACGTAGCCGTTCCTAGCAGTCGGTCAGGCGTCGAGAGCAGTTCGAATCTTGTCGAAGATCCTCGCCATCGCCTCGAGGTCGGCGTTGTCGAGATGGTCGATGATGTGGTTGCGGACGCTCTCGACGTGGTGGGGAGCGGCGAGCGCCAGTTTCCGCCGACCCGAATCGGTGAGCACGGCGAGCATTACGCGGCGGTCGGATTCGGAGCCTCGACGCTCGATCCAGCCCTCGCTCACGAGCCCATCGAGTCGACGTGTGAGCCCGCTCGGGGAGAGCTGCAACCGGGTGGCCAGGTCGCACATCCGCATCGATTGGTCTTCGGAACGGGTCAGGTACACGAAGACCTGATAGTCGCCCAGCGTCAATCCCGTCTCGGCGAGGTCGCCCTCGAGCGCCGTCAACAGATCGCCTTGCGTCTCGACGTATCCCAACCACGCTGCCATCTCGAGATCGTTGAGCCAGCGTGGATCGGGGGCGCCGGTTTGGTTCTCCGTGGTGGGGTTCTGAGTGCCGGTTGCCGTCATGTCACTAATATACATGCTCACAAAGGTTGCGTCCACAAGAAAATCTGATAAACTTGCGATCACAAGTAATCAAATCTCGAAAGGAACCCGATATGAGCAACACAACCGAGACCGGCACGACCGGTCTGCAGATTCACGCCGGCACCTGGACCGTCGATCCGGCACACTCACGGATCGGCTTCGTCGCCCGCCACATGATGGTCACAAAAGTTCGCGGCTCGTTCAACGAGTTCACCGCCGACGTCGAGATCGCCGAGAACCCACTCGACTCGACGCTCGTGGCCGAGGTCCAGATGGCGTCGGTCGACACCGGGAGTGCCGACCGTGACGGGCACCTACGCACCAACGACTTCTTCGACGTCGAGAGTTTCCCGACGATGTCGCTGCGCTCGACAGGTTTTGTCGCCGACGGCGGCGAGATCACGATGCACTCCGATCTGACGATCAAGGGCGTCACCAAGCAGGTCGCCTTCGAGATCGAGTTCGAAGGCGTCGGCCAGGACCCGTGGGGCGGCACGCGTGCCGGATTCAGTGCATCGGCCACCGTGAGTCGCGGCGATTTCGGTGTCGAGTTCAACGCTCCGCTCGAGACCGGCGGCGTACTCGTCGGTGACAAGATCCAGATCGAGCTCGACGTCCAGCTCGCCAAGGCCTGACACCCGCTGGTCGGTGCGCCGGAGATTCCCGGCGCACCGACCGGCGCACCGACCTCGTCAGCGTCCGGGTCAGCGCCCGAGCACGGCTTTCAGGGCTGGCTCGAGTTCACAGTGCTGAAATCCATAGCCGTCGTCTTGTAATACCTTCGACCGAACCCGCTGGCCGTCGAACAACAAGGCGTCGGCCAGTTCGGAGCCCAGCAGCAACTTGGGCCCGAACAACGGCACCGGCACGAACGAGGGGCGTTTGAGGACGTCGGCGAGCGTCTTGGCGAACTCGAGATTGCGGATCGGGGAGGGGGCCGTCAGATTGACGGGTCCGGCAACCGAACTGGTGAGCAGGTGTTCGATCGCGCCGACTTGGTCGTCGATCGAGATCCAGCTCATCCATTGCTTGCCGGACCCGAGCCGGCCGCCGGCCCCGAGCCTGAACAGCGGCAGCATCTTCTTTAGCGCTCCACCTTGACGGCTGAGCACGATACCGGTCCGGATCTGGACCACCCGCACACCGGCCGCCTCGGCCCGCGCCGTACTCGCCTCCCAGGATTCACAGAGGTCGGGCAGGAAGCCGGCGCCGGCCTCGGATGACTCGTCGACCTGCTCGTCGCGTCGGTCGCCATAGAACCCGATCGCCGAGCCGCTGATCAACACCCTTGGGCCGGCAGAGCCGAGCTCGGCGATCCTCGTAGCCAGCAGCGTGGTGCTGACAATCCTGCTTTCGAACAGCTCCCGCTTGTACCGATCGGTCCAACGGTGGTCGCCGATGCCCGCCCCGGCGAGGTGTACTACGGCGTCGATTTCGGCCAGCGCTGCCGCGTCGAGTTGTCCAGCGGCGGGGTCCCAGCCGATCTCGGCCGCGCCGGGGCGCGGTCGTCGGCGAACGATCCGCTGCACCGTGTGACCGCTCGACGCGAGTTCGGTGGTGAGCGCCGTGCCGATCAGGCCGCTCGATCCCGTGACGCCGACTCGCATGCCACGAACGTTACGGCCCGTTGGCGGTCGTTGCAGGTCAAGCAGGGGCCCCGATCGTCCGATGATGTTGGTATGCGATGCAGCTCCAACAATGACATACAAGCGAAGCGCTGATCGGTAGCGTGCAATCCGATGGCTGACGATACCGCTTGGAAACCTCCGGTCGATGATGACCCGTCGCCCAGCGACGCTGAGGGTGGCCCCGAGACGCCCCTGCTCCCGACACTGCCACCGGCCGTGGTTTCGCCACCGCCGCCACCCGTGCCGACCTCGACCTGGGCGCCCGGCGGTGGGTCGCCGGCTGTCTCGCCGCGTCCGCTCCCCACCGGCTCGACCCCCGCCGCGGCGATGCCGCCGGGGTTTGGCAGCGCGCCGATCTTCGAGACCAAGCCGGTCTCGACCGGCGGCGGTGGTCGCCGCTCGAATTGGATGGTCGCCTCGGCCGTTGTCGCCGTGTTGGCAGTCGTTGCGGCCGGTGTCTTCGCAATCACCAATCTGAGGGCATCGACTACCGGTGGGTCGCAGAACCCGGCTGATCTCGGTACCGAATTGCTGAACGCGTTCGAAAACGAGGATGTGCTCGGTGTGATCGACGTGCTCGTCCCCGGCGAGCGCGAGGTACTCGGCGAACCATTCGTCGACCTGGTTTCCGAGCTGCAACGGCTCGACGTGCTGTCCGATACCGATCTGTCGGACATAGCTGGTCTCGACATCGAACTCAGCGACGAGGTGGTGCGAACCCGTGCTACCAACGTCGACGACATCATCAATATCTCACTGTCGGCCGACGTGCTCGTCAGCATCGACGGCGCCCAACTCCCGATCGGCGACCTGGTCACCGACAACATGCCTGACGACATGCTCGCCGAGTTGCGCGGGTCGAGGGTTACCCAGAGCGACGAGCTAGACCTCACGTTGACAGCGGTGCTCGAAGACGGGCGCTGGTACTTCAGCTTGTTGCACACGATCGCCGAGCTGGCTCGCTCCGACTTCAGTGACGAGATCGGCATCCCGTTCGAGGGGGTCGGGTTCGATGGCGCTGAATCTCCGGAGGCGGCGGTCGATCAAATTTTGGATCGGATCGAGGCGCTCGATCTGACCGGCATCATTCGCTCGCTCGACCCCTACGAGGCCGCCGCCCTACAGCGATACGCGCCGTTGTTCCTCGAGGATTCCGAGGCTGCCCTCGCTGAGGTTCCGCTGGACTGGAAGATCACCGAGCGCTCGGTGCGGATCGTGGGCTCCGGCGACCGGCGTACGGCGCTCGTCGATGGGCTGGGAGTCGAAGGATCCTTCGATGGTTCGCCGTTCTCGGTCAGCGCCGACGGAGACTGCTTCACCGCCGAGATCGATGGCAATCGGATCGACCAGTGCGCCGACGCCGGCAGCATCAGCGATGTCGAGGACGTGTTCGGCGACGCTCCCGAGGTGATGCATCTGATCGAGGTTGTTCAGAGTGCCTTCGTCGGCGTCGAACCGATCGGTATCGAACTGCGTTCGCGTAACGGCGAATGGTTCGTCAGCCCGGTCGCGTCCTTCACCGGTGGCATGTTGAAGATGCTGCGAGCGCTCGACCGACAAGAACTCGACAGCATCATCGAGGCGGCCAAACCGGCCTTCGAGTCGATCGCCGACGGATTCTTCGGCACAACCGACGGATTCTTCGGCACAACCGACGAATTCCTCGGCTCGGGCGACTTCGATCTGGCGACGCCCGTTGATCCGGGTTCGACGTTGGATCCCGTTGACCAGCCCGTTGACCAGCCCGTTGACCAGCCCGGTACCCAGCCCGTTGACGACGATTTCGGATGGTTCGACTGCTACGAACTCGAGATCGGCGATGCGACAGCGTGCTTCCAATCGTACGAGGCCAGCGGTGAGATCGATGTGACGGAGATCCCCGTCGTGCTGCGCCACGCTGAGTGCGGGTATGCCGAAGCGTCATGGGCCGGTGCCAACTACCGGTTGCCCGACGGCGAATTCATCGCCGCCGCCGAGGCCGCTCGCGGTTGTTTCCTCGATCTGGTCGATTCGGGTCAGGTCGAAGAATGGGAGCTTCCGCTCGAGATCTCGCAGCTCGAGTGTTTCGAGGGGCGCAACTGGTATCTGGTCTTCGACGATCCTGAGTACGACATCCGGTTCGACGCCTGCCGCAACTCTGAGGTCGCCGGGTAGCCGGCCGAGTTCGATCGCCCGTCAGGCGATGGCGGCGCTGATCAGCGAGTCGAGCAGGGTGTCGTCAGCGGCGCCGTACAGCGTCTGAACCTCACCGCTCGGCAAGATCAACGCGATCGCCGGCTGAGTCGCAACGTCGAACCGTGTGAAGACGCTGGCGTCGGCGTCGCTGATCTGCGGAAATGTCAACGAGTACTTGTCGATGAACGACTCGAACTGGTCTTCGGTGCCGCTCCAAGCGACGCCGACGAATTCGGCCTGGCCGGCCCATCGTTTTGCTGCTTCCTCGACCGAGGAAGCTTCTCGATTGCAGGTGCTTCACCAGGGGGCCCAGAACCACAGCAGTACCGGTCGGCCGGCCAGGGTGGTGAGCTCGATGTCGCCGCCGCCGATCAGCGGTGCAGCGAACTTGAGGGCCTCGGGCACATTGACTGGGGTGCTCGGCGCCGGCTCTGCGGTGACAGGCGCCGGAACCGCTGTAGCCGGAGATGCCGGCTGCGAGGCAGCCGTTGTCGCAGCGGGGGCAATCGGGGGTGCTGTAGCCGCTTGTTGGGTGGTGCCATCGTCGGCCGCTCCGCAGGCGGCGAGGATGCCGACCGCCATCAGGGGGAGGGCGAGGCGCTTCACGGTCCAGAAGAATACCGGGCAGAACCGGTCGGTTTCGGTCACCTCGGCGGGTTTCGGAATCGTTCAGAATTCCGCCGTCCGGCTTCGGAGGCGGCCGATCGGCGAGGCGAACAGGCGACCGTGGCCGGCACCACCGGCTCGGTGTCGGCTGCGTCCCTTAGCCTGGTGGCCAAATGAAGACCCGCACGCTCTTGATGCTGGCGCTGGCCTGCGGCCTGGCGATCATGCTGGCTGGCGCAGTGTTTCTGTTTCAACTGTCGACCCAGGGCGACCTGGCGGCGCCGACAGCGATCGGCCGGCAGGTCCCGGTCGGCGACATGACGGTGGCGGTCACCGCCGCCTCTGAATCCAACGGTGTGTTGTCGGTCCACGTCGAGCTTGGCGGGACGCCGGACGAACAGCCGGCCGACGAGTTCCGCTTGATTGCCTCGGGGCGGGCGGTGTCGATGGCCGATACGACCTGTTCACAGTCGGGGTCGAATCCACAGGCCTGCATCGTGAATTTCGATGTGTCTCAGGCCGACGGTGTGTCGCGTGTGCTGTTCTACAGGCGCGGCGACGACCAGGTCCGATGGGTGTTGGGCTGACCTTCGTCCCGGCGCGATACCCGCTGCTCGGCCGCTACCGTGGGATCGGTGAGTGATTCGTTTGACCTCGTCGTGATCGGTGGAGGGCCAGGTGGCTATGCCGCTGCCCTGTACGGCGCTTCCGCCGGGCTGCAGGTTGCCCTGGTCGAGAAGGATGCACTGGGCGGCACTTGTTTGAACCGCGGCTGCATTCCCGCCAAAGCGTTTCTCGAATCGGCGGCGGTCAAGCGTCATGTCGATCACGCCGCCGAGTTCGGCATCGAGTCGAGTGCACCCTTGGTCAACTTCGGTGTCATACAGCAGCGCAAGCAGAAGATCGTCGCCGGTCTGGTGGGCGGAATCGCCGCTATGTGCGAGGGCCGCAAGGTCGAGGTCTTCAACGGAGTCGGATCGCTCGGCGCCAACAAGACCGTTTCGGTCGCGATCGCCGATGGCAGTACGGCCTCGATCACCGGGCAACATGTCGTGCTCGCGGCGGGCTCGGTGCCGCTCACGATTCCGGGGTTCGACCGGGGTGGCCCGATAATGACCAGCGACGAGGTGCTCGACCTCGATTACATACCGGCTCGAATCGCGGTGATCGGTGGCGGAGCAATCGGATGTGAGTTCGCCTCGATGTTCGCCGACCTCGGCGCCGAGGTGACGATCCTCGAGGGCTTGCCCAAGATCCTTCCCGGTCTCGACGCCGACGTCACCAAGATGATCGAGCGCAGCTTCAAGAAGAAGAAGATCGCGACCAAGACGGGGGTCAATGTCACCGGGCATGTGCCGACCGCAACCGGCGGGACAACGGTCTACTTCGGAGATGGCGACTCGATCGAGGTCGATGTCTGCATCGTGTCGGTCGGACGCCGCCCATTCGCCGATCAGCTCGGCCTGCAAGGCACCGGGGTCGTCGTCAGCGATCGGGGCTTCGTCGACGTCGATCAATACTGCCGCACCGGCGAGCCGGGCGTCTACGCGATCGGCGACTTGATCGATACCCCACAGCTTGCGCACGTGGCGTACGCCGAGGCCGTGCTGGTAGACAAGCATTTACTGGGCGAAAACCCGACGCCGATGATGTACGACCGGGTGCCGTGGGCCATCTACTGTCATCCCGAAGTGGCTTGGGCCGGGCCTGGCGAGGACTCCTGTCGGGAGGCCGGCATCGACGTGATCGTCGGCAAGCATCGGTTCAAGTTCAACAGCCGGGCCCAGATCATCGGAGACACCGATGGCATGGTGAAGGTCATCGCCAAGAAGAACGACGACGGCACGGCCGGCCAGATACTGGGTGTGCACATGGTCGGTCCGTGGGTAACCGAGCAACTGTCGGGCGGCTACCTGGCCGTCAACTGGGAGGCCACGGTCGCCGAGGTCGCCGAGTTCATCCAGCCCCACCCCAGCATGACCGAGCTGTTCGGCGAGACGATTCTGTCGCTCACCGGTCGCAGCTTCAACGGCTGACCCTACGAATCCAACCCGACTCGACCCGTATCGATCGCAGATCAGACGCAACAGGAGCAGACTCACAGATCATGGCTGACGTCACCCTTCCCCAACTCGGCGAAACCGTCACCGAGGGCACGATCACACAATGGTTCAAGCAGGTCGGCGATGCCGTGGTTGCCGACGAGCCGTTGTTCGAAGTGTCGACCGACAAGGTCGACACCGAGGTGCCATCACCGGTCGCCGGCGTGCTGAGCGAGATCCGTGTCGCCGAGGGTGACACGGTCGATGTCGGCATTGTCGTCGCCGTCGTCGCCGACGGAGCCGACGGAGCCGCAACTCCCGCTCCCGCAGCTCCCGCTCCCGCAGCTCCCGCTCCGCCTGTGATCGAGGCGGCCCTGCCGCCCGCTCCCGCCGCTCCCGCTCCGCCTGTGGTCGAGGCGGCGCCGCCGCCTGTGGTCGAGGCGGCTCCGCCACCGGTGACCTCTGGCGACAGCCGGTTGTTGTCGCCCGTCGTGCGCCGGCTCGTCAACGAGCATGCGATCAACCCGGACGACCTCACCGGTACCGGCCCAGGTGGTCGGATTACCCGCGAAGACGTCCTCGGTCACATCGACGCCACGGGATCTCAGCCGGCACCCACCCCTGCTCCGGCTTCCGCTGCAGCGCCTGCCGCTGCTCTCGCCCCGGCTCCTGCCGCTGCTCTGGCTGCGCCCGCCCCCACTCCGGCACCGTTGCCGGCCGCCGGCCAGCGCGACACCAGCTTGCGGCTGTCGAAGATCCGTCAGCTCACGGGTGATCACATGGTGATGAGCAAGGCCATGTCGCCGCACGCTTTCAGCGTGGTCGAGGTCGATTTTGCCAACGTCGACGAGGTTCGTGGCCAGATCAAGGCCGAGTTCAAGGCGACCGAGGGTTTCAGCCTGACCTACTTGCCGTTCATCACCCGGGCGATAGTCGATGGACTGCACGAGTACCCGCACCTCAACGCCAGCATGGGCGACAACGAACTGGTCATACACCACTACATCGATCTCGGTATCGCCGTCGACCTCGACTACGAAGGTTTGCTGGCACCGGTGATCCGCAGCGCCGAGACCAAGCGATTGCGGGCGATCGCCAACGAGGTCAGCGATCTCGCCAACCGGGCGCGCAATCGCAAGCTCAGCCCGGACGAGATTTCCGGTGGCACGTTCACGATTTCCAACAACGGTTCGGCCGGTTCGGTGCTCACGATGCCGATTATCAATCAGCCCCAAGTCGGCATCATCTCGACCGATGCGATTGTGCGCAAACCGGTCGTCGTCAACGCTGGTGGTGGCGCCGAAGCAATCGCCATCCATCCGGTCGGCAACCTGGCGATGGCTTGGGATCACCGCGCATTCGACGGTGCCTACGCGGCCGGATTCCTCAAGCGGGTCAAGCAGATCCTCGAAACCCGCGATTGGGCCGCCGAGTTCTGATGTCCGATGGTTCCCTGCTCCGGGTCAGATGGCTGGGCAGGGTGCCGTACCGCGAGGCGCTGGCGGTTCAGCAGGCGTTGTGTGATCGCGGCCAAGAGCAGCACCTGCTGTTGCTCGAACACGACCACGTCTTCACCTACGGTCCGCACGCCGACCTCGAGACCAATCTGCGCTGCGACCCCGCCGCCGTCGGTGCAGACTTTGTCGCCGTCAAGCGTGGTGGCGACATCACCTATCACGGTCCCGGACAGCTGGTCGGCTACCCGATCGTCTCGCTGGCGAATGCCAAGGGTTCGCTGGAGCATGTGCGAGGTGTCGAGGACCTGCTGATCGATGCGCTCGCTCAGCTCGGGCTGGCCGGCGCCGGCCGTCTGCCCGACTACCCCGGCGTGTGGATCGACGCCGCCGGACCGAACCCACGCAAGATCGCGGCGATCGGCGTGCGTCTCACCGGTGGTCGCACGATGCACGGGTTCGCCCTCAACATCACGACCGATATGGCCTACATGCGCCGGCACATCGTGGCCTGTGGGATCGCAGACCTGCCGGTCACATCGCTCGCCGAGGAGGGCGTCGGCGCCTCGATGCAGCAGGTCGTCGATGTGGTCGCAGGACTGGCAACTCAGCGCTGGGGTGGCGGCGCCGCGGAACGACAAGATGTGGTCTGGCAGCAACGCCCCGACGATCTCTCACGATTGAGTCGTGATGACGGGCTGAGCGAGACGATCTTCCGGCCGCCCCGTTCGCATGGTCGTCTCGAGCAGGCCGGGGTTTCAGCCGGACTCGCGATCGAATCGCGCAAGCCCGACTGGCTGCGCCCCAAGGTGAAGTTGGGCGGCAAGGTGATGCAGCTCAAGAAGGCGATACGCGACCTCGACCTGGTCACGGTGTGCGAGGACGCCGGGTGCCCCAACCTGTCGGAGTGCTGGGCCGACGGCACGGCGACGTTCATGGTGCTCGGCGAACGCTGCACCCGAGCGTGCGGATTCTGCCTGGTCGACACCCGCAAGCCGATCCAACCGTCGGCTGATGAGCCCGAGCGCGTCGCCGAGGCGATCGATCGGCTCGGTCTCGATCATGCCGTGCTCACGATGGTCGCCCGC
>Ga0255047_10002920_pt1 | contig 10991 bp, 9 predicted proteins | sample JV7_2_1_MG_FD_183640 | JGI IMG/M metagenome (GOLD analysis project Ga0255047, IMG submission 183640) | Seawater microbial communities from Jervis Inlet, British Columbia, Canada - JV7_2_1 | ecosystem: Environmental > Aquatic > Marine > Inlet | place: Canada: British Columbia | collected 2016-10-06 | reverse complement strand
CAACTTCGAAACACTAATCAAACCACTTTATCTCAGCTACGTCTGGATCGACCCGGACGTTGGGTTGATCGCGAATTGGCCCATCGTGATGCTCTGCGCCGTACTTGTAATGATATTGTTTTTACCCCGTTACCGATATTCGGTAGCTCGATTCGGGCTGGGTTGGGATCATGTCGTATTGTTGGCGGTAGCCGTAGCGACGTTTAGCGCGGCACATGCCATGACCACCAACTACCATCATGGTGCGACCCTGTCCGTTTCACGTTATGCAACTTGGTATTTACCGATGTTATTTCCATTATTCCTGATCGGATTACGCCTGATGGATGACGTGGGGTGTAGGCGCCTGCCACTGTACGTGATGATTATCAGCACCATCATGTGCGCCAATATATACGTCTACTGGCCAGGCAGGCTGCCGCGCAACCATTTGCCAACCCCTGCTTCCGCGTTGCTCTATGCACATTGGCCAGGCCTCTATGACCCAATCCCCGAAATATTCGAAGAGCGCTTGCGCCACACCGAGGCGACACGACGTAAACCGCAGTGGGCGGTCAGTAATCCAACCGGTTCCAAGGTACTGGTTTATCTGGACAAACTGGAACAGCAGCCGCGCCCGCTCAAGCCTGTTTTCGGCAGACCCGGGCTGGCCGCGGACACAGTCGCGGTTATGGCGATGGCGCAACGCTCCAATGACCGGACGTACGTCTATCTCAATGGCATGCAGGACCGAATCCCGGTTCAAGCGGAATACTGAACCGTGGCCGACGTGCGTCAGTTATTCGGGGGAGTAATTGTGGTGTGGACCCTTAACAGCTGAATCTGAAAAGCGACAGGATTTCGACGCCGTCAATCGTGCGCGACCATACTTTACATTTTTCATTATAGTACTTCGGCCAATTCGCCGATTTTTTACCAAAATGAAAGTAATTGCCGAGATAGTACTCGGGGTTCTTTGGGGTCAGGATCAAGCGGTCCCGATCTTCCCTGGGCAGTATCAAGCGGTTGAAGCCCGTTACTTCATCGCTCTGCCAGAACCGTATTTCCGGGTCTTGCTCGTATTTGATGAGGTACTCCAACCCCTCACGGTACTCCACACCCCAAAACCCTATCTCGAAATAGCCCTTGGCCCCCTGTAATCCTCCCAGCAGCTGGTTGAAATATACATTTTGGTAGGGGTGAATTCGGTACATGTAAGCTCCGGTGTAACCCAGGCTTACAGCAATAATCCCGATAAATGCGTAATATGAAACCGCTCCGATTCTGTAAAGGCTGTGAAATTGGTTTGCGAGAAACCTGACCCCGGATAAAGCGATGACAAGAAAACCGCTATAGATAAAGAACAGGTGACGCCATCCGTTGAAAAGCGTTGCATGGGTGACGGCAACGACGATTAATGGGAGCAGGAAGCCCGCAAGAGCGGCCAGTTCGAACCGGCGTTTGCTGTACCACCTCGCTGGATCAGTTCTGAAGTTTTGCAGCAGGCCAATCATCCCGGCTACAAAAAAAACGAGGTAAAGCGGCGGCGTTGTGATCGCAAGCCAAACTGGAGTGAAGTGCCATGGAACCCCTCTACCGTATACTTTATGACCAAAATAAATTTCCCAAAAAGGCCAGGGATCTGAACCGGATGCCCGCAGCACATCGATGAACCGAACTATGGAATTCCCCCATAACGCCGGCCATAAGAGGGCGGTTAGAATGGCGCTTGCAGCGGCGTACACGGCCAGATATCCCAACAGCCTGGACAAGGAACGCTTTCTGGGCAACACCAAGCAATCCAGGAAGTAGAAAGCGAAGGTGATCACCGGAACTACGCCCCCGGCAATTCGAATATCGACCAATAGCGCAGTAGCACAGGCGTGCGCTAAGGCATAGAGAAAAGTTTTTTTCTCCAAAAACCAGTAAAGGGTCAAAAGACACAGCGTAAATGCCGTAAAAAAAGGAATATCGATCGAGTTATGAAAAGCGTGAGAGAAAAGGCGGGGGCTTAGCGCAAGAAGGACCACTCCCAGGAGCGCCAGCTTCCAGCTTTTTAGATATAAAAAACAAACCGAATAAAAAAGAATGATCCCGATGAAAAAAGTGCAAAATCCCGCGAGATGGCGAAACTGGTAAATATCCCGGGAGTCGTCAAGTGATAAAAGCCGTTCCACAGAGAACAGAAAAACTTCGTACACCGGTCCATGGGTCTGCGCAAATTGACCGTTCGTGGGGTGCCAGAACTGTTCAGCGCTATCCACCGTACCTTGATGCCACCGATACGATGGATAGCGTTCCAAAAGATTATCTCCAGCCCCGAAGACATGGTTATAGATGATATGGCCGTACTGGCGATTGTTCTTTTCATCCCAACCCAGACCATAGTCGGTGGATGCCCTGACGCCCACCAGAAGAATCGTGAATAGAACCGTGCATATGATGACCTTGCGATACTTGTCAACGATGAACAAACACCGCGACGGACTTGTTCTATTCACGCCACAAACATCGCTGCCGACCCGTCAAAATAACAACCCCTTTACCCAGCTATAGATATATCTGAACCAGACCCTGCTGAGCTTGATGGTTGATACCCCATGCTTTCGCGCGTATTCGTGCGTTGGCACTTCGAAGACCCGGTAGCCTCGCCGCAGCGCCTTCATGAGCATTTCCTGTTCAATGGTGGTCGAGTTTTCGTTCAACCCCAGCGACAATGCAACATCGCGTTTTACCGCCCTAAAGCCGTTTTGGCTGTCAGTCAATCGCACGCCATATCGGTAGTTGATGCCCAGTGTAATTATGTCACTCCCAATCATGCGCATGAATTTGTTCAAGTCCCCATGCAGTTCATCGGACCCCCCGCGCGGCCTGGACCCGATTACCATATCGGCTGATTGATCTTGGATTGGTTGGAGCAAGCGAGGTATGTCGTCGGGGTCGTGTGATCCATCGGCATCAATGAATACAATGATTTCGTTGTTAGCATGGGACAGCCCGACCCGCATCGCATCACCTTTTCCTTTTTTATTGTCCTTGTACACCCGAGCCCCCAGTGACTTGGAAATGGTCTGCGTATCGTCCGCGGAATGACCATCAACGACTATTACATCGTTCGAGTAGTTTGTGCTCTTGCTGATAACTTCACCAATACTGGGCCCCTCATTGCGCGCTGATACGATTATGGAAAGGCCCGGGTCGACCGGCCTCCTGTTATTCATAACGGTTAAGGCCATTGTATCCCGTGGATTTCAAGGCAATACCACCGGTGGATAGTAGGATTATTTTCTTAACAAGAACAGGATGTTCGCGTATTATCATGGCCTATCAATATTTTTTTCTGAAAAGGTGCGGGTGTGCGTTTACATGGATTTCCCTCTCTCGGGCTCAACATTCTAAGATCTAATTTTTCTCGCCTCCCCCATCCCTACAAACTTACCTTTGCGCTAACCTACTGGTGCAACTATAAATGCAAAACGTGCAATATTTGGGAGCGCAAGCCTAGAAATGAATTATCCCTCGATGAAATAAGACAGTTTTTCAACACCTCATCCAGGTTCAACTGGATCGATTTCACCGGCGGAGAAGTCTGGCTGCGTAAGGATTTCACGGATATCGTCAGCTGCGCGTTAGAGTCGTGTCCCCAGCTTGCACTGATCCATTTTCCAACCAACGGTTACCTGACGGACAAGATCGTTGCCGGCGTTAAACAGATTGTATCCCTAAAACCCTCCAAGTTCATCGTTACCGTAAGTCTTGATGGTGACGAGCGGCTCAATGACACGATACGCGGCATAAAGGGCGGGTGGAAACGCCAGATCGAGACTTACAAAAAACTACACGCAATCAACGGCGTCGAAGTCGTCCTGGGCATGACTATTTCTGATCTCAATGCCGGGCAGTACCAAAGAACGTTTGAAGCGGTGAAAGACGAATGCCCATGGTTAACGCCAAAGGACATGCATATGAACGTGGCTCATCAATCCTCTCACTACTATGGCAATGGCCCGGATGATAACTTTAGCACTGACAAAGAGACGATCCTTTCCGAGTTGAGAAATTATCGTAAGAATCTCGGCATACCGACAGGACCGGTGAGCCTGCTGGAGTCCCGGTACCTCGGTCATGCCGAGACTTACCTGAAAACCGGTGTTACGCCAATGCGATGTCATTCACTCCGCTCGTCGTGCTTCCTCGATCCTTGGGGTAACGTATATCCCTGCGGAATGTACGATGCAAAGATCGCAAACATCCGTGATCATGATTATTCATTAGCCAAAATCTGGCAGTTGGACGAAACCCGGTCAAAACAAAAAGAGATATGGAACCTGCAATGCCCCCAGTGCTGGACGCCGTGCGAGGCTTACCAATCCATACTGGGCAACGCGTTGGGCAACGTAAGGACTACCAAACCCGGTGCCGTCCTGCAAACCGTGGAATCACAATCGTAGCACCGATAACCACTCCTTCAGATACCGCTGCGTTTCAGGTCAGGTATCCCAGCCACGGGTGACATGACTGGCCCTGTGTTCAAGAGTGCTCCCCTTAGGGAAAGTAAGTGGGGTCTCGCGGCGCTCGTAATATACAGTCTGTGTGTCGTCCTCCTTCTCTACTACCACGAACCCTGGGCGGATGAGGCGGAAGCGTGGCTGTTGGCCAGAGACTCCGCGCTGGCCGACCTGCTGACTGATCATCTTCGATACCAGGGGCACGCCAGCCTGTGGTACCTGATTCTCATGCTGCCGGCAAAACTCGGAGCACCTTATTATTTCATGAAGTTTATTTCGGGGCTGTTTGCCATTGCGGGTGTCTATGTATTGTTACGCTTTTCTCCCTTTCCACTGGGATTAAAGCTGCTGCTACCATTCAGTTATTTTGTCTTTTACCAGTATGCCGTAATTTCGAGACCGTATATTCTGCTACCGCTGCTATTATTCTGTATCGCGGCGATCTACGACAATCGAATCGCACGCCCGGGTTTATACCTGCTTCTGCTTTGTTTGCTTGCAGATGTAAGCGGTCACGGTTTCATTGTCGCGGCATCATTGCTGTTACTCTATACCGGAGATGCAGTTTCGCATTGTTCTCAGCTAACCCAAAAACACAAACACACTATAGCAGCGGGTATTGGTATTTCCATGTTTGTGCTGGCCCTGATCGCGCTTCAATCGTTGCCCTTACAACCGACACCATGGTTCTCTGGGGAGAGGATAAGTATCAACACACTGTTTACCCCAGATACTGCGGTATTGTTCTGCGCATTTTTAAGCAGATCGCTGGTGGACAATATTCCAATTTCCCTGCTGTTAATGATTCCGGTTCTGCTTTGGTTTTATCATAAAAAGCTCCTGCTGCTCTATTTTGTTCCCACCATCGCATTGTTTTTTTTCTTCAGGTTGATTATCTACAAAGGCTGGCATTCCGGTATACCATTTTTGCTCCTGGTATTTGCGCTGTGGATCAGTTTTTCCGAAGGCCGGAAAACGATCCAGCGGTCAATTAGCGGGATTCTCACCGGTGAGCGGAACGGAGAGAAATTGAAGTCGATTGTCGTTGTGACAGTTGTGGCGATATTGTTGCGCCAGATCGCTTGGTCCGGGCAGGCGAGTTACAATGATATCAATGGGCCATACTCCGCAGGACAATCCGTAGCGCATTACATCAAATCCGAAAAACTGCAGGATAAGAAAATATACGCAACCGGCTATTGGTCCACTTCAATACTCCCGTACTTCGACCGGATAATCTTTAACAACTTCAAGGAAGGTAAAAGCCCGAGCGTTTGGATCTGGCGTGGACCAATGCACCACGAATTATCTGAGATGGTCGCAGATGAACCAGATCTTATAATCCTTAGCACGCCCGAAAAATACTCAAAAGCTGTGCTGCAAGGTGTTCAAGGATACCGGCCGGTAGGACCATTTAATGGTCACCTTTTTTTCAAGAACGGAATCTACGAAAAAAACGATTTTCTTCTGTTGAGAAAACGCCCCAAAGATTAACTGACGGCTTTGATGATGTCGGCTATGTGCCGGGACCGGGGCGCCTTCTGTGGGAGTTACTCCTACCTGCAAATGTTCCAGAAATTCCTGCGTCTACTTCCACTTTCATTGCCGCCTGGCTACTTGTAAACCGCCGTTTGCAACGCCCGCCAAATGAGGTAACATTCCCATCAAATGAGTCCATACAATTAAAAAAGGAGTAGTTTCAATGATCAAACCGGCCCTCTCTGCCATTTCGCTCGCGGCGCTGATGCTCACACTGACTGCCGCGGCGCAGGATGCGGGAAGCCCGGCACCGGACTTATTATCCAATGCCTATACCGGCAAAGTCTATTCGCCCTATGCGAAACGCGGTATTCCCGAGCGTCCGCTGTGGGGTGACTCACACCTCCATACCAATCTGTCGATGGATGCCGGCCTGTTTGGTAATCGCCTGCCCCCCCGTGTGGCTTACCGGTTCGCGCGCGGGGAGGAAGTGGTGTCTTCAACCGGCCAGGCGGTGCGCTTGTCCCGCCCGCTGGACTGGCTGGTGGTCGCCGATCATTCCGATGGAATGGGATTTTTTGGTGATATTGCCGCCGGTAAACCGGAGTTGCTGGCCTTCGAACAGTCGGCGCGCTGGATCAAGGGGTTCGCCGAAGGCGGTGATGCGTCGGTACAGGCATCGCTCGATTTGATTACGACCTTCTCCCAGGGTGAGATGGACCCGGAGATGATCGCGCTCTATTCGCCGGGTTCAAAACCCTACAAGAACCTGTGGGAAAAAGTCATCGACGATGCCGAGGCATTCAACGATCCGGGACGGTTCACCGCCCTGATCGGATTCGAGTGGACATCGTTGATCCAGGGCAACAACATGCATCGGGTTGTCATCATGCGCGATGGCGCGACCCGGGCCAGGCAGGTGGTGCCGTTCACCATGACGGCGCCCCAGGGCAGCCCCGACCCGCGCGATTTGTGGAAGTACCTGGCCAATTACGAAGAAAAGACCGATGGCGAAGTGCTGGCCATCGCGCACAACGGCAACCTGTCGAACGGCATCATGTTTCCGCTGGAAGCGCAGTGGAATGGAATCGAACTCGACCAGACCTATGTCACCCAGCGCAGCAAGTGGGAACCGCTGTACGAGGCGACCCAGATCAAGGGCGATGGCGAAGCCCATCCCTTCCTGTCGCCGGACGACGAATTTGCTGATTACGAGACCTGGGATGTCGCCAACCTCGACGCCACCGCGGCCAAGACCGACGACATGCTGGCCGGCGAATACGCCCGCGAGGCGCTCAAACGCGGCCTGGCCATCGAGACGCGCCTCGGCACCAACCCCTACAAGTTCGGCATGATTGGCGCCACCGACAGCCATACCTCGCTGGCAACCGCCGAAGAAGACAATTTCTTTGGCAAGCACGCCGGCTACGAACCCAACCCGGAACGGATGACTCATCCTTTCATGGAAACGGACAAGGGAAAAATTGTGGGCTGGCAGATGGTGGCGTCGGGGCTGGCCGCGGTCTGGGCCACCGATAATACCCGTGAGGCCATATTCGATGCGATGCAGCGCAAGGAAGTCTATGGCACCACCGGCCCACGCATGATTGTGCGCCTGTTTGGCGGCTGGGATTTTGCCGAACAGGACTTGAGTTCGCGCATAGCGGCCAATGTCGGGTACCTAAAAGGCGTGCCGATGGGCGCTGATCTGCGGGTTAGGCCCGATGGCGCAACTGCGCCGAACTTCATGGTCTATGCGCTGCGCGATCTGATCGGGGCTAACCTCGATCGCATCCAGATCGTTAAGGGCTGGCAGGATGCTGATGGTGCGACCCAGGAGAAGGTCTATGACGTTGCGTGGTCGGGTGACCGGGCGCCAGGCGCGGACGGTAAACTGCCCGCGGTTGGCAACACCGTGGATGTTGCCCATGCCAACTGGACCAACACCATCGGCGCCTCCGAACTGGGGACGGTGTGGACCGACCCCGACTTTGATCCGGCGAAAAAGGCCTTCTACTATGCGCGGGTGCTGGAAATACCGACGCCGCGCTGGTCCACCTATGACGCTTTCCGCTTCGGCATCGACCTGCCGGAGGGAGCGCCGACCTCGACCCAGGAGCGGGCCTATACCTCTCCAATCTGGTACACACCCGGATCCTGAACAATCGCTTCCGTGTTCGCCGTTATCGCCATCTTCCGGCTGATTACGCGCTGTATCAACACACCGGAGCAGACATGGGTCTCTGCCGTGCCGGTGTAAGTCATCGGCAGCGTCTCCGCCTTTTGGGTTATTCAACGCATCGCTGATTGTCCATCAGGCTCAGGCGTATCTTGCTGTTCCGGCCTTCCACCTGAGCCAGTTGTGTTAGCAGGACATCAAGCGCGGCCCGCTTCCCGCTCAAGACGTTTTTACTGTGCTTTTCGATGTCTGCGTACAAGCCTTCCAGCAGATCCACGATCAGCCAGAGTCCTTCACCCGGGGTGATTGCAGCCGGTAGCAATCGATTCTGAGCCTGGCGGTAGGCAGTCAACATCGATTCACAAGTTACTCAGTGCGTGTATCAGGAAATTTCATGTCGATGAAAAATGGGGTGAGCGATGGGGATCGAACCCACGACCACAGGAACCACAATCCTGAGCTCTACCAACTGAGCTACGCCCACCATAGTCTTATTTCCGTCCGCCAATGGTTTGGCGCGCCCGGCAGGACTCGAACCTGCAACCTACGGCTTAGCTTACCACTACCACTTTCGCGGCCCTTTGCCAAGGTTTGTGGTCTGGACTATCTCTTCACCGTCTCAGGTGCCGCACGTATAGTCTCTACGGATCCCCGCACAGATTCACTCGCAGGTTTCCACGGGATTGCCATCAGCACTACCTGTTAAGGTTTCCCCGTTACAGTGCGATCCACTCCGCAGGTTCCGTTTCCCCACAGAGGCTCCATTTCACCTAAAGGCCGTTGCTCTATCCGGTTGAGCTACGGGCGCAAATTATAAAAACGGGTCAAACCTCGTTGTTAAATCGTTGTTAAATCTAAGGCGTGTCGTGTACAGAAAAAGTATCGACGGCTACACCCCTTTAAACCCGGCGGACTTTGACCTATCCTAGCGCCCCGAAAATCTGGTCGGGGTAGAGGGATTTGAACCCCCGACTCCCTGCTCCCAAAGCAGGTGCGCTACCAGACTGCGCCATACCCCGAGTCCGTGCCTGGCCTACGATACGGTGAAAGGGGTCCGGACACAAGGGGCGCGACTATACGCGTTGACCCAGAACATCGTCAACGGATCATTAACCCAAGATATAGAGAAAAATGAACAGTGAACGGTAAAATCATCGACGGTAAACAGGTCGCAGGCGAACTGATCAACCGGATCAAAGACGGAGTAGACAAACGACTGAAGGCCGGCCACAGAGCGCCGGGCCTCGCCATGATTCTGGTTGGCGAAAACCCGGCGTCCAGGGTTTACGTGCGAAATAAAGAGAAGGCCTGCGAACGATCCGGAGTCCTGTCTTTCATGCACCGCATGCCGGACACCATGAGCCAGGACGAATTGCTGGCATTGATCGACCGGTTGAATAACGATGACGCAGTTGACGGGATTCTGGTGCAGCTACCCCTGCCCGGTCATATCGATGATGAGGCTGTTTTGAGCAGCATTTCTCCTGACAAGGATGCGGATGGATTCCACCCGGAAAACATGGGTCGGCTGACTATCGGCGTCCCCCGTTTCAGACCGTGCACGCCGAGGGGGGTCATGACCCTGCTCCACCATACCGGCATCGAACTATCGGGGCTGGACGCCGTCATCGTCGGCCGGTCCAACATCGTTGGCCGGCCGATGGCCCTGGAGCTCATCCGGGTCAGTGCTACCGTTACCGTGTGCCACAGCAAAACCAAAGACCTGGCGGGCAAGGTCGGCGCCGCCGATCTGGTGGTCGCGGCCGTAGGACGCCCTGAGTTCGTCAAGGGCGAGTGGATCAAGCCCGGGGCCATCGTGATCGACGTGGGAATCAATCGCACCGCGGATGGAAAACTGGTTGGGGACGTGGAATTCGAGGCAGCCAAGGCGCGGGCGTCGTGGATCACCCCGGTGCCCGGCGGAGTTGGCCCGATGACGGTGGCGTCACTGCTGGAGAACACCTTCGACAGTGCCGAGTTGCGCGACCCCTCTTGAAACGGCAAGCGTTCGCTCTTATTTATTGTGACAAGCATAACGAACACACAGCGGAGCCCGCGAACCCATGAGTAAGGCCGAAACCTTCAATTTTCAGACCGAAGTGCAGCAATTGCTGCACTTGATGATCCATTCGTTGTACAGCCACAAGGAGATCTTCCTCCGGGAACTGATATCCAATGCGTCCGATGCCTGCGACAAGCTGCGCTTCCTGGCCCTGACCGATGAATCCCTGATGGAAGATGACGGGGACCTGGCAGTGGATATCGATTTCAACAAGCGCGCCAGGACCATCACCATCCGGGACAACGGAATCGGCATGACCCGTGAAGAAGTGGTGGAGAATATAGGCACCATCGCACGTTCCGGCACCCGGCAATTCGTCGAGGCACTGAGCGGGGATCAGACCACGGACAGCGACCTGATCGGTCAGTTCGGTGTGGGTTTCTATTCCGTATTCATGGTTGCCGACAACGTCACACTGACCACGCGCAAGGCAGGCACGGACAAATCCGACGGAACTCGCTGGCAATCTGATGGCGGTGGCGACTACACCCTGGATACCGTTGAGTGTGAAGCCAGAGGTACGGAAATCGTCATCAAACTTCGTGACTCCGAAAAAGAATTTCTGGATGGCCACAGGCTGCGCAACATTATCAGCAAATACTCGGACCACATATCGCTCCCCATCCGCATGCGTGAATTGGATGGAGATAAACCCAACAAAGACGGTGCCTGGGAGGCGGTTAACAAGGGGTCCGCGTTATGGGCCAGGCCCAAAAAGGAAATTACTGATGAGGAATATCAGACCTTTTACACCACGCTGAGTTACGACCCGGAACCTTCTCTG
>Ga0255047_10002919_pt1 | contig 10991 bp, 11 predicted proteins | sample JV7_2_1_MG_FD_183640 | JGI IMG/M metagenome (GOLD analysis project Ga0255047, IMG submission 183640) | Seawater microbial communities from Jervis Inlet, British Columbia, Canada - JV7_2_1 | ecosystem: Environmental > Aquatic > Marine > Inlet | place: Canada: British Columbia | collected 2016-10-06 | reverse complement strand
CTTTGCGGAGTAAGGGCGATAATAGAAACGATAAAACAAAAATACAATGACTGAACAAGAAGATTTACTAATTGAAAAAATGGTAGCTGAGTACCGTATAAAACTGAAAGCAATGGTTTGCAGTTCAGAACCTAGAACGGGGTTCAAAGTGCAAGAGGTTGACTTCAAAGGTCACGCGCAAATAATAGCCGATTACTTCGGGATTGATTACAACACAATGCTTTCATCTAAGACACGGCAACGAGAGTACATCTTAGCTAGGTCAATTCTGTTTTGGCTAACTAGAAAGCAACGCAGCAACGTATTGACATTTACCAAGATTGCTGAGTATGCAGGGCTAAACCACGCAACCATCATTCACTCCATAAAGAAGTTCAATGAGTGGTACGAATGGGATAATTCGTTCAAACATCCAGTTGACGATATTATGCAGATGCTAGGCTATAAGGTTGTCAAGGAAGGAAAAGAGAACTATCACCCTGAACTATTATGATGAACATACTCCGACTATTTACACTAGCTTGTCTATTGTCTCCACTAGGCAACATTGACAAAGTGGAACAGAAAAAGATTGAAGCGCAAACAAAACCTAGTTATCTTTGTGATTGCGGTTGGCGTGATGCGTTGATGTGGAACGATGCGGAAATGATGTTAAGCACTTATTGATTAAATTAGCGGAATGAGCAGATATCAAGAAAACGAGGAAACCAAAGAAGCAATAGACTCTTTACTAAGTGTCAACCGAAGCATACAATGTGACTTAGGTTTGGAATCAGACAAAGAAGCAATTGATTTCTCAAAGGCTTATTGGAAGTATGCAAGTGAAAAGATAGCAAAACACGACCCTGATTTTTGGGAGGTTATTAAACACCAAGATTAAATAATGCGCTACAAAGCTGGTTCGGGAAAAGGTAATAGATACAGACTAACAAGCGAAGAAAAAACGTTCATTGATGTATGGAGGGAACACGGTCATTTACCCGAACTTCTAGAGCAATGCAAGGCATCAGGCATTGACATCAAAGACGTTAAGCACTACTGGCACAAGTCTGAGAAGTTCTCAATCTTCGCAAAAAATGAAGGGCAAACGTTAGAGCAAACATTTGAGCCGATACTAAAGGATTTACAAAGCTATTCGCCAAAGTTCAAGAAGATAAAGAGGGTAAAAGTATCAGACCCTCATTGCTTAGTGCTAGACCCAGCGGATATTCACGTTGGCAAGTTGGCAACCAAATCTGAAACGGGGAGCAATTACGATATTGAGAAATCAGTAAACCAAGTTGATGAAGGCATTAGCGGAATACTATCTAAAGCGCAAGGGTTTGACATTGATAAAGTCATCTTTGTAATAGGCAACGATTGCCTTCACATTGACACGCCTAAACGAACGACCACAAGCGGAACACCGCAAGACACTAGCGGAATGTGGCACGAAGCGTTTATAGCCGCCAAAGAAATGTACGTTAGGGCTATTGAGCGCATACTACCTTATTCAGATGTTGAGATAATCTTCAATCCTTCCAACCACGATTATATGAGTGGGTTTATGTTAGCCCAAACTATTGAGGCTTATTTCAGACACTCAAAGAACGTAACTTTTGACGTTAGTATCTGCCATAGGAAGTACACGAAGTACGGGGTCAATATGATTGCTACAAGTCACGGGGATGGGGCGAAGTTAGCCGACACGCCCTTGTTGATGGCAACGGAAGCACCACAAATGTTTGCTGATTGCCCTTACAGATACATCTACCTGCACCACCTACATCACAAGCAAACTCACAAATTTATGAGCGGCAAAGACTTCATAGGGGTTACAGCTGAATACCTAAGAACACCCAGCCCATCAGACTCCTGGCATCACAGAAATGGATATGTTGGAGCAAAGAAAGCTATTGAGGGTTTTGTTCATTCGTTCAGTAACGGTCAGGTGGCTAGGCTAACGCATCATCTTATGTAATTGATTACCTTTGTAATATGGCAAAGAACGGAAACATACACCCTACAAGGATATTTAAAACGCCTGATGAGTTGTTAAGTGCTTGGAACGACTACAAAAGCTATGTTGATAGTCAGGCTACTAAATGGGCGAAAGTTCAATACGTTGGTAAGGATGGCGAACGAGTAACAGATAACCCTCCAATGCCTTATGATATTGATGGTTTCTTTGTTTGGTATTACGATAAATACAATAGACATATCCATCATTACTTTGATAATGACAATGGTTATTACGATGACTTTGGGGGCATCCTTACGCGTATAAAGGCAGAAAGGAACGACAACATTAAGACAGGAACGCTATTAGGTTTCTTCAATGCGAGTATGGGTAATAGGATTGCTGGACTAGCTGAGAAGAACGAGACAAATGTAAACGCAAACGTTAGCATACTAAACATAGACCCGTTAGATGATAGCGCAGACCACGGCACTCCGTAAGATAGCAGGTCTAAAGAAGCGCGTTAAAGTAATTCGAGGTGGTCAGGGTAGCGGTAAGACAATATCTATACTGATACTGCTAATCAATCACGCATCAAGCCAACCGAACAAAGAGATATTGATTATATCTTCAGAGTTAACCAAGATGCGGCTAACGGTCATTAAGGACTTTGTTAAGATAATGAAGCTATCAGGTCTATACGTTGAATCTAAGTTCTTAGCAGGTACTTTGTATCGGTTTCCTAACGGTTCATTCATCAAGTTTATAGGGTTGGACAAGTCAGATGTTGGTAAGGGTCTACGCTCCGACATTGCATACTTCAATGAGGTGAACAAATGCGATTCAGAAAGCTACAGACAAGTGGCATCTAGGGCTAAAAAGGTCTATTCGGATTACAATCCTGATGCTCCTTTCTTCATTGACAAAGAGGTGATAGGTAGAGATGATTGTGACTTCATTCAGCTAACTTTTCAAGATAATGAGATGTTAGACGATAACGAACGCAATGAGATTCTAAACTATTACAGGTTGGCTTATGGAGTTGATTACGTTGAAGGTCAACAGCCGCCCGAACTAGTTAGCGAATATTGGGCTAATCTTTGGAATGTCTACGGTATGGGTAATATTGGGAGTCTGCGAGGCGTTGTGTTTTCCAATTGGTCAGAGATTGACAGCTTGCCCCAGGATGCGAAGTTTGTAGGCTACTCTATTGATTTCGGCTACAGTAATGACCCGACATCTGTAATAATGGGTTATGAATATAACGGGGTTAGAATATACAATGAGGTGGTGTATCGGACGGGGTTACTTAATTCAGACATTGCAGACCTATTGAAAGAGAACGACATTACCAAACAAATGATTGGTTACGCTGATAGTGCAGACCCGAAAAGTATTGCAGATATTAACCGTTATGGTTTCACCTTGAAGCCAGTAACCAAAGGTGCGGATTCGATTATGTACGGGGTTGGACTAATGCAAGAACAACCATTTCAAATTACTAAGCGAAGCACCAATTTAAGAAAGGAACTACAAAATTATTGCTGGGCAAAGGATAGGGACGGTATGGAGATTAACAAGCCTATTGATGCCTGGAATCACGCAATTGATGCTGCTCGTTATTTGGAGATGGAGTTGAAACTAAACAAGAAAGGTAAGATGAGAGTTCGTACATTCGGTTAATTATGAAAACGTTATCTTTGGTAAATTAAATGGTAAGCATTAAAGTCATAACCGAAAGAGGGATTGAGGACAAGAAGATACCTCAGTCGTTTGATGACCTGCAATGGATTGACTACGTGAACGCTCTTTGCACCGATGACACTACAGAAGCGATTGAAGCACTTACAGGAATAAGCACGAAGGATTTTAACGAAATGAGTTTAGAGTCTCAATCCTTTATCTTCAATTCTTGCGGCTTTTTTTGGAACGAGAAACCCGAATATATTGAAGTACCTGACGAAGTAAAAGAACTATCTATTGAGCAGGGTACATGGTTGCAGTTGATTAATTCAGAAGCCGAATTTAAGCGCGTGAATGAGTTAGAACTTCCTGAGATTGCAGCATCTCAATTGATTATTAAGACGTATACGGGCGTTGATATTAAAGGGTTGCGAGTTCCTGAAGCGTTAGGCTATTGGGCGTTTTTTTTTTGCAGTTTGAGAAATGGCAAAAGAGGTGGGAAGATATGTACACAGACAAACCAAACGACAATGAGATTGCCGCAGGGATTGAAAAGATACAACAGTTCGGATGGTTCGCCACTTTACACGCGCTTGCGAAAGGTGACGTTCTCAAATACGACCCAATCCTTGAGAAGAAAGCAATTGACATCTACACAACCCTACTACTTGAAAAGACGGAACGGGAGTATAGTGAGAATCTCCAATACTTCAATTCAAAGACTGACAAACCGATAGAATGAACGACACTATTAAATTTAATTACGTCATCCATAGAAATGATAAATGCGCTTGCGGCTCAAGTCTAAAGTTCAAACATTGCTGTTTAAAGGAACAGGGAAAACGAGCCAATTGCACACGAACGTATAAACGAAAATGACCTACCAACAGCTACTAGATATGGTTCGAGACACGGCTAAAGCTGTGAATACTACGGGAACATTTATTCACGGTCGTAATAGCGATGCGGCTAACTCTCAGGCGTTACCATACCCAAGAATACATCTATATCCATTCACGCAAGAACGCGACCCAAAGGACACGTTTAAACGAACTACGCCTTTGTTGTTCTCATTCGTTGAGAAGGATGAAGGGCTGCAAGATGAAGCATTGAGGGAGGGTATCATTAGCCGAATGGATTTGTTATGCCAAGACTTCTTGGATAGGTTAGAAGATGATTATGATTCTGACATTGAGTTTACTTCAATTCGCTCAGAACCACAGTACCAAATATTGGAAGGTGTAAGCGGTTACACTTTGAGCGTGACGATTAAAAGCCAAGTTGAGTGCTAAGTCCTAACGAGGAAATACTATTGCGAAACTTCGCAGAGCAGACGAAGGCTGACATTCAGAACGCTATCAAAACCAAGCGGATTACCAAATTTGGTGCAGTCAATAGTTCGGGGCGGTTGCACGATTCTGTTGAGATAATCTACACGGATAACGGGTTTAAGATATTGGCTAACGGTTACATTAACACTTTAATATGGGGAAGAAGACCTGGTTCTTTTCCACCCATATCTCCAATAGAGAGTTGGATTAAAGAAAAACCAATTTCAACTGATAAGCCGATTAAATCACTAGCCTATGCAATAGCTACCAAAATGCAAAAGGAGGGAAACATGGTTTGGAGAACTCACAAAGGTCAGAACTCAGGGTTATTGGAGGACGCATTGAAGCAAGATAAATTTGATGCGTTTGTTCAGTTAATAGCATCGAAAGCGGTTGAAGGATTAACAGATAATATAGTAACAGCATTTGACATAAAAGCATAATGGCAATTACACTACCTAACCTTTGGAACTCAGTTCACAGACCAATCATTTACACATTTGCTCCTGAATATACTTTTGTTGCGGCTGGTAATTATTTAGGTAATCTTCAACTAATCATTTCGCCACTTTCAAACGTTGACAACTTCATTGTGGGGACTAACGCGATAATACCAAGCGGAATCTACGCAGGAACTCACAAGGTGCTTTCAATATCGGGAAATGCTCTTTTGTTAGATACTACTTACACCGCAGGAGCAGGCGGTACGGTTATCTCAACCCGTGTTCCTGTTAACCTATACGCTGGTTATGATGCTGCTCACCCTGGATTTACAGATTATCCTTATGGATTGGTCGCAAGTATCACGGCTATTCGTGGAGCAGATGGAAATTGTAAGGTAGATGTAAGTGGTTTCTTAAAGAGCGTATTTAAGGAAATCAAAGCACCCCGAATAGGGCGCGACTTCCAAATGTCAATACCCTTTGCTCTATTTGTTGGACTTGAATCACATACAACTAGATACGCACTAAACGGAACGTTCAAGCAAGATGACCTAGCCGCTTATGATGCGGCTGGTAAGATTCTAAACGCACGTGAGCCAATCCACTTTCAGAACGGGAAAACAATCTATTCAATGATTTGGCAAGATACGGCTGAGTTTGGTGAGCATATTGTCAACATAGCCGCCACACCCGGAACGGGCAATGTGGGAGGAATTGGATTTTTAGAAATAGGCACAACATTTACTATTCAATAATGGCAATTTACCTAGACAGAACTTACGACCTTTTCGAAATGGCTACCTTTGGTGACCAATTCGAGCAAAGCATCACTCAATACTTTTACTCATTTACTGGAACTGTTCCAAGTTGGGTAACGGCTGAACCTTTACCATCTCCATTTGGAGCGTATAATTTCCCACAGTTTGAGATTGACATACCTGAAGGAACTTTAGGAACTTACACTTTTGGAGTGACTCAAACAAGACTTTCCGATTCAAGTACTTTAACAGGTACGATAACAATCAACGTTAGTGATATAGCTGCAACCCCTTTAGATTTGCCACATTGTCAGAACGCTAACTTAGTTTGGTTAGACCCTTCGGGAGGTTGGGAGAGTTACACCTTCAACGGTAAAGCGCAAACTGAGCAGGGCAAAGGTTCGGATTCGTCATTCATAAATAGCGATGGAGAAAAGCGTTATTCGAGGATTGAGGAGGTACATCAAGGTTTAATCGTTACAACGGGAAAGGTTTCTCCAATGTCGGCTGATTTTGTGGCTGATGCGTTCAAAGCAATACAAGCGTATCTTTGGGTTGATGCTGGGTTTGTTCCAATTCTAATTGATAGGCAGACATTCCGAAAGGTTCGTAGTGGTGAGTCATTTGCTGAATATGAGTTCGGTTTTATGTATGCTATTGAGGACGTAATCCAAACACAATGAACAAACATTTAAAAGACCCTAGCGAAATTTTAGCGTGGATTATAGTAGTGTTAATAGTATCATCAATAATTAGCCTATTGCTATGACCGAACTATGGATAGACGGTAAACTTTGCGACCTTGAAAAGAAAGAGGTCATCGTAATGAGTTACGGAGTAAACCGATTGACGGACATTGAAAGCCGACAAGGGTATTACTCCAATACTTTCAAGCTACCAAGAACAGCTAATAACTTAGATGTGTTCGGATTACCCAATGAACTTAATTCAACCGATACAACACGCTGGGAACGTTTGGAGTGCTACATCATAACTGATGGAATCTATCAAGTATTCGGCTTTGCTGAATTGCAAAGTATTAAGGATAGTTTGAGCGTAGTGGTTAAAGGTGGTAACGCTGATTGGATTGATTTACTAAGCGGCAAAGAGTTGACCGATTTAGACCTTTCAGATTTAGACCACATTCAGAACTTAGCAAACGTAACCGCAAACCGTTTTAACGATTACACAAGCCACTACGTTTATCCTGACATTGATTACGGAATGGTCAAGAATCTAAACGGTTCAATATCTCATTCAATGTTGTTTCCTTCCGTGTTTATGAAAACCCTTGTGGATAGGTCTTTTTCCGAGATAGGGCTAACGGTAACCAACGTACTTGATTCAGTTCCGTTGTATCAACAGATGGTGTTGCCGTTTGTCAATGATGAAATTCTACATTCAGACGCTTGGACATTATCAAAAGGATTTAGGTGCAATGTATCATCACATACAATCAACGTTGCAGCAGGTAGTACTCTTTGGTACGCAGGAATCGACAACGATAGCACAGGCGGCTTCTTTGACAACGATAACCAAATATCACTTGGTAATTGGGATGACCTAACATCTCCTCAAGTACCATTCCCAGGTTATCAGCCAAATGAGCCAGTTGACCAAACATTCACGGCTGTTATTGAGTTTACTGTTACCAATTGGCTAAACGGAACAAGTATTCTAGTTATGACATTTGTCAACGTTGGGCTTCTTGAATTTAATAAGAACTACGCACATTCTGACGCGCTCGGAAACGGAACTTTCACGGCAACAATCAAGGCACGAACGAACACAGAACTATTTGAAACAATTGAAGTAAGCTCAAGATTTGTAGGTGTTACGATTGATTCGGCTGTATTTACTAATGTACCTGACGATGTTTACATTCGGGGTTCTGTTTGGAACTTCTCAAAGAATCTACCTTCCAAATTCAAGCAGTTAGACCTAATTAAATACATGGTCAATTCGTTCTCTTTGATTGTCATTCCTGATATGACAAATAATAGCATTGAGTTTGTTTACTTTGATGACATACCAAGCAACACAAGCGAAGATTGGAGCGATAAAGTAGACATAACGGAAACGGAAGAAATTACACCAAACTACGGAAGCTACAAACAAAACAACATTCTTGAATACAGCATTGATACGGGTGATTCGTCACTAACCGAATCAAAGGATTTAGGAAAGCACACGATTGTAAGTGAGTACAAGCCTGAAGGTGAAAAGAAGATTTACAAAGCACCGTTAGGACTATGCAACCGAATCTTTACTATGCAAGAAACAATGACAAAAGCGTTCATTGATTTGAACACATCGGAATCAAGGGAGGAAGTAATAAGCGGAATAAGCGGTACAACAGTAACCTTTGCAGCCAATACTGAGTTTGCGGTGGGAGATGAACTTTTATACGCTGATTGTAATGGCAGCCAAACAATAGGAGGCACTACAATTAACGGTCAGATTGTAATGGTAATTGATAGACCAACCAGCAACACGGTAACCGTAAAACCAGGGTGTAGCGGAACACCATTAGCAACAACGGGTCGCGCTATCAACATTGGTCAATATTATGAGTTGAATACTAGAAAGCCACGTATAGGAGTTCACAAGGTTGTAACTGATAGCCCAGTACCAATTCAGCTAATCGGAGCAACAACCGTGACAAGCGCAAGTGAGGTTTATTTTGATGAGATACTTTGGTCAAACTTAGTAGAGACTTATTGGGAAACGCTCACAGCTATAATCCAACGTCCTCAAATGGTTGAGATGTTGATGAGGTTATCAGCTTCGGACATTAATCAAATCGACTTTACCAAACCCAAATGGATAGACCGATTTAACTGCTATTTTTATCTCAGCTACATTAACCAATACAAAGTGAACCAAGTAGATTCAACAGAAGTAGAACTAATTAGATTACCGTAATAATGGCAGAAGAAAAGAAGATACTCGTTGATATTGAAATCAACTCGGAGGACATTAAGAAGGCGAACGATTCAATGGCTAGTTCTGCTAAGTCGGCTGCATTGCTTACGCTTGAATTGAACAAGTTAAAAGAGGAGCAGAAAGCCAACAGCCAAGCGGCAAAGGACGGAACAATTAGCGCAACAGAGTTAGCCGCAAGACAAGCAGGTCTAAAGCTAAAAATGACTGAGACATCCAAAGCACTTGCTGCATCCAATAAAGAGTACGCCAATAACAAAACGGTAGTAGATGCTGCGAAGGGTTCAAACGAGCAACTACGGGCGCGGCTATCTATTCTGACAAAGGAATACAACGGGTTAAGCAAAGGACAGCGCGAGAACTCGAAAGAGGGCAAACGGATGGAGGCAACCATCAAAGCTATTACTGACAAACTCAAAGCAAACGAGAAAGCCGTAGGTGATAACCGTAGGAATGTAGGTAATTACGAAGATGCTTTGAAAGGCGCAGCTGGTCAAATAAACATATTCGGTGTAAACGTTGGTAGTGTCATTACGAAGGTTCAAACGTTCAAAAATGGCATTGTTGCACAAGCAACAGCAACCAAAGCGAGCGCAGTAGCAACGGGTGGATTTAGTGGTGCTTTACAAGTCCTTAAATTAGCTATCATTGGAACGGGCATAGGTGCGTTAGTTATTGCTCTTGGTTCACTTGTTACATTCTTAACCCAAACAAAACGCGGTTCTGAATTATTATCACAAGGGCTAGCAGGTATTGGCGCAACCGTTTCTGTTTTAACAGATAGAATGTCAATGCTTGGCGAAGCATTAACGCAAGTCTTTAGCGGTGAATTTTCAAAGGCAGCGGAAACCGCAAAGGGCGCATTCTCAGGAATTGCAGACGAAATAGTTAGAGAAACTAAGGCAGCCGCAGGACTGGAAAAGCAGATGCAAAAGTTGCGAGATAGTGAGCGTGATTTGCTAGTTGAAACATCCAAGAGAAAAGCGGAGGTCGCTAGTTTACAATTGATAGCGGAGGACGAAACCAAAAGCAACGCGGTTAGGCTTGAGTCTATTAAGAAGGCTAACGCAATCCAGGAGGGTCTAATGGAGAAACAACTTGCACTACAAAAGGAGCGAGTTAGGATTACAGAAGCGCAGCTTAAATTGGGTGAAAATATGGAAGAGGACGAGCAAAAGTTAGCCGAAGAAAGAGCGAAACTTGGAGACATCGAAGCCGCAAACATCAAGAAGCTACGGACTTTAAAAGCCAAAGAGAACAGCATCACAAAACAAGAAGCGGCTGAACAATTGAAGAACTCAAAGGCGGCAATAAAAGCAAAGGAGGACGAAATTAAAGCGCAAGAGAAAGCAAACGCGGCTGTAATTAAAGGTTATGAGGATGAGCGCAAGTTGATAGATGAACTTTCAGAGGTTGAAAAAAACAACGCAATCATAAGCATTGAGAACGCGGAAGAACGAGCAGAAAAGATAGCGTTCATTGAGCGTGAATCACTACTTCAAAAGATAGCTAACATTGACGATGAGACAGCCGCTTACACCGCATCGGCTGATATGGTTGGTTCTGTTGATGAAGAAAAGTACGCAAAGCAATTAGCGCAACGGGCAGCGTTCCAGGCTAAAATTGCGGAAATGGATAGGGCGGCACTTGCTAAAGAGTTCACCGATAAAATAGCGGCAATCAGCATTAATGAGCAGCTAGAAATTGATGCGGCTGAATTGTCAATTGACAACGAGCAAGAGTTAGCTGATGCAAAGGCAAAGATTAGTCTGAAGTATCTTCAAACTAAGTTGGCTTTGATGACTAGCATTGCAGGTGCTGACGGAATCATAACCGATGAAGAACTCAAGAATCTCAAGTTAGTTGAGAATGCAATAGCGAAGATTACAAAGGG